>TARA_R110001599_G_scaffold159052_2_pt1 | contig 151969 bp, 146 predicted proteins | sample TARA_R110001599 | Tara Oceans TARA_R110001599 (sample SAMEA4398360) | marine metagenome | biome: Polar Biome; feature: [MES] marine water layer (ENVO:01000295) within the mesopelagic zone...; material: water (ENVO:00002006), including particulate matter (ENVO:01000060) such... | reverse complement strand
CTGACCCGCTTTGTTCATAAATTGCACTTCATCCTAGAATTCGCCTTATCTTTAACCTTGTTGTAGTGCCAGTTTCATTAAGTCTGGTCGCAATTCTAGAGGACCAGAGACTCAGGGGGGGGATTCTTGTCGCATTAAAATTACAGCTGGTTTATATCAAATCTGATGCTTTTCAGCTATTACATGCAATAAGTACATATTATCCTATGTTAAAAATACTTGATTTGTCACGATTTTATGGATAAATTTATTATGTAATTACATGGTACGTAATTCATTACGAAATATTGAGGTCAACATGGCACGCAGTGGTTTATATAAATCAGATGTTAAAAAAGCGCGTGATGCACTAATCGCGCAAAAGATTAATCCATCGGTCGATGCGTTACGGGTTGCGCTGGGCAATACAGGCTCCAAGACGACCATCCATAAGTATTTAAAGGAATTGGAAGCTGATGATGGTTCTGTCGGACGCAATGTGTCGATTAGTGAAGCGCTGCAGGATCTCGTCGCCCGTTTGGCTATGCAGTTACAGGAAGAAGCGGATGTTCAAATTGCGGCGATCCAGGCTCAAAGTCTAGACAAGGAGAGGGAACATACCAAAATCTTATCCACTCTAAAAAGTGAAATGGCAACGTTGACCGTGCAACTGCAGCGCAGCGAGCTTGCGGTGCAACAGGAGCAGGACGCGCATGCCCTAACGCGGAAGACATCGCAAAATGAGATGATTACTCGACACAAACTGGCGGAACAAATCGTCGGATTGAAAGAACGCCTTGCCGAAAACGAAGCGCATCGTCAATCGATCGAGGAAAAACACCAGCATGCGCGCGATGCGTTGGAACATTATCGGCAATCGGTGAAAGAGCAGCGTGACCAGGATCAACGTCGCCATGAACAACAGGTTCAGCAAGTCCAAGCCGAGATGCGGCAGCTACAGCAGTCTTTGATCGTTAAGCAAGAAGACCTCACGCGCATTAACCAAGAAGCCGCCCGTTTGGTAGCGGACTTGTCGCATGCGCAAAAAATGCTCTATGACCAGCAAACTGCGGGGCGCCAATTAGAACAAAAACTTGAGACGCAGCAATCGGTTCAGCAGCGTAGCAACATGCTGGAAGTGCAAATGGCCGAACAGGCAGCTCACTCACAAATGATGAAAGAACAACTTAGCCAAGAAGTTGCAAAATCAGATCGTTTATCGCGCGACAGTCGTGATCTGGAACTGGCATTGGCGGCCACACAAGCAAAATTGGAAGCGCAAGATGGGATGATGGCTGACCTACGCAATTACCTAGATCAAGTGGGCGGTAAAAATATACAAGGCGCGCCCACATTCACATGACCAGTTATGGCTATGTTTTTTATAGGCACCTCTCTATATCGTGCGCTATCTTGCCTCTGTTGCCTTTGAATCGCAAACAGCGATTGCAAGCATATTGCCAGCAACGATCTGCACGTACATAAAACTACTTGAAGCAGATGCAGACCCTCATCCGAGCGAGCTTTCGCATGCGAAAGTGCCATGCCGACAGGGATTTTTATTTGTTCGCGAATACGCTGGGCTATCGGTGCCAGTGTGTCTTCGCAGCATAAGAAGCTTTCAGTTTTACTCAACTCGCCATATCTCAGCAGCCGCTTATCGCATTAAAATTTATTGAAAGATTAAGTTTTCTTGCAATGAGTAGTCTTCATGCTGTATATTTAAACAGTGCCACATCTAGTCGCATAATGTTAAATCTCACTAAATATGTGATTTTTCTATTTAATATGGAATTCTTATATCGGTTGCATACGTATTAACCCCTTAAAAGGTAGGCGCTTAGAGCGAGGCGGTCATGGTCATCCCACAACAAAAAAGGTTTCAAATACTGTCGCTCTCTGGAGGAGGCTATCGCGGACTGCATATCGCACAAGTTTTAGAAATAATTGAGAAAAAAATTGACGGGCCTATTGCCCATCATTTTGACCTTATTGCTGGCACGTCAATCGGTGGGATCATTGCACTTGCTTTGGCATTAGAAATTCCCGCACGCGTTATTCGAGAAACTTTGGAAAAATTAGGCCCGAGCCTATTCCCGAAGACGCCACCAGAATTCTTAGTTGCGAGAACGTTGTTTGAAAAAGCAGGTTACCTCGCAATCGCCAAGTATTTATTCAAGCACAGGAAAGAACTTGCAGCAGAAGGTCAAGCGACTCGAAGCGCCTGGTATCAACCTAAGCCTTTGCATGATGCGTTGAGTAAGCAAGACTATTTTGGTGACCGACAAATAGGAGACTTGAAATTTCCCGTCGTTATCCCAGCAGTTAATTACAGTACCGGCTTACCCAAGTTTTATAAAACAGATCACCACCCATCACTGCTTTTTGATCGAGAACTAAAAATAATCGACGTTGCCCTTGGCACGTCGGCCGCGCCAGTTTTTTTCCCTGCCCATAAAATCAATGATGACCGCATAGTTGATGGCGGATTAATTGCAAACGACCCGACACATGTGGCCGTTCATGAAGCAATGTATTTATTCGGCATTCGTCCACCGTTGTATGGGGATTCCAGTACGGGTAACGATGACCTGCGCGTGTTATCGATAGGTACTTTGTCGCCCAAACGTTTTGCGGACCCTTCGAAACCTCTTGATCAAGGTCTACTTGACTGGGGAACAGGCGTATTCGACTTGGCGGGAAGCGCCCAAGAAGCAATGTCGGCTTTTATGATTGATACACATATGCTGCCGGGCAAAGTTATTCGACTACCCACTCTTGAATCGCGGCCGGAAAAAGCACCAGGCTTAGCTGATGTCAGTTCGTCTTCTACTGAAATACTGAGAGCCTCGGCATCCAACGTTGCGCAATACGCATTTGGCGATCAACAGTTTATGGATTTATTTAAACACAAAAGCCGCACATTGGCGGATATACGATTGAATTTTCCTAAGGAATGACAATGACTACCGAAAATTACAACTTCCACGGCTTGTTTCACAATTCCACAGACTCGTCGTTTATCAAAAAATTAGATCTTGATCAAAGGTGCCTAGACGCCCTTGATGGCGCAGTGAAAAAGGTAAAAGAAACACTGACCCCTGTATTGAGGAAAATTGCAGAAGCGGCAGGAGTTGTTGAGCCAAATTATCGAAGCCCACGGTATCGCCTGCAAGGCTCCAAGGTATATGGCACACAAAACTCACCGGCGCATACACCGGAACAACAAGTTGATGTGGATCTCGGGACTTATCTTGCAGCTACCTTCTTAGACACGATTGCTCAACAGGATGGAAAAAAATTACCTGTACCTGCCAAACATATCGCAAAGATATATTTTGAGACAGTTGACGAAGCATTGCGTGTTCTTTGCCGCAAAGAGGGCTGGAAATATCTAGATGGTAATGAAAAAAAACATAATTGTTGCCGAATAGATTTGAGTCCAAAAGGGGTTGATGCCCATATAGACGTACCTTTATATGCAATGCCTAATCAAGAATTTGAAAAACTTGAGAAAGCTGCAATTGCACTCGATAGTATCAACTTCGCTGAAGCAACAATGCGGCAGAATTTAGCTTCTCAAATCGATGAGGACGGGTGGGAAGAGCTCGATGTTGTTGTCATGGCTACGCGTCAAGGTGAATGGTCAGAGAGCGATGTACAAAAAGTGATTCTGCATTTCCGTGAAGCTTCAAGCCGAATTGGTCATCCTGTTATCTTGCGTCGACTTTGGAGATATGTAAAAGCATGGAGGGATCAAAATTGGCGCGAGGGCGGGGGGCCGTCATCTATTCTGCTGATGGAGGCGGTAACACGCATTATTGAAGATACGCAAAGTGCGTCATATGAGTTGTTAGAAGGAGGGCGCGACGACCGAATTTTGGCCCATCTATTCACTCATCTTGGTTGGCACCTGAACGATGACGTGACCGTTACCTGGGGTACAGAACCAGAGTCATTGAACAGAGGTACACAGGATGAAAGACAGGAGTGGGTGTCAGCTGTCAATAGATGTGCCAAGACTTTTGACAGATGTTTTGTCGATACTCAGCTAACTCCAGCACAGGTAATTGGACTGGTTACACAACAATTCGGACAGCGCATCCCTTCAAATACAAGTCTAGTGAAGTCAACTCGGCAATCTCCAGCGCTGCTTGGTCTTGGAATCGCTCAAGTTCAAGTGTCTCCCCAAGAAAGGGTTCGAAGCACCCAAGGCGCTTAATTGGTTTAGTGGAGATACAAATGAACGCGCTTGCGGATATAAATCAAGCACTCCAACAACGGGGATTTGTATCGATTCCTAGCCCGATTTCGGCCTGTTTCACAACTACGCGATTTGAAAGCAATCCCTCTGATGGATGGTACTTTGGGATCTTGCAGGCTAAAAAGGGACCGATCTCCGCATATCTAGCCATACCGGATATGGATTTTTCTCGGGCTCCGTCTGTCTGGATTCCAGAAAGGCCGGACTGGCTCATAGGATGGCGCCCGCACTTGCTGTCTTGGCACCCACCATTAAGCGAAAATCTTTGTTACAACGATCATGGTCAATTTCATCTCTTACCGCATGAACCTGGCCGTGCGATATTGCGTGTGCTTGAAGACGCAGTAATAACCATTGACCGTATCGCTGATCCAACTACAGTAATAGAAGATAGCCGTCGTGAGATAGCGTTACTTTGGCGCGGATACTCAGATTCTGTCTTCTGCGACGTAGAGCCTGAGTCAAAAAATGTACTGTGCTCAGTGGGCATGGCAAAATTAAAAGGTAAGAATGTCTTCTTAATTAGCTCTAGCCCAATAGGCTTGGCCGATAAGGTCGGATGCACATCGCCCGTGATCGTGGCCGCTCAAGCAATAATCTATCCTGAACCTCAAAATCCACTTTACTTAACCGTCGCGGGCCCTCCTAAAACGCTAGCTGATGTGCGTAGCTGGCTGATGGAAACGTCATCGGAAACCTATAAACGATGGCACAAAGTTTTAATGAGTCAGGAGCATTTTACAAAGCGAATCTATTGGCACTTCTTTCGTACTCAGTCCCAACTTATCGGGTTCAAGATGGATAAAGTCGGCAACCTAAGCGACATCCGTGGTGCGCGCCAAATTAGAAATTTCATCCGAACGCATCTTTACGAAAAACCAGCGGATGTGGTTCGCGTTAGCCCTGATCGCATGGATGATTCTTTTCTGGTACGGAGAAATTTGCCGATTGAAAATGATGACTTACGAGGATTAAATATTCTTCTCATAGGATGCGGCACGATAGGGGGATATTTAGCCCCCGCCTTACTTCAGCTTGGTGCTGGCCTCGATAAGATTACTAACAAAGGCTGCTTGACACTATGCGATGGCGATGTGCTGAGCAATCAAAATATTGGGCGGCATGCTTTAGGGCTTAATTTCATGGGAATGAATAAAGCAGTAGCCCTTAAGATGGACCTAGTTGGAAAACGATCTAACGTTCATATTGATGCAATAGAAAAGAAGGTTGACACGATTGAATCGGACTTCAAGAATTTTCATCTCATCATTAATGCGACTGGCTATGAGCCAATAGGGCGTAGGCTTTCAAGAGCACTTCGATCAGAAGAATGGTACGACTCTAACCGAGCACTACTACACGTTTGGATTGAAGGACGCGGAGGGGTATCCCGTGCGTTATTGGAAGACAGTAAGAAATGTGCATGCTTTGACTGCATGTGGGCTTACTCAGTGAACCAAGAGCCGAAAAGTAGATATCCTGCCTATCAGCTAGATGAGTGGTATGAGCGAGCAAACGATGGATACGCAACAATGACCCCTTTTTCTGTTTCGGCTTCCTTAGCATCCACTGCGCTTGCCATTGATTCCATACTTTCATGGCGTTCAAAAAAGCCTAGCCCTAGATTTCGCTCTCGAAGCGCAGAAGGAGTGGGCATAAAAGCTAGTTTCAGTAATGACCTACAACGAAACGAAAAATGTCCGACGTGCTCGATTTAAATTTTGACCAATTTTCTTTGCGGGTAATCGTGCATCTCGATGTGATCGAGCAATTGAAGACTTTTAGACAAATTAAGCCAAAAGACGTCGAAGCATGCGGTCTATTGCTTGGTCGAGCATATAACCATGCGATCGAAGTAACCGCGTTCACGCCTCCGCAAGTATCTGATCGGAGAACCAGATCAAGCTATTCGCGTAAGTCAAAGGGGCACGCTGAACAAGCAGTAAACATTTGGAAGCATTCAAGCGGGTTAATCGGTTATTTGGGCGAGTGGCATACCCATCCTGAACACAACCCATTACCGTCTAGCAAAGACCTTATCGAATCCAAAAAGGGGAGAATAGGGAAAACGGAAAAAATCGGGCGCTAAGCCCTGTTACCGATTCTTGAAGTCCGCAGCGGCCGATATTTTTCTCATCAACCTTCTTGCTCTTCCTTCAAATGTAATATCCGGTCCCGTAGATGTGCTCCCAGGCCAACGAGGACACGAAACTGCAGCATACTGGCGTCGGGGAGCTGCCAGGACCGCGCGCAACCTGTGTCGCCCGCTCCAGAAACACCGCATGCCAAAGAACGATGGCGCCCGTCACCAGGTTTAAGCCGCGGTCGCACATATCACCTAAGCGATGAATCAAGACCGCTCTGGCAAGCGCATTGCGCGACTGCTTGCCAAGCGTATCAGACTGTAACTTTCTGCAATACCACCAAGTTTCTCGTATTAAAAAAATACAGATCCTCGATTTCTAACGGTAGCCGCTAATCGGGCAGTGCTTCAAACGATGCCGAGCATTTTTATCAGGAAAAAACTGATGACTGCCAACGCCAGCAGCGACAACACGACAACTGCGGCGACCCGGCAACCGGCCCGCATGACTGAGCGCGCATCGACGCCGAGTCCGAGTGCGGCCATCGACATAATGGTGAGGAAATTCGCCGTCACGTGCATCGGCGCAATTGCCGCCTCTGGAATGGCGCCGAACGAGCGCAAGGTCAGCAGTAGCAAAAAGCCGACGATGAACCACGGGACCATATGCGACAGCGCAGGACGACGACCACCTTCGCGCCGACCAATCAGCGACAGTACCAGCACGACTGGGCCCAGCATCAGCACCCGCACCAGTTTCACCAAGGTGCCGATGTGGACGCTGCTAAGCGATATCGATGAGGTCGCGGCCAGCACCTGGGGCACCGCGTAGACGGTCAGCCCGGCAAAGACACCGAACTGCGTTGGTGAAAACGACAACAGTGACACCATTAGCGGCAGCACCAGCACCACGACAACGCCAAGCACGGCAGTGAAGGCGATCGCCGCAGCGACGTCCTTTCCATCCGCATCGATAACCGGGGCCACCGCGGCAATGGCAGAGTTACCGCAAATCGAATTGCCGCAGGCAATCAAGATGGCCATCTTGCGCGGCAGACCAAAAGCACGGCCAAGGGCAAAGCTGAGCGCAATCGCGATGGCGACCACTGCCGCGATGCCGCTCATCAGACCGATGCCGTTTTCGAGCAGTGCACCGGCGCTGACCGAAGCGCCCAGCAGCACGACCGCGATTTCCAGCAATAATTTCGCACCGACTTGGATGCCGTCTTCGAAGCGAGTATCGAGCCGATGCACCGTCCGCACGGCGGTGCCTAGAAGAATGGCCAGCACCAGGCTTTCGAGCCATGCGTGGCCAAATAAAGCGCTTTCGATGTTTTCCATTGCGTAAGCTATCGCAGTAACCACAGCGCAAAGTGCCAAGCCTGGCAGCGCGTTGCGAACGAGTTTTAGTGGTTGCTTGACCATTTGCCGCTCCTGATTCTCGAATTCAATAAAACGATTATCAAGTCGACAGATTGTTATGTCTATCTTATAATATCTGACAGATCGTTAAATGGAATCGAACAATCAGATGACGCTAGAACAATTGCGGATTTTTGTTGAAGTCGCGGAGCGACAACATTTGACCCAGGCCGCAGCGGTGTTGGCCCTTACCCCTTCAGCAGTAAGTGCTTCGATTAAAGTCCTGGAAGAACGCTTTGGCACGGCCCTATTCAATCGCGTCGGCCGAGGCCTCGAGATCAGCGAAGCGGGCCGCATTTTCCTGATAGAAGCACGCCGCACGATCGCCAGCGCGCGGGCCGCCGAACTGACATTGGCCGAGCTGGGGGGAATGAAACGTGGCACGCTCACGATTCATGCGAGTCAGACGATCGCCAGCTATTGGCTACCCGAGTTCCTCGTGCAATTTCGCCAAGCGCATCCGGCGATCGCACTGAGCGTGACCATCGATAACACCCACAATGTCGCCCAAGCAGTGGTTCAGGGGGGCGCTGACCTGGGCTTTGTCGAGGGCGCCATCGACGAGCCGACTCTATCGGTCGATGCCATTGCCTCCGACCAGATCGTCGCTGTGGTCGCACCGCACCATCCATGGGCTTCAGGGAGGAGGCTGCTGCACGCGGATCTTCTCGCGGCACAATGGATCTTGCGCGAAAAGGGGTCCGGCACGCGCTCAGCGCTCGAGTGCGCACTTCAGGCGATGCATGTCGACTTCGATGCACTGGATATCGCACTCACATTGCCGTCCAACGAAGCGGTTCGCTCCGCTGTGATGGCCGGCGAGTTCGCCACCGCCATGTCGCAACTGGTCGTCGCCTCGCATCTGCGGGCAGGCTTGCTGGCGAAAGCAAACATCGACTTGCCGGAGCGCGCGTTCTACATGTTGCGCCATCCCGAACGGTACAAGACAAAGGCATCTCTGGCACTGGAAGCGATGATCCGCCTCTCCCAAATAGCGCGCGACGAAACGCCTGCGAAAATTAATTTGAAATAGATGGAATAAATTCGCCGCAGATCCGTTCACCTCGATAACACCCGTTTTTGCGTCCGACTGACCCAACCAGAGAGAATTTCATGAAACAAGCCACCTTCGCCGCCATCCTCGCTATCGCTTCGATCGGCAGCGCTGTCGCCAGCCCGTCGAGCGATGCTGCGCAGATTCACTTCAGCGCCATTGGCGCGGGCGACACATCCATCATCATGCGTGGCTATGCCGACAACGCCCAGCTGACATGGGTCGGCGGGCCGCTCGACGGCATGTACGCCGGCGCCGATGCCATTCGCGCCACCTGGGAAAAGTTCGGCAAGGCTGTCGGGCCGGCGCGCGTGACCGTGCTTGCTCTGGAGGAATCGGCGAACCCAAAGGGTGCGACGATCGTCGCCAAGGTGCAGTTCGAGGGCAAGGCACAGGTCAATGTGCGCTATGTACTGACCTACCGCGATGGCAAGCTGGTCAACGAAACCTGGCAGATTGATCCGAAACTGACCGCTGCAGCGTATTGATCAATCGACCACTACCCCAGTGACAGCCATGCCCAATTCTCGCGACCAGTTGCTGGCCTGCATTCCCCGTCTGCGCCGCTATGCGCGGGCATTGGTCGGCGATCGGTCAGGCGCCGACGACCTGGTGCAGGACACGGTCGAGCGCGGATGGGCGAGATTGACGTCATGGGAGGGTGGTAGCGATATGCGCGCATGGTTGTTCAGCATCATGCACAACCTGCGTATCGACCAGGTGCGGCGGCCATCCGTGCTAACTGAAACGCTCAACGAGGAGACATCGATGGCAACGGCACTCGGGAGTCCTTCAAGCGGACTCGAACTGCGCGACATGGAAACGGCCTTGCGTGCTCTGCCAGAGGAACAGCGTGAAATCCTGCTGTTGGTGGCCTTGGAAGAAATGAGTTACGACGACGTCGCGCAAACGCTCAAGATTCCCATCGGTACGGTCATGTCGCGCCTGTCGCGCGCGCGTGAAAAAATGCGCGCGAATATGGAAGGGAGAGCGTACATCGCCCCCTTGAAGGTGGTCAAATGAATACCCTACCCATCACGGAAGCCGACTTGCACGCCTTCGTCGACGGCAAGCTGCCTGCCGCGCGCCGACTCGAAGTCGACGCCTATCTGGCGCAGCGCCCGGAAGAGGCGGAGCGGCTGCGCGCCTATACAGCGCAAAACGAAGAACTGCGCGCGCTGTTCAATCCCGTGCTCGACGAAGCGGTGCCGGAGCGCTTAAGCGCAGCGCGACCGCGCCAGTGGCAATGGCAGCGGCTGGTAGCCGGTCTTGCCATCGCCCTGTTCAGCGGCACGACAGGGTGGTTACTGCATGGCCAGCAGGCAGGCGAGATTCAATACGCCCAAGGTGATTCCATGCAAGCCAGGCCGGCGCTGTACGTTGCCGGCCTGGCCCATCAGGCCGCAATCGCCCACGTTGTCTATAGCCCGGATGTCAAGCGGCCGGTGGAAATCGGGGCTGACCAGGAAGAGCAACTGGTGGCGTGGCTGTCCAAACGCCTCGGCACGGCAATTCGGCCACCCCGGCTGGGCAAACTCGGCTACGAGCTGATCGGTGGTCGCCTGCTGCCTGGCGCCCAGGGCGCGGTGGCGCAGTTCATGTACCACGACGCGACCGGACAGCGCCTCACCTTGTACGTGTCGACCGATCAGGCGCACAACAAGGACACGGGTTTTCGCTTCGCACAGGAGGGACCGGTGAATGTGTTTTATTGGATCGACGGCAAATTCGGCTATGCGCTGTCGGCTGGAACTAACAAGGCCGAACTGGCGCGCGTTGCCACCGCCGTGTACGACCAACTGGAGAAACCGTCATGACCCTGATCAACCGGCCTTTGTATTATCGACGCTTGGGCACGTTCGCCGTTGCCGCCCTCATTGGCGCTAGTGCGCTCGGACAGGCCATGCCCCACCATCATGGCCAGTCGGCAGCGGCAAAGCCCCCCGTATTTATCGCCAGCACGGCCAAGCCGTTTGCCGCGCTGATGGACGATGCCATGGCCGTCATGGATGACGGCATGAAGCGCGCGCCAATGAATGGCGTTGCGGAACATGATTTCGTGACGATGATGATTCCGCACCATCAGGGCGCAATCGATATGGCGAAGGCGCTGCTGCTCACCACCAAGGATCCTGAATTGCGCAACGTCGCCCAAGGCATCATCACGGAACAGCAAAACGAAATCAAGATTATGCAGGCCTGGCTGCAGCGCTACCAATCGGTTCAGGAAAAAGTTGCTCCCACTTCGATCACCAAGAAAGAATAATCATGCAAATCCGTCACTTCGTTTTCTCGTTGACCCTCAGCAGCCTGCTCACCGCCTCCGCGTTTGCCGCTCCAGGCGCGCAAGACCGCGTCTACACCGCTGACCAGAATACCAATACCGTTTCGGTGATCAACCCTGCGACCAACAGGCTGCTCGGCCAAATCAAACTGGGCAACCAGCGCCCGGATGTGCTCTCGCCGCTGTACAAGGGCGAGATCAATGTGCATGGCCTGGGCTTTTCGCCCGACCACAAGACCCTGATTGCCATTTCAAACGGCTCTAACTCGGTGGCATTCATCGACACGGCGACCAACAAGGTCAAAGGAATCACCTATATCGGTCGCTCGCCCCATGAAGGGTTTTTCACTGCCGACGGCCGCGAAGTCTGGGCGGTGGTGCGCGGCGAAGACTACATCTCGGTGATCGACCCGGTCACCTTCAAGGAGAAAAAGCGGATCGAGACGACCGCCGGCCCCGGCATGGTGCAGTTCCTGCCGAACGGCAAGCTGGCGTTCGTCGTCTCCAGCTTCAATCCCGTGGTCGACGTGATCGACATGAAGTCGCACAAGGTCATCAAGCACATTAAGGTCGTCAGCCCGTTCTCGCCGTTCCTTCAGTTCACCCCTGATTTCAAGGAAATGTGGATGACGCACAAGGATGCCGGCAAAGTGACGCGCATCGATACTGCCAGCCTGGAAGTAAAGGGCGTTATCGACACCGGTTTCATCACTAACCACCTGGCCTTCGCCAAGACTGCGGCCGGCACCCGTGCGTACGTGACGATCGGCGGCGAGAATGTCGTCAAGGTGTACACCACCGACGCCATGCCAACGCTCGTCGCAACGATCCCGACCGGAGCACTGCCTCACGGCATCTGGACCTCCGACGACGGCACCCGTCTGTATGTGGGACTGGAAAACGGCGACGCTGTCGATGTCATCGACAGCGCGAGCAACAAGGTGATTGCGCGCGTACCGGTCGGCCAGGCGCCGCAGGCACTGGTGTATGTCTCGAACGCTGTGCCGCACGGCGACGGCATTACCAACCTGGTCCCCAGCGCCAACAGTGAGCCGATCAACATCGCCCTCAAACCCGCTGCCGGCGAGGCCAAGGGTTTTGTTGTGGCGCGCAACCTGGGCGTGGTGGACTCGCTGGAAGTCTCGCTGTTCAAGCTCAGGCCACAAACCGTTTATAGCGTGTACGTCACTGGCCAAGCTACACCTGTAGCCAGTTTCAAGACCAATCCCATGGGCATGGCAAACGGCACTGCGATCGGGCCAATGCGCGATGTGAGCAACAGTCTGAACTCCAAGGCTGTCACCGCGAGCCGCGTCCTGGTGATGGAAGGCGACGTTGCAGCCGATCCACAGAAGACCGTACTGAGCAGCGCGCCGTAAGCAAAATGCGATAAAACTGTGTCAGTATAGCACTGACCAATTTCACAACAATAACGGAGACCCGTATGGCGAAGACCTCGTTGGTATTGACCGCAGAGGCGTTGCGGCGCCGTTCCTTTCTGAGACAGGCTAGCACGCTCGGTGCCGCCACCGCTTTCGGCAGCCCGGTCTTAAGTGCGCTAGCGGCGGAAGCCGGCCATGTCACGCTGCCGTTTGAAAACGGCGAGCGCGAACTGGTCGCCTATCCCCAAAAGCGGCCACTGATTCTGCTTACCGCCCGTCCGCCCCAGCTGGAAACGCCGTTCAGTGTGTTCAACGAATCAGTGATCACGCCCAACGATGCGTTCTTCGTACGCTATCACTGGAGTGGCATACCCACCGCAGTTGATGCGCAAACCTACCGTCTCAAAGTCGGCGGCAATGTCAATACGCCGCTGGAGCTCTCGCTCGCCGACCTTAAGCAAATGGCTGACGCCACCGAACTGGTTGCCGTGAACCAGTGTTCCGGTAACAGCCGCGGCCACCTGTCGCCGCGCGCCAACGGCGGCCAGCTATCGAATGGTGCTATGGGCAACGCGCGCTGGACTGGCGTGCCGCTACGCAAGGTGCTGGAAAAGGCGGGCGTCAAGGCCGGGTCGGTACAGGTCTCGTTCAATGGCCTTGACACGCCGCCCGTCGGCGACGGACCCGATTTCATGAAGGCGCTCAATATCGACCATGCGCTCGACGGCGAAGTCATGCTTGCCTGGCAAATGAACGGTGCCGATCTGCCCATGTTGAATGGCTACCCACTGCGCCTGGTGGTGCCCGGCTACTACGGCACCTACTGGGTCAAGCATTTGTCCGACATTACCGTGACCGACAAGGTATTCGATGGGTTTTGGATGAGCACGGCCTATCGCATCCCGGACAATCAGTGCGCGTGTACCGAACCGGGAAAAGCGCCGACCAAGACCGTCCCGATCAACCGCCTCAACGTGCGCTCGTTCGTGACCAGCCTGACGGACGGCATGCACGTCAAGGTCGGGCGCCAGACTGTGGTGCGCGGGATTGCGTTCGACGGCGGCTACGGCGTGAATGAAGTGGCGTTTTCATCTGACGGCGGCAAGAATTGGCAAGCTGCACAACTGGGCAAGGACCTGGGGCGCTACTCTTTCCGAGAGTGGAGCGCGGCGTTCACGCCGAAACAAAAAGGAAACCACGAACTGCTGGTTCGAGCGGTCAACCGGATCGGTCAAGGCCAACCGGCGAGCGCCCTGTGGAATCCTGCCGGCTACATGCGCAATGTGGTCGAATCGACGCGCGTCGTCGCGGTATAAGGGGAACTAAATTGAAACATCCACTGATTTGCTCTCTGTTCACCATCAGCCTGATGCCTGCGGCCCCAGCTTTCGCCCTCGACATTCAGCTTCCGCCTGAAACTGCTGTCTTCAAACCCAGCCAGTTGCCGGGATATGCGCTGGCCCAGCGCAATTGCATGACATGTCACTCGGTCCATTACATCCAGTCGCAGCCCACGACATCACCGCGCGGCTACTGGGATGCCACGGTGAGAAAGATGAAGAAACCGTTCGGTGCGCAATTCTCAGACGCGGATATCCCGGACATGGTCGATTACCTGGTCAAGACCTACGGTGCCGAACGCAGTAACGCAGTGCCGATTGCGAACGCGGCGATAAAGCCAGCTGCAGTTGCACCGAAGGCCGGCGCCACCGCAGCAATCGATACGAAAGCGTTGCTTGCCGCAAATGCTTGCATGGGATGTCATTCGATCGACAAAAAGGTCGTCGGGCCGGCATTCAAGGAAGTGGTGGCAAAGTACAAGGGCAAGGCAGACGCGGTATCACTGGTGGCGAGGAATATTCGAGCGGGCGGCGCTGGCAAATGGGGGCCTGTACCGATGCCAGCTTTCTCCCAACTGAGCGAGGGCGAAGCGATGGCCTTGGCGCATTATGTCCTGGCGCAATGAATTTGATGCCATCCCCTTCCTGTAGACGCCTTTACTGAGCATGCCCGCCGGGGACGTGCTTCGCGCCATGCCGTCGCTCGCCCCGGCACAGCCGGGGGCCGGCCGGTGCTGCTTTTCAACAACGGGCAAGCGGGCGCTGAGACAAATCAGGCCGGTTTGACCCGCTTACGCAACAGACTGCCGGCCGCGTTATCCTCGAACCGGCTGGCCTCCTCAATGTAGCCATGGACCGTGCCGTCGTGGCGCCAGCCTCCTTGCTTCTTGATGTCGCGGAAGTCGGCGCCGGCGCGGTGCGCGCTGGTGGCCATGCCACGCCGCAGACTGTGACTGGGGTTTGAGGTGCAGTGGAACGTAAAACCGGGTTAAGGGGAGTTGAGCCGGCCCCCCACCAGAAAATTCCGCCCATCCTGCCGCAGTTTGAACCCGGCAAGTCCCGACGCTAAGCCATGGCGATCGGAGCCCATCCCCTCGAAAAGGTAAAATTTTTCCGCGTGCTGAGGGCCGTCTCTGGAACAATGGAACGGTAACTGCTGTTAAGCCCTGTGGTTATATACAACCCGTTTGTTATACGTTTTTCGCTTATGTGCTATTTCTGGCCGTATCCCGTCTGGCCGGTCTACTCATCGCTCACAGGGTTACGCAACGGCTGCAGTTCTCCTTTGGCCACCGCATCGGGTACGGAGAACGAATACCGCCCCAGCATGTTGATGTGTTCGTGCAGCAGCGGCGATAGCCTGGCCACGTCCTCATCCCTCACCTCAAAGCCGTCGGCGCGCAGCTGGTTCAGCGCCGCCGCCATGTAGCTGGTGTTCCACAGTACGATCATGTTGAGCACCAGACCGAGCGCGCCGAGCTGGTCTTCCTGGCCCTCACGGTAATGTTGCCGCAGCTCGCCAGAGGGGCGGCCGGGGTTACGGTTTTTTTCGCAGGAATAAAGTTAAGTAATTGTTTTTAAATAGAACTATCACTATTTTGACTCGTTCCATCTGTTCCCGGCAACGACACACTATTCCAACGGCTGCTCCCTTTATAAACACTTATAACCTAGGCTCGACGATCTCCGGCATTGGTCCGGGCGGATCAATTCCATAGGCCTTATTTACTGCTGCCCACGCCCGCCGCTCCATGTCTCTGAGCTGCTCCATGAACTCGACATCATCCCGCGGCAAGTTCAATTCCCCGCGTAACGCACTCACCAGTTTGACTAAGGCACGCTGGACGGAACGAAGCTTGCCAAAGGTCGTTTTGAAGGCTTCCATGCGCATCGGGGCGATAACGCGCATGGCTTGCTGCTGAGCAAGTTCAAGCGCCTTTACGTGCTCTTTCGCGTCCACTACCAGGTCGCCCAATTTCTCCTGCTCTTCCAGACTCGCATTCTTCGCCTTGGCATCGGTAAGTTGAGAAACAAGGCGCCGAGCCTCGCCCTCTAGAAATGCGATCTCTTCCCGCCGCCGGCGTACCGGTTCCATTGCCTCGCGAATCGGATATGACGTCGTCATCTCATGGAAAAAGACCTCCGCAAAGTCGCCTGCCAAGTCCCGCGAAAGGTGAGCCGCCTCTGCATCGGCAACTAGCCAGATCTTCGCGTTGGCCTTTAGGAACGATTGGAACCCGTCAACATCATTACCGGCGTTCAAAGGTCGATCCGACAGGCTTCCGATGTAGCCCAACAGAGCATGAGTCTCTTCTACCGCCTTCGTGTAGACCTCTCGGCGAATGGTCCCTTTTCGATCCTCGTCTTTCTGCTTCGCATCGTGCTGCCGCTGCCGGTTTGCCTCTTCGTCATCACGGGTGTGCTGCTTCGCCAATAGCCGCAGGCTGTTCTTGCTCGACGCCCAGGTCGTGAAGGCTGCGACACCGGATGCCACGACAGCACTAATCAGCCCTGACCAGATGATCCAGGGAACATCCAGCCACCCCACCGACGCGACCTGAACCGCTGTTGCCATTGTTCCCCCTGATTGAGCTACCTGAAAAACCGTTTTAACCAATGTTGCCGCCCGCTGACCAACAAATTATTCGGGCTTTTGGGCGGCCAGGAACTCGAGCCGTTTTTGCTCCAAAAGCGCCATGGTCGCATTGTGCCCTTCGACATCTAACCACATATTTACCAGCATGACGGGGCGCGATTTCGCCAGCAACTCATCGGTTTCGTCGTTCCAAAGTTCTAGGGATCCGTTTCTGAACATGCACCAGGTGAATTTCTGACAAGCTATTTCTCGCATGACCCCTTCATACGAATCGAGGTCTTGTCGCCGTCCAAATTGGCTGATCGGGTCGAACTCAAATTGATTATTCGCAAAATCCAATATCAATTTGAACTGTACTGTCTGGTCGGCATTGCTACATAACATGGTGAGCGCGCCATCGGTCACGTCAATCGGTTCCATCTGAAGCAGTTCAAACGCACACGTTTCAGGCGACCGCCTTGCAACAATAGTCACTGACTCCGGTATCGTAAAAGTCATCTCTGGCCGGACGGTCGAGGTGCGAATTGCGCTCACAGCTTCCTCACCAAACAAAGCAACAAGGCCGCCGAGCGCATCCCGTTGTTCGAATTGCGACCACGATCTGAGCAGGCCGCACGCGTCTTCAATTGCAATGGTCGCCAGATTTCGAATCATTGGTAGGTCATCATCAATGCGCTGATGATCGGCTAGCCGGTCAGGACTAATGTACGGCTCCTTTTCGGCGTGTGCGATCGCATTGCGTCCTTGTAGGTAAAGATAACTCCCGACATCGATCATTCCAGATGCCTGCAATTCAGCGTAGCGCTCTTTTGCCCTTGGATAGTCCATCCTCGGAAGTGCGTCTTTCATCCAGCGCTCCCGATCTTTGCCATTGGTAGAAAACAAAGAAATCACTTTGAAGAAATTCAAGAAGGCGTAAAAAGGGGTCGTCTCAGAAAACGGAAAATAAAGCACGTTAAGCCGGATTTGCGCTGGGCCGTGACGTGCTTTGTGCTTAGCTGCGCTATTTAGCCATGTCGCTCGCGCAGCGCACGCACGCCGCGACCTAGTTTGCGACGCAACAAGGTGCGCAAGGTCGTGCCGTCGGAATAGCCGACCAAGCCGGCGATGCGCTCGATACTTTCCTCGGTCGTCTGCAATAAGTGCACCGCGCGCTCCACGCGCAAGTCTTGGAAATACGTCAACGGCGACTTGCCCAGCACGGCCTGCAGGCGCCGTCCCAGCGTCCGTTCGCTGCTGCCCACGGAGCGGGCGGCATCGCTCATCGAAAAGCCCAGGGCCAGTCGCTCTCTGGCCCACTGTTCGAAGCGCTCGACGATCGGGTCGGCATGCGCTACCTGATCGGCAATCATGAACACTGCTTGCGACGCGCGCGGCTCGATTAGCAGGTAGCGCGCGCATAGCGCGGCCAACGTTGGGCTCTGGCCACGCACCACGCCCAGCCCCAGATCGAGATGGGCCAGCGCCGCGCCTGCCGTGGTGAAACCGGGCGAATTAACCAGCATCCGTGATTCGTCGAGCGCCACCAGCGGATAGCGCTGATGAAACAGCGCTGATAGCCACCAGGATGTGGTCGCGCTTTGTCCGTCGAGCAGCCCGGTTTCGGCCAGCACGAAGGTGCTGGTGCAGGCGGCTCCAATATGCACGCCTGCTGCGGCCCATTGCCGCAGCCAGGTGCCAGCCTCGATGACGTCGGGACGCGTCAACGCCGCTAACAAAGGCTGCGGCATTTTGCTGCCCAGTGCGGGGAGCAGCACGACATCGGGCCTGGGCAAGGCCGTCACCCGCGTGACGGGAACGCTCAACCCCTGCGCCGTGTGCACCTCTTGGCGCACTCCCACTAGGCGCATGTCTAGCTGCAACGAAGACTGCTCGCGCTGCCCCAACTCGTTGGCGGTACCGATGACGTCCAGCAGCGACGCAAGGCCAATATCGAATACCCCATTGAGGGCAAATACATAGATGAGCATGGCGGATAATATATCATTAATGGCGATTCCGCCACTATACTCCGCTACCGCTCGAGCCTAAGATTTGTTCCTCCATCAACAACTCTCAAGGAACACACATCATGGTCAAGCTTGCTATTCGCGCCACACTGGTCGCAAAACCTGGCAAGGAAGCCGCCGTCGAAGCATTTCTCAAGAGCGCACTGCCGCTGGCCATGCGGGAGGCCGGTACCACGCTCTGGTTCGCGCTCAAGATCACGCCGTCGACGTTTGGCATCTTCGACGCCTTCGCCGACGAGGCGGGCCGTGACGCGCATCTGGCCGGGCCGATCGCCGCTGCACTGATGGCACAAGCGTCTGAACTGCTGGCTCATGCGCCCGTCATCGAAAAAATCGACGTGCTGGCCGTTAAGTTGCCAGCAGCGAGCTGAAAGCACAAGGAAATCGTGCGCCAAGCCGTTGGCCTGTTCACGTTGTCCAGTTGACCTATACCCTAACTAGGCGTCAGGCATTGCGTCCGACATGCGTCAGGATGTAGTCCTATTGAGCCTTTATTGACACACTCAATAAAGGCTCATAGATTCTTTCTTGAGGGTCGGCCGGGATTCGTGCAAAATTTGTCAGAATTCCGGCTAACCTTTTGATTTTAAATAATTTTAGTCTTGTAATTCATCGGAGGTACCTCGCGATCAAAATCTAACGTGTAATCACCGAATCGGTTTATATGTTCAGTACGGTAAGGTGCCAAACCGGCCAGCACTTCTTCATTTACTGGCAGACCCTCTTCCTGCATTTCTTTCAATACCCCCGTCATTGCTTCAACGTTGTGCAGGATCGCCAAGTTAGCTACGAGCTGATTGTATTTCACGACCTTTCTCTGCTCGTGTCGGACATTTTCAGCAATCACTCCTTGGTTACCAAAAAATAGCCATTTGATGAATTGATTGAATTCCTCACTCTTATTTGTGGCCGCGTTGATGGTCTTGCGCAGATCCGTGTCACCGATGTACTTCAATAAAAACTCAGTTCTGACTACGCGCCCCAATTCTCGGAAGGCAAAATAAAGCTTATTTTTTCTGCTTGCGGTGCCGAGCCGTCGCAGGATTGTCGATGGCGTGATTTTGCCGGCTTTGATCGATAAGACGATGCGTAGCATGTCCGGCAAATGCGTCTCGATGATTTCCCAATTCACTGCCTCGCTGAATAATCCATTAATATTTTCATATCGTATGCCTCGCTCCGGCTTGTAAAAAACCAGTTTTTTCAACTGCCGGATGCGAGGCATCAAATTGATACCCAGCAGATACGCCAACCCGAAGACCGGCGCACTCTGTGCATGCGTGTCGCCATGCAGCGTGTCAGGCTGGATATCGGACCCGTTCTTGATCAGACCGTCTAAGATGTAGATAGCCTCATAGACACCGCAGGGAATAAAATGGCTGAATAAGGCAATGTACATGTCTGAGACATGGTAATACCCGATCCCACCATATCCGCCATAACGAATGTGGTATTCAGACAATAAATTTTGCTCATACATATTCCATTTGGTGCCATCGGCCGAGGCACTTTTGCCAGATCCCCAAAACTTGGGTAGCGAGAATTTGTTATAGGCATTGATGACCTGAACAGTCGCCTTTTCCAATCTCTCCTCAGTCATGTGGTGCAAATTTAACCAAGCGACTTGCTTTCGGCTTAGCCCTTTGACCGACCGTGCGGTTTGAGTCGGTCCGAGATTGCATCCATAACAAAACAATGTGGTGACGAACCGCTTACGCGGATCGTCAATTTTGGACTCAAAGCCCGATAAGGTACCGAACTGCTTATGAAGATCCAGCCAAGTCTCTGCTTCCACTAAGATGTCTAGGATATTTTTTTCGGGCAGTCGCGCGGTAAGCTCTTTGTCGATATGGTCCAGTCCGGCTGGCTTGGCATCCTTGCTGTGTTTTCTCAAGACGATTTCTGTCCCGTTCAAATCCACATGCTCGTTATCAGGCATGCCCTGATCCGTGCGGGACGCCGTGTCAGAAAGCCATTTCCTGAGATTAGTGACAAACTGTTTGGGGTCGGTAGGAAAATCAAGCATCGCACCATATTCCGCGACCTGCGCCTCATAGGTGTCCCAGTCGACTAGCTGGATCCGGTAATCGCTGTACTGATCGCTGTTGGCCACATACAGATCTCCCGACTGCAGCTCCTGCATCGCTTCGGTCAATACACAGAGTTCAAAATACTTGCGATTAACTTCGCTGACGGGGCCGGATCGCTGTCCAGTTACGGGTCGCCGCCATTTTTCCGGTAGCCATTTCAAGTTGATATTCGCGTCAACGATCGACAACCATTCCTTATGGCTCTGCCGATTCGCCAGCACAAATCGGATCGATTCAATGAGCGACAAGTCAGCCGATGTGGATTCCAGATCGAGTAGGCTCAGGCAGTTCAGCAATAAAGGCCGCTGCGTCTGGTATGGCATTAGCATAAACGGGAGATAATTATTCCCGGCATAGGCCATGTGTTTTTCGCACTCAGCGAGAAGGCTTTCGGGGTCGTCATGCATGGCACCCGCAATCCGTTTGCCGCGTTCCTGATCGGTCTCTCCTTCTTGAAACGCTTCAAGCACGTCACGTAATTGCGAAACAAGCTTTTCCGCGCGCTTTTGATGCTCCAGATAATACAGTTGCAGTTGTTCTACCGCGCCGCTATGGAGTTTCCGCATTTTGCGGACAAACATATCGACCGCATCGTCTAGCGCTTTACTCAATTGTGCGTGGAATAACAGCACCATCAGTGCATAACGCTTATTCTGCTGCATGGCTTTTAAATCCGCTGCGTCAAGTGCGCGCGCCTCATAGACATACTGTCCGCGTTTGACGACTGGAATATGATCTACTTGCGGCAATTCGCAGACCCAGCTTTTTAGCCACTTCACACGTTCGAGATATTGGCGAACTTCGGTATTGGTTGGCTTCTTCGGATCTTGTTTTATTTGCTGCCAGCCGGTGACTAGCTGCCCTGGAGAGAGCGTGAGCATGGCATCGAATTGGCTGGTGACTGCCGCTGGAAGCGGATCAGTCAACGTGTAAAAGTACCGTTCATTGACTTGATTCCGGATTCGAAACGCAGTTCGATTCAAGCGGCTGAACGCTGGCAACTCGTAACGCTGACGTATCAACTCTTCAATAACGACGTTGATGATGTCAGCTAGCTCCTGCTTGGTTTGTGCGGCTTGCGTCGCCGCTAACTCGATTGCCTTGTCGGTACCCTTTGTGATTGGCATTATTTTCAGATGCGCACGGATCGCGTCGATGAAGTCACGCCTGGCGCGAGATTTTTCTTCTTCCACGAGCGCTCGTAGCGGTACCGAGTTAACGCCAATGGTTTTAGTGACAAAAGACACGATGGATGTGGGCACGTCCGCGAGCATAGGAAAATAGCCCAGCCGCTGGACAGTTTTCAACAAGATCATCAGATACAGTCGTGCTGCATTGCTACGACCGAATCGGCGCGCAAACCGCTGTTCGGTCTCATTTGGCGTGTAGATTTCGTCTAATTCACGCTGGGTCAGATCAGGCTTAAAGCGTGGGTATGCCGTTTCATGGATACTGCTCAAACTATGCTCCCGCCATATGCAGTCAAGTTTTTAAAATCGATACACTGCCTATGACGCGCTTCAAAGTCAATTGCGCACAAAAGTTACGTCATCAACGCAACTGATTTTACCTATACCCAGACCGGTGTTCAACGATAAGGTTACCCCCCCCGGCGCCCAACTTGAGCAGGCCGTAAAGTTCGGAGCGTTACTTGGTTGATTGGCTGCCTTGCTGATCCTGCATCATCATCTGGCAATGCTGCTTCATCTCCGGAGACATGTTCTTCATGTGCTCGGCCATCATTGCCTGTCGTTCCTGTAGCGTCTTTGCATTTGTCGTTTGTGTGTGCATATCTTGGCACATGGCCATCATGTCGGAACTCGACATGGGCATCGATCCCATTGGCTTTTGCGATTGCTGCGGTACCGGATCAGTTGCGCAGCCGGTCAAAGTCGTCGTGACCAACACGGCGGCCGTCAGCATTGACAGAGAGAATAACGATTTCATGATTACCTCCTAAAGGTCAGAACATCTATAAAACGAAGCACCAAGTAACTGGCCGCTTTTGTGAAGTTAATTCCTGGAAAACTGCTTGCCCGAAAAATCAACCGTTACGAGCTTGCCATCCATCTTGCCCATACCAGGCGCATTCATCGGCATACCCGGCACGGCCACACCTTTGACCGACGGCATGGCAATGAGTTTGGCCAACGCAATAGCCGGTACGTGACCTTCGACGACTTGCCCAGATGCATCTACAACGCCTGTGTGGCAGGAAGATAGGGATGCAGGTACGCCCAGGCGTTTTTTACGGCCGACATATCGTGGGACTCGACCGACTTAACCTTATAATCGGCCTCACGTAAATGTTCTATCCAAGCAGTGCAGCAACCGCAATTCGGATCTTTGTAAACGGTAATCGACTCGCCAGCAGCATGGGCAAGGACTGACGTTGTCACTAGCAAGATCGCAATAAATAACTTCTTCATTTCATACTCCGATTGATAATAAAAGTTGAGATATCGGTTCCGTCCGAGGCTTAGCTGTCAGACGAAGTTATGACGCTGACTAGAACCAGATTCGCACACCGGCCACCACCTGAGTATTACTCGTATCCTCGCCGGCATTACGAGCGTAGTTGGCAGTATTGCCGTATTTACGATTCCAGGACACGCCGATATAGGGTGCGAACTGCCGGCTGATCTCATAGCGCAGTCTTAAGCCAAATTCGACATCGGACAGTCCGGATCCAATGCCTCGCTCGGCATCATTTTTACTGTAAAGATTCGTTTCCAGTTTGGGTTCCAGAATCAAACGCTGCGTGAATAGCAATTCATACCTCACTCCTAAACGCGCCGCGAGCGCGCCACCACTGCCGACATATGCGGTCGCCTCTGTCTCGAACCAGTAAGGAGCCAATCCTTGTACGCCCACTGCAAGCCAATTTTTCGATGGGCCATTTCCATTATCGTGGCGCACACCGAGTTGCGTACTCCAGTAGGTCGCAATATTTCGATCCCACAAAATCTCGGTCCGTGCGCTCTCCAAGGCGCCATTGCTTCTTTCACCTTCAACCTTGAGCCAGACTTTGTTCAAATCGCCGCCATACCAACCTTCAAGATCAAGACTCTGGCCATGGTCATTGCCGCTGTTGGTATATTCCAATTCATTCACCAAAAAACGACCGAAGGATTCGTCGTCAGCCATATCCATGCCTGGCATTGAATGCCTGGTCACACCTTCGGCATAGACGTCAGGATCACGGGCATTGGGCGGTGCGCTGCCGCCTTGCATCGCCCCCATATCCATTTCCATCCCCGGCATGTCACCCATCGGCATCTTGCTGTGGTCCATCTCCGGCATGTCGTTCATCGGCATCTTGCCGTGGTCCATCTCCGGCATGTCGTTCATCGGCATCTTGCCGTGGTCCATCTCCGGCATGTCGTTCATTTGACCGGACGCAGGCGATTGCGCCATACCGATGTTGGGAAGTGCGATCGAAAAAATAATCGCGGTTGACATCAGGATTTTGCTGTTTGTTTTCAGGATTTTTTTCATGACACGACTACCTCGCGGAACATGCCCGCTTCCATGTGATACAGCAGATGGCAATGATAGGCCCAGCGTCCGAGGGCATCGGCCGTCACTTGATAGGCTATTCGTTGCGCGGGTTGGACATTGATGGTGTGCTTTCGCACTTGAAATTTTCCGTCGGGAGATTCCAGTTCGCCCCACATGCCATGCAAGTGAATCGGATGGTTCATCATGGTGTCGTTCACTAAAATGATCCGCAGTCGCTCGCCATAGCGGAAATGCACCGGCATGGCTTCGGAGAATTTCTGCCCGTCGAATGACCAGATAAAACGCTCCATGTGTCCCGTCAAATGCAGTTCAATGTCGCGTGTGGGTTGTCGCGTATCCAAGGGGCCGCCTATCGTATGCAAATCGGCGTATGTGAGAACACGTCTTCCGTTGTTACGCAAATTAACGCCAGGATCTTCCAGATCGGTGCGTGGCATATCCACGTGCATGTCGACATTGGGGCCGTATTCTGTTCTGGCGTGATGTACGCTCGGCATGGGTGCAGCCGCCATGCTCGCCATCTTGTCGTGCTGCATACCAGGCATCGAACCCTGTGTCATCCCAGCCATTGAGTGATCCATGGTTGAATGATCCATCCCGGCTGCTTTCATCCCGGGCATATCGGACTTTTCGTCCATTCCGCTTTTCATATTGGCCATCGCTCCCATGCCGGCCATGCCCATGGCGCCCATCATGTCCTTCATGGTCAGCCATTGCGGTTCGTCAACTGCCGGCACCGCCGCTTGCATTCCCAAACGAGGTGCCAGTGTGCCCCGGGTATAGCCGGTTCGATCGATCGACTGCGCAAATATCGTATAGGCCTGTTCTTCCTGCGGTTCGACCAGCACATCGTAGGTCTCTGCCACGGAGATGCGAAATTCATCCACCGGCACCGGTTCAACGTCCTGTCCGTCGGCCGAAATGACGGTCATTTTCAAGCCAGGAATGCGGACATCGAAAATCGTTGTCGCGGAGCCGTTAATGAAGCGCAGCCGCACCTTCTCGCCGGGGCGAAACAGCCCAGTCCAATTCTTCGACGATGACTGGCCGTTGACCAGATACGTAAACGCGGCACCCGTGCCGGGAGCGGCGGTGACATCGCTGAAATCAGTCGGAAGCATGCGCATCTGATTCCACATTTTGCGTTTTTCCAGTGCTGGGCCAAGCCCCATCCTAGAGACGTCACGCATGAAGCCGCCGACGGTAGGCTGATTGAAGTTGAAGAAATCGCTCGATTTTTTCAGCTTTGCAAACAGGTTCTCAGGCTTGGCGTCGGTCCAGTCGGACAGCAACACGACATGTTCCCTGTCCGCTTGCACCCGCTCACCGCCGCGGGGTTCGATGACGATAGGCCCGTACAGACCGGTCTGTTCCTGAAATCCGGAATGACTGTGATACCAGTAAGTACCGCTTTGCTTGACCTCGAAGCGATAAACAAACGTTTCGCCCGGCGCGATTCCTTCAAAACTCAAGCCAGGAACGCCATCCATGTTTGCAGGAAGGAGAATTCCATGCCAATGGATTGAAGTGGAAATAGGCAATCGGTTAGTCACCCGTAAGGTAATCGTGTCGCCTTCACGCCAATACAAGGTGGGCGCCGGAACCTGGCCATTTACAGCGGTTGCGATACGCGGTGCGCCAGTGATATTGACAGGAGTAGGTGCTATTTCAAGCGCGAACTCGGTTCCGCGTAATACGGAAGACTGGCCGGATGTGCCGGCAGACCATGCAAATCGAACTGCGGTTCCCAGTCCCATGAATGCGCCGACTGCTCCGGCTCCTTTCAAGAGACGACGACGCCAGATATCGACTTCTCCGATTTGATACGAGCTCATCATTTTTCCTTCATGTGCGGTAAGAATTTTTCGATCGCCATTCGCCAAGTCGCGAATCCTGGCACTCATTAATATCGAATTTATCGATGTAACGCAGGCATCAATAAACAGGGCAACAGCGTATAAAGCGCGAACCCCCGGCTTCAAAAGGTCTGCATCAAAACCGGGAGCTCAGCGCGTGCAGGACAGCCAATCCTAGAAAAAATTCGATTGGTCTGCCGCTTTGTTGCGACTTATGCCGACATTCGGCGACACTCCTCCGCGCAGCGTTTGCATGCTTCGGCGCACGCCTGGCAATGATCCATCTGATGCTTGCCACATTCGTCACCGCATGCCTGACAGATGTCCGCGCAGACTTTGCAGACGGCAGTAGCGAATTCGCTGCCGCGCCCCATCAACCCTGCGGCTGTTCGGCAAATTTCAGCGCAATCGATGTCCGAGGCAATACAACGCGCCATCATTTTTACGTCCGGTTCCTGCAAGCACGAAGCGGCGCAATGGTCGCAAGCGGTTGCGCAGTTATAACAGGCCTTGATACATGCTTCGAATTTTTCGTGAGACATATATTTCTCCTAAGTGTGGTTACATTAAGTACGTGAACCCGCCTCGTTTCCTGAGCTTTCCAGCAGGTTAGAACCTGCTTGTCATATATGTAAAAATTCATTGGCTACCCGGCGGCATGCTGCTGGTCAATACCGCTGCAGCGATGATGGCCAGCAAAAGCGCGACAGACTCAATGCGCAGAATGCTGACGACGATACGTAATCCCCGCTGTGATATCGCGTTCTGCTGCGACAATGCAGCTCGCAGGCCATAAAATTTATTGAACCCGCCCAGTGCAATGGCAATCAAGACACAGCTGATTTTGAACAGCAGGACATAGCCGTAGAACCCTTCCACCAAGTCGCGTGGACTGCCCAGTACGCGATAGGCGTTATAAGTGCCGGTTATCACGATGCCCACTAGCGCAACGGTCGCCCAGTCCGACAGCGTATGGAGATAGCGTGCCCGCTCAGTGCTTGCGCATGACTCGTGCGCAAGCACAACCGGCAGTACCATCCAGCCTGCGACGAACACTGCGCCGACCCACAGCGCCATGAGTAAGATGTGCAACACCTCAACGGCCACCGCCAGGCTGAACAGGCCATATTCAAATGCATGGCCAATGCTCACACGGGCAATCGCAACCATTACGATCAGTACAGCAATAATTACAACGTAGCGCTTGTTCGACCCGTGCGGGTTCAAACGCCAATGCGCCACCAACGCCCCTGCGAGAAGCGCAATTGCAGCCAGGCCGGCATGTCCGTAATGCGTCGTGAGGAGCATTTGGTAAAACGCTGGGCCAGCATTAAGCCATGCGACATCTGCCATCACGGCCGACTCCGACCACATCGAAAAAACCATACTGATTGCACAGGCGACCAGAGCGACAGGCATGGTGCGAGACAGTTTGTTTGCAGCTATCTGTTGCCACGATACCGTTCGACTGGTCAGCCAAAATCGGGCTGCCAACAGACCGACTACCCATGCCAGGCTGAGGTTGATCAGCGCAGTCGCCGCCACCTGTGAAAAAGGCGCTTCCATACGTTATTTCACCGTAAAGGAATAGTCGCCTTTTCGACGATGTCCATCATGGCCGACCGCTGAATATTGGACCGTGTATTTGCCAGGCGCCAAGGCCGGTACCGGAATTTTCAAGATAGTTGCATTGGCAGGATCCAGGTTCGCCTTTTCTGTCGAAACGGTAGCGCCCTTAGGGGTAATCGTACTTTTCATGTAATTTAGTGCGGGTAGGTTCAATTTCTTATTTTAAAACAATCACTTATATTTGCCGGTACAGACGAATACCTACCTCTTTCCTCGCTTGAACTCTTCTGGCAAAGCGCAAAACGTAGCCCGATAGCATCTTTATTTTAGAGATAGCTCGCACAGCAGACTCAAGTCCGTAATAGACTGCCCGGCCTTTGCATCCCCATTGCGGGCCAAATGCAGACTTCGCATTCCTACCCTTTTTTGGCCCTAGATAATCCGCTTGGATGCTGTCACCGACAAACAAGATTTCGTGCGGCTCCAGGTGCAGCATGGCGGCGACTCCACGATAGATTTTCGGATCAGGCTTGATGGCACCGACTTCGAAGCTCCAGGCATAGGCGTCCAATGCCGGCAGGAATTTCTTGACCGGCACTGCATAGGGTTACGCAAGATTGGAGCACACGGCAATCTTGAACCCGGCTGCGCGCAATGCCGCCACGCTACGGGCAACTTCAGGAAACAAACCGATGCTGGCTAGTTCGGCCTGCAGATCCCGTTCCAGAGCGGCGATCTCGGCATCGGCCAATTCGGTTCCCAATAACCGCGGAATCTCCGAGAACGCGCATGCCGTTGACATGATGCGCGCGGCGTCCTCTTCGCCAGGCGCCCGGCCACCCTGGCGAAGCGCTTCCAACAGTTTTTTATAGGGGCGGCGTGGGTCCCGGATTATCACCAGGGTGCCGTACGCGTCAAATACGATGGCTTTGATAGCGCCGTCTAATTCTTCCGTTACACTGGCGAGCGCCTTGCGTTCTGCGATCTTTTTTTCGTCCATGAGCCGATTTATTCCGTTGGAGAAGCGGCCACAGTGTGCGGTGCCGTGGGGCGGACGGCGTCGAGATAGGTACGCAATTCGGTCGTGATTGCCTGCTGCGCCTCTAATCTGGCAGATGCGGCAGCGGCCTCGACTCGTTGCGCCTGAAGTGCTTTTTCCGTCTGCGCGAGCGTGGCAGTCAATTCGCCATTCTGCGCCTGCGCACTGGCAAGGTTGATTTCGAGCATACGGGCGCGTTCTTCCATACCGTGCAGCGCATGAAGCTTGCCTTGGGCCTGGCGCAGCTGCAATTCCAGTTCGCGTATCGCTTTTTGACTGTGCGACAAGTCGCCTACAAGCCGCGCACCTTCCTGATTGAGCTTGGTAACTTCTTCCTGCTTGACGATCAAGCTTTGATTCTGCATGCGGAGTTCAGACTGTAATTGCTGGACTTGCTGCTCGTGGCGCCGGGCTTCTTGCTCGCGTTGTTCTTTGACCGACGCCCGGTAGTGTTCCAGCGCTTCGCGCGCATGCTGATGCTTTTCTTCGAGCGAGCGGCGATGATTTTCATTCTCGAGCAAGCGCTCCTTGAGGTCAGCAATCTGCTGCTGGGCAGTATGGCGCGCGATCGCTTCCTGCTGCAGGGCTTCGCGCGTCTGGCGATGGTCGTCTACTTCCTGCTGCAGGCGTGCTTCCTGATTGGCTACCTGAATTTTGAGGGCTTCGTTGGTTTGGTGGGCAGCGTTCAATGCATCCTGCAGCGCACGCGCTTGCTCGCCGGCCCGTGCTTCGACCGCCGCGATTTTTGCGTCTGCCTCCTGTTGCAACTGAGCGGCGAGTCGCGCGACCAAGTCCTGCAGGGTCTCGGAGAGCGAGACCTTCTGGCCGCTGGTGCCGCCATCTTCCGCTTCGAGTTCTTTTAAGTACTTGTGGATGGTCGACTTCGACCCGGTGTTGCCTAACTCGATACGTACTGCGTCCAGGGACGGATGCCGGCCTTGCGCAATCAAGGCATCGCGCGCCTTCTTCACGTCCGATTTATAAAGACCGCTTCTCGCCATGAATAATCTCTCCCTGATTTAAGATGCCGTAGTACGTACTACGTATTAACATACCAGTATTTGCGATAATACTTTCGCGTTCTCCATAAATCTAGTATCGGATAACAAAGAGTTATCCGGTATGATGCTAAGAGTACGTCTAGAAACTACGTCTAGCCAGTGTACGAGTGCATTCCTGAGAAACTTCAAGCTGTCATCCGTCACGTATCCGTCACCTAATTAAAATCGAGTTGGGACGCTGGCAGCAACCCGCCTGAAGTGAAATAACTGAAGCGGCGACCGTTGCAGTGGCGAAATCGTGAAAGGCCACTATTTGCCCCAGCGTCATCCTTTTCGTGCAACTTAGTGCGCTTTTAAAAATAAAGTCATTTAAATTCAAGCAGTTACTATTTTGCCTTTTTAGAGCCTTCCATTCTAATCGTACAATTTCGTGCGCTTAGCTGGGGTAGCTAGCTGGTATATTCCCGTTGCCAGCTAGCCGGCTGCCGGTAAATACGATTTTTGTTATGATGAAATCATGTGCTTTCGTCTGCGTCGATTCTTCGCGTATTTCCTGCTGCTGCTTTTGCCCTTGCAAGCACTTGCGCCGGTAACAGCCGCAGCATGCGGCATGGTTAGCGGCCGCCTAGCGCCACTGAGGGCGTAATGGAGGACTGTGGCCACTAATCGATGATGCAAGCCGCGATGCCGGATGCCGGTTTGTATACGGTAGATGCAAATTCAGCTTATGACCATCCCAATGATTCCACGACGTGCGGCATGAGTAGCAGTTGTTTCGGCCTTGCCTCCATTACCGTAATACCGAATGACCACGTATTGCGCATTGCATCCTCATCCAGTCGAATTGCGTTTATCAGCATCTTTTACCTTTCCCATATCCCTGAAGGCTTGCAACGCCCCCCGCAGGCCAGCCTCGTTTAACTGCGCTGTTGCAGCTTGGCTGCAGCAACTATTTGCGCGACGTTTACCTGGCGCAGGCGTCTGGTATGCGCCGATCGAGTAGCAACTGCGCGATCCATACCTCTATTGGGAAGTAAGCCAAGTGGCTCAATCAATATCTGTAAAAGGTTCATATGAAAACGTTTAATTTTTCTCCGCTCTTTATCGTTGGAGCGCTCGTGGCCACCATCTCCGGTTGCGCAGCGACCGCATCTACACACTCAGACGCGCCTAAAGCGCCATCGACGATGGGGTCAGCCGACAATATAGGTAAAGGCGGCTGTGCCTGTTGCGACATGCAGCAAGGCAACATGTCCAAAGACGGCAAACAGGGAAACATGGGGATGACGCAGGATAAAGCAGCCGCCCCGCAGGGACCCATGTGCATGCCTGCTAAGGACGGCACTGGAAAAAGCGGCTGCTGCGACATGTGCAAGATAGGAACCGATGGCTGCGCCTGCTGCAGCAAGGGAAAAACGAAATGTCACCCGACATGCACAAGAAGCATATGCAAATGATGCAACAGCATCATCCCGAAATGCAGAATAAAAAAATAGCTCCTGCGCCCACGACGAAGTAATGCACGGGGGGAGGCGCTTGGCGATTTCTGCCAAGCGCTTCTTTCTGACTCCACATTGCCGGTTCGTTCACGACGCCACATCCTGCTGAAATGCCTGGTGTCTGACATCGGCTACGATGCTGCTTTAGATCCTTTTCCAGTACGGCAAGACTGTACTTTCGACGACGTACTTCGCGAAATCGCGGTCTGGAGACGCATTGACCTCGTCGCACCGCAAGGTCGGGGCGTCCCGGATGGCAATGAGCCGGGTAATTTCCCGCAATATCAGACCTATGCGCAGCAATTTCGATGAATGCCAGCCGGTCGACCTCCTGCTGGCTCCAAATTCGATAGTTTGCCCGTGACCGGGGTACCGTTTCCAGCAGGCCCTTGCGTTCATCGGTGCGTGCCGAGATAAAGGAAAAAACGTCCATAACACTAAGAGTTATAACAGGACGCTATTTTAAATAAATTAACACATAAGCTTAACTTGCTTTGGTTGACGTACGAACGGAATCCCGGTTTTTTTAGAATAAAATACTTGATCATGCATCGTTGCCACTATCCGCAGCTTTTCCAGATACGACTTGGGCCACCTGAGCATGCACTGCATCGATGTGATGAATTGGCTTTGTATTGAAGTTGGGACACGCTGTCCGCCATTTTCAGGTCGAATGGGGCGGCCTTCTACCCAGAATTGCACGCGACCTTGCCGACCATGCCATGCGCAATCGCCCTTGGTCGACACGTTCCGCCAGCGTCTGGCTGCACTGGCGCACTGGTATATTGGACACGGCTTTTCCGATCCGCCCAAGGCACTGGTCGTCAGAAAGGATTCCGTTGCATCCTACTCAGAAAAAAGCTCAGTCTCTTCCATGGGACGATGGGGGACGGGTCGTGGCCTGGCTTGCCAGAATATTCTGTCGCCTCAAGCGGACGGAAATGGCATGTCTTCGCTGCGGGACCGGCGCGACAAAGCCAACGTCTTCAGAAGGACTTAGACGTAACCAAAGCATGCTCGAAGCGGTTTAAATAGTTTTTGACTGACTTCGCGCTAATCAAGTGCTTGAAAAAGATTTTCCCGATGCTTACCGGCCAGCCTAAAGATGCTGAATCAAGAGGAGTAATGTCGGCTCTTGTAGGAAAGTGAGCTGTCAAGAAGGTGGCATAGCCCAGACGAAAGCGAGCTGGCAATTCATTCGACGTATCCTTCCAAGGTTTGCGAGGGCCAATAAAATGAAGTAACCGTGGCTCAGCCAAATCAGCAAAAAAACGCGAGGACCATGTGTATTGCCAATTCCACACCGGACTCAATTCAGCCCAGCGTCCTTTCAACACCAGATTGAGGAGTGACTGGTCGTGGCGACTCAAGGCTTCTGGATGCTTGGCCAGGATTTCCAGGCATTGTTCAAGGATGCGTTCTGACTGGTATAACTCCACATCAATTAACAACACGCCGGAATTGAAATAAGAAAAACAAGGTAAGCCAAGTATCTTGAACTCTGACACGTGTCGTTTGGGCGTACGCCATTGCTGATTATCACGTACTGCTGCAATTGGCAATCCCAGCATGTCAACCGTAAAAAGACGATCGATACCCGTGCCGCCTAAAAAAATATCACTGTCCAGGTACAAAAGACGCTTATACCGATGTGCAACACGTGGCGGTATTAACAGCCGCAGATAAGCCGCCTCACCATGCCGACTAGGATTGGGGCCATTACGAAAAGGATTTTCTCCTGATATGGTTTCCGACGTAATCCCGAGCTCACGTAGCGCGGGGGGGACATCAAGTAAGTCTTGAGAAAATATGCAAATATCAAAGTTGCGATCGGGATGGGCAAGTGCAATTTGTGATGCCAGAAACAGGGCATACGGCGCGTAGTTGGCATCGCATGCCATAACGACAGCATAGTCCATATCGTTTTTCATTCCGTTATTCCTTAATTAGCTGATCAAGTACCTATCGCACTTCATGCGACAACGTCAGATTTAACTACATTTCTCGTGCACGCGCGACTGCTTGGACAAAGTCGAATTCCAGGTTGTTTGTCGAACTCCTGTAAAACCAGAATACGCCACGGGATGGCACGGAGAAAGCTTTCTTTTGAAAGCACGGTAACTATTTATTTTAAGAAGGGCAATATAACCCACTATTTAATAGTGCTAAAAGCGGAACTAGTTTTTCAATTAGGCGTTGCTGTACAGTCACGTAGGGTCGTGTAATTGACCTCGATAATGAATTGGTTGAATCCCTCACTACGTCAAAAGTGGCAGCCTGCAGTGATGTCGTACGACTTGTCATATAGCTGTGTTTTGACATTCAGAATGCCCAAGACTGAATAAAACAAGTAATCATAGATGAAGCGCTGCATCGCTGTCTGCTTTAAGCAGTCGATAAAGTGACGCATCGAGGTCAAGGGCGCCCATCGCCAGCTTGCCGACTTGACCGAAACGCTGCATCGTGTCGAAATTGAGCGGGCCGCAGCAACTTCCAGGCTGGAAGCGCAGCACGCAATCACAGCCGAATTAAAGTCGTATCTGGATAAGCCGCGGACGGTAGCAACATCAGAGTCTGGCCACGGTGTGTAATGTTCGCATGCCACTGCGGCGTGAGCCCTTAACTTGAATGAACGCTATCAGTATTTTGAAGAGCTTTTGTACAAACGCGTTACGTGAAAATTACATTGTAAAATCAATCGGTTAAGCAAGATTTGGCGAAAAAAACCGTAATCCCGGCCGAACCTCAATTAGAGTTGCAGTAAGAATCGACGACCTTACATATTATCTAAACAAGGTTTGAAAATTCAACATTGAGCACCTTTGAATTAGCATATGTTTTGGTCCTATCCGCTGCCACACGCTAGTCAATATTTGACTGCTCTATAATCGGAATAGGTAAAATTGATCGAAAACGAAGTTGAAATCAATGAATATCTTGCTAAGCCGAAGCAGATCGAAACCGGTTCTCCACAATCTTGGACGCTAATGTCTGCGCAGCGACGAACCTTGATATCAATCTAAATCTTGCTAAGACAGATTGTAGTTGTCTATAAGCGTAGAACTATCCGACGTAAGTGCAAAAACTAAAAGTTATACTATTACTTCCGGATAGGTAAGAAGATTAGTTCGGAGCGCTCGTCGGAGCACTCCATCATTAGCTGTCTACTAACACCAGGGAGCAGTTCAGTGAGAAGACTTTAAGCAATTCATCTAATAATAATGGGGAATCCCATAATATTTTTTATCAACGTAATCGTGCCCGGTAAATAGAAAGTTAGGGGCTTTGTAATTGCCGGGCACGATTACGTTGATTTCACCGATAGATTTACATTTGAGCGTTTTAATCATTGCATTTTTTAATCGTTTTCCGTTTATCTATTAGCTGCAAGCTATTTTACATAATATAAATTATACGAAATATAAGAAGCCCGATAGTCAGACGGAATAGACAAAAAGTAGCCGATGCATACGATGCGTTCTACCCAAGTTCTGCTATCTGAAATGCTAGCTTTCGCATTGTGTTTGGTATTGCTTTTGCTTGCTCGTGAGCTGTTGTTGAAGCGCGTTCTGCTTGACTGACGAATAAGGCGTCTTAAATAACTTATCTTGCTTTGCGATGGCAGCCTGCAATTGCGTTATTGATTTTTTAAGGCTCGGACATTGTAGTTTTGCGTATGGCATGCCGGAGCTGTCTTTTGACTCCGCATCGCGCATGCCCATTTTATTACACGGCATCGTGGCGTGCGTCGTCGTGCCATTTAAATCCACGCACAGATGGTCTTGCCCCGCATATGCAGAGATGGAAATCAGCAGCACGGAAAAAAATAAATACTTAGTCAGCATCATAAAGTTCGGTAAAGCGTCACGCATGGTCGCCAACATTGGGGAGCAAGCGTGACGTTATTTTAAATTTGGTGTCGATGATATCCACCGACAACACCTTTTTTGGACAATACCCACTGCCATAGCTGAATATCACGTGCGCGGAACGCACCGGCACAGGAGAGTAAATAATAGCGCCACATTCTATAAAAGCGATCGCCCAACTTGGCGGCAAAACGCGGCCAAGCCGCCTCAAAATTTTGGTGCCAAGCCATTAAGGTCTTGTCGTAATCAGCACCAAAATTATGCACATCTTCAATCACAAACAACTCATCTACCGCATCGCCTATCTGTCCCGCAGAAGGTAGCTCGCCATTTGGGAAAATGTATTTATCCACCCACGGGTCAGATATCGAGTGGCGCATATTCTTGCCGATGGTATGCAAAAGAAATAGACCATCGTCGGCAAGACAGCGATGTGCAACCTCCATATAGGTACGATAGTTTTTTCGTCCTACGTGCTCAAACATGCCGATGCTGACGATGCTGTCGAAAGGCTCGTTGATTTCGCGGTAATCCTGCAAGCGAAATTCCAGCGCCATATCCTTGTATTTTTCTTGCGCCCATTGCACCTGCTCTTTGGAGATGCTGACACCGACACATTCGACACCGTAATGCTTGGTGGCGTAACTCATGAAACTGCCCCAACCGCAACCAATATCCAGTACACGCATGCCAGGCTTCAGTTGCAGCTTGCGGCAGACCATATCGAGCTTTGCTTCTTGCGCTTGCTCTAGATTGTTGGCATTTTCCCAGTAACCACAGGTATACGTCATGCGCGAATCAAGCATCGCGCTATAAAAGTTATTACCTAAATCATAGTGGGCTTGACCAACCTGCCATGCACGTTTCATCGTTTGACGATTGAACATTCTGGCGGCCAATACATAGCCGGCGAGCCGCCAAGGTTGGAAGTGGTCCGTCAGCCTCGATCGCATCAATTGAAAAAAGAATTCATCCAAACGCTTAGCATCCCAAGCGCCGTCCATATAACTTTCCCCAAACCCGAGGTTGCCACGCGCCATCGCCTCCTCCAACACACCCTCTTCGTGTAATTGGATATCCCACGGTCGATTGCCATTGACCTGAATATTCGCATTCTGTAACAGCTCGATTGCCATACTCTGCAATCGGGATGGGTCAGAAATTGGTGATATTTCAGTTTGTGAGATTGGTGCGGATGACATGTTACAGGCCTCCTCTATCGTTCTGTTTAGCTTAGGTTAGATGGTTCTTTCAAAAAAATATGTGAAAAGTTAGCTCAAAAATATGATGCGTGACGCATTTTATTTTAGAACAATTTGAATTATTTGCTATTGGCGACAACGATGCGGGTGTGCCGGCCATTCGCTCGAAACTCGTTCAATTAAAGAAGCGCCAACTGCCCGTTTATCCCAACATCAAATGTCGGTAACAAACGGGCGTTACGCTTTAATCAAGGACGTTTCAACGACGTTTAAAAACTACGATTGGCTGGCGGCGTCCATTGATACAACCAAGTTTCGGTAAGTGCCTGACCATCTGCCGATAAATATAGACGTAAATCAATCGGCTCTTTAATCGAATCATCGATTTTAAGATCAAACATCGCGCGATAACCTTTGATGGCGTCGAGTGGTCGCGCCGAGGCAATTTCGATCACACCTTTACTCGCACTGATTACAGGTGTGATTTTGGCATTAGCGTTGAGCAAAGACAAATCACCACCGGCAAAATCAATGGCAAAACGCCACGAAAAATAGGTGCGCTTCTTGCCAATCACGCCACCGATACCTGTACGTGTTGCTGCGACTTGCGCAAGTGTTGATGTTACAGGCGCTTTGGCACCCCAGTGTAGCTTGTAGCCGAATAGCAATTCTTGACCAGGTTGTGGCTTCGCTTCTGGGTTCCAAAATGCAACGATATTGTCGAAAGTTTCATCGACCGTCGGGATTTCCACCAATTGAATTGAGCCCTTACCCCACTTGGATTTTGGTTCTACCCATAAACTAGGACGGCGGTTATAAAATACGCCATCATCTTGATAATGATCAAAATCGCGATCCCGTTGCATCAAGCCAAAACCGTTGGGGCTTTCATCGCGATAAGCATTGAAGCGCAGACTTGTTGGATTTTCCAGTGGTCGCCAGATCCATTCGCCATTGCCAGACCACATCGCCAAACCATCAGAATCGTGAATCTCAGGACGCCAATCTTCACTGATACGTCTATCGTTTTCGCCAACCAGATACATGCTGGTCAGTGGTGCAATGCCCATGCGCTCAATTTCTTTACGCGGATACAACGCAGCGTCGACATCCATCAACGTGGTTGCGCCGGGTGCAATTTCAAAGCGATAAGCGCCAGCAATACTGGGAGAATCCAATAGCGCATAGACCACCAGCTTATTGGATGTAGCACTCGGTTGTTCCAGCCAAAACTCGCTAAAACGTGGGAATTCCTCTGGCTTTTGCATGCCGCAATCGATTGCCAATCCGCGTGCCGATATACCGTACTGCCAATCACCACCTACCGCGCGAAAGTAGCTCGCACCAAGAAAAGCGGTGATGTCGCGCACCCAATCTGTGTGGAAGTTAACGCGAAAACCGGCAAAGCCAAGATCTTTCGGCATCGTCGCGCCCTTCAAACCGCTTTTGCCGTAATTGAACATGGCTGGATCGTAAGCAATTTCCTGCGCCTTGCCGTCTTTGAGCTGGTGAATTTTTACCGATTGGTTGGCGTACATGCCGAGATGAAAAAATTTGACACGGAAACGCAATTTATCGTCGGCCCACAAGGCGTGGTCATCGCGGTAGCCGATTGACTGGTATTGATCCCAATTCATGCCGGTGACTTCATTTGGCACTGGTCTGGCCGCCAAATGATAAGGCTTACTTGCCAGATCACGAGCTTTGCCTTTGAGCCAAGCGTAATCAAAAGACTGTGCCTTGTCTAATTTCTTAAGGCGCGACGGTGCGTTGCCGGCGGCGTAAAGAGGCAAGGCAGAATAGCCTCCCAAGGTCAGCGCGGCAGACGCCTTTAATAGATTGCGACGGTCCATTTAACTCCTTTGTGAATGCTGAAGGTCATATTTTCAGCAACTTTGGAGTAGTGTTAAAGCAATAACGTTCAATTTCTGTGTTGCATGTTTTAGCAATCAGGCAGACAGTTTGTGAAACGCTACCCTACTCTTCTCAAACATGCGCCGTGCGACTTGATCGTAGGGATATTTCTCGAGGATCTTCCCGTACAAGGCAACCGCCTGTCTGTATTCACCTTTGGCATAAACTGCATAGGCATCATTTGTCATATCGCACAAAATGATGTCTTCCTCAGAGGCGCCGATTTCGCTTTCCTCACCCCGAATACCTAGCAATTCGTAGACCAGTAACTCGCCTTTTCTTCCCTTGACCGTCACCGTATCGATAGGACGCAACCACAATAGATGCCCCGTTTCGCGGAAAATATGGTGGCTCACGCAAGTCCAGGTTCCCATTTCTTTGTTAAGGCCTTCCAGTCGAGCCGCCACATTGACGCCGTCACCCATTACGGTATAACTAATGCGCTCTGGCGAGCCAACATTACCAACCAACACCGCGTCGCAATGGATGCCGATACGAAGTTTAAGCGGCGGCTGTTTTTGCTCGGCGGCTATTTTATTCAATGCCATCATGCCGCGCTGCGAGCGCATCGCCGCCACGCAAGCCAGATAGGCGTGGTTTTCTAGTATTTTTGGCGCGCCCCAGAATGCCATCACCGCATCGCCAATAAACTTATCCACGGTGCCGTGTTCGCGTTCTACCGCCTTGGTGACGGTCGCAAAATAATCGGATACCCGACTCAGCAAACGTTGCGATGGCTCGGATTCTGACAGCGATGAAAATCCTTCAATATCGGTAAACAAGATCGTTAGAAAACGACTCTCGACACCGAGCTTGGTCGCCTGTCCTGATTCCATTAATTGCTTGACCAAGACGGTTGGCACATACGAAGTAAAAGAAACGAGCGCTCGCTCCAACAGCAAAATTGCATCACTGAGATAGCTGATTTCGCGCACTGACGATTTGATTTTTACGGTCTCGTCAAAGCGGAACTCGCGGATGTTCATCACCTCCCGTGCGAGCTGTTCAATCGGCTGCGCGATCATCCGCGAAATCACGTAAATCAAGACTACCTGCATCAAGAAAGCGACCACGCTGAAGAGCAGCATATTTCGATTGGTACGACGAATCTCACCGACAAAATCATTGGTAGGCGTGATCATCAGCACGCGCCATGGCTTGTTGAAATCTTGCGGAATCGGCATAAACATCGCCAAGTACTCCGCCTTGTCCGCACCAGCATTGAAGATAAAGGTGTCTTTGCCACTACGGATACGTTCGCCTAACGCGCTCAACACACGTTGATCTTCTAATTTGTCTAAACGCTTGGGGATCAATCCCGCATCCGTTTTGATGATTCCGCGATCAAACTGCGGATGCGCCACGATGGAGTCAGCGTCGTCAATCAAAATACTAAGACTATTTGGGGTTCTTTTATTGGCATCTAAAAATTCGGAAAATGATTGCAAGGTTAAGTCAATTGCAATCACCCCTATCGGCTTTTCATTAAGAATCACCGGAGACGCGAGCGTCACGCCTAACTCGTCAGTATCCGGTAAATCGTAAGGATCAGAGATATTGATCTTTTTAAATTTAAGCGTCTTTTTATAAAACGCTCTTTCGCGCGGATCCTCTTGTGCAGCACCTGCATTGGCCCCTACTGGCACGCCCCATGGCGATTGGAAGCTATAGCTATCAATAAAATTAGCCACCGTAGAGGTGGTCGGGTCGCTGTCGGCGGAAATAATGCGGCTGATAAATTGCGTCTTTGGTGGAATGGTTTTGCCTAAAATCTTTTCACCTTTAATTGCACTGCGCACTTGATGCAAAGAGCCATCGGCAAAAATGGCCGCGGCAGCGCGTATACCGTTATTCGAGGCGACAATTTCTTGTAAATAATCGGCCGAGGATTCGCCCTGAAAATAATCCGAGTTGTCCCGCATCAGCGTTGTTGCGGTGCGCATCGTATTGAACATTGCACCTAACAGATTGTTCGCATTGCTCGTATTTTCTATACTTGATTTTTGTATAAATTGACTGGTGTGGTCTTGAATCAACTGCTGGTTCGAGCGGTAAGTTACCACGCCAAATATGATCGTTACCGGCAATGTCAGCAGCACAAAGAGGAGCGTAATGGTGATGTGCAATCGCACACCGCGTTTATGCCCCAATGCGGAGGAAAGAGTAGAAATCATTGCAGGTTATTTTTCATATTGAACATGTCCAAACGCTGAGTAGTTTTGTAAGTCAATGTTTGAGATTTAAAAATCGAATACATCGCCGTTCCGTAATGGCTCAAACAAGCGTTTGTCATCATGAATACGCAGTTCGTTAATAATGCGATCTTCCTGCCCGGGTTTTAAATGGGTAATCAAAAATCGAGTTGCGTAAGGCATATTAGCAATGTCATTGACCAAGGCGCGCGGACAAAAATGTTTGGATAATCCAGCTAGGCTCTCTTCCGCATCCGGAAAAGAGCAATCGACGACGACCGCCTTGAGACGTTTCTCAGCGACAAAATTTGTCCAAAAGGAAGGCGTACTCGCCATATCGCCGGTGAAAATAAAACCAGCCGTATCGTGATGGACCCAGTAAGCACTCGTCTCGACCGTATGATCCACACTGTATGACCTGATGTTGCGTCCATTTAACAGTACTGTTTCGCCCAACTGCATAGGTTCCCAGAGCAGAATCGGCGTCTTGGCATCCGGAATTTTTGCGAAATCAGGCCATAAATGCCAGTTGAACAGATGCTTTTTGAGTGTGGCAATCACTTTTTCAGTCGCGTGCACGATCACCGGCGTGCTCCGATGTCCCAATACGCTATCTAGCAAGAAAGCTAAACCTGCAACATGATCCAGATGCGAGTGCGTCACAAACACATGGTCTATCGCGACTAATTGCGCGAGATCCAAGCCTGCGACGCCAGTGCCGGCGTCTAGCAATATGTCGTCATCTACTTGCATGCAAGTAGTGACTCTTTCACGCCCACCTATGCCACCGGCGCAACCGAGGATTTTCAGTTTCATTGGGGTACCCGTTGCCGTGGATGTAGGCCATCGCCCACCGTCGATGGCTTTATCAAATCCGGCGCTCGCTCATAATCGTCTTCGCTGCGGCACAATTTCTTGGCAACATCAAGCAAGAGCACTGGCAACAAATCATTGTGCTTTATCTGCCCAGTAACGTGCGGTGTCAGCATCGATTTTTTGGCCCAACAAGCCGCGTGTGTAGACTTGCGTTAATTTACGCATTGCTGGTTTGTAACCAGCTTCTGCCGCCTGCTTAAACCATGAAAAAGCTTGCGCCTCGCTTTGAGTGACGCCTTTACCGTCTTCAAACAAACGTGCCAAATTAAACTGTGCCAGCCCCAGCTTTTGCACTCCAGCTTTTTTGTACCAGTCGGCCGCACTTGCGAAGTCTTGCTGTACGCCGCGACCTTCAGCTGTCATAAAGCCAAGGTTATTCTGCGCTAGCGCGTAGTTTTGCTCAGCCGCTTTGCGATACAGATCAACTGCCATCACATCATCCTTGGGTACGCCTTTGCCGCGGGCATATAAATAACCTAGATTGGTCTGCCCCGATGCAAGACCTTGGTCAGCCGCTTTGCGGTACCACGCTACTGCCTGCGACAGATCCGGCGTCACACCACGCCCATTTTCATACAGCGCGCCGATATTGTTTTGTGCCTGTGCAAAATTCTGGTCAGCCGCTTTGCGATACCAGTTCAAAGCCTGAGCATAATCACGCGTCACGGCCAAACCTTCCGCATAAAAATATCCAACCGAAGTTTGCGCTGGCGCGAATCCTTGCTTAGCGGCCTTGCGATACCAGCCTAATGCGCGTGCATGGTCGACAGAAACGCCCTGTCCTTTTTCGTACATCACGCCAAGATTGTTTTGCGAGCGCACATCGCCACGCGCGGCCTCACTTGTAAATTCTCGTAAAGCGGTCGCGTAATCGCCGTGTTGATAAGCTGCGCGGCCTAAATCATAGCCAGCATGTGCCGTGATGCTAACGAGTAGCAAGCTGGCGATAGCCAAGCTTTTCATGCGCTGATTTACTTCTGATAAAAACATATTGATGCTCCTTTGTGACCCGCACAATCTCGACGCCGAGAATAACTGCCTTGTACAGCAAATTGGCTTCTTAAGACATTTTGAATGCTTATTTACAACAGGCAATAAAAATTCTTTTTTGGAAAGAATTCTTTATAACATTTGTGATATTTTGTAACAAGAAGGAACTTTTTTAAAAAAATATTACAGGACTTTCCGTAACGCAAACTATAATTTTTGCACTCTGGCGCGGTTTAATGTCTCCAGAGACTGGAAATTTCTTTCTGCACATTCTCACCCATCCTAGAGGTTTTATTATGCAAACCAAGTTTCAACGTTCAAATAAGCGCGTTTCCTTTCGTCAACTCGGTCAAGGTATGACGGAATACATCATCATCGTGGCGTTGATTGCAGTTGCTGCAATCGGCGTATACAGCATGTTTGGCCAAACCATTCGTGGTCAAGTTGCTGGTTTAGCTGGTGAAGTAGCTGGTACTGGCGCGAGCGCTGGCAAAGCAACTGCAGCGACCGCCGCTGGCGACGCTGCAGACAAAGCCGCAGCAGGTAAAGGCATGTCTAGCTACGATGCAGGCAATGCACCAGCAGCAGCTGGTGGCACACCTTAATGTTTGAGCTGCGCTACATAGATTCATCCAGAGTCGGTATGCGTACATATGTATGCATGCCGATGAGAGGCTGAGCTCAATAATATGCGGCGCATGGTTTCTCCAAATAAAAACCAACGCGGTCAAGCGTTGGTTTTTTCTCTTATTACGGTCGGCATCATCATTCTAGTGATGGTGGCGATGTATTCGATGGGCCAGCAGGCCATCAACAAGACGCGTCTTCAAAATACTGCAGATTCCGCTGCTTATAGTGCGGTGCAAGCAGAAGCGCGTGATTACAATTTCTCTGCCTATACCTCGCGCGCGATTGTCGCCAATCAAGTCGCTGTTGCACAAGTAGTCGGCATCACATCTTGGGCGCGCAACTACGCTGCCACCTATAACGGACCGGTGTCGTGGGTGCCGCAGGTTTTGTCTTCCCTTGGTGGGCCACTCGCTAATATTTTGTGGAATATTCCAGTAAAAGCTTACAAGCCAACTTCTAAAACCATTAATAAAGGCATGGATGCTGCTGGTCCAATTGTGACCAAGGGCTTGGATTTACTAATTAAAGTCCTGAATGTCGCGCAGACCGTCTATCACTATGGTACTGCGTTGACCGTGGCGCAAACTATCGGGCTTGACCCAGCCAAAGTGTTAGATAAATTAGCCGGCGTCGACGAAGACTCGCTTGGCGCGGTCAAGGATCTGTTGACGTTTAACGATGCTTATAACGTTATTAAATTAAACGACGTTAATGCAGATTTGAGTACGCCAGGTGTAGTGGCGGCGATTGCGCATTTGGCGCAATGGTTTTTGTTTACGCAGAAAAAAGACCCCAACGTACTGAATAAGGACGGCCCTAAGGCTGATCGTATGGCTAAAGTAACGATCGATTCGTTGGATGATTTCTCCATCAACCGCAATACCAAAGGCGGCGGCCCTGGCCGCATTCTTCCTGCAGAATCCATGTATTTGACGCCGTTTGTGATCGACCCAACACGGTTTATTCCCTATCAAAATGGTGCGTTCTTGATGTATCTATGGCATCGCGGTGGCACTGAACTTAAAAGCATTAACAACAAAAAGCAGACCTGGAGTGCGATGGATGGCACTGGTTTTTTTGGCGCTGCTATCTTTTGGATCAGTATTTTAGGGATTCCGATTCCCATTCCGATCATTCTTCCTTTTATCCCTATGGGATGGGGTGCCGCGCAATCGGGTCCAAGTGCCAATTTGAGCCCTAACAATAATTTTGGCAAAACCACTGCGGCCGAAATTGGCAGAGCTTATGGCGGCATTTATAAAAGTCCGAATACCGCAGGTGCAGCTGGCATCCAAATGGGAAAAGGTGCTGGTACCTCGCTTGACCCTAAGGGTGGTCTAGTGACCTACTTCGATGTGAAAAACATCACCAAGGATAATTTGATCGCGCCATCGTTGATTTTAGAAATTGAAAAAGCCGATAGCGATATTCCGACTAGCAACCATGTTTCGGGCGGACAGTTCACACTGCAAAACGGCACCAGCAGCGGCTATATGCGCGCACTGACCAAGGCGCAAATTTATTTTTCTCGCCCTAAAAAATTATGGGCACGTGGCGACGGCAAAACCGAACTGGGAAGTTTGTATAACCCTTATTGGCAAGCACGTCTGGCGCCGAATAATTTCCTTGAGCAGTATGCATCGATGACGTATCACATATGGTAAAGCGACAAAAAAAACAGCGTGGACAAGCCATGGTCGAGTTGGTGATCGTGGCTGGGTTTGTGCTCGTTCCACTTTTTCTCGCGATACCGTTGCTGGCTAAATATTTGGATGTACGCTCGGCTGCCGTGCAAGCGTCTCGCTATGCCGCATGGGAGCGCACCGTATGGTACGGCGGCGACGCAGCAACCGGTATGGGTTGGTTTGGCGCGAGCAAAAAATGGCAAGCAAATGAAAAAAGCGATACGCAAATTCGCAACGAGTTAGGTGTGCGTCAGCTATCGGAAACTGGAACTGGGGATGCGTTTTCCAACGCAGACCGCAGCGCTGGCGCATTCAGAGGTGATTCTAAAATGTTGTGGCAAGACAGAAGCGGACAAAAGTTGCTGGCCAATTACAGCGATATCCAAAATACGATAGGCAGCGGACGTGCGCCGGGCACCTTAAACGTCATTCTCGAGCCGATTGCCAATTTCGCTTCTACGCTTGGACCGTTTGTGCTGGAGATGAACGGTAATTATTCCGCCAACGTGAACATCAAGGCGCGCGACATCGATTATGAGCATTTTCTATTTAAGAGTTCGACCGCAAATTTCAGTGAACATAATGTGTTGTTGGCCAATGGTTGGAACGCCAACGGCCCTGACGATAAGACTAAAACCAGCGTCAAGCAGCAAGTTAAAGGGCTGACACCAACCAGTATTTTCGATACCGAATTTGGTGGCGTAAATATCATCGATTTGTTGCTCAATGTGATCTCGATCGCTGTGCCTGAGGTCAGCAAACTCGACCTTGGAAAAATCGAACCCGATAAAGTTCCACCGGATCGTTTGAAGTGACGCCGACTATGACGATCACATCTCAACTAGATATTTTTCCGACGTTCAGACGCACTGCTGTGCTCTGCTGCGTAGTCTTATCTGTGCAGGCGACGGCAGAAAACTTGGATTGCCCTAACTTCCCAGTACCGGACGTAAAAGTTCAGTGGGTTGCGCCTTACATGATTTATAACGGCATCCCAATGAGCGTCAAGCGCATGGACAGCGATAAGAAAAATGTCGAGGACATCCTTAATTTTTACCGCCGCGTCTGGGCCTCGAGTACGCCGAGTTTGAAGCCAGTAGAAAATGATGCGCCGCCTTGGAAAACCATCGGTGTGGTCCGTGGCAAATGCTTTTTTAGCGTGCAGGTGCAAGCAGTGGGGCAAGGGTCAACCGGCTTGCTGAGTGCCACCGAACCAGAGGGCAAGCCACGTGTGATTGCCGCTGACAAAGTATTACCAATGATGACGGGCAGCGCCATCGTTAATGATATCGAGCACAGAGACGATGGCAAAAATGCCCGTACGCTGTTACTGAGTAATGCATTTTCGGCCGAAAGTAATGCCAGCTTCTATCGACAAAATCTGACTGATCAAGGTTGGCAGATTCTCAGTAGTTATCAAATGACGACGGCAAAAGGACCTGGCATCACGATTGTATTGAAACGTCATCTGGCAGAGACGCATATCGTGATTACGCGCGAAGGTTCAAAAACCATGGTGTTGGCGAATATGGTGGACCAACCATGATGATTACGCGTAAAAAATTACGCTCTCCCCCTACGCGCAAGAAAGCAACCGGACAGTCATTTATTGAGTACCTGGTGGTGCTGATGGTGGCGGTAATTGTGCTGGTTAGCGGCAACGATCCACCGATTCAAAAACTGGCGACAGCAATTCGAGATTACTACACCGACTATTCGTATGCGATCTCGATTTCATCGATGCCCTCTTGTTTTGCCTCGGCCAGCGCTGGTCCAGTGACTGTCAATGCAGATAAATGCATAGATTTAAAAGATCCGGAATGGCCAATTGATGTCTCGTTTGACTAACGCAGATTGACGATCAGTAAGACAGTTTGAGAAGTGATGCAGTGTATTAGTAGCCACATTCGGTCGACTTTAGCGAATTACAAAAGCAGTATATTTTTCAGGGTCACATAAAGTGAAAATTCAACGTCCCAATATCAAGATCAACAAAACATGGTTAATGCTCATCGCTGCCATCGTGCTGGCCTTATTGACTACTTGGCTAACGATGCGGTATTTGACGCAGCGCGAGCAGACCATCGAGGCCGAGGTGCAAGCACGATCACAACAGAATCGAGGCGCGACGGTTGCTGTGGTGGTGCCGATTCGACCACTTCCATCAGGTACAGTGCTGTCTGAGTCGCTCGTCGCAGCGCGTAATGTGCCGTCGGATTTTGTTTATGACGATACCCTTACAGTGGCGCAGTTTCAGGCACAAAAAAATCAAGTCTTGTTGCGTGACGTTAGTCGTGGCCGACCATTGCGCCGAACCGATGTGCAAGAAGTATTTGCTGATTTTTCCGGCAGTCTAAAAGCGGGTACCCGCGCCATCACGATTCAAGTGGATGAAATCAACTCGGTCTCACATATGGTTGAACCCGGCAACTTGGTTGATCTGATGTTGATTTTGTCTGCTGGCGAAGACGGTGCAAAAAACCAAAGCGTGGTGCCCTTCCTCGAAAAAATCAAGGTGTTGGCGACTGGGCAAAAAGTTACACGTGATGATCCGTCCGAACAAGATGTTCGTCGTCGTGTCAGCTACAGCACATTGACGCTGGAAGTGACGCCACCCCAAGCCGCTCGCCTAACGCTGGCGATCGAGCTTGGAAAAATTCGCGCTGTGCTGCGCAATGAACAAGATAAGCAAGACGTCTATTTTGACTCGGTCAATTCCGGTAATTTACTGCAAGATAATAGTGACCCAGAGAAGGCTGCTCTTACCGGTCAAGGCAAGTTTGTCGAATACTATATCGGCGGCAAAACCAACGAAGGCGCGGTTTCTCCAGCGATCAACGTGCCGGTTTCTTCTGGCTTCATGCCACCCATGCAGGCTAGCGATGCTGCTGCAACTGCCGCACCTGTGATTCCCCAGAACCTGACCGATCTCGTCAAGCTCAGTATGGGCGCGAATGCCCAGTTTACTAAGCCTTCCAAGTAAAGAGAACAAAATGCTTACACGTATAGCTACCCTATTCTTTTTCTGCGCTTTAGCGGTGTCGCAAGTTGCACGCGCACAGCAAGCAGTCAATCCTCATGCTAACCATGAAATCATCATGTTCGTCGGCGAGGTCAGGATGATTCCAACCGGGAAAGTCAAACGCATCGCGGTCGGTAACGGCAAACTGTTTTCGACTTCGATCATTGGCGACAAAGAGTTATTAATGATCGCCGAAGCACCTGGCGATGCGTCATTGATTATCTGGTCGGACAAAAATCAGCGCACTGTCTACACCGTGCGGATTAGCCAGCGTGATTCACGCGATGCTGAGCGCAGTATCAGTGCGATGTTGAAAGATATTCCGAATATTGAAGTCACGCCTTTGGGAGCAAATGTCGTCATCAGCGGCATCGCCAGCAAAGAAAATATGGCGCGCATTACCAACACGATCAAGATGTATCCGCAAGCCACCAGTGTCGTGCGCGAAGAAGAAGTATCGATGCGCAAGATGGTCTACATGAAAGTGCAGATTATCGAGATGAAGAAATCGGTTTTGGAAAATATTGGTTTGCAATGGCCGGGCTCCGCTGCCGGCCCAATGCTCGGGCTTTCTGGTAATTTCGGCTCAGACCGTCCACAAACGCAAGGTGCGTTAAAAGGTATCTTGCCGGTGCCTGGCAAAGGTGGCCTTACCACTTACTTGGGTATTTCAAGTCTGATCAACACCACCATCAATCTGGCCAAGAATAATGGCGATGCCTACACGTTGGCTGAGCCGGAGCTCAGTGCACGTAGTGGGGGCGAAGCGAAATTCCTCGCCGGTGGTCAGATTCCCCTTCCTGCTACTTCAGCGCTCGGTGCTGGCTCGGTGGAGTTCAAGGATTATGGTATTCGTTTATCGATCAAACCAGTTGCCGATGATTTCGGCAATATTGAAGCCGAAGTGAAAACCGAAATCAGTAGTGTTGATGCATCGGTTTCGGTACAAGGTATTCCTGGCTTCTTGACGCGTCAATCCGAAAGTGAAATCAACGTTAAGAACGGACAAACCATTGTCATGTCTGGCCTCGTTAATACCGAAATGGCGAATGACGCTAGCAAAGTCCCTGGTCTCGGCGAAATTCCTGTCTTAGGCCGTCTATTCCGTTCCGATAGTTTTAAATCAGGACGTACTGATTTGGTTATTTTAGTGACGCCGACGATTGTCGATCCAGCTTCGACTATCAATCGTGAGCGTATCGAAAAAGGAATGGACATCCGTGAGAGCTTTGAACGCAAGCTCAGCAATCAAGACATCATCGATTAAAGATCAAAAACTAGAGGTTCACCATGTTGCTTATCGCCGTTACTTCCCCCAAGGGTCAACGTTCAGAAGAAGAATGCACAATTGATAGCTGCACCATCGGAAAATCCGATGAAAACCGCATCATTTTGCAAGGCTGGACTGTGGGTCGTGCGCACGCCACCATTCATCGTCGCGAAGATGGCGTGTATGTCGAAGATCATCGTGCTTCCGCCGGCACCAAAGTCAACGGCAACAAGGTCACCGATCAACACGGTCCGCTCTCGCCCGGCGACAAAATCCAGATTTGTGATTACGTGTTGGAAGTCATGAATATCGAAGCCGAAAGTGGCGTGGGTGCTGCAACATCAGGTGTGCCGGGTGCAAATGCCGCCGACGTTCCAGCTACGCCAGCAGAAACCGCACGCGCATCAACGGCAGCCATCGAAGCTGAGGTTTCACAAAAATCAGCTAGTGAAATCGCGGAAACAATTGCAGTCCTCAAGCATTTACATCAGCAGTTGATTAAGCAAATGGATTTGCGTCGAGTCGATGTTAATCGCCAGAATGAAGAGGAGCTGCGCGAAAACACGCTGGCCATGCTGCGTGAGATTGTCGCCATCGACAAATCTATTCCTGCCTATATGGACAAGGAAACGTTGGTCAAACGCGTGCTGGACGAAGTTGTCGGTCTAGGCCCATTGGAAGACTTGTTGGCCGACGATAGTGTGTCTGAAATTATGGTGAATAGTTACGATGAGATTTTCATCGAACGCAATGGCCAGTTGATGAAATCACCGATTACGTTTACCAGTAATCAGGCTGTGCTTGGTGCAATTGAACGTATTGTTACTCCGCTGGGCCGTCGTATCGATGAAAGCTCGCCGATGGTCGATGCGCGTCTGAAAGACGGCTCACGTGTCAATGCGGTGATCCCTCCGTTGGCGCTCAAGGGCGCCAATATCACGATCCGTAAATTCTCGAAGAAAAAGCTGGTAGGCGAAGATCTGGTCAGGTTTGGTTCGATGAATCCGGTCATGATGAACTTCCTGAAAACAGTGGTGGAAGAAAAATCCAACATCATTATTTCTGGCGGTACAGGTTCGGGTAAAACCACCCTGCTCAATGTCATGTCTAGCTACATTCCCCAAGACGAGCGCATTGTGACAGTTGAGGATGCTGCTGAATTGCAGCTCAGCCAACCCAACTTGGTTGGTCTCGAATCGCGTCCTGCTAATGCTGAGGGTAAGGGGCAAGTAAGCATCCGTGAACTGGTCAAAAACTGTTTGCGTATGCGCCCTGACCGCATTGTGGTCGGCGAATGTCGCGGCGGCGAAGCGCTCGACATGTTGACCGCGATGAACACGGGTCACGATGGCTCACTCACCACTGCACATGCCAACACCCCCCGTGATTGTCTAGCGCGTATCGAGGTAATGGTAATGATGGCCGGTATGGATTTACCAATCCGCGCGATTCGTGAGCAGATCGCTTCGGCAGTGCGTTTTATCGTGCAGCAAAACCGTTTCTCCTGCGGCACACGCAAAATCACCCACATTACCGAAATTACAGGTATGGAAGGCGATGTCATTCAGTTGCAAGACATCTTCCTTTACAAGCGCGAGGGTTTTGGTGCTGATGGCAAGGTAAAAGGCAGGCACATCGCAACTGGTCAGATTCCAGAGTTCTATGAAGAATTGGCAGAACGCGGTATGAAAATTGATCTCGGTATTTTTGATAATGGAGACCGCTGATTGTGACTAGCTATGGCCTGATCATCTCACTTGGTCTGCTGACTGCCTTCCTGATTATCTGGTTGGTGATTCAGGCAGGACGTTCTGTGCTGGAAAAGCAGCGCTCGGAACTTGAAACGTCGACGAAGACTACGCTCGCCGATATGTTCATTTTTCTCGATCCGACGCAAATTTTTTATTACAACGTCGCTGCCTTGGTGGTGCTGCCGACATTGGTCTGGTTGTTTACCAATAATCCGGTATTCGTCACTTTTACCGCGATTGCAACACTGATACTGCCGAAGTACTACATCAAAAGCATGGCGACCAGACGTCTCAAACGTTTTGAAGAGCAATTGCCAGATGCATTATTGATGGTGTCTGGTGCGATGCGCGCTGGTGCAAGCTTGAATATTGCGATGGAATCGATGGTCAAGGAGCAGAAGCCACCATTGAGCCAGGAGTTTGAGCTGATGCTGCGCGAGCAGCGCCTCGGTGTCGATTTCGATACCGCGCTGGTCAATATGGAGAAACGCAACCCGTTGCAGGATTTTTCGCTGGTGGTTTCGGGGTTGCGTATTTCTCGTGAAGTCGGCGGTAACCTGGCCGAGATTTTAGAGTCGTTATCTACCACGTTGCGCGAAAAGGCCACGATGGAAGGCAAGATCCGCAGTCTGACCGCGCAAGGAAAAATGCAAGGCGTCATCATGTCAGGTTTGCCGCTGCTGATTATGGCAGCGTTGAACTGGCTAGAACCAAAAGCAATGGGCACGATGTTCACCACCCTATTCGGCTGGGCCACGCTGTCGGTGATCTTGATCATGATCACTATCGGCTATCTCATCATCCGCAAGATCACCAGCATTGACGTTTAACATCATGCAGACTAATTCTCTCATTGCGCTTTTAATCGGGATTTCGGTTGGCGTCGTTGTCTTGCTGATCAGCTACAGCTTGACTAAGCTCAGATCGGAAGTGCCGCCGGAAGAACGTGAATACATGGACCCGCTGCCACCCGTGCTCAGAATGGCATGGCCGGTAATTGTCTTTATCGAATATCACTTTTGTTCAAAGCTACCGGCAACATGGCTGGAAAAAGCGCACAAGCGTTTGCAAGAAACGGGCGTCGGTTACATGCTGACCGCAGAACAATATTATGCGGTGCGTGTGTTCTCGACGATCGTCGCCTTTGTGTTGACCTTTTTCTCGCTGAATGCCTTGGATAAATCGTCGCCCGGCATTTTGGTCATGCTAACGCTGCTTGGCAATCTCTATCCGTTGATCTGGTTGAGCGACGTCCGCAAACGCCGCGAAAAAGAAATCCTTAAAGCGCTTCCGGTCTATCTGGATTTCATTACACTCGCGGTCGAGGCAGGCTTGAATCTTACTGGCGCGATCAAACAGGCAATGGATAAAGGTCCTGCCGGTGCGTTACGTAATGAGTTTCAAATGATCACACGTGACCTCCGCGCAGGGGTGCCGCGCGCCGATGCGCTGCGCCGTATGGAAAAACGTTTAAATATGAAGGCGATTACCAGCTTTGTCGGCACCGTGATTCAGGCGGAAAAAATGGGCGCTAGTGTGGGCGCTGCCTTGCGGGTGCAATCTCAGCAACGTCGTATCGAGCGCTTTCAACGGGCGGAAAAGCTGGCTATGGAAGCGCCCGTCAAACTGATCTTGCCCCTGATTGCCTTTATTTTTCCGGTCACCTTTATCGTGCTGGCTTTCCCTATCGTGGTGAAGTTTATGCAGGAAGGCATGCTTTGAAGTTGGGTGCGATTTACCGTCGTGATGAGTGTCTGGTACCGCGTGTTTGGCGTGCCGTCAGTGCATGGGAAAGAACCCGTGGTTTGTTGGGACGACCACCGTTACAGGCAGGCGAAGGAATGTTGATACAAGATTGTCGGCTAGTGCATACGCTTGGTATGGGCTACCCGTTGGACCTGGCTTTTCTGGATCGCCAGGGGGCCGTGAAAAAAATGGTTGCTGCGGTAAATCCTGCTCGTTTATCTGGCAGCGTGGCGGCGCATCACACACTGGAATTGGCAGTTGGCACATTGTCGGCCATGAATTTGCAACAAGGAGACGTGCTGACATGGCGAGAAGCATAAGTAAGCTGCCTGTGTTGACGACAAGTTGGTCGGATACATTTTTGCGGGCATTAAAAACAGTACTCCCCCTCACCTCACTCAGCATTTTTTTGATTTTGGGCTTGAGTGGCTGCGCGTTGACGTCCTCCAATCCTAATAACATCTACGAATTACATCAAAAAGCGCAATCCGCGTATGTAGCAGAACAAGATGACCAAGCCGAAGTTTTGCTGATTGGATTGGCGCGCGCCGCACCTAACGATCCCCAAACTTGGTTTCACCTCGGCAATCTATACGCACGTACCAACCGCCCAGAGCGCGCAATTGCGGCGTATGAAAAAGCATTGATGCTCAACAGTACCGATCCGAGAGTTTGGCACAACGTTGGCGTGGTGCGTACGCGTCAAGCATGGGCGGCATTTATTCAAGCGCATGTGCTGACCGCACCAAAAGACCCGCTCTATGCGCGGTTAGAGGCGCTGATCGAAGCAATGAAAGACATTCCATTAGATGGCTTCAAAGACAAAGACGGCGCGAAAGATACCGTAGTCCCAGCCGAAACATTCACTCCCCCAAGCGCCAAATAATGACTGCGCGTGCGCCTATCATGCAACGCCAATTCTTCCAGAGCGGACAAGCACTGGTCGAATATATCTATGTGTTTCCGATATTGGCGCTACTGATTCTTGGTGCTATTCAATTTGGCTTTATTTATCAAACCAAGGCGACGCTCAATTACGCGACGTTTGAAGCAACTCGCAACGGTGCGTTGAACAGCGGCTCCATGACAGCGATCGTTGAAGGTCTTACCTCCGGCATGATGCCCTTGTTCGCGCATAGCAGCACCTCTGGCAATGCGCGCAATCTGGATATGTTAAAGAATGCGTGGAAGTTGGCCGACGCACAAATGTCCGATCGCAAACTCACGGTCATCACCATCGTCAGCCCCAACAGCGCTACGCTCAATGCCTACGCAGGACAGTCAGAGAGCGGTAGCGAAATACCTAACGATAATTTAATGTACCGTCCAACCAGTATTCCAGGCGGTGCAGGCATGAATATTCAGGATGCGAATTTGCTCAAGGTCCGCGTGACTTACTGCTACAAAATGGCAGTCCCGATTTTGAACAAAATGATTTACAACTTGATAGTTGACCCACCGCCCACCCCTGTTGTGGGGAAAACAGCAGCAGATATGCTGGCGTCCGAAGGTGGCGGCTCGTCCTCAAAACCTTGCACAGATATTCCCGAAGATGAATATCGTATTCCGATCACCTCCGAATCGGTGGTGCGTATGCAGAGTCCATTTAAAAATCCTGGAAAATGGGTGGGGCCATGAGCTTATTTTTGACTGATATTTCGCCTTCATCGGCACCACCGCCATCAAAACACAAGCTTTTTTCATTGGCTGGGCGGATGGCGCGCGCGCACTATATTTGTTACACCTTGGGCGCACTGATTGCCGTCGTTTTTCTTCTCTATTTACTTGGCTTTGCGGCGATGCTGATGGGAAGTTTTGGCCGCACGCTGTATATCACGAGTAGCGTTTTATTGGTGTATGCGTTTCTACCGATTTTCTTTACGATCATGACGATCAAACGCGCACATGATTTCAATCGTGGTGGCTGGCTTGCATTGTTGCTGTTTGTGCCAATCATCAATCTTTGTTTTTGGTTCATCCCTGGCAATCCTGATGCGAATCGGTACGGCGCAATGACACCGGAACCATCGTTCGGTATCAAGATTGCTGCCGTCGCTTTACCATTGATATTAATCGGCGGCTATTTAGCCACTGCCGGTAGCGTTATCACCTCCAGTAACGATGTGGGCCCTGCAACCGGCTCGGACTCATCACTTCAACCTTACACACCATGAAATCGACAGATTCCACACTTGTAGACGAATTTCAAACGCAGTTTCCCGATATCGCGCGCGATTTGGGCGATGCGAATCTGGCTATCTTGCTGGAAGGCGCATCGGTACAAGAGATCGCGCCGGAACGTATCGTGATCCGTGATCGTATGCCGGTCGATTTTTTGTTTTTTGTGTTGGCTGGCACCTTAAGTGTATCGATAGAAGACAACAATAAATCGATGCGACTCGCACAAATCAAGCCTGGCGAATGGATGGGTGAAGTATCGGTACTAAGCGGTGAGCTACTCGCCAGCGCAACCGTTACGACGGAAACCCCCTGCAAGCTGTTACGTGTACACCATATGACATTTGAAAAACTGTTGACTGACAATGAAGCAGTTGCGCAAGTACTGCTCAAGCATTTCATCAATCTGATGACTAAACGTTTGCGTGGTTGAAGCGAGTCTGCACATACAAAAGCGAATCGGCGAAAGAATAAAAAATGGATCTGACATTTTTCCTCAAGAATCTCCCTGCCTTTGAAGAATTTCAGCCAGCGCAACTGAACGCGTTGGCAAATCATCTAAAAATTGAGCAGCATGAAAACGCACATGTCTTCATTAAACAAGGCGAGCAAGGCGCCGCGCTTTATCTGTTGATGCAAGGCGCGGTTCATATTACGCGTCATGAAAACGGTAGCGATGAAGAACTAGGCGTACGAGAGCTTGCTGATGGCGAGATGTTCGGCATCCTTTCACTTGTCAACGATTTGCCAGCATCCGCAACTTGCACCGCCAGAGGTGCCGTAAAAGTCGCCGCCTTGAGCAGCGACGCGTTCCAACAATTATTTAATGATGCGCCACCTATCGCACGCCATCTGCAGTACATGATCGCGGTGCAAATGGCGCGTGACTTGCAAGAGTCAAACAAACGTTTCCGCGCTAGTTTGTCACCGACCTGACCGATATCGATCCTATTGTGTTGAAAAAAAGATTCGATATTCCTGCTTCTACTGTTGCATCCGCTGTATCGCTTGCGCTACTGATGATGTACGGGAGTAGTGTCGCCCTCGCCGCTTTGGTAACGCCAGGCAGCGTGATGGACACGCTCGAGAAGCCTAAATCTCTGATGCCGCCAACACCACCTAAGGTGGTGATGCCGGTGCAAACTGCGCCATCGCAACACAGTCCGCGTGCGCGACGTTTTCGGGTCAATGCTTTTCATTTCTCCGGCAATACGGTGTATCCAAAGCAGGTATTGAAACGTGTGTTGGAACGCTATATGGATCTGGAGCTGAATCTTTACGATTTAAATAAGGCTGCTGAAGCGCTCACCGTTTTTTACCATGACCACGGTTACATGTTGGCGCGCGCAGTGATACCACCGCAAAAAGTCGTCGATGGCGTGGTGAAAATTCAGATCGTTGAAGGCCGTATCGGTAAAACGACTTTTAAAGGCAATCATCGATATTCTGATCGATTTATCGCGGCACGCACCCGCTCGTTGACGACGGGCGCGTTGGTAACCACGAATAATCTGGAAACGAATCTGCTTTTATTGAATGATTTGCCAGGCTTAAGCGCTAAAGTTTTGTTGGAGCCAGGCTCGGAATTTGGCGATACAGATGCCGAAATCGATCTAACCGAAAAGCTGTTTAGCGCCAGCGTCGGTGTTAATAATCATGGGCGTAGCGAAACCGGCAAAAATCGCATTGATCTTTCTGCCTCGCTTAACTCACCATTTGGCTGGGGCGATCAACTGACCGTTGGCGGCTCGCGCACCAGCGCAGGCTTAACGCGACTTGGTAGTGTTAATTACTCCATTCCAGTCAACACGCTGGGGACGCGCCTGTCAGTCGGCGCTTCAAAAGTGACTTATGACGTGGACGCATCTAAAAAAGCCGATCTCGGCATCAGTGGTGAAGTTAGTTCAACAAATATTACGGTTACGCATCCGTTGGTTCGTACACGTGACGAGACCGAAATTATTAGTGTCAGCATCAAAAAAGACCAATTAAAACAGAATGATGAGCTAGCTTCAATCAAATCAGATCACTCGATCAATGTAATTAATTTCAGCTACCTAGCAAATACGATTAACGCGGATACCTCAGTTACTAACGCTAGGTTTAGTTTGACTACCAACTTTAAACGTGTGGATGACAACATAACTCCATACACTGTCGTCGATCGGACAGAATATACTCAACAAAACGCGGTGCTGGCGCGCTGGGAAATGGATGTCAATCACAACACGCCGTTTTCTGGCTCATGGGATTTATACGTTCGCGCCAACCTTATGTATAGCAGTCAGATGCTGCCGGATACGGAGAAATTTTCTATCGGTGGTCCGTCGAGCGTGCGCGGTTATCGCCCGTCTGAATTGCGCGGCGATAGCGGTTATTTAGCGACGATGGAATTGCGTCGACCTTTTTCGCTCGCTGGTCGCTATGGCATTTTCCGGCTGACAGCAGACAGCGGTGAAGTCACTGCTAAAGCTTCCGGCTACGGCAAAAACGGCGCTCCTTTCCGTGACAGTTCTGACCGATTACATAGCGCCGGATTTGGCGCAACGTTTTATCCGACACAAAATATGGTTGCCTCTTTCGATGTCGCGCAACCGATAGGAAAAACAACGCTCAACGACGGCACCGAAGTACCTCGCTCCACCAAATTTTGGATAAGTGTCAGTGCGAATTTTTAAACCACGCCAGCAAGCGATTGTGCTTGCCCTCACGCTCATAGTCCAGCCGACTATGGCGGGAAACGTGTTGCCTAGCGGCGGCACGGTGGTCAGTGGTGCCGCCAATATTTCTCAGTCCGGTGCTAATCAAGTCATCAATCAAACCACCGGTAAAGCGATTATCAATTGGCAGGATTTTTCTATCGGTGCCGGCAATAGTGTCCGCGTCAATCAGCCAAACAGCTCTTCGATTCTTCTCAATCGCGTTGTAGGCGGCAACCCATCTAATATTCTCGGCAACCTTTCGTCCAATGGACAGGTTTTTCTAGTTAATCCTTTTGGCGTTTACTTCGGCGCTGGTGCGACGGTTGATGTCGGTGGCTTACTGGCAACCACACTTAACATTGGTAACGATGATTTTATGGCTGGGCGATTTATCTTTAATCGCAATAGCTTGACCGATGCGCGCCGCGAAGTAATCAACCAAGGGGTTTTAAAAGCGCGCGACAACGGTTACATCGTATTGGCGGGCGACTACGCTGCCAATCGCGGCGTCATACAAGCCAAACTTGGCACCGTCGCCCTCGCCTCTGGCAATCAAATGACGCTGGATATACAAGGCGATAATTTGATCGCTGTTGCCGTCAATGAAAAAACAGTTGCCTCGCTCTCCGGCGTAGACAACAGCGGACAAATCTTGGCCGATGGTGGACGCGCAATCATGACCGCATCGGTCGCGCGCGACTTGACGACTGCCGCGGTCAATAATAGCGGTTTGATCCAAGCACAAACCGCGGTCGAAAAAAATGGCGAAATTTATCTCTCGTCCGATGGCGGCAATACGCTCAACAGCGGCACCTTAGACGCTAGCGGCAAAGCTACTGGCCAAACCGGCGGCACCATTAAAGTACTTGGCGAAAAGGTTGCATTAACCGAGCACGCCCTACTCGATGCCTCCGGTGACGCTGGTGGTGGAAAAATTAACGTCGGCGGAAATTTTCAAGGCATCGGGCCGCTGACCAATGCGCAAACCAACTATGTTGGTAAGAACGTGCAGATCAAAGCCGATGCTTTGAACAACGGCAATGGCGGTAATGTGGTGATCTGGTCAGACGACTGGACAAGGTATTACGGCAGTATTTCTGCGCAAGGTGGTGCGCAAGGTGGTGATGGTGGCAATGTCGAAGTATCCGGTAAGCAAACTCTCAGCTATGACGGTTTAACGAATACCCTTGCCTCAAAAGGTAAAACGGGAACACTGTTACTTGATCCAACCGACATCAACATAGGTAACGGCGTGGTCGCTGGAGATATTACTCCTACCGGAGGCGTATTTGAAGGTGGTTCAGCCAATACCTCACGTCTGAGCGTTGGCGCACTTGAAAGTGCTTTAGATACATCAAACGTTACCATCAAAACCACTTCTAGCGGCAGCGCGCCGAATGGTGGCACCATCACCATCGACGATGGAGGTGGTGATGGAATCCAATGGAACAAGCCAAATACGCTCCACTTGCAAGCTGATAATAAAATTGTTATTAATTCGGCCGTTGAGGGAACAGATGCGGCTAGCACCTTATGGTTGCAAGCTGCAAATGGTGCCACGCAAGCAGCGAATACGCATCTGCAGGCCGGCTCGCTATTAATGACAGGCGGCGGCTATTGGGATTTGGCCGGTGTCGCTAGTACCACATCGGTCAATAGCCACAACGATTTCAACACCGTAGCTGCCGACATCAGCGGTAACAGTCTAGTTCGCTTTAGCAACGCAAAGAATTTTACGGTAGGAACCGTAACTGGTACCGGCGGCGACGGAACGACGCGGACAGTTAGTGGTTTTAATCACGCAAACGGAGAAACAAGACTTTATCTAGATCGCCCCGGCTCGATTAATGTCGCTCAAAATATCACGTCTAGCGTTTTGCTAATTCGCGCGAACAGTGGCATAAACCAGACTGGAGGAACTGTTACCGCAACTAGTTTAGCGTTATCGAGCAGCGGCGGCGGCGCAACATTTAATCAATTGGCTAACAACGTCGGCTCGCTTTCAGCAAATTTGAATGGTGCACTTTCCTATAAAACGTCCAACACATTAAAAATCGGCTCTGCTTCTGGTGTGAGCGGCATTACCACCAATAACCACGACGTAACGATTAATACTGGCAACTCCACCTCCTTTGATGCAACCAAACAGCCTAACGCAACCAATCCAGCTAGCTTAGTTCTTAATGAAACGGTGAACGCTGGCAATGGGACCGTCAGATTGACTGTTGGCCAAGGCGGTGTATATCAACGTCACGATGTAAATAGCAGTGGCACGCCGTTAGACAATGGCGCGATCAAGGCAGCGGGGCTTTTAATGAAGGGCAATAGTTCTACCGTTGTCACGCCCTATGTTCTTACCAATGCAAACAATCGTATCAATACTCTGGCCGGTACTATCAATGGCTCGATCAACTATGCAGGCACGGCCTATAGCGGTACCACCACGACAGTAGGCACAATCAGTTCGATTAACGGTCTCAGCACAACGTCTAACTCGATCGTTTCCAGCACCACCAACTCCGATGGTTCTGTCACCAACAGCTACAACCCCAACGACATCTCATTGTCGATAGGCGGCAATCTCAATATCAATCAAAACATCACCGCTTCAACCACGAATGGCAGCGACTCAGTTTCAATTGGTATTGGCGGTGACTACACGGCAAAAACAGCCGCTGGTGTGCGTATCACCGCGGATACGCTCGGTGTATTTGGTGATGACTCTAAGGGCAGCTTTTACTTAAAGAGCAAGGTCAGCAACATTGCTGCCTCTGGCGGCAAGCTCATGGTCATTGATAATAGCGATTACACCGGCAGCCTGACTGCGCTCGGTATCGGTGCTAATTCGTCCGGCGATATCGATGATGCGATTGCGGTTGGTGCCGCAGCGATAAATGGCGGCAGCGCCACGGTGACGAGCTCTGATAAACCAGTCGGGGATTTTTATCTGACGACTGGCGGTGCACTGAGCATTATCAAGCTCAATAGCAAGGGACGGAATTTGATGTTGCGCTCGACGGCGCTCGATATTTTGTTGACAGCGACCACGGCAGATAACGCACGCATCATGCTGCAACCGTTCGACCTAACTAATAAGATAGGCATCAATAATGCAACCGAGCCGGGCTTTACGCCAGATATCAACTACGATGCCGCGACACTGCTGAAATTCAACAATCCAGTATCAACCTTTTATATCGGCACGCCGCAAGAGTCGATCATGGCTGATGCTAATGTGCCAACCGCCGCAAAAAATACGCTGAGCGGTGACGTCCATATTGGGTACGACGGCGCGTTCAACCTTGGCTATCGCAGTTTGTCGGCACAAACCACCGGTAATATGATCGCGTACAACGTGGGCCCCTTGTATAACCTGCGTCTGGCTGCGCCCAATTTGACGATTAATTCGTTCAACACGATTGGCGACCAGATGCATTTTTTCAGCAATAATTTGAGTCTGCCTAGTGCAACCAGTGCGTATGTCAATGCGAACAAGCCAAAAATCACGCTGCGCACGCTGAACGATCAAACCGTGTGGATAGGTCAATCACACGTCGCGAACGAACCACAAATATTGCCATCAACGATCGTCAAACTGCCGGATGGCAGCACGATCATCATCAGCGGCACCAATTATTATCCATTCCCAAATGGCGGTGCCGGTTACCACGATATTCATATCCCATGGGACGATGGCATCAATTTACTAGGAAACCGTAAGCTAGTTCTGTCGACTGGTCACAGAATTTACACTTACAACGCCACGCCACTTCATACAGAATTTAGTGCGGATATTCGCAATTTAAATAGTAACGGCGGCACCAGCGGTGGCTTGTGGCGCGGCTGCGAAAACTTGTCCGACTGTATGGGTAGCAATCCTAGCCCCTACCCAAATCCCGACACCGGTTTTAACGGTGGTGGCGGTGGCGGAGGAGATGACGGCAGCGGTGGCTATACCCCATGTGCGGATTGTCCCTCTGCTCCACCGACGGTGAATCCCTATCCGCCAACTACTTCGACTCCTGGTGATAACGGCAACACCAATGGCAACGGCAACAACAATAACGGAAATAATAACAACACTAACAACGACGGAAACAACAATAACAATAACGGAAACAACAACGGCAGTAACGACAATAACGGTAACAACAATAACGGAAATAATTCCTCCAACGATGGCGGCGGCGGTGACGGCGGCGGGTTTAGCAGTGGCGGCGGTGATGGAGACGGCTCCAACAACAACAGCACTAACGGCGACGGCAATGGTAATGGCACTGGCGGCGACGGCAGCAATACGTCTGGAAGTGGCGGCGGCGGTGATGGTAACGGTTCCAACGGCTCCGGTTTGAATGGTGACGGCTCTGGTAATGGTGGCGACGGTGGTGGCGATGGCGGTGGCTCCATGAGCGGCGGCGGCAATGGTGATGGCTCGGACGGCAATGGCAGCGGCGCTAATTCTGGCGGAACTGGTAGCGGCGGCGATGGGAATGGTTCGGACGGTTCAGGCAATGGCAATGACGGATCGAATAACGACGGTAGCGGCGGTGGAGATGGCGGTGCTAGTTCCGGTAGCGGCGGCGATGGCGACGGCTCTGGTGGTAACGGAAATGGCAATAACGGAAACGGCACCGGCGATGGCGGCGATGGTTCGGGAAGTGGTGGTGATGGAAACGGCGACGGTGATTCCGGTGCTGGTGGTAATGGCTCGGGCAATGGCGGTGACGGCGGTGGAGACGGAGGTGCTAGCACCGGTAGCGGCGGTGATGGCGACGGCTCTGGTGGCAACGGAAATGGCAATAACGGAGACAGCTCAGGTGATGGCAGCGATGGCTCGGGAAGTGGCGGCGCGGCCGATGGTGATGGCGGTAATGGCTCGGGCCAAAATGGCGACGGTAACGGTGGCGGCGACGGCGGCAATGACACCGATAGCGGTGGCAGCGCGGACGGAGCAGGAAGTAACAATGGTGACAGCGGTAATGGCAATCAAAATACTGACGAAACGAATGGTGGTAGTGGAAAAGGCAATGGTGACGGCAATGGTGACGCCGGTGCCGGCGCTGGTAGCGGCGGCAAATCTGATGGCGATTCTGATGGTTCCGATGGCAAATCTCAGAAAGATGGTAACGATCAAGGAGCCGAACAAGCGCCAAGCTTCGATATTAGCTGCGACGATCTACAGCAAGATACTAAAAAACAAGTACCGAAAGCCAGTGCGCAAGCGAATGGAGAGATGGTTGCCATCAAACGCGATGGCGTGAAGATGCACACCCCTTGCCAAAAAGAGAACCCTAAAGATAAGAAATAAATCCTTTATATTCAATATATTAATTGATGTTTCTAATGTGATTTATTGAAAATTCATGTGGTATTAGAGCGACCAAATCTTGAGAGAATGTGCGCGACCATCAAGCGTGTTTCTCGGCGTGCGGGGACAAATCAGACAACTCAAGGTACGATGATGGCTTGAGCAATCGATACAAGGAAATATCTCATGGCTGAACAAATTACAGAAACTGAAAAAACTGAAACGCTCGATAAAAATCAGGTGTTTTCATTTTGTCGCCACTTAGGACGCGCATTGAAAGGCGTCGGTAGCAACGACACGGAAGTGGCAACCAAAATGATGCGCGAAGCAGCTTATTTAGAGAAAAATAGCTTCAAAGATGCAGCAGACATGTTCGCAATGGTCGCAGAGACATTGGACCACAAGGTACCGAGGATTAAGCTGCAAGAAGAGGATTGATTAGTCAGATGTAGCCTGTATGAGCGCCGCGCCGATTTTAAGACGCTCATGCGGCTAATCATGAGATTAGTACTGATTAGATCCGTCGACCACGGCAGTCAAATCAACACACTCAAGTAGTAGCAAATACTTGATCCCGAGCAGGTCATCAAATCAACTAACAACCGTCAATAACTTAGCTTTTAAGCTATTGTTTTTAATGCGTAATTTAAACTTCTTGTAGCGCTAGAAAAAATCAAAGTCGGCTTTGGGTGGCGATTCTGACCATGGCCATCAAGTTATTTTCGCCAGATTGATGCGAGCCAAGCCTGCTGTTCACGGGGCAAGCCCGCTGGTCGGTAATAATGGTCTATTTCACTAAAGCCTGCGTCAGTTAAAAATGTGCGCCAGTTTTCTAGCTCGTGATAGCTGCCATAACGACCCGCGCTCCACCCTTCTTGATTTGCGCCGCGCGGATTGGAGGAAAACAGAACACCACTTGGTTTAAGTGTTGCATATAACTGTTTTAGTACACGCGGTAATTCCTGCGCCGGTACATGGAACAAGGACGCATTGGCAAATACGCCGTCAAAATATTCGGCAGGTAAATCTAATTGCAAAAAATCCTGTTGCCACACCTCACAACCAGTGTACTCGCGTGCCATCTTGGCAAACTCTTGCGCACCGTCGATACCGATCACCTGATGCCCTAAATCGGAAAAGGCTTTGAGATCGCGACCAGGCCCGCAACCAAAATCCAATATCGTAAATGGAGGTGCTGCGGAGATATGCTTCAACAGAGCATCGATGTTTTGTCGCACGTCGTGCGTACGCGTGCCTTCCCAAAACGCCGCGGCACGCTGATTGTAATGATCCAGCGTGGTGTCGGAGATGATCGATAGTTGCTGTTGATTAAGATTAGATTCTGAAATACTGCACTCCGTAAGGTCAGCGTGAATAAGCTTATTTGAGCTAATTAAAAACAAAAGTTCTCAATTTCAAATAGAAAACACTTTACAATATATCTCCAATACATTGAATATAAAGGATTTGTTTAAAAATAATATTTCAGCGCCTGTGAATTTTCATAATTTTTTGATGCTCGCGTTGCCAATCGCGGTCTTTTTCGGCATGGCGTTTATCGTATTCACGCTTGCCTTTTGCCAACGCAATATCGCATTTCACACGTCCCCTCACCCAATGTAAATTGAGCGGCACCATCGTGTAACCCGCCTGCTCCACCTTCCCCAGCAACTTTTTAATCTCGGCCGCATGCAATAATAATTTGCGGCTGCGTAATGCCTCCGGATGACTAAAGGACGAAGCGCTACTAAGCGAGCTGACGTGTGCGCCGAACAAAAAAATCTCGTCATCACGCGCAATGACATACGCCTCTTTCAGTTGCACGCGCCCTTCTCTAATGGCTTTGACTTCCCAACCTTGCAGCATCACACCGGCCTCGTATCTATCCTCGATCGAGTAGTCATGGAATGCTTTTCTATTATCAACAATGCTCATTATTTATTTTGCCGATCTATCAGCACCATTCTTAGCCTATCAAAATGCCAGACTCGCGCGCCAGCCCAATAATGCCGTCCCACAAAATTTGTATGCCGATGCATAACAATATGAAAGCCGACAGCCGCAATACCACCATAGTGCCCAAGCGTCCTAGCATGGTCACCATGCGATTAGCAAAGCGATAGCACAGATAGATGACCAAGGCCGTCAAAGCAGTACCCACCGCAGCGCTACCCACCGACAGTGCCCAATCCGGCAAACGTGTCGGCGCATTGGCTCCCAAGGTAATCGATGCAGCAATGGTGCCGGGTCCTACTGTCAGCGGAAAACTAATGGGGTAAAAACTTCGCACCTTGAGCTCGTCTTCTGACCAGACCTCAGCAGGATTGGTCGCCACTTGTGTGCGAATCGCGTCGTGACTATTGTCGTGTAATAAACGCCAGCCAGTGGCGGCAACCAAGATACCGCCACCGATACGCACGATAGGCAATGAGATGCCGAAAAACATCAGCACATGCGAGCCTACAAACATCGCTGCCAGCAACATGATCCAGCAATTTAGTGCGACTTGACGCGCTAGTTTGACTTCCACACCGCGACTAACGTTTCCCAGCAAACTGGCGAAAACGGGCGCATTACCAAAAGGATTGACGATTGGCAGCAAGGTAATCGGCACCAGAAAAGCGGCTTTGAGGAAAAGTATCAGCATAGAAAAAGTGATCGTTGCGGTACTGATGGATCAGATGGATATCAGCCAGAGCGACATCGATTAAAAAACGTTAGAGAGTATCAGTTATCGAGCGAAAAGCCTGCTGCCACCCAAGCATCAATTCCACCGGTGAGCGGGCGCACTTTGGTGTAGCCGCGTTGCATCAGCTTCTTGGCAAGTCGTGCGGCGGAGGCCTCATTTGGACAGGAACAATAAATAACAACTTCTGAGTTCAATTCATTGTTTATCACCAGCGCATTAACGTCATCATCTGACAATACCATCGCGCCGGGAATTCTGCCTTGTTGCTGAGCAATGCTGGTACGTACGTCAATAATCGTAGGCGGGTTGTCCTGCCTTAATAATTGATCGAGTTCCGTCACGGTAATACGCGCCATGCGTAAATCTTTGAGAAACATATAACGCTGCCACCACTTTTTTGCCAGATATACGGCAAAAGCGAGTGCAACCAACACCACACCCCACTTGCCCAAATTAGCCAAAATATCAAGCAAATCGGCAACCGTGGTGCGGAACAAAGAGCCCAAAAAAATCGCCGAGCCAACCCACAAGATGGCACCTAAGCCGTCGAACAACAGAAATTTTGATGGGCGCGTACCGATTGCGCCAGCTAAAGCACTCGCAACCGAAGCAAAGCCGGGAATAAACTTCGCCACCAACAGCGACGCCGCACCCCATTTTCGATAGGTGGCTTCGGTCTGTCGCACGCAGGAGTCTGGCGACAAAGATATGCGGCATAGCTTGGTCATCACGCGACCGCCGTATTTGCGACCGGCCCAATACCAGATAAAGTCCGCGATCAAGGCGGCGACCACAGCTGTAATCAACAAGCCGGCCACCGTATAGTGGCCGCGTCCTAGCATAGCGCCGGTAATCACCAATGTTGGATAAGCCGGAATCGGCATCCCCAATTGCTCAATCAGAACATTGAAAAATACTAATAGCAACCCATATTGCTCGACCAAATCAAGCAGAAAACTCATGATCATCCTTGTATTGCGTCGTCAGGTGCACTTCAATCTAACGTCCAACTGACGTGAGAATCGACCTTTTCGTGACCAAATTTTTGCGGTCAACTTTAATTCGTGAGATCGGCCGGGCGGAGCGAAGTCTACAATCCACTCGTATGTGCACCCATCGCTTCACCAAGCTTCACCGCACCTTCTGCCAGCCATGCTTGGTTGAATTGCATCACATCTTTGGGAAACAGCATCACCACAGTAGAACCAAGTAAGAAACGTCCCATCTCCTCACCTTTTTTCAGTGTGATCTGTTGATCTTCATAGCGCCAATTGCGTACTGCATTGCTACGTGGCGGGTTAATCACGCCCTGCCATACGGTTGCCATGCTACCGACGATAGTGGCACCCACCAACGTCAAAATAAAGGGGCCGTAAATCCCTTCGAACAAACACACCACACGTTCATTGCGCGCAAACAGATTGGGGACGCCGCGTGCGGTGGTCGGGTTAACCGAAAACAAACTACCTGGGACATACGTCATGCTAAGCAAACGTCCGTCACAAGGCATGTGTATCCGATGGTAATCACGCGGGCTCAAATACAAGGTCGCAAAGCTACCATGCTCGAAACGAGCTGCCAAAGCGCTATCACCGCCAACCAGAGCAGTGGTGGAATATTGATGACCTTTGGCTTGAAATATCTGGTCTTTTGCAATTTCGCCAAACTGACTGATCGCGCCATCCACCGGGCAGATGAAATCTGCCTCAGCCAATGGGCGCGCACCCGGCGCCAACGCGCGCGTAAAGAAGTCATTAAAGCTGAGATAACTACCAATCTCCGAATTGGCAGCCTCACTCATATCGACTTGATATTTATCAACAAACCAGCGAATCAAGCCTTGCGTTACGCGGCCTCGCTGCGCGCCGGCAACCCATCCAGCAAAGGCCGTGAGCGCTTTTTTCGGCAACAGGTATTGCTGCAATACAGGAAGTCGATTGGACACGATTTTATATTTAAGAATGAGTGGAAAAGAAACCCATGAAGCGAATAGTGCTGCGACTTTATCCAGTTGTTTGTTGGGTACGTGCTAGCTACAGCGCACAATTACGATGCTAACGACAAAGTTAGATAGACCAGATCACAACTATCGCTCGAAAGGTGTATGTTTATTCCGCCGTTTTAACGACGGTGATCCTATCAATATAAAACTCGTTATCTATACAGCAGCGATGCGGCACGCCGCGCAACGCAAAACCTAGACCACCCTCTGCGATCCATGTTTGCACCAGACCATCAAACTCAGTTGGCGGTAAGCGCAGCATTTGTGCTGAAATGACAAATTGGGCACCCGTCTTTTGGCGAGCGACGATCTCTTCGATTTTGCTCATGCAAGACCTTCTACTGAGAATAAAATGTCCAACATCATAACTTTTGTCTGCGCCGATTGCCATCGATGGCATAAAAAATCTGCTTTCTAACGATTGCTCCGGTCTTTAGTAATACATTCACTCAACGTCATCTTTCTCGTGGGCAGCTTTATCTTGTTGACGCGCCTTCGCAGCAAAAACGATTTGGCATGGGTCAGATTCCGGATTCGCGCCATCCCAAATGGAAGTCGCAATAAGACTGACACCACTCGTCAAAATCGCCGCGCCGACACGCGCGATTGCACCGACGATGCCAGCTTCATCCAGATTTAACTCCGGCTTCGTCAATTTGCCGACTATTTTTACATCGCCCGCAATATTAGATAGCCCCAAACTGACGCCAGATCGTGCCCGCACGCGACCATGCAAATCCAAAGTTTGCTTGCGCATATCGATGTAACCGCTGGTGAGCAATTGACTGACGTCGCTACGTGCGCCGACGATCGCACTCCCTTTTGCCAAACCAGATCGAAATGGCAAATGCGCCGATGCGCAACTCATATTGATATGCGTATCATCTTTGGTCGAGAATAAGCCGGTTAACCAAAATTCTGCATTGCCTGCTTTGGAGGAGTGGATGGCGGCGTCGGCGATACGAATGTCTACTGGGCCACTTATCGACGCAGCCAACTCTTTCATTGAGTTGCCATGTGTACTCACTTGCGCATCGACGTTCATCTTACCTCCATCGACTTTCAGTTTCTTGCCGCCCTGCCTCAACCATTCACCCAGCAGCGCATCTTCCATACGCAGATTTAACTTTACCGCCTTGTCTTTTGCTTCAAATATTGCATCGCCATGTACCGTGCCTTGCAATAATTTTCCATCAAAGGCCTTGACCACCATGCGCTGATCGACGACTTCCGCTTGCGCGTGGGCGTCCGAGACCATGATGCCAGAGCGCAATCGCAATGCGGCGATGCTGAGATCGAGCTTTCCTTCTGTTCCCTGCATTTTGACTAACCATGGCCACGGTAGCGGATGATCGTACAACAATTGGCCGGGCGGTTTAGGTGGCCGCGGTGGTCGCCCCGCATCGAGCAAGGTTTGCACCATATCGACTTTATCTGCCTGCACGTTCAGATCAAAACGGGGTTTAGCCGCGAGCCTGTCGACCCTAGCGTTAGCAGTTGCATGTAGCTCGCCAAGTTGCACCTTCATATTTTTTAGCGTGATCTCTTGCTTGCTGGTGTGTAGCTGCAGCGCCGCTTTTAAGGAGGCCATAGATTGATGCGGCATTTCTAAGAATGCGTAAGCGTCTTTCAATGACGGCGCGTCGATACTTATATGCAAATTAGAATTGGTCAGCGCGCGATCCAAAGGTAGTACGCCGTCGATGTGTGCCTGTGCTTGTCCGATTTTTAGTTTGAAGGACGACTGTGAGCTGGCACCTGTCTGACCTAATTGCGATAGGTCATTGATTGTTCCGTCGAGGTCTAGCTGATGTTGATTATGAATCAGCGACGCATTTAATTGCAGATCGCGTAAATCGTGATCGGCGGATAAAGCGAGCTGCTTTACATGCCAGATGCGCACAGTTTGCGTTGCATCCACAACGCGCACTGTGCTGTCCTTGATCAGTACCGAGCGCAGCGCGTTCTTTTGTATTGATCCGAGGGAGAAGTTTGGTAGATCTGAAACAGGCGTTTGCGCCCGTATCACATCCCAATTATGTTTACCCTTTGCATCGGTCTCGAGATTGATCTGCGCGCCTTTTAAAGTGACACCTTTCACCTCAAATTTTCCGCGCAGCAAAGGCATCAGTGCAATGTCAGCCCGTATCGTCTCGGCCCGAACGATGATTTGCGTGTGTGCTTGCTCTGATTTCCAACTTGGATTGAGCAATTCGACGTCGTGTACTTGTAATTTTGGAATCGGAAAAAGCGAGAGCTCCAACTCGCCTAGACGCACTTCCGCGGTGCTGGCTTGCTTTAGCTCGGCATAAACACGCGCTTTTAGCTGCGCCTCGTCGGTAAATGAACGCACCAACAACAAAGCCGCTATCAAAGTTAACGCGAGCACTGCTATCACTGCCAAGACTATTTTTTGCCATTTCCGCATGCTAATGCCTAACGCTCTAACTGTTTGGTTTTGATTAACATCATGCCATTCAATGCATCTGGCCTCCTGCGACTTATTATCTCCAACGCTTTGACTATAACAGCACTGTTGGAGGCGAATATGTGCGTTAGCTAGCCATTGCGTTACTTTTTTTTAAGATCGCATAACCCCACATCCGGTGATACAGTAAGTACATAGAAAAATAACTTAGCCGGAAGCTTCGATGTCACGTGCTCACCACCCCGAAACGCACAAAATTACGATCATCGCCTGGTTGCGTGCCGGCGTGTTAGGTGCCAACGACGGCATCATTTCCACCGCCTGTCTCATTCTCGGTGTGGCTGCCACTAATGCGGGCCGCAACGAATTACTGGTAGCTGGCATTGCCGCGCTGACGGCAGGTGCAATGTCGATGGCTGCCGGCGAATATGTTTCCGTTAGCTCCCAAGCCGATGCCGAACGCGCTGACATCGAGGTAGAGCGGCAAGAATTAAAAGCGGATCCGGTTGCAGAACATCGCGAACTGACGGCTATTTACATGGCACGGGGCGTGTCAGCAGAGTTGGCATCGCGAGTTGCAGACGAGTTAATGGTGCATGATGCACTTGGTGCTCATCTTCAGGATGAACTGGGTATCCGGCAAGAAACAATGGCACGGCCATTACAGGCCGCCCTCGCATCGGCCTGCACTTTTGCCTTTGGAGCCGCCCTACCATTGCTAACCGCGCTGTTTGTCTCAACCGAGAATATTATTCCGTTGGTTGCGGGCATGTCATTGCTCTGCCTCGTTGCTCTGGGTGTCCTCGGGGCCTATATTGGTGCGGCTCCCTTAGGACGGGCGGCATTACGTGTTGGCTTTTGGGGCGCACTTGCAATGGCCATAACCACTGGAATCGGTAAGTTATTTGGGACCGTGCTATAGGTGATGCGCTGAGGTGCCTGCTCGAAAGAAGAAACTTGCACGACTTGACATCCAGCGTCTGAACCCACATGTGTGTGGGACGCATATCGAAAAACATTCATTTCAAACGCGAACCTAAAGATGAAATTCAAGGACTATTACGAAACTCTCGGCGTTCAGCGAGACGCCACACCAGAGCAGATCAAGGGGGCGTATCGCAAACTCGCGCGTAAATATCATCCTGATGTCAGTAAGGAAGCCGACACCGAGGCGCGCTTCAAGGAGGTCGGTGAAGCCTACAAAGTATTGAAAGATCCCGAGTCACGCAGCTCTTATGACCAGCTCGGCGCGAATTGGAAGAACGGCCAAGACTTTCAACCACCACCAGGACGGAATGGAGGCGCAGGCTTTCGCAGTCAAGGTTCGCAGGCGGGCTTTGGCGAAGGAATGGACTTCAGCGACTTCTTTGAACAAATGTTCGCACAACAAAATGGTCAGAGTAGCGGTCGCGGTCAAAATATGCGCAGACAAGGTGAAGATCAACATGCCAAGGTACAGGTCGAGCTAGAAGACGCCTATCACGGTGCCGAACGCACGATTTCCTTGCGCATGCCGGTCGCTGATGAACGTGGCCATGTCGTTAATCGCGACCGCACGCTGAGCATCAAAATCCCCAAAGGTATCCGTGCTGGGCAAACCTTGCGCCTGACTGGCCAAGGCACTGCGGGCATAGGCGGTGGCAAAGCGGGCGATCTGTACTTAGAAGTGTCTTTACGCCCTCACCCACGCTATCGCGTCGACGGTCGCGACATCTATGTCGATTTACCGTTGGCTCCGTGGGAAGCGGCCTTGGGCGCTGCCGTTTCTGTCGCTACGCCGGCCGGCGTTGTTGAACTGACGATACCCGCCAACTCAGTTAGCGGACGTAAGCTGCGTTTAAAAGGGAAAGGCATCCCAAGCAAAGAACCGGGCGACTTATACGTGGTTCTCAACATCGCGTTACCGCCAGCTGATAACGATAAGGCGAAAGAAGCCTACCGTGCGCTGCAGCAGGCGTTTGACTTCAATCCCCGCTCCTAATAAGGAGGTGTACGATGAAACCATCTTTCCCTCAGATCGTAGAAAGCGAAATTATTGATGACAATGTGCAACTGACGTTGGTCGAGCTTTGCCAAGTATGTCAAAGCTCCGAGGAGGTTGTTAAAAGTTGGGTAATCGAAGGTGTATTTGAAGGCATATGCGAAGGTGCATATGAGCCGATCACGCAAACGCAACAGCATTGGCAATTTCGCGGACCTGCGGTGCAGCGTGCGCGATTGGCGCAGACGCTGGCGCAAGAGCTGGAAATCAACAGCCCGGGTATCGCACTCGCATTAGATTTAATGGACCGTATTCACCAATTGGAGGCACAACTTAAAAGAACTTCTCGATATTAATTTTTCATAATATAGAGCCACAATACGGAACGATTCCGACGCCATTGCGTCCTATTTTTTTAATCAACACGGGAGAAATCGTATGAATATACTTATTACCGGACACCATCTCGATCTCACCCCATCAATTCGTGAGCATGTAGAAAACAAGCTGGAACGCGTCACACGCCACTTTGACCAGATTATCGGTATTGATGTTGTGCTAGGCATAGACAGTAGCGCTGCAAAAAATAAGCAGCAAACTGCAGAAGTCAATCTACGTTTAAAAGGGGAAACCCTGCATGCGGCTGATAGTGCCGAAGATTTATATGCTGCCATTGACGGCATGGTCGACAAACTGGATCGCCAGGTTCTCAAAGTCAAAGGCAAGATACGTGATCATCGTCAAGAAGCGAGTAAGCGTATTGAAGAAATCGCCGCACCGAGCGACGAAGGCTGATCAAGCTGAATAACCTAGACAAACGCTGTTCGTAATCTTCTAAGAGCGTTTCCAAATACATAAATAGGAATCCGTTTAATAGACCCCTTTTATAAATTCATTTTTTTGGATTTATTTGATGGGTTTATTTTTCGGTTCTTTCCTGCATTCTGAGCACATTCCAATGCTCTAAATAAGTCCCTTGAGCACTTAGCAAAAAATCTCTATCCGATATGGAATGCCAATTGTAGGGGCATGCCTGTTAGACTGCACGCCTCTCTTCGCAAACAATCGCCATGTCTTCACTCTCTTTCTCCCAACTCACATTGTCTTCGGACATATTGGCAAATCTCGAATCGCTCGGTTATCACGAGATGACGCCCATCCAGGCGCAAAGTTTGCCGCCCGTGCTGAGCGGTAGCGATTTAATTGCGCAAGCCAAAACTGGTAGCGGAAAGACGGCAGCATTTGGCATCGGTCTTTTACAAAAACTCAATCCGGCATGGTTTGCAGTGCAAGGATTGGTTGTGTGTCCAACCCGTGAATTGGCCGATCAAGTCGCCAACGAATTACGACGTTTGGCGCGCTTTACCAATAACATCAAGATCTTGACCTTGTGCGGCGGCACGCCAATGCGACCGCAGATCGCATCGTTAGAACGCGGCGCACATATCGTGGTTGGCACGCCCGGTCGCTTACGTGATCATATTTCACGCCAGACCATCAATCTAGACCATGTGCAAATGCTGGTGTTGGATGAAGCGGACCGCATGGTAGACATGGGCTTTTATGAGGACATCGCCGGCATTGTCAGCGCTTGTCCAAAGCGTAGGCAGACCCTTTTGTTTTCTGCCACCTATCCCGACGACATCCGCAAAGCCAGCGCCGAATTTCTGCACGATCCGGTCGAGATAAAAGTCGAGGCACAGCATGACGACGAGCAAATCGAACAACGTTTTTATGCGGTTGACTATGACGATCGTAATCGCGCAGTTGCTCGACTACTAACGCATTTCTCTCCTGTCTCGACGCTGGCATTTTGCAACACCAAAATTCATTGCCGCGAACTGGCTGCCGAATTACGCGCGCAGGGTTTTAGTGCTTTAGCCTTGTACGGTGAGCTGGAACAACGTGAACGTGATGAGATTTTGGTGTTATTTGCCAACCGTAGTTGTTCAGTACTAGTAGCAACCGACGTTGCCGCACGGGGATTGGATATTCAGTCTTTGAATGCAGTGATTAATGTCGACGTCTCAAAAGACACCGAAGTCCATATCCACCGCATCGGTCGTACAGGACGCGGGCAGGACAAAGGCTTAGCGTTGAGTTTGTGCGCGCCTAATGAGAAAAAATGGGTCAAGCTGATTGAGGAATATCAGAAACGTCCAGTGCAATGGTTTGATTTGCCGGCAACTGAAACTGGTTCTGATGCGCATGACGATGCGGCTACATCAAGCAGCGGCGCACTTTTGGCACCGATGGTGACGCTGTGCATTATGGGCGGCAAAAAGGATAAATTGCGTCCTGGAGATTTGCTAGGTGCGCTAACTGGTGATGTCGGCCTGAGCAAAGATCAGGTCGGCAAGATTAATGTGTTCGAGTTCATGACCTATGTTGCGTTGGATAGAGTCATCGCCGACAAAGCCTATGCTGGCCTCAGCAACGGCAACATCAAAGGTCGCAACTTCAAAATGCGTTTTATTACGACTGACTAGGATGGGACCAGTAAGCGCGCTGTGCAAATGACGGCGCGCCGACATCTGGTTCTAATGATGGTGTGTCCAGCTACCATCTGCTGAAGCGAGATAAGATTCGACCGCATCTTTTTGCCCGGTTGCATAACGCATAATCTCGCCGCAGTTACAGATGCCTTGATACGGCTGAATGTGCGAACAAGCGGAGACTTTTTGCAAAAAGACTTTGACCGGCTTGGTGCAAACTTTGCATTTGAAAGTCAGGATACGTGCAGGCTTATTTGCCATAAAAATTTTTCTCTCAGTAAAAATCAGCGCTTTGTCAGTCGCCATAATGAAGTAATCTCTGCCGCACGCGCCTGATGCAAAGTATCTTGCGCATCTGCCGCACGCGGATGCACGGCCTTGGTGTCGATCCTGTCGATAATGCGTAATCCGGCCTGCTCTATCCACGCCAACAATGTAGCGCGACTGCGCAAACCTAGGTGTTCGGCCAGATCTGACAGGATCAACCACCCCTCGCCACGTTCGGTCAAATGATCGCCTAAACCATTTAAAAACCCGCGCAACATACCACTTTCGTGATCGTAGATCGCATGTTCGATCGGTGCACTTGGGCGCGCCGGAATCCAAGGTGGATTACACACAATCAAAGATGCTTGTCCGGGTGGAAATAGATTTGCTTCCAACACCTCGACGCGATCCAATAATTCTAAACGCGACAGATTATCTCGGGCGCACGACAAAGCGCGCGCATCCATATCGGTTGCCACGATATTTTTGACACCGCGCTGTGCGAGTAACGCGGCGATTACGCCAGTTCCGGTACCGATGTCAAACGCCAATTTGGTTTCGGGTAGCGGTGCTTCCTCGATCAGCTTCAAATATTCACCGCGTACCGGTGAATACACGCCGTAATACGGATGAATACGCGTTCCCAATGCCTCAATCATTACGCCATTTTTGCGCCATTCATGGGCGCCAATCACGCCTAATAATTCACGTAGCGAGACAATAAAATCGCCGCTGCTGGCGCCATAGGCTTCGTTACACGCGAGCTGTATATCAGGCGCACGTCGCAATGGAATAGTGTAATCCGCATTGACTGGAATCAATAACATGCCGAGCGTGCGGGCACGCTGCGATTGCGCCAGCCTGTGCTGGTTGAATGCATCAATCGGCTCGCAAATCTTTTGCTTCTCTGACTTGTCTGCTTGACGTTGCGACTTAGGTTGCCGCTTGCGATCAATGCGGCGCGCGAGTGCTTGCAATAACTGGCGTGCGTTTTGGAAATCGCCGCGCCACAGCATCGCCGTGCCTTCATTTGCAAGGCGGAAAGCGCTATCTGCTGCCAAGGTGTCCTCCGCCACCAGCACTCGTTTAGGCGCTGGATTGCCGCCTTCAGATTGCCAGCGACTGCTATGAGTTTGCTCGTTTTCCTGCCAAGCGATCAGGGGTGTACTCATTGCGATACCCACTGTTGTGTTAAAAGTAGGCGTCTGAAAAGTGGCACAGGAGAACAATCGGGACATCGGCTAGACAACATAGAAATGAGAAAGACGCGGGACATGAAACACTCGATTTACGTAAAGCAGGATTGTGCGTGAACTTCGTCAACTTTATGTAAAAATTATCAAATAATTACTAAATATAAGTTTATGATATTATCAATAATACAATAAATATACTTGGCATATAACGCAAAGTATCAGCTGGTTTAGTACTAACTAATAGGCTAGTAAACTTGTCATACGTTTAAATGGCAGTGATTTGTAGGCTTATTCCAGCCTTCCATTTCAACCTGACGATGTCAAAATGACTTTGCCGAATCAGAGATCAACTAAGTAAAAAGCAAGTAACCATTGCGACAGGATGACGGATTAATCAATGAAAACGCTTGATTACTACATGATATTAGGCGTCTCAAGAGACGCCGAGCCGGAGGTGATTAAAGCCGCCTACCGTCGGCTTGCGCGCAAATATCATCCCGACGTCAGCCGCGAATTGCATGCAGAGTTGCGCTTTAAGGAGATCGGAGAAGCCTACAAGGTCTTGAAAGATCGTGAAACGCGCTTGCTCTACGATCAAACCTTTGCCGTGCCGAGAGCAAGCGTTAACCGCAAAGCATCTGCAAATCAAAGATCAACTCCAGGCAGCACCCAACAAGCAACTTCAAGATCTGCGCAGTCACGCAGCTATGGCTTCGGCTATCACGAAGACGCAGCGCCACCACCCAAGCGTGCAGAAGAAAATTTCGGCAATATTCTCGATGAAATGATGGGGCGGCCCAACCCTGCGCCACCGCGTCACAGAGGAATCAATGTACATGGCAGTGATCAACACGCCAAAGTCCAGATTGATCTGGAGGAAGCCTATAGTGGCGCCTTCCGCAATATCTCGATGCCGACGTATGTAACCGACGAATACGGTGCGCCGATGGTGACCAACCGCACTTTCAAGGTCAGCATTCCTAAAGGTGTGCGCAGTGGACAAACATTACGTTTGGCTGGTCAAGGTTTCCCAGGAGTGGGAGAAGGCCGCGCCGGTGATCTTTATCTTGAAATAACGATTCGCCCTCATCGCCGCTTTCGAATCGAAGGTCGGGATATTTATTACGACATTCCGTTGACACCAGAAATCGCGGCACTGGGCACCGCCATTAACATGCCAACACCGGAAGGCTCGGTGCAACTTTCGATTCCTTCTGGCTCAAGTGTGGGACGCAAACTGCGCCTCAAAGGTAAAGGGATTCCCGGTCAGCCGGCTGGCGATTTGTATGTCTTGATTGTTGAGGCAGCACCCGCTGCTCCAACTGCAGTAGCGCAAAAAGCTTATCGCGCATTACGGGCGGCGTTTACTTTCTAAACGAATCGGCGTGTAACACTACGCTGACAGGCGAATAACAAAACTCGAATGGTGCCGGAGGAATTGAGCATTTCCGCCACCACCCTGCTCGCCACTTCCCCTTCCTTTTTCCTCAGCCTTTAATTTGTCTTTAATCCGCATTTAATTTGTCTTTAATCCGCATTTAATACGGCGTCAAACGCACCGAATAAATGCAAGTTAAGTACGCAAGCAGTATACTCGTGCATCATTTGCGTTATGCACAGTGCAATTTTTACATCCCCTGGAAACCAATCTTTTATGACTTACGCAGTCGTCGACACACAACTTTCACCTGATGGCCGTCTTGATATCTTATCCAAGGCCGAAGTACACAAACTGCTCGATACCCGCCACGGCGGCTTATATCAATTGTTTCGTAACTGCGCACTCGCGGTACTGAATTGCGGTAACGATACCGATGATGGTAAGGAGTTATTGGAGCGTTTCAAATCGTTTGAAATCAATATCATCCAGCGTGAACGCGGTATCAAGCTCGATATCAAGGGAGCACCTGCCGGTGCGTTCGTCGATGGCGCAATGATCAAGGGTATACACGAAAATTTGTTTTCGGTATTGCGCGACATTCTGTATGTACATGATGAAATTGACTGCAATCCCAACTTTGATTTGGGTTGCTCAACCGGCATTACCGATGCGGTTTTCTATATTCTGCGTAATGCCAAAATCTTGCATCCACAATTGAATCCCAATCTCGTCGTATGCTGGGGTGGGCACTCGATTTCGCGCGAAGAATACGATTATTCAAAAGACGTCGGCCATGCACTCGGCCTACGGGAAATGGATATTTGTACCGGCTGCGGGCCTGGTGCGATGAAGGGGCCAATGAAAGGCGCCACCATAGGCCACGCCAAACAAAGAATTCCAACGGGGCGCTACCTCGGCATCACCGAACCTGGCATCATCGCCGCCGAAGCACCAAATCCTATCGTAAATGATCTAGTGATTTTGCCGGATATCGAGAAGCGTCTGGAAGCTTTTGTCCGCCTCGGCCACGGCATTATCGTGTTTCCTGGCGGCGCTGGCACCACGGAAGAAATTTTGTATTTGCTGGGTATCTTGCTGCATCCCGATAATGCCGAGATTCCGTTTCCACTGATCTTTACAGGTCCTGCCAGCTCGGCTGAATATTTCAAGCAGATCGATCATTTTATCGGTCAGACCTTGGGGCCGGATGCACAGAAGCACTACAAAATTATCATCGATGACCCGCATTTGGTCGCGCAAGAAATGCTGGCTGGGATAGTGGAAGTGCGCGCATTCCGTAAAACTAAAGGTGATGCGTACTATTTCAATTGGTCGCTGAAAATCGATCACGCTTTTCAACAGCCATTTTCGCCGACGCATGAAAACATGCGTAATTTGTCACTGCATAAGAATCAAGAAATCCATCTGCTAGCGGCCAATTTACGTCGTGCGTTTTCTGGCGTGGTCGCTGGTAACGTTAAACACGATGGCATCTGCGCGATTGAAAAATACGGTAAATTTGAAATTCATGGCGACAAAAACATCATGCAACCGATGGATGCCTTGCTCACTTCGTTCGTCGCGCAAAGTCGTATGAAATTACCCGGAAAAACCTATATCCCTTGCTACCGTATCGTCACATAAAAATTTTGTTTGTCGGCAGAACTGGCTGGGATGGTGTAGATGTTTTGATCTAAAGATGCTGATTAGGCGATGGCTGTGTCTCAGCGATGTTATCTAGTAGCACTTATTCAGCAACCGTATCCTGACCATTCTCTCGAGGATGGCCAGTCTCGATATTCTGCAGCAGCACTTCAATCGCCCGATCAAATACAGGCGCATGCTCGGTCATGCTGACTGACCCCTCACGCAAGGACTTGATCAACGCAATCGAAGAACATATCAATAAATTAGCAGCATCCTCTTCGACTTGTTCCAGTTGAAAAAGATAAAAGGACTGTTGTGCGTTAACCCACATCAAACGCGCTGGGCTGTAACTCCCATTAGTCCACCATTCAATAGCGGTACCAATTTGCATGCCTCCCAGCCATTGCGCATCTGAATTTTGCAAAATACCAATATCGCTATCTAATTGCAGATGTGCAGACACATCAAATTTTTGCAAAGCCGCCTGCAAACGAATATGGGGCACCGTGGGTACATGGATTGCAAACTGCTCTTCGTTTTCTTCCATCACCTTGTGCAACGGCGAAAAATGTTGATGCAATGTCGTCAGCGGCATTGCTTTCGATGTCGTTTCGGTCTGAATCAAGCGTAAAACTTGTGCATGCATACCGACCAATTCATCTAAGGCGGCTTGGCTTGCCGTCTCCGATACTGCGATTAGTTGCATGCCCGCTCTAATGCGCTTCACTAAGCTGGGTAACAATCGCATTAAGGTCGAGCGCTCACTTGTATCCAGATTTTCTTGCACGCTCCAAATCAAATCAGCGACTACATCGCGATAGGATTGTGCATCTGCAAGTTCGTGCTCGGTGACATGCACTAGTACCGGCGCCCAAATCCGTGCTAAAAAATTACTCACACGTGAATTTGCTTCTATCGCAGTGAGTCTCTCACGCAAGGTCGTCACGGTCTTTGTCAGCAGAATATCGTGCTGCAAAGGATTTTTTTCTGCATCTTCCAACGCTTTAATTGCACGTGCGATGTCTGGGTCAGTCATCCCATAAAGCTGCGTCAAGGTAAAGTCGAACGCAGTCAATACAATCTCAAATATCGCGGTGTCGACGTTAAAATTATTGAGAATTTTTTCTACCGCAGCAGTCATTTCTGACAAAACCTGCTTGCCTAAAACAGTATCAGCGTCCAAGCCGATAGACACGGCCGCCAAGCGATTCAACAGTTTCTTGACCGGATGATCGCCCTGTTCCAAAATTTCTGGCGCCAGCATTGTGGCTTTCAGGAAAGGGACTTGCAAACGTACAATTTGGCTACGATAAGGATGCGCAATAGCAGTTTCTTCGGCGATAAAATTGAATAGTGTAGATACCACTTCCAATGACACGCGTTCAAACTCATCCATGCGTTCTGCTTCCAGCTCGTTACGCAAATCGATGAGCGGAATGGCATCGTCCCGCACTGAATCATTATTGATTACTGCTTGCTGCAAGCGATAAAAGTGACTACTAAGTGGATGTGGTTTGCGTGCCAACTCATCGCTCGTCTTACGTGGCATGCTCGATCTATTTTGATTCTGACGTACGTTAGGCGGCAATCTGTTGGGTGCCGACTGCTCAAAGATACGCCATACAAAATCCTGTAAACCAGCGTCATTTTCTTGTTGCTGCGTACGGATGACGGTCTGCCCATCCATCGGCGCTTGCTGCTGCATTAAGGAAAATGCTTTTTCCAAGCTCGGCATACTGCCCGGTTGGACAAAATATGGGTGTGATTGAGGCGTGGAGCCGACATTATTGGATTGCTGCGCTTGCCGCAGCGCCTCGCGATCCTGTTTGCTCATCAAAGATGGGCGCGCTAATAAGCGCGCATGCACACCATTCGACTCAAACACATCCCGTATCGCAGCAAAATAATCTGGTAAATGCGTCGCCAACGCGCCTGACATATGATCAAACAGCATCGCGCATACATCAGTAGAGCGCGTCATTCCGCACAGTACATCGTGCAAAGCGCGCGCCATCAAATAAGGGCGAAATGGATTCTCTCGCTCACGCACATCGTGCTCATCATGCAATTGCGCAATCATCAAGTTCAGTCGTCCAAGACTGAGTTGATCGGCATCACGCAAACGCAATACTCTGCGCTCCACTTCAATTTGTCGGACGATGGTATCGTCATCGATCAAGGCCCAAGTGGTGGCTGGCACGTCGCGCAAATCCTGACGAAGATCGTGATACATGGTTTGCATGCCACGTTCTACGTAACCCGAATAGCTCTGATACAGACGATTGAGAAACTGCTGTCCTTCAGCTGCAAGCCATTGGCGGCAAGTAGAAATCGACTTTTGCTCAGAAGTTGAGCCGGCCATTGAACTGAGCTGCCCTATGCTTACGCTGGCATCCTGCAGCATCAGTTGTGCCAGTGCTGAAAAGCGGAATAATGCGCGCTCCTTGGCAAGCTGGATAACTGGTTTTATTTCTTGCATGAGCGATGGGCGAGCGTAAAAATCAAGATTGTGAATTTAGCCTAGGTGCAGCTTAAATGCAGCTGCCATCAATTAGACATGAAGCCAGTGTACTACGCACCTATTGATATTGAAATGCATCTTCGGTGAAACAATTTATGACAGTTTTGTCGCTTTACGACGTCGCTGCGCTAAATTATTTCTACCCAATGATCCTTTATAGCGCCGTCGGCTTTAACAGAGCCAATTGCTGTTGGTTCAAATAACACCACTCCCCTTCAACCAATGCGAGGGACTCCAGCGTTAATGCACCGATTGCCACGCGCGTCAATGCCATACAGTGGTTACCGGCGGCGGCCAACATACGTTTGACTTGGTGATATTTGCCTTGTTCCAGGACGATCTCCAAGCGATGGGGATCAAGCATGCGACAGGTTTGCGCGGCTAAAGGCGCGGGCTCATCATGCAGCTTCACCCCATTCAACAGTGCCTCGATTAACTCGGGGGTGATGGGATCGTGTGTGGTCGCGACATAAACCTTGGGAATATGTCGTTTGGGCGATGATTGCGCATGGATAAACGGGCCATCATCCGACATTAACAACATACCGGTGGTGTCATGGTCCAGTCGGCCAACCGGTTGCAGGTCACGCCAGGTAAATTGCTCTGGCAATAGCGTTAATACACCAGGATGATGGCTGGGTTTTCTGGAACACTCAAAATTAGCAGGCTTATTCAGCACGATATACACGTATTCGCGATACTGCCATTGCTCATCAAAAATCGTGAACTGCAAATCTGTCGTGTCATAGGCAGCGCGATAATCATCTACCGTCTCGCCATTGATGGTTACTTCGCCATCGTCGATCAGATTACGGCAATATTTACGCGTGCCAAAACCCTGCGATTGCAGGATGCGGTCTAAAGTCAATTTGGTCATGGCGGCACTGTACCAGAACATACCGCGCGCTTCATCCTCAGCGCGGCCAGAACATGCGAAAATAAGCGTTTTCTTGAAGCGCTAATGAGGTCGCCACGATCTTTATCGCTATTTTATTGCATAGCCGAAAGCAAGCATGAGTCAATTTTGGAATCCGCTGGTTAAAACCCTGACCCCGTATGTGCCGGGTGAACAGCCAAAAATCAGCGGCTTAATCAAATTAAACACCAATGAAAATCCGTACCCGCCCTCACCTGCGGTTGCTAGTGCATTGCAAGACGTTGCTTGCGACACGCTACGTTTGTATCCCGATCCCGACGCTACATTGTTGAAGCAAACGCTTGCGCAATATCATCAGGTTCAGACCAATCAGGTGTTTGTCGGCAATGGCTCAGACGAAGTCCTCGGCTTCGTTTTTATGGCTTTGCTCAAGCATGCAGAGCCGCTACTTTTTCCTGATATTACTTACAGTTTTTATCCCGTTTACTGCAAGCTGTTCGAGATTGACTATATTGAGATTCCACTGGATGACAGTATGCAACTCACGCTGTCCGATTATCATGATCGGCCTTGCAGCGGCATTATTTTCCCCAATCCCAACGCCCCTACTGGCAGTGCGGTGCCACTCGCACAAATTGAGGCGCTGTTGAAAAAACAGCCGAATGCAGTGGTGGTGGTCGATGAAGCTTATGTCGATTTCGGTGCTGAAACTGCGATTTCGCTGGTCAAGGCTTATCCAAACTTATTGGTGGTGCGCACCTTTTCCAAATCGCGCTCGCTGGCTGGCTCAAGGGTCGGCTTTGCAATCGGCGACGCCAAATTGGTTGATGGACTGGAGCGCGTCAAGAACAGCTTTAATTCTTATCCACTCGACAAAATGGCACAGATCGCCGCCATCGCTAGCTATTCAGATGAGGCGTATTTTCAAAAGACCAAACAAGCCATTATTGATAGCCGTGAACAACTCACAGAAGCGCTGCACAAGATCGGTTTCACGATCTTGCCATCCAGCGCTAACTTTATCTTCGCGCGCCATGCCAGCATCCCCGCCGCGCAACTCGCCGCAGGTTTACGCGATCGCGCTATCATCGTGCGCCATTTCAGCCACCCTCGTATCAATCAGTATCTGCGTATCACGGTTGGTACACCGGAAGAATGCGCCACCTTGATTCAGACTTTGAAGCTTCTAACCAGTGCGGCTTGAGCAGTTGTCAGTCTTTTTATTTGTAGCTTATGTCATTTATTAAACGCAGCCTATTGATAGGCACAATCCTGTTCATCGGTGTTTTGCTATTTGCTGCAAGTCGCCCCGACACGTTCGTGATAGAGCGCTCGATTGATATTCAAGCACCGCCGCAAGTGATTTATCCGTTGATTAACGACCTGCATAATTTCCCGCTATGGTCGCCGTATGACAATGTTGACCCCGCAATGCGGCGCAGTTTTAGCGGCGCGCCTAACGGCCAAGGCGCAGTGTATGCTTGGCAGGGAAATGCGCAAGTCGGTAGCGGACGTTTGGAAATCATCGAGGCAATCCCCTACTCTCGTGTCGTCATGACACTTGATTACGTCGAGCCCATCGTGGCGCACAATATGTCTGAATTTACGTTACAACCTTCAGGTAACCAGACTCAGGTAACTTGGCGTATGCATGGTCCTGCGCCATTTTTATCAAAAGTAATGTCTTTATTCTTTAGTATCGACAATACGATAGGCCCGCAATTTGAGTTGGGATTAGCCAATTTGAGAAGACTGACGGATAAACAAGCGCAGCTTAGATAAAATTTAAGCTGCAACCGTTAATATTGAATGGAGCAAAAATGAGCAAGCCGCAGCAAGAAAGACAGGAGAAAGAAAAAAAAGCACAGAAAATCTCTTTTTTTGCGACGATGGGCGCGATTTTTTGGTCGTTCATCGGCCTGCGTCGACACACCGATTATGAAAAAGATGTGACTGGACTCAATCCTTTCTACGTGATCATCGCCGGCATTATCGGTGCCGCTCTATTTATCGGTGTCTTGTTGATCGCGGTTAGTTTTGCGGTCAAATAAATGCTGTTCCCAATGGCGGTTGACGATCTACCGTTTTCAGATGCAGCCGAGTCATCAAACCTACTGCAACATCGCTGCCATGAAAGCGAGCCAGATTAATCATCCTAGCTCGACATCCATATTTCAGCGGCTATTTCACCGTCAATTAAGCGTATCGAATAAACTCGGCTTCATTAAGCCAAGATACACTGCTACCATGCAGGCATGAGCGCTCAAGCATCTTTTGTTGATTTATTTTGGCGTGTGGGCCGTGCCGCAAAGCATTGGCTGCTGGCCGGCTGGCGCGTCCTGCTGTTTAGTGTGATGGTGTTATCACTGACGTTTTCACCATCGAGCTATTACCGTCAAAATCGCCATGCGATTGCCCACCAAATCGTGCTCGGCACTACTACCAATTTGGTGTGGTTTTCTGTCTTATCGGCATTAATCAGCCTGATCTTGATCCGCATTGTCGTCGTTACCTCGTTAAGCTATGGCTTATCCAAATATGCGCTAGAGATGGTGGTGCGTACGCTGGTATTGGAGTTGATCCCGTTAATTGCTGCACTATTCGTTGCGCTACGACGTACTTTGCCCGATGGCGTAGAGCTAACCGAAATGCGCATGCGCGGCGAGTTTAGATCGCTGCTCGCAAAAGGCATCGATCCGATCCGCCAAGAACTTTTCCCACGTGCGGTAGCCGGCATCTTTTCGGTGTGGCTGCTGGCAGCCGTCAGTTGCGTGCTATCGCTAATCCTCGCGTACTTATCTATTTACGGCTTTACGCATTGGGCGCTCGCCGGTTATACACGCGTGGTGGGGCAGATCTTTAACCCCGCTGTGTCGATGATCTTTTTCCTCAAGACCTTATTCTTCAGTCTTGCGGTATCGTTGCTTCCGATGGCATCTTCGTTTTACGATACTTATAACGTCAATCTGCACAGCCGTTCTAAAGCAGCAAATGAATTGGCGGCAATGGTCCGACTGTTTTCCGTTTTACTATTGATCGAAATTGCATCTTTAGTCGGTAACTATTATTGAGTCTGAAGGACGACCCTGATCTTATGCAACCTAACGACACTCCTGACAATACTTCTGGCAACGCGTCACCCGACAATATTGAGTTCAAAGCCGGCATCTTGTTGGTGCTGTTGGCCGTCTTGATATGTGGCTCGATCGCGTATTTGATGTTTGCCCGTGGCGCATTCGAAACGACGCAAGAATTGGTCTTATTGGCCGACGATGCAGAAGGCGTATCGGTTGGCATGGATCTGACTTTTTCCGGATTTCCAATAGGACGGGTCAATCGGATTGAACTTGGTAAAGATGGCAAAGCACGCATGATTGTCAAGGTGGCAGAAAAAGATGCGCACTGGTTGCGCACCTCCAGTATTTTTACCATGGAGCGTGCTCTAGTCGGCGGTGCTAAGCTGCGCGCTTTTACGGGGATTCCCAACGACCCTCCTTTGCCGGATGGCGCTGAACGAGGCGTACTGGTTGGCGATGTGGCAGCGGAAATTCCCCTCTTAGTGGGATCGGCTAAACAGTTAATAGAAAATCTTAACGGATTAACCGCCGACGACTCCTCGCTCAATACCAGCCTCAGCAATCTACAAAAAGTAACCAGCAGGTTGAGCGGTCAACACGGCGCCTTGGAAGTTTTGTTGGGCAATGAAACGGATGCAAAAAAACTGGTTGCCACGCTGGATCATGCTAACAGCGCGTTGACGAGAATTGATGGATTATTACTCAAAGCAGATCGCCAAATTTTTGGCACCGATGGCAATCAGCAAGCCACCATCGTCCAGCTTAATAAAATGCTCAGTGAAGCCAGAACCAGCTTGAAAAAAGTGGATGCGATCCTGGTCGATGCGCAGGCCATCAGTACCAACGCTAAACTTGCGACTAACGATCTCGGAACATTAAGAGGTGACGTCGATCGTAGCTTGCGCAAGGTTGAGCGGCTGGTCAATGAGATCAACAAGAAATGGCCGTTCGCACATGAGACGGAGTTAACCCTGCCATGAAAAAAATCTCATCTCCGAGCATAGCGCGCTCGTTCTTTACGCGCGATGCATCAACGAAGTTGCTCGCTGCCACTACCTTGGCTACTCTGCTCGTTGCGTGTAGCAGCACGCCACAACCGGACTGGAAAGCAAACACTAAAGATGCACTCGACCGCGCGAGCGCAGCTTATTTAAAAGGTGACATGCGCACCGCGACGCAGGAATTCCAATTTGCGCATGCTGAAGTCGCGCGCACCGGCCGCGCCGATCTGGTCGCGCGCGTGGTATTAACCGAATGTGCGGTCCATATTGCCAGCTTGGATATTAATGATTGCGTCGCTTTCAACGCATTGCGTCAAGATGCCAGCGATGCCGAACGCGTCTATGCAGATTATCTGTCCGGCCAAATATCAACTACCGCAATTACACTACTTCCTAACCAGCATCGTAAGATCGCAGCCGCCCAATCCGATGCCGCAGCTAACGCAGCGTTGAAAGAGATCAGCGATCCAATCGCCCAATTGGTTGCGGCTGGCGTTTTGCTCCGATCGCATCGCGCCAGTCCGACGACGCTGACCATCGCGACGGAAACTGCTTCCGCGCAAGGCTGGCGAAGGCCTCTACTCGCATGGTTAGGCGCACAAAAACAACTCGCAGAACAACGTGGTGACACGCAACAAGTGCAAGCTTTGCAGCGCCGCCTACAGTTGATACAAGATCCCGTTAAGTCCACCACGATGCCAAATAACAGCATTATCAAATAGTTAGCGAAACAACATTAACCGTACGAATCCTGCTTACGCCTGTTGCGATAAGGCCATGCTTTCCAAATAAATTAGCGATAAACCTTTTGTACTGTACGTATATACAGTATATTGAGTTGTGCACGCATCCCACTCATGCCTGATGCTGCATCTCGAATTTGCTCTGGAGGTTTCATGGCTATTTTTACACTATTACGTTCATTGTCGTCGTCATTTCTGCCCGCATCAGCGGCGTCGGCACCGTCATTCCGGCGCAGCAACAGCCCGATATTTGCAGTGCGCAACAAAACGGCGGTCTCTGGTTATCGTGCCTTGGATAGAGAATTACCGAACGGCGGTTGGCCGTCATCGGTCTTGACCGAGTTCCTGCTCTCAGAACCAGATATCGGCGAATTAAATCTACTCAAAAATGCGTTACCCCAAATGGTTGCGGAGGGCAAAACACTGGTTTTACTTGCCTCTGCTGAGCGTAAACTGGCAGCCAAACTAAACGATTGGGGCTTGGATTTAAGCCAGATAGTATTGATTGAAACTGAGCACCCTGCGTCTCAGATCGCTACAGTAGAGCGCATCATGCGCGACCCAAATTTTGGTGCGTTGCTATGTTGGCTCCCTGAAGCGCGTGATGATCATTTGCAACGCCTACATGCGGCAGTGAGTAATAGCAAGGGTTGGGCATTTATATTTCGTCCTTTGGAAGAACAACATCGCCCTTCTCCTGCTATGTTACGCATCCTATGCCGCTCGGCCGCCAGCACTTGTATTTCACTAAAAATCATTAAACGACGCGGCATCGTGGAAGGCAAAGCTATGGTGTTGCCACTTAATTTACTAGCGCCCATTGCAGATACAGAGCGACAAGCAGCGACGACAGTTACGACCAGGCCGCTAGCGCGTCAGAGCATCGCGTTACAACAAGACAATACGTATGGTATTGACCGATGCACACTTGCAGCAGCCGCAAGCTCGCATCGAACCGCTGTACGCAGACATTTATCAACCTATCGCAGCATGCAAAACCAGTAAAAATGCATCACAAAAACGGCATGCATTTTTATTTTTATGCGAAGTGATAAAAAAACGTCGCGCAAACATGCCGTTATCGATTGTATGATGAGAGGGATTTCACTCTCATCAGCTCATGGCCACTATACTCAATAGCCGTCTCGCAAAACTGCGCGCCCTCGTTGTCGACGATATGCAAACGATGCGACAAAACATCCGTACGCAACTTGGTCAGCTCGGCATAGAAAAAGTCGATCAGGCGGCAACTCCTGATGATGTCATCAAGTTGATACGTAGCACCAGCTATGACGTCATCGTATGCGACTACAACCTTAATCGTGAAACCAACGGGCAGCAATTGCTGGAGTTTCTCCGTTCGCAAAACATGCTGTCACCGACCTGTATGTTTTTTATGGTGACGGCCGAAAGTAGTTATGACAGCGTCGCTAGTGCGGCGGAATTTCAGCCAGATGCGTACATGGTCAAACCTTTGACTGGCGGGCGCATTGCAGACCGCATCGAGCGCCTACTGGATAAGCAAAATGCGTTGAAGCCTATCAACGATAGATTGCACGCAAAAGACTTGACCGGCGCAATCCTCGAGTGTGAGCGTGTACAAAAGTCAGATCCAAAATGGATAGTCGACATCCTCAAAATAAAATCTAAAGCTGCGTTGGAATTGGGTAATCTTGAAGATGCCCGTAACATTTTCCAACAAGCGCTGGATTTATACAGCGATCTGGTGTGGGCGAAACTTGGACTTGCACGATGCGAGCATGCCGCAGGCCATGCCGAGCAAGCGCAGACCATCGTGCAAGACGTATTGGCAAAAAATCCTCAGTACATCGATGCCTATGACTTGCTGGCGAAAATTGCCGAATCGCAGGGGAAAGATGACGAAGCACTGGCTGCACTCAACAATTCTTATGCCGTCATTCCATCGGCAAGACGCAGTCGTCTAGTTGGCGATGCCGCTTATCGTGTCGGCAATCTAGATCAAGCGCGCACTGCTTTTACCAAGGCACTGACACATACCCGTGGTTCGTTGACCGCTCAGGTTTCGGATGCCTTGTCGTTAGCGCAAGTGCATGTGGATAGCGGCGATGCCACACTGGCACTGACCCTATTGAGCGATGTTAATAGCGATCAGCAAGACAGCAATGATTTTGCTTTGAAGCACGCGATCATTGCAAGTCAGGCTTTTGCGGCGTTGGAAGACACCACATCTGCGCACGCCTCATTTACCAGCGCCAAGGAATTAGCCAGAGACATACGCGCCGATGACACCACGATGGCATTAGCGAAAGCTGCTTTTGCGATCGGTCTGGATGAAGAAGGTGGTCGTATCATGAGCAAAGCGATTCGGGCCGACCATGAAAACGCACGCCTTGTTGCCTCTGCGCGCAAAATTTTGCAAGATGCCGGTAAGGCGGCGTTGATTGAGAGTGTGGTCGAAGAAACCATCAGCGAAGGCTCGATGATCGTGGAGCGAGCGACTAAATTAATGCGTGATGGACATTTTGACGAATCGCTTACCAAACTGGAAGAAGCATTGAACAATACGCCAGAAAATACTGGGATATTACTGGCGGCCGCACAATTGCATTTGTTATGGATGAGTCAAAAGGGCTTGGATCGACGCTATGTAGAGCGCGTCAACATCTATTTGGAGCAACTATCCAAGCTGATGCCAAATAGCGAACGGGTCGCAAAGATGTATCGTTTTTTGCGTGAAACCTTAGTGCAAGCCGCCAAGAAAGCCTGATCATGACCCCTCAACTTGCCGCCATCGTGGTGCATGATTTAAAAAATGCCTTGGGAGTATTAGAGAGTGAACTCGCCGCGCTCAGTGAACAACCTGATCGTACTAGTGCGATACATGCCCATGCAAATTGTGTCGCCCTACGGGAGAAATTAATCGGATTTTTAACCTTGTATAAAGCATCCGAACAAGGGTTAACAGCGCGTATCGAGGACGTCTCACCAGCCGATTTTCTGCACGATTTGATTCGACATCATGAAACTTCCCGGCCTGAATTAAATGTCACCATCAATACGACAGCACTGCCGGACATCGCATTTTTTGATGAATATTTGGTTGGCTTAGCGTTAGATGCGGCGCTACAAAACGCAATACGTTTTGCAAAAAAAGAAATCGTGATTAGCTGTAAAAAAGACGGTGATCAAACCGTATTCACGATCTTGGATGATGGTTACGGCTTGGGAAGTGCGGAGGCACAACCGTCAACCGGTCTAGGAATGGAATTATGTGCTGCCATCGCCAAAGCACATCATCACCATAATCAATCCGGTAGTGTATTACTGGAGAATGCAGAAAATGGTGGTGCGCTGTTTACGATGCGTTTGTAATTTAAAAGCCATTCCAAATTGTCGTCGCCACAGACATGAATAATATACGCGACGTCTATTCGTTTACCGCACGCACTTCCAGTTTTCCATCACGAATTTTCAAACGCTGCACAGCAGGCAACTCGATCAAATCTCGGTCATGACATGCCATGATCACACTAGTACCCGCTTTGGTAAGCGTCGGAATTAATTCAATCACCTGTTCACGCGCAGCACCATCCAAATTGGCGGTCGGTTCATCCAGCAACAATAATTGCGGAGATAAAACACGGGCGCGCGCTAATGCGACCCGTTGTTTCTCGCCACCAGACAACAAGGTTGGCGGTGTCTTGCGTAAATGCGCGATGCCCGCCCATGCAATCGCCTCATCGACCTTCTCTTTAATCACATTATGTGCGATACCGCGAGCGGACAAGCCATAAGCAATATTGTCAAAAATGTTAGTCGCAAACATCACCGGATGCTGATGCACATAGACAATCGCGTCGCGTAAGATTTTTGGATAAGGTGCAAGCTTGAAGGTATCCCCCCTAAATCTGACATCCGCCGTTTCGGCAGATTCCAAGCCAACCAGAATACGCATCAATGTACTTTTACCAGAGCCATTGACACCGGTTAATACGTACGCTTGACTCGGAGCGATCGAAAAATTTTCGATATCTAGCAAACGACGCACACCAAAATTCTTTTGCAGTCGCGCGATTGATAGCATCGCATCCATTACATATTCCTCGCGTTACGTGTGTCGCCTTGTACTAGCAACATGCCAGCATTGATCAACAAGGCAAAAGCAATCAGGATAATGCCCAACGCGATCCCTTGCGCAAACTCGCCCTTGCTCGTTTCCAGCGTAATCGCAGTGGTGATGGTACGTGTTACGCCGGCGATATTCCCGCCGACCATCATGGCACAACCCACTTCAGAGACCACACGACCAAAACCATTGATAATTGCAGCCATTACGCCAAATCGGACTTCGTGCAAAATCGTCAGCATCAAACGCCAGCGCGTGGCGCCATGTACTTTCGCTGTTTCTGCCAAACGCGGATCAGCGGCTTGTACTGCAGAGAGTGTAAAAGCCGTGAGTACCGGCAATACAATGAGTGCTTGTCCCAAGGTCACGGCGGTTTGCGTAAACAACCAGCCGGTAAAACCAAATGGCCCACTACGTGAGAGTGTCAAATAGAGCAACAAACCAACCAACACGGTAGGTAACGACAATGCAGCCTGCGACAGCCAAATAACAATGCGGCGTCCAGGAAACTCGTGTGTGGCGATCGTATAACCAAGAAAAATCGCGAGCGGCGTCGCCAATAACAAACCGACGATTGAGGTTTTAAAGGTCACCCAGACGATATGCCACAGTACGGCATCGCCGGAAAAGAGCAAACCAAAAGCAGCTTGAGTAGCGTCTATCAAGGACATAAAAAATAAAAAATTGAATGGCGTCGCGCTATGATGGGTAAATTCTGGAGCGAGCGGTCGGGCTGATTCTATCGCATTACTAGGCAAATCAACCCAGCAACATTTTATAAAGTCGCGATTAGCGCAGATGCTTCAGATCGTTATGCTGATTTTAACCGCGCATCCAGTGAAGCAGGTTCGTAAACCAGTCGCTCCTTACCGGTCACCAACAAAAAATGCCGACCGGTGCAACGTGCAAGCAAGGTCATATTCACCTTCTCTGCGACTAGATGACCCATTTGCGTCGTGCCTGATCGAGAGATTAAAAATGGAATTCCCATTTGTGCTCCCTTGATGACCATCTCTGATGTCAGTCGCCCAGTGGTATAGAACGCTTTGTCACTACCATCTACATTATCCAACCACATTTTCCCGGCAATCGCATCGACTGCATTATGGCGACCTACATCTTCGATAAAGTACAGTAATTCGCCATCGCCTGAAAATAATCCGCAACCATGTACCGAGCCTGCTTTAGCGTATACCGAATCCAGTGTCCGAATTTTTTGCACGATTTTATACAAAGCTGATTGTCGTAGGCGCGCATCAACTGGCAAATGAATTTTATCTACCTCATCCATCAAGCTGCCAAACAGTGATCCTTGTCCGCAACCGGTCGTTACCACACGCTTTGCGGTTCGTTCCTCAATATTGCTGATACCCTGCTTGGTTGTCACGTACGCCGCATGCTTGTTCCAGTCCACCTGTATCGAGACCAGTTCGTCTAACGACCGCAGTAAGCGTTGATTACGTAGGTAACCCAAAGTCAACGCTTCTGGCGCTGCACCCAAAGTCATTAAAGTCACCAACTCACGCTGATCTACGAAGACGGTTAATGGCCGCTCGGCTGGAATTGAAATAGTCGAAACACGTTTAGCTTCGTCCACCGCTCTGACCTCATAGGTCAGTGCAATCTGTGTATCGGAAAAATTCGGAGAAGCAGGCATGTCTTATCGTTACAGTTTTAAGAACGAACAAAGTCGCTAAGATAACCAATGGCTTTTATGCAAGCCAGCGACACATCATGATCGCAGATTATTTGTATGGTCTTATTATAGCTGCGTAATGAGGATCGCTAAGCCTCATCAAACTCATCGTCAGATAGCCGCGATGGTTCTGCTGCAGCCGTCAATGGGCGGTAGACGATTCGCTTGAGAGAATTTGCTATATTGATCGAAAAATTGAGATCGTAACGCTCGGAATGATAAAGCTAAGCGTTGCGAGAGGTAGTGGCGCTGAAATTATGCTTTGTATCAGAGGATCCAAAGCATAGAAATGCTAGCGTGAAGATTCGACAGAATCGGAGTAATGTCGTTTCGAGGCTAGCGAACTGCCCCGATTGGCGTGAAAGGTTTTTTGCGCTTAATTTTTGGTTTGGCTGGGTACGTCTTTGCCGCCCACTTGCGCTTGCTGCGGTACATACGCACCGGGATTTTGACAAGGAGGCAAATCCGTTGCCGGTTTCGGCTTATTATTTTTTTGTAAGTAGCGATCAGCGGTTTTATTTTGCGTCAGGCACAACTGGTAAGAAGCGACTTTTTTACTCCATTCCGCCTTGTTTTTCGTTTCGTCCGCTTTTGCCTGTGCTTCTACACCTAAAGGTGGCAGCGCCGCGCTCGCCACACTGCATAACACCATTCCCAACGACGCAATAATAAACTTATTCATTTGACGTTCTCCTATACCGTTCTAATCGGCTCGCCTACTTTCACCGCACCTTCCTCAGTACGTATGCGGGGTTCTTTCCCACTCTGTATATCTTCATACCAAAGGTCATGGTGTTCAAGCGCCCATTCGTCATCGACATAGCCAGTCGCCATGGCTTCGTACGCACCTTCCATACCTAGTGTTCCGATATAGATATGTCCCAGTGCCACGCTGAACACCAGTATTGACGCGACTAAATGAATGATGTGAGCAATCTGCATATTGCCACGTGTGTACAAGATACCTGGCACCAGCATGTTGAGCACAAAACCGGAGGCACTGACAATTAAACCGAGGAAGACCACGCCACCCCAGAACCATAATTTTTCCCCCGCGTTAAAGCGTCCTGCACTTGCATGTCCGCGCGCGCCGCCTAATTGCTTGATCCATTTCCAATCAACTAACTGGGGGAGATTATCTTTTACGAAAATCACGAACATGACGATCAACGCAACGGTAAATAATGGGCCGACAAAATTATGAATATTCTTACATCCAAATGCCAACCATCCGTAAATATCGTGACCCAGTAGCGGCAGTACGATGTATTTTCCAAACAGCATCGTCAGACCAGTCAACGCAAGGGTTAAAAAGCTGATCGCTACAGTCCAGTGTGTCAACCGTTCAAGCGAGGTAAAGCGCTCTATCAAACGACCAGATCGCGTACTTTTTAATTTAATCTGACCGACGATAAAATAGAAAGCGGCGATGCCGATAACGGCCAGAATGATAAGCCAACCCCCATAGGTGGTCAGTGGCCCGTTACGGTATTGTCGCCAAGCTTCACCTGCGGTGGTCGCGCGCGATTGTCCGAGGAACTGCGCTTTGGGTTGAATTAATACACCGGATTCAAGTGCCGGCAAGCTGGAATAATGATTGGTTCCGCCATTTACTTGCCGGTACACTGGCGCAAGATTTCCAGGCTGTACCTCGCTACGCTCTGCCTGATTTTGCTTAAGAATGTCAATTGATTGTACATTCGGCAAACCCTGCACTTGCACAGGCGCTGCATTATTAGACGTCACCGCGCCATTATCGCTTTGCTGAGCCAAAGCCACACCACCCATCAGCAGCAGTGAAAAGCATACTGTGAGCTTGGCGAACCATGTATTCATGATGTTTCCCCTCACATTACGTTCAGTTGGCCTTCATATACTCATTCTGAGTTTGTGCGCGCTGATGCAACTGTTTTTCCCACGCCACCTTATCGCCAGCCTTCCAGCCTGGTGCCATAAATATCGCATCTGCACCTTTCCATGCTGGTGTATCACCAGCAGTTCTGGCGTCGGCTTGCGACTGACTCGGCTCGTTACACCCTGACAGAAAAAATAACGTTGCTAAAATCAAGGATAGGCGCATCATGATTTTTTCTCCGGTGCTGGCTTAGCCTTAGGATTCGGCCCTTGACCATATGCGGTGCCCCATCCCCACACTTCACTTCCCGTACCTCTGCGCACTACACGGGCACGCAAAATGTCTGCGATCACATCGCCGTCACCGCCAAGTAAAGCTTTGGTAGAACACATTTCTGCACACGCAGGTAATTTTCCCTCGGCCAAACGGTTGCGTCCATATTTTTCAAACTCTGCTTTAGAGCCATTTGCTTCCGGGCCACCAGCGCAGAATGTGCATTTATCCATCTTGCCGCGCAAACCGAACGCACCATTAGATGGGAATTGCGGCGCACCGAACGGACAAGCATATGAGCAGTAACCGCAGCCTATGCATATATCTTTATCATGCAGAACAACACCATCATCAGTGCGATAAAAACAGTCGACAGGACAAACCGCCATACATGGCGCATCGGAACAATGCATGCAAGCGACAGAAAGAGATTTTTCTTGTCCCACCATGCCATCGTTGATGGTCACAACGCGTCGTCTATTTACACCCCACGGTACTTCGTGCTCGTTTTTACAGGCGGTGACGCATCCGTTGCATTCAATACAGCGTTCAGCATCACAGATGAATTTCATTCGTGCCATTTGCGTTCTCCTCAACCATTCTGTCGATTGCAACCACACATCAAGTAGTGCAAGGCTATGCCGTCATTTTTTCAATGTTACAAATCGTGGTCTTGGTCTCCTGCATCATCGTTACCGAGTCGTAGCCGTAAGTCGTACCGGTATTGACTGCCTCACCGCGCACCATAGGATAAGCCCCTTCCGGATACGAATCGATCATGTCCTTTCCCTGCCACCAGCCAGAGAAATGGAAAGGAATGAAAGCGGTATCTTCGGCGACGCGCATCGTGATCATTGCCTTGACCTTGAGGCGTGCACCCGTCGGCGTGACGACAATGACATAGTCGCCATTGTGTATGCCTCTATCCGCCGCTGCTTTGGGATTGATCTCAACAAAATTTTCTTGCTGTAGCTCGGCCAACCAAGGATTAGAGCGGGTTTCTTCTCCACCACCTTCGTATTCGACTAGACGTCCTGAAGTCAGAATAATCGGGAATTTTTCATAAAGCTTGGCTTCGACATTCTTGTCCTGCAGTGTTTTGAACAAGGTAGGTACTCGCCAGAACGAATTTTTGTCTTCATGCGTAGGATATTTTGCGATCAGATCCGGCCGTGTGCCATACAGCGGCTCGCGATGTAGCGGCACCGGATCGGGGAAGTTCCACACCAGCGCGCGCGCTTTTGCATTGCCAAACGGATGCACACCATGCACCTGCATCGTCACGCGTTGTATGCCACCAGATAAATCGGTTTTCCAGTTTTTACCATCCGCCAATTTTTTCTCAGCATCGGTTAGATCATCCCACCAGCCTAATTTTTTCAGCAGAACGTGATCGAACTCTGGATAGCCGGTCGTGATGTCCGCCCCCTTGCTATGTGACCCGTCCTCAGCGAGCAGACTGACGCCATCGCGCTCGACACCGAAATTGGCGCGGAAATTACCGCCACCTTCCATCATACTTTTGGATGTGTCGTACAGATTGGGCGTGCCAGGGTGCTTGAGTTCTGGCGTACCATAGCAGGGCCACGGCAAGCCAAAATAATCGCCTGTCATGTCATAACCGCTTTCCGCATCCTTGCCGCCTTTACAACGCAAAGTGCGTACATCGAACAAATGCATATTGCGCATGTGCGCCTTCAAGCGCATTGGTGATTGGCCGGTGTAACCAATCGTCCAGGTACCACGATTGATTTCTTCCAGCATGGATTCTGGTTCCGGCTCCATCATGCCGCCCTTGCCGGGCACGAGCTTTATCTTAGCCACCAGCTCTTTACCAAAACCAAGTTTTTGCGCCAGCTGGTACATGATCATGTGATCGGTACGCGACTCGAACAATGGTTCGATGACTTTTTCGCGCCATTGCAAAGAGCGGTTCGATGCAGTCACAGATCCCGAGGTTTCAAACTGCGTGGCGGCAGGCAATAAATAAACTGCACGATTCGGATTTAACTCTTGTCCATCGACTTTCATTGCTGCCATCGCCGCAGTAGCTGATGGATAAGGATCGATTACTACGAGCAGGTCCAGTTTATCGAACGCTTTTTTCATGTCGAGACCACGTGTTTGGGAGTTTGGCGCATGCCCCCAAAACACCATGGCTTTGACTGGATTCGGCTGATCGAGATGCTCGCTTTTCTCAAGTACTGCATCCACCCAACGCGATACGGTAGTGCCGGATTTCTCCATCAATGCTTGCGAACCGAACTGTTTTTTCACCCATTCATAATCGACACCCCACACTGTGCACCAGTGTTTCCATGAACCGGTCGCCAAGCCGTAATAACCGGGCAAAGAGTCTGGATTAGGACCAACATCGGTTGCGCCCTGTACGTTGTCGTGGCCACGGAAGATATTGGTGCCGCCGCCGGATTTGCCGACATTACCCAACGCTAGTTGCACAATGCATGAAGCACGTACCATCGCATTGCCGATTGTGTGCTGGGTCTGCCCCATGCACCACACCAAGGTCGAAGGCCGATTTTTAGCCATCGTTTCCGCGACCTTATACACCTCTGCTTCAGGCACACCACAGGCTTCTTCAACCTTCTCCGGGGTCCAGGTCATCACCTCTTCCCGAACTTTCTCCATGCCGTACACACGATCGTGGATATATTGCTTGTCTTCCCAACCATTTTTGAAGATGTGATACAGCACGCCCCACAGGAAAGGAATATCGGAACCGGATCGGATCCGCACATACTGATCAGCTTTGGCAGCAGTACGTGTATAGCGCGGATCAACCACGATCATCTTGCAGCCAGCTTCTTTCGCATGCAGCATGTGCAGCATCGAAACGGGATGTGCCTCGGCAGCATTGGAACCAATGTATAAGGCTGCCTTGGAATTCTGCATGTCGTTATAACTGTTCGTCATCGCGCCATAACCCCAGGTATTGGCAACGCCAGCAACCGTGGTGGAATGACAGATTCGCGCCTGATGATCGGTATTGTTAGTACCAAAAAAGGAGACGAACTTGCGCATCAGCGCTGTTTGTTCATTGTTATGTTTGGATGAGCCGACGAAGAATACCGAGTCCGGGCCACTCGTTTTTTTAACTGAAAGTAGATTGGCCGAAATTTCATTCAGTGCTTGATCCCAACTGATGCGTTGGTATTTGCCATTGACCAGCTTCATCGGATACTTGAGACGATATTCGCCATGACCGTGCTCTCGAAGCGCGGCTCCTTTGGCGCAGTGCGCACCCAGATTGATGGGAGAATCAAAAACCGGTTCCTGACGTACCCACACGCCGTTTTCCACCACCGCATCAGACGCACAACCAACCGAACAGTGCGTACATACCGTGCGTCGCACTTCGACTTTGGCACCAGATGCAGTTTTTGTACTATCTGCCGCATCTGCCTTGCGAATCAAATTGAGCTGTGTCAATGCAAGCCCGGCACCTACGCCTATGCCGGATCGTTTTAAAAAGCCGCGCCTGTCCATGGTTGGCAAGGCACGTGACAAACTGTCTGCGAGCCGGCCGCTGAAACGAGCGGAGTCCTTAACTGCTGCGTTACTTTTACGCGTTAACAGCATGATGCCCCCAATTAAATTGTGGTGGTACGGTAGTATTTTTTTACGTGTTCGCTCAAACGATAGTTGTTATCGTCCGGCCCCTTTGGTGTGAGGGCTTGCGTTAAAGTGGATACGGATTCCGGTGCCACGACTTTAGCAGCAACTCCAGTTGCCACCACCACCCCCATACCCGCGAAGAAAGTACGGCGGGCGTTTTTGGAGGATTTTTTTTCATTTTCAGCCATGATCGTCTCCTGAAAAATTGGCACAGGACGTAATATGCTTTTTATTTCCTATTTTGCTGCCGACTTAAAAATAACATAGATAACAGCGAGTTGCACACTTATTCAAAATTTATTTGAAGATGTTAGAGAGCGCGCTAGATAGATGCCGTCGAGCTCAAATAACGCCGAACAATCACGTGCAACACAGTAAAGACATGAATTTGGCACGCTAAGACATCGCAAAAGCTTGAATTTCCACCTCAAAGAAGGTTTCCGCCAAGCGCGCCACTGGACGGTAAAAACGGGCGTGTGGGCTTGTTTGAATAGCCTGGCAGCAGTCCATTACCCATTGCTGCATATGCTCAGAGAAAAAATCGCGCTGTACTTGCAGATTGGCGTGCATCATGTCATCCGACGTAATGAGATGACACATCACTGCGCACAAAGAAGCTAAGTGATCTTCACTTTCGACAATGTCGTCGGCGCGTTGCAAGCCTAACTTTGCCAAATCAGTGCGCAAAGCTGCGAGTGGTTTCTCCATCAAAAAACCACTTAGGTAAAACGAGCCGTACAACATCACCTCAGGTCGACCAACGCCATAAAAAAGTTGCTCATACTCTTCTCGGACGGCTTCTTGTCGGGTGACACGACATGCTTCGACCAACTCCGTCCATGCTCTCTGCAACGCGCCCTCACCTTCGGTTGGCGCAGATGCGATGGTGTCGAGCAAAGCTTGTGCCGGTGGCGCATAAAGCAAGGTCGCTAGCAAACTATACATATCTGCCCGTGCCGCTTCTTCGCCTTGATCGCGTGTTTCAAATTGTATGGATAACTCTGGTGTCATGCGATTTCCTGGAGAAATAAAGTGAAAAATTGAAAACCGTTGTCACCCATCAGGTATTTACTTCAAACTCATAGTACTGGTTTCATCGGGTTTTTCCATCATGTCGATGACCCGACAATCGGGACACATTTTTAATCGTTCAGGATGCGCAGAAAAAGCACCATGCGCCCCTAATTTACTGATCATATTTTCGATCATTTGCGCAGTACCAAAAGGAGTCTGACAACGAATGCAATGGAAAGGGGTGGCTTCATTTAGCACCACTGCTTGACGAGCCGTATCAGCCAGAAGTAGACGTGATACTAATGAAATCGCATTCTCAGGACAGGTCTTTTCGCACAAGCCACACTGCACACAATTTTTTTCTATAAAGCGTAACTGCGGTGCGTTTGCGTTATCAGTCAACGCTGATTCGGGACAAGCACCGACGCACGACATACATAATGTGCATGCATCCTTATTGACGATAACTGCGCCGTACGGGGCGCCTGCCGGCAATGCAATTTCCGCTACACTGGCTGGTGCATGTTGATGTAAATGATTGAACACCAAATCAAGCGAGGTGCGCTTATCAGCGGCGACGTTGAAGGTGGCACAGACCGAGACGGTTTGAGCTGGCACCAATGTATTAACAAAGGCATCTAATTCAGCCGCACTATTAATCCGTATTAATTGCAAATGCTGGCCAGCATATCCGAGACCAGTCAATATGGTTTGCGCCAAGTCCATTTGCTGTTGCAAGGCGTCGACATATTGCGGCGCCTCTTCATCCGTCACCATTACGCTGATGTTGGCTGCACCATAAACAAACGCGGCTAACCAAAGATCGATACCGACGGCCGCCGTATGATGCAATTCTAGAGGAATAATACGCGCCGGCAGACCTTCTCCACCTGCTTTTGCTAGGCGCCCAGTCTGCGAAAGTAACGTTGCGCCGTGTCCCTTGCTATGAAATAGCAAGGCAGCCTGACGGCCACCGGCCTTGGCATAGGTCGTTAATATTGTCTTGACGCGCACACCCAAATATTCTGCAGACGGATAAGCGTACGCCATCGCGCCGGATGGACAGACGGTAGTACATGCGCCGCAGCCAGCACAAAGGTTAGGATTAACCTTAACGTGATTGCCGTTGTGACTAATCGCTTCGGCGGAACAGATATCTATACAAGCATTACATCCGATTTGTCCGTTGCGGCTGTGTGCGCATAACTTTTCTTTGTAATGAAAGAATTTTGGCTTCTCAAACTGACCCACCATTTGCGTCAGTTTCATACTATCTTCAAATTGGCGCGCCAGATTCTGACCAGGTGCAAAATACCCTTGTGGTAATTGATGCATCTGCATCAATGGCGTAGTCGACAAATCAAATATCAGATCAAATTCACCGTCACGATCGTTTGCCGATGAAATCTCGCCGCGCATAAAGTCGATTGCGCCGATGCTGCCGCAGGCCTTAACACAATCGCCATGAGAGCGACACTTATCGAGATCGATTTGGTAAGTTAGATCAATTGCGTTTTCTGGGCACACTTCTATACATGCATTGCAGCGTACGCAAATTTCAAGATCGATAGGGTTGGCTTGCTGCCAGCGCACATTAAATGCGCCTAACCAACCTGTGACCTGAATTTTTGTGCCGGAAAAGCTCGGGAAATTACGCTCGCCCAGCATTTGACTGTCGCTACCAGATGTTAGCAAAACGCTGACATCCATCTGCCCGCCCAGACGCTGCGCCCATGGTAAGGCCTGATCGGCACTGCCTATGATCAGCACATGCCCACCCGACTCATAATTAACAATAGGGACCGATTCTGGATCGGGCAAAGCAGCCATCGCCAAAAGCGCAGCCATCTTAGGTAGCGCCTGATTTGCCTGCGCGCTCCAGCCGCCGCTCTCCCGAATATTAACGAAACGGAGTGGCGCGACGGTTTGTTTCTGCTCAGCCACCTCGGAAAATAAGGCACGCTCTTGCGTACAAGCGACGATCACGTCTTCCACGCCATCTAAAGACGTGATGAAGTTGCCAATTTCACGGCGGCACAATTCTGTGGAAATCGTCAATGGTGCTGTGCCGAGCGCAGCACCGAATTGATGTCCCGACGATGCGTCAAACGGAATCGTCCGATTGCAATTACATACTTTGAATTCTGTCGTCATTGGCTGGCTTTCTGCTGGCTAAATATCGGTGCGACAAAATTATTCGCTGTCTTTATCCTCGTTGTTTTGAGGCTTTTCATCAAGCTCGTTTTTCTCACCAGATGGTTCTTGGTCTCCGGCAGTTGGTAAAACACCTTGACCTGATGTTACCTCCTCATCTGAAACCAACACAGGTTGAGCTACGTTCGAAGTCTTTTCCGTATCGTCGAGCAGGTTGGAGATCGATGTTTCTAGGCGCGACAAAGGATCCAGCAAATCTTTAACATGATTTAGCGATGCCAAAATAGATGGCGTAATTGCTTCGAATTTTGTGTAATCGCCGATGTAAATATCAAGTCCATCCATCACATTAAACTGCGGATCAGAAAATAATTTTTTCATCGCGTTACGTTTAATTCCCTCGTCCACTCCTTCGCCCATAAATACAGAAAAATCAGAATCATGTGTAAGCATGTCGATATCTGTTTGCGTTGGTAATGGGCGCTCATGGTCAAGCACCGTTACCGACTCGCGCTCGATCGATGTATCTGAAATACTGTCAACCGGCTTTAACTCGGCAGAATGATTGCCCTGCCCGGCTTTTTGTTTGGACCAGCGCTCAAAAAAATTATCAGCCGCCATGGGTACCCCCTTCCTGCTGCGCCATCTTCTCGACACCAGCACCACCTTCAAAAGATGGCTTTCTGTTCTTCTTCTTCGGTTGTGGGTGATAGTGGGTATGCGTAAAAGTCGTCAACCTCTCAACGATGGTTTCAGACAATGGCAAGGTATCAACAGCCTCGCCACCGTCCATCAGACGCGCAGCTTCGTTGTAAGAAAGTGTGACGGATTTTGGAACAGCCAGCTCGTTGCCATCAACATCTTCTAGTCGCCACATGACGAACCAGCAAGGCGTGGGCGAACTAATATTGAGAAAATAACCCTCCGCTTCATCGCTGAAAAGCTTGACCTCAAGCCCGCCAAACAACCAATTTGCATCGTCTTTATCTTGTCTCAAACAACGAATCTGTGGCTGCTCGCTAGAAAACTGACTAGGAAAATTAACAGCATCGACAATCTCTATCAGTTTCCACTGAAATGGTTGCCAGGGATTATCGATCGCATGGCGTTGCATGACGACGCCAATTGGCATTGCTTCAGTTTCCATGTTCCCCCCATGACTAGCTGCCGATCAAACTATAGACCAAGTCAAGATCCTCGCCATACATACTAGCGGCAGACTCAGCCTAAGTAATGTAAAGAGGATGCAATTTCACGCACGTCGTGTCACCTTGCGATTTCTGCGGTCTTCCATTAATCATTCTTGATCACAATCGTCGGAAACTTGGCCGACATATCTTTTGCTTTCTCTGCCACTTTAATCGCAATCTTGCGTGCAATGGCTTTATAAATGGCCGTGATTTGTCCATCCGGATCAGCGATCACAGTCGGTCGGCCAGAATCCGCTTGTTGTCGTATCGACATTGTCAAAGGCAAGCCACCGAGAAAATCCACCCCATATTCATCACACATCTTCTCGCCACCGCCTTCGCCGAAAATTGCCTCAGCATGACCACAGTTAGAACAGACGTGTGTACTCATGTTCTCGACGATACCTAAAATCGGGATACCAACTTTCTCGAACATTTTCAAACCCTTGCGCGCATCCAGCAAGGCGATATCTTGCGGCGTCGTCACAATCACCGCACCAGTAACCGGTACTTTTTGCGACATCGTTAATTGAATATCACCCGTGCCTGGTGGCATATCGATAATCAAATAATCCAGATCACGCCAATTAGTTTGCTCCAGCAATTGCGTCAAAGCTTGCGTCACCATCGGACCGCGCCACACCATAGGCTCATCTGGATCGATCATGAAACCGATGCTGGAGACTTGCAAGCCGTAGTTTTCCATCGGCTCCATCGTTTTACCATCGGTAGTTTCGGGACGACCAGAAATGCCCATCATCATCGGTTGCGACGGGCCATAAATATCAGCATCCAAGATACCGACCTGTGCACCTTCAGCCGCCAACGCCAATGCCAAGTTGACTGAGGTGGTTGATTTGCCGACGCCACCCTTGCCAGAGGCGACAGCAATAATATTCTTAACATTAGCCAGTAATTTGACACCACGCTGCACCGAGTGCGCGACGATGTTGCTATACACGTTTGCCGTTACACTACCCACGCCGTCGATCGCATTTACCGCGCCTATCGCGGCCTTGCGAATGCCGTCAATTTGGCTTTTAGCCGGATAACCCAATTCCACATCAAAAATAACGTTATTGCCGTTAACTTGAATATTTTTTGCCGAGCGCCCACTCACTAAATCCTTACCAGTGTTAGGGTCAATCACAGCAGACAACGCAGTTTTAATGTTTTCAATCGTGATACTCATTATTTCTCCTGAATGTATGCTGCCAGTCTAAACCAAATTGTTGATGCGTTGCTGGCTCAGCATCGCATGATTTGCAAAAACTAACACGGATAAAAATTTGCGGCGATCATGCGAGCATCGGAAAGTGTGCTGCTACTCTTCAGCAGACCGCTAGGTCGTTAGGTTGTTGAGTAACATATTGCAGCTCACACATTCGTCCTCAGCTACAAATTGTGAAACGCCAATCTCCCGGAACCAATCAAGTACGGTTTCTGCGCGGTACATGGTTCGACAGACCGCTCCCGAAACACTTACAATGGTGGCTCTGATACTGGTTTCTTATGACTGAAAAAATCATTCCACTTGCTGACCATCGATATCTAAACCGGATCCCGATCATTCCCGCCCAGTTGGAAGCGCCGACTGGGCTAGTGGCAGATACGCGCGCGCGGCCTTTACGCGATCTGCGTATCTCGATTACCGACAGATGCAATTTTCGCTGTGTCTATTGCATGCCGAAAGAAGTATTCGACAAGGATTACGCGTTTCTACCGCAGACATCTTTATTGTCATTCGAAGAAATCACGCGTATTGCCAAGCTATTTATCGCGCATGGTGTCGAAAAAATTCGTCTAACCGGTGGCGAGCCACTACTGCGCAAGAATGTGGAAAAACTGATCAGTATGCTGGCAGAATTGCGTACGCTCGATGGTCGTGAGTTGGATCTGACACTAACCACCAATGGGTCGATATTAAAACGCAAAGCACAAGCACTAAAAGATGCCGGTCTCAAACGTATCACCATCTCGTTAGATGCGATCGACGATGCGATATTCAAACAGATGAATGATGTCGATTTTGCGGTCTCCGATGTATTAGATGGCATAGAAGAAGCGCACCGCGTCGGCTTAGGCCCAATCAAAGTCAACATGGTCGTCAAAGGCGGCATGAACGATGACCAGATCCTGCCGATGGCGCGTCACTTTAAAGATACGCCTTACATCTTGCGGTTTATCGAATACATGGATGTCGGTGCATCGAACGGCTGGAAGATGGATGAAGTCGTGCCTTCGTCTGAAATAATACGACGCATCAACGACAGCATGCCGATGGAGCCGATCACCGCAAACTATGTGGGCGAGACTGCTGGACGTTGGCGATACAAAGACGGCGGTGGTGAGATTGGTGTGATCTCAAGTGTGACGCAGGCTTTTTGTGCCGATTGCAATCGAGCGCGTCTGTCTACTGAGGGAAAGCTCTACACCTGTTTATTTGCAACCGGCGGACACGATCTGCGCGCATTAATTCGTAGTGGCAAAACCGATGAAGAAATTTCTACCGTGGTCGCGCATATCTGGCGCGCTCGTGATGATCACTACTCAGAAATTCGCACTGCCAATACTGATGGTTTGGAACCACGACCTAAAGTAGAGATGTCATATATAGGCGGTTAAAATCAATCACGTAGAAGTCTGATGATAGCGTGGATAAATACCTTGACGAGGTAAGTAATCCGCGGGATTTAACGCCTAATCTTCTTAAGTAAAGCTCAGCACATGAATATCAATCAAATCACCGGACTCATCTTGGCAGGTGGACGTGGCACCCGCATGGGCTCCGTGGATAAAGGCTTGCAGACATTTCGCGATGCGCCAATGGCCTTGCATGTATTAATGCGTTTAAGCCCGCAAGTTGGCAATGTCATTATCAACGCCAATCAAAATATCAGCGCTTATGAAAACTTTGGCGTGCCGATATGGCCGGATGACATGCAAGGTTTTGCCGGACCCTTGGCCGGATTACAAACCGGATTAGCGCATTGCGAGACAGAATATCTGGTAACGACGCCCTGCGATTCGCCCTTTCTACCCACCGATTTGGTGGCACGCTTAGCGCAAGGCCTGCAAACGCAGCACGCTGATCTGGCGGTTGCGGTTACCGGCGAAGGCGCGTCGCGCCAACCACATCCGGTGTTCTGTTTAGCCAAGACCACTCTGCTACCGCATTTGACTGCCTACCTCCAAAGCGGCGAACGCAAATTTGATAAATGGTATGCCACCCTCAAGGTTGCAGAAGTACATTTTGACGATGAAGATGCTTTCCGTAATATCAACACCTTGGATGAATTGCATCAATTCGAAAAAAAGAAAGACGTGGGTTGAGACATGAATCTGCGCGCCGCCTATCTATTAAAGAAAGCAACTGAGAACGCAACTGACACCGCAACTGATAACTTATTGGATGATACCGATCTCGACGATCTGGACAACACTATGGCCAACACTTCTTCCGCTGCTAATAATTCCGTACCAACTGCGCTTTCCGAGGTGATCAGCTGTTTATCTGACTACGATCCAGATGCGTTGCCAGTGACAGATGCGCAAGCTATTATCAAACAGTTCATCCGCCCTATCCATACCGTAGAAAAAGTGGCATTACGCAGTGCGCTTTCGCGCGTATTGGCGGCCGATATCGTATCGCCAATCAGCGTCCCATCACACGATAATTCTGCGATGGATGGGTATGCCTTTCATGGCCATGCATTGAAAGCAGAACAAGATATTTCCTTGCAGGTGATTGGCACCGCCTATGCTGGTCGCGCTTACCACGGTGAAGTTGGCCCCCACGATTGCGTACGCATCATGACCGGCGCCGTGATGCCAGGTGCTTGCGATACCGTGATCCCGCAGGAATTTACGCGCGACGTCAGCGAAACTAACATCACTATCCCAGCTGGCTCCGTCAAAACTGGTGATAATCGCAGGCTGCAAGGCGAAGACTTAAAAGCTGGCACACCCGCTATAAGTAAAGGCAAAATTCTGAAACCAGCCGATCTCGGCTTGTTGGCATCGTTAGGTATTGCCGAGATCCCCGTACAACGTCGTCTGCGCGTTGCATTTTTTTCGACCGGCGACGAGCTGCGCTCGATTGGTGAAACGCTGGATGAAGGCTGTGTCTATGACAGCAATCGCTATACCTTGTATGGCATGTTGCAAAGATTAGGTTGTGACCTCATTGATATGGGTGTCATAAAGGATGATCCTGTTGTGATGGAAGCGGCGTTTCGCACCGCTTGTGAAAATGCCGATGCGATCATCACTTCCGGTGGCGTCTCGGTTGGAGAGGCTGACTATACCAAGCAAATGATGGCGCAATTGGGCGATGTCACGTTTTGGAAAATTGGTATGCGTCCAGGCCGTCCTATGGCTTTCGGCAAGATTTCATCCAACGGACACCAAGCCTATTTGTTTGGCTTACCGGGCAATCCAGTTGCCGTGATGGTGACCTTTTATTTTCTGGCGCGCGACGCCTTATTGCATATGATGGGCGCTTCGGCAGTCGAACCGTTGCCGATGCTGCGCGTGGCGTCGGCTGCGCCCATAAGAAAACGTCCTGGTCGCACCGAATACCAGCGCGGCATACTCAGCGTTAATAATGAAGGCATACAGGAAGTACGCATTACCGGCTCACAGGGATCAGGCGTTTTGCGTTCGATGTCAGAAGCGAACTGCATGGTTGTGCTTGAACATGATCGCAACCAAGTTCAAGCGGGTGATCTGGTCAATGTCATTTTGTTTGATGGCCTAACCTAAGTTGGCATGGACTTTTGCATCAACAACCACGTCGTGCATATAGCGACGTTAAATTTCTTTTCTGATTTTTAATAACAAGTGCTGAAAAAGTTGAAATAGCATAAAATTGCCGACAAGAAAACATTGACGTGGTAATGCCACCATTTGATGTAATTGACGCGCAGAACCAAAGTTGGCACTGACGAATAGACAAGCTTAGCCTGATCATGCTCACACAGTCCGAATGTGAGGCAGATTGAGTAATATAGTGCCCGGACCGCGTCATAAAAACAAACAATTGTTCGCCCGCTATGGAATTAACTAACAGCGTTAACATTCCACCTCGCCCAGCGCTATTAATGGCGCTGCAGCGGGAAATGGCACTGCAAGAACCCAACATCAAAAAAGTTTCGCAATTAATCAATCGCGATGTTGCCATTACCGGAAATTTAATAAGCATGGCTAATTCCGCCATGTTTAATTTACGTAAAAAGCTCACATCGGTGGAGGACACCGTACTCCTGATCGGGCTCAATCATTGCAGCGCATTGGTGACAGGCCTACTGACCAAGAGAATTTTGGCCAATGGCAAAATGATGATGCCGCGTTTTTGGGACGTTTCTGAAAAACGCGCTTGGGGTATGACTTACTTAGCCAAACAATTGAGAATTAGTTCGGTAGGCGCTGCGCACAACTTTGGCTTGTTTTGTGACATAGGCATCCCTTTGATGATGGGATCCTTTCCAAACTATTTGGAAACCCTACACCTTGCCAATCAAATGGAGACCGACCAATTTACACAGTTGGAAAATCGTCGCCACCGAATTAATCACGCTTTAGTTGGTGCAATGTTGACCGAACATTGGGGCATTGATGGCGATATTGTGAGCGCAATCAAACACCATCACACACATCACGTTTTACAAGATCAAACCTTTTCTGAACCGGTACGCAAATTACTCGCTATGCATTTTGTGGTGGAAAAAGCGATTCAAGAATATAGAAATGTCCCCGCTGCAGAGTGGGAAATTATTGGCGCTGATGCCAGCAGAATATTGAATTTATCCGAAGACGATGTTGTCGTGTTTAGCGAAATTTTCAGAAATCAGTTTGGTGGTGCGCGTCACCATTGATCTGCTAATCATCACCACTAGACCAATTTAGTCAGTGCAAGTCCAGCTGCAAACGCTGTACGCAAACCACCCCAATTTCACAATACTAAAGTTTGCCCGCTTTCTTCAAGCGATAGGTCAATCCTTCCACGATGTCTTTATAACCACCGGCGCTGGCAAAATCAATCGCTGTCATGCCTCGCTGATTTTTTAAACTAGCATCTGCTCCAGCGTCGAGCAAAAGTTTGATCGTCAAGATATGACCGTTACGCGCTGCCATCATCATCGGTGTCGTGCCATTTGGTGACAACGCATCCAACTGCGCAGATTTGTCCATCAACATTTTAACTATCTCGTTGTCACCAGATGCCGCAGCGTAATGCAACGGTGTCCACCCTTGCTTATTCACGGCCGCACCTTTATCCAGCAAGGCAATCACGGCAGGCTTGTTCGCCTTATAAGCCGCAATCATCAAGGCAGTGTCACCTTGCGATGACGGCAGGTCGGGATTGATATCCGGTGCTTTTAACAAAACAGCAAAAGCGCGCATCGAGTTTTCCTGCACGGCGATGAGTAATCCAACATTTCCTTGCTCATCCACCGTATTAGGATCAAAACCACGCGCTATCAGTGAAGCAATGGCGCTGGCATCATCCACTTTTACCGCTTGAAAGAAGTCTTCATAGGAGCCAGCATTTGCAACCGATGGCATCGCTGCAAGACAGATCAGCAGCGACATGGCATGCGTAATATTGCGCCATGACTTGGCCAGAGAAAGAAATTTCTTGCGACTCATGGATAATATTGCCATCACTTCACCGGGTTATTTTGAACAGTTGGAAGAAATTATCCGTAGTTTTTTGCGCTACGCGTTCCAGCGGCATTTCTTTTAGCGTCGCAATGTATTCTGCGACATGTTTAACCCAAGCTGGCTCATTGGTTTTGCCGCGATGCGGCATCGGGGCTAAATACGGCGAATCCGTTTCAATTAGCATTTTTTCTAACGGTACTTCACGCGCCACCGCTTGTAAGTCCTTGGCACTTTTGAACGTCACGATGCCGGAAAATGAAATATAAAACCCCATTGCTATCGCGGCCTGCGCAACCTCCAGTGATTCAGTAAAGCAATGCATCACACCACCGACACCACCAGCGTCGGTACCGGCGCCTTCTTCACGCATGATGCGTATGGTGTCTTCCGATGCCGCACGGGTATGAATAATCAAAGGTTTTCCGGTGGCGCGTGAGGCGCGGATATGGGTACGGAACCGTTCACGTTGCCATTCCAAATCCCCTTGCAAGCGATAATAATCGAGGCCGGTTTCGCCTATTGCGACAATCTTCGGATGCGCCGACAGGCGAACCAACTCATCTACTGTCGGTTCAGGCGTCTCTTCATAATCGGGATGTACGCCAACTGAAGCGTAAATGTTGGCATGTTGTTCAGCCAATGCCAGTACGCTAGGAAAGTCAGGTAGATCAACTGCCACGCATAGTGCGTGACTAACCTCGTTCTCCGCCATTTTGTCGAGAATAGCGGGCAAGCGCGCCGCGAGATCGGGGAAATTAATGTGACAGTGGGAATCAATATACATAAGCCGAATTGTACGCGTCACAAAGAATTTCTGCGGGCGAACATAAAACCTTTAATCGACTAAACGTTTGCCGACGATCACCAGATCTCGCTCAGTTTGATCTAGTAGCGCCACTCTTGGTAACAGACCCCAACGTTGGAAACCAAAAGTATCGAATAATTTGAGACTGGCATGATTATGTCGAAAGATTAAGCCAACCAAGCTATGCACCCCCAATTGTGGTGCATTGGCAATCGCCTGTCTTAAAAACGCTGTACCCAAGCCTTTGTTTCGCATGTCTGTGCGCAGGTAAATAGAGATTTCTGCCGTGTGCGCATAAGCGAAGCGAGGATGAAAATCAGAAAAAGACATCCAGCCAGCTATCTCGCCATTAACTTCCATAACCCAAAGCGGACGGCGATCAGGCGTGTGCTCGGCAAACCATGCAAGGCGTGATGCAACAGAAACCGGCTCTAGATCAGCAGTAGCTTCGCGGGAGGCAATGGTGACGTTATAGATTGCGACGATGGCCGGCAAATCATCCGCATGTGCAAACCGTTGTAGCATTTTTCACAAACGCAGATCACAAAGTGTGCGTTGCGCGCGACGATCCCAATGCAGCACCCAGCAACTCTTCTATACGCTGCTTGATGCGTTGACCACTTTCATCGGTAGCAAATTGCACACCTATGCCTTGTACTTTATTGTTATTGGCGCCAGCAGGGGTGATCCATGCGATTTTTCCGGCGACCGGATAGCGCGTCGGATCATCAAGTAAAGTGAGGATCAAATAAATCTCATCACCTAATTTATACGATTTGGTGGATGGCACAAAAATACCGCCAGCACCGAGAAAAGGCATATATGCCGCATACAGCGCGGATTTTTCCTTGATCGGTAACGATAAAACAGAGGGGCGTCCGACCACAGGTGCGGTGGATGGAGAAGCCGATGGTGAATCTGCCATTAATAACCTCTCAGGAAAAAAGTGCCAAATAATCCAGCAGCATATCTTCTATAAACAACTTGGGTGCCAACGGATGCGTAGCAATCATCCTTCTATCACTCAATTGCTTGATCGAGCGCAATAAAACTGCACTGTCAGTACGTTGTGCCAGCGCCGTCAAATCCTTCTGGTAACGCGGATAATAACGGATTGTGCCGGAAAGTTTGACAGAAAGCACGTCATACAGCCAACGCTGTTGACATGCTACCAATTCACCGACGGCGACCTTTTGCAAACGCTCCGCCGTCTTTAAAACCAACTCGGCATCCGGCTTTCTCAATAGCTGCAAAAATTCGTCCAGCATTTCGCGCTCACCACTTTGCGAGGCAGCTAGTGCTGCTAACGGTGCGCCGCCCTGCTCGGACAACCATGCATCAGCTTCTTTGATCTCCTGCATTTTTAGCCAACTCGATGCTTGTTCACTGGATGGCATAGGCAATGCAAATTGACGGCAGCGCGACAAAATGGTGGGCAATAGATGGTCGATACTGTTCGAGACCAATAAGAACATCGTATGTGCTGGCGGCTCTTCCAGCATTTTCAACAATGAATTTGCCGCAATCGTATTTAGTGCTTCGGCTGGATACAAGGTAATCACTCGCAAGCCAGATCGATGCGTAGACACGTTGAGGAAATCACTCAGCGCACGAATCTGATCGATCTTGATTTCTTTGGACGGTGCTTTGGTGCTTTTGGTTTTTTTTACCTCGGTGTCGTCCTCTGTTTCACTCGCGTCGCCCTCTTCCAGCATTTCCGGACGCACGCGGCGATAGTCAGGATGGCTGTATTGCACAAACCAGCCACAAGCTTCACAGACACCGCAAGCATGGCCATCAGACTCAGGTGTTTCACAGAGCAACGATTGCGCAAAGGTCTCAACAAACGCGGTTTTTCCGATGCCCTGCGTGCCATAAAATAGAATCGCATGCGGTAAACGCGCGCGCAGCTGTTGCAGCTGCTGCCAAGATTCTTGCTGCCAAGGATACAAAACAGGCTTCACGGAGCCAACTCCAACACCAGTGTACGGAGCTGGCTTTGAATCTCGGCGATAGCGCGGGTTGAATCAATCACTCGAAAGCGTTGCGGAAATTCGGCGGCACGACGTAAATATTCCGCACGTGTGGCAGCAAAAAAATCTGCTTTTTCCTGCTCGAACTTATCGAGTGTGCGGGTCGCGTCTAGACGTGCGCGCGCAACTTCCAGCGGCACATCAAACAGCAACGTCAAATCGGGTTGCAAATGCGGATGCACCCATTGCTCCAAAACGCTTAGTTTTTGTCTATCCAGTTTGCGGCCACCGCCTTGATAGGCAAAGCTAGCATCACTAAAACGATCCGAAATCACCCAATCACCACGCGCCATTGCGGGTGCAATGACCTGTGCAATATGCTCTCGCCGCGCCGCAAACATCAACAAAGCCTCCGTTTCCAGATGCATTTTTTCATGCAATAAAATTTCTCGCAAAGCCTCGCCCAAGCTAGTTCCACCTGGCTCACGCGTCAGCACCACCGTTTTGCCCTGTGTACGTAGTAAATCAGCGACAAATGGCAAATGCGTAGATTTTCCTGCGCCGTCTATGCCTTCAAAGGTGATGAATTTAGCTGTCGTCATGCAGAATCAGAGTGAGGTGAAATTGGATTAACGTTAAATCTCTATATGGATCAAAGATCGCCGTTAGCGTCGTAATTGATACTTACGTACCGCATTGATATGGTCGACCAAATTATTGGAAAAAACACTGGTGCCATCACCACGTGACACAAAATACAAAGCACTGGTAGTAGCCGGATGCAGTGCAGCTTCTATCGCGGCCAATCCTGGCAATGATATCGGCGTCGGCGGCAATCCAACGCGGGTATAGGTATTATGCGGCGTATCGGTCAACAGGTCGCGCTTGCTAATATTGCCTTTGAAGCGATCGCCCATTCCATAAATTACCGTAGGATCCGTTTGCAGCAACATGCGCTTTCTCAAGCGATTGACAAATACACCTGCAATCATTGCGCGTTCGGATTTTTGTCCGGTTTCTTTTTCCACGATAGACGCCATAATCAATGCATCATAAGGTGTCGCGTATGGCAGATCGGGCGCACGCTTAGACCATGCAGCATCCAAGTACTTCTTCATCAATTGATATGATTGACGATAAATTTCCATATCGCTGGAATTTTTCGCAAACAAATAGGTATCGGGATAAAACAATCCTTCTGGCATTGCGTCATTCGCCCCGATTTTTTCCATTAACTCCTGATCCGACCAAGCGGCGGTGTCGTGTTTTAAATAGGGATTGCTATTGATCACTTGTCGCATCTGCTTAAAGGTCCAGCCCTCAATAATCACCAGCGCTTCTTTTGAGGTTTCGCCTTTTACGAGTTGCGCTAACAATTGGGTCGGCGTTGTACCTGGCTTTATATTGTAGGTACCGGCCTTCAATCTGGTACTGTTGCCAGTTAATTGCGCCAATACCGTCATCAGCATCGGATTAACCGGCGCCCCTGCGCGCTGGATCGCGATCATGCTACCTTTGAAGCCACTACCTGCTGGAATTGTGAACTCAACCGGAGTTTGATCTGCCGCGATGATAGGCTGACGCATCCAGAAAAACATGAACACACCTGCCAGCAAGGCTAGCAAGATAAGTAATTTAAATATTTTTTTAATCAAAACAAAACCTTGATGAATTTTAAGGCGCAAATTTCGGCGCGATCCGACGTCATTTTCTCACGCTACTATAATCGACCCTAATGATACCGGCGGAAGGCTCGCCATTCCACATATTGCTGACTGGATTAAACCAAACAATGACTACTTGGCTACGCTACTTGGCTGAACAAGGTGCCCGTTTCAACCGCGATCACAACGATATTGATGACGCTGTCGCTGATAACGCGCCGATACAAATACACTCTTTTGGTGACGAAGCTATCGCGCCCAGCGCCCGTAGCAATGCGATTGCGCCACTCACGCATCTAGGCCTGATCTCGGCCAACGGTGACGATGCCGCAAGCTTTCTACACAATCAACTTAGCAATGATATAGAGCATTTGGACATGCATCATGCGCGGCTCGCTGGTTATTGCACGCCAAAAGGTCGCCTGCTCGCTGACTTCTTGATTTGGAAGGACCAGCAAGGAATCACCTTGCAAATAACCCGCGAAATTCAGGCCGCTGTTCAGAAACGTCTGCAAATGTATGTCATGCGTAGCAAGGTCAAGCTGACAGATGTAAGCGAAGAACATGTAATACTTGGACTTGCTGGCCCGGCGGTGGCTAGTGTATTGATGCCGTGGTTCCCCACTTTGCCGCTTGCGATCTACGACAAAATTGAGTCCGCCGCAGGCACATTAATCCGACATCCCAATGATCTCGAGGTCCCGCGTTATCAGTGGATCACCAGCCCTGAACAGGCGATCGCCGCCTGGCCGGTGCTGACTCAGGTACTCCAACCCTGCGGCGCGGATATTTGGCATCTCGCCGAGATAGAAAGCGGTACGCCGCATATCGTAGCGGCGACGCAAGAAAAATTCGTCCCGCAAATGATTAATTTTGAATTGCTAGGCGGGGTTAATTTTCAAAAAGGCTGCTATCCCGGACAGGAAATTGTCGCCCGCAGCCAATATCTGGGCAAACTTAAACGCCGTATGTTGTACGCCAGCGTGCATGCCGAGCAGGTCGTTCCGGGAACCGACGTTTTTTCCGTCGCTGATCCGCTTCAACCATGCGGCATGGTGGTGAATGCAGAACATGACGGCACCGATGACATTGCGCTGCTGGTCGAAATAAAACTGGCAGCAGCAGAAAATGAAGTGCGACTCGGTTCCGCCGATGGGCCAGTACTTATGTTCAAACCGCTCCCCTATCCACTCACGGATCCAGCGTAACCGCTCAGATGATCGTCGGAATTTGAAAATCAATATGGATCTTTATATCTATTACCGTGTGCGCGTTGATCGCACCGAATTGTTTAAAGAACGGATCGGCGTCATACAACAGCAGCTGATACGTGATCATGGTATCGTCGCGGCGTTAAAACGCAGACCGGAACAACAGCAAGATATCAGTACCTGGATGGAGGTCTATCTCAATGTACCAGCTGATTTTGAAACCGCGTTGAACCAAATGGTAGAGACAAGCCGTCTATCGGATTTAATTGAAGGCGGTCGCCATGTCGAACATTTCATGGACGTCCCTGTATGTGCCTAATCGTCTTTGCATGGAAAGTCATCCCCGGCATGCCCTTGTTAGTGGCAGGCAATCGCGATGAACGCTATGACAGACCAGCAGAGGCCGCTAATTGGTGGCAAGATCACCCCGACGTCTACGCAGGGCGTGATTTGCAAGCCGGGGGCACGTGGATGGGTATTACACGCGACGGCCGCTTTGCTGCGATTACCAATATACGCGCGCCCTCCGAGATGCGAGACGACGCCCCTTCGCGCGGTGCCTTGGTGTCGGATTATTTAATTGGTAGCTTGAATGCAGACGAGTATCTGCAACAGATAGCCAAGCGCGCAGCAGATTACAACGGATTTAATTTGCTGGTCGGAGATGGCCAGCGTTTGTTGTGGTTTTCTAATCGCGCAGAGGACGATGCCCGCAATGGCAAAGCGTTAGAGCCGGGCGTGTATGGCTTATCAAACTCGCTGCTGGATTGCGCATGGCCTAAAGTCGTACGAACCAAAGCACAATTCGCCAGTTTGTTGTGTCAGGGTGCGCCCGAGGATGCATTTTTCGAGATGTTGGGCGATACCATGTGCGCTTCAGATTGCCGTTTGCCGCAAACAGGCGTTAGTCTAGAGCGAGAAAGATTGTTGTCAGCGGTCTGTATATGCTCACCAGATTATGGAACGCGCGTCTCGACACTCGTCAAACTAGCGGACGGGCAAGGTCCCGTCTTGATCGAGCGCCCGGCCTTGCCTTATCAAGCTGGGATGAGCATTCCCACAGAATCAGCTAAGCAGCGTTGCTCCCTCAATCGATCAACTTAAATGCTGGTTTTCTCGAACGCTCGCTATCACTTACGCTCATTGTTTACGCTAGCTAGCCGCTACTTTAGGAACACATGTCGCATAGCGATATGCGCGATGCCGGCTTCACTGTATTCATTACCTTCTCTCACAAAGCCGTGATGCTGATAAAAATTCTCAGCATGTCGTTGCGCACTTAGCAGCACCGCGTGATCGCCACGCTGCTGCGCCACATCCATCAAGGCGCGCAATAAAGCACCGCCAATGCCGCGACCACGCAATGATTGCCTGACAGCCATCCGCCCGATATGTCCATCTGGTAAAAGCCTAGCGGTTGCCACCGCCTGCCGATCTGCATCGTAACAAACCACATGCAGGCTAGCGTCATCCATCTCGTCCCATTCCATCTCTACCGGTACCTGCTGCTCGAGCACAAAAACTTCGTGACGCACTGCTTTGGCATCGCTCGCCAATTGTCGCCAGCTATCAATAATAAATTCAAAATCTGGATTCACTTTTTTGCCTGTCATTATGGCCATCTTTCAAGCATCAACATGCCAATTTAGCGCGTAACAATTGCTTGATATGTGGCTGACTCGCGTAAGGATCCGACGGATTGCGCTGCTGAACGATGTCTTCCATACGAATTTGCGCATTGGCGAGTACATCGGTTTCAGAATAAATATAAAACTGCTGTTGACGAATCGCATCGAACGTCTGCTCGGCCACTTGTTGCGCTGTGACTTTTCCGCCAGCCACCGCTTTTTCGCAAAAAGTCTGTGCGAGCTTCTGGCTATTGGTCATCGCGGTAGCATTTTGCATATGCGAAGGACGATTACGTGCGGATTGATGAATCCCAGTTGGAACAAAATAAGGACACAACAAGGAAACACCAATTGGCGCACCAACCAATTGTAGGTCTTGATACAAAGTCTCAGTGAGCGAGACCACTGCATGCTTGGACACATTGTAAATACCCATGGTGGGTGCATTTTGCAATCCAGCGATAGAGGCGGTATTAACGATATGTCCTTGGTAATCAGCATCTTGTTTGGCACAAGCCAGCATCAAAGGCGTAAAAATTCTCACACCGTGAATCACCCCAAATAAATTAACGCCTATGAGCCAATCCCAATCTGCTTCAGTGTTTTCCCAAACCAAGCCGCCGGAACCAACGCCGGCATTATTGAACAGCAAATGAATTGAGCCGAAGCGCACCATCGTGGCGTCAGCCAAAGCTTGAACCTCTTCCGCCTTGCTAACATCGCACGGCAAGGCCAATACCTGCACATCCTGCTTTTGTATTGTCGATTGTAATGACGACAATCCGTCGTGGTCGACATCGGCTAAAACGAGATGCATCCCGAGGCGCGCGCCAAGCAGCGCAAACTCGCGACCGAAACCGCTGGCAGCACCAGTAATCACGGCAACCTTGCCTTTAAAGTTTTGCATGCATGCATCCTAATTTAACTACGATTAAATGCCTCATAAAAAATCGACAGTAAAAACTACGCATCAATCTTGCACCAATTTTTTCGCAATATCGTTGCGGCGTACAAACTTAAACGTGCCAGAAGCTTTCGCCACTAATTTGTCGCCGTTCCACACTTCAGCTTCTGCAAAACACAAGGACGAAGTGCTTTTCAATACCCGCCCCTTTGCCAACATACGACTGCCTTCGCAGCCACCAGGCTCCATAAAACTGGTCTTCATTTCGATCGTGACGCCACTACGAATATTTGGGTCAAGCGAACGGCCTGCCATCGACATGACCGCATCCAGCATCGTCATCGTGACGCCTCCGTGCGCAACATGCCAGCTATTCAAATGACGCTGCGCTAACGTCATCGCAATCTGCGCTTGGCCGTCTGCCATCTCGACAAACTCAATGCCCATTTCTTGCAGATAAGGGATAGGGAACGGGAAATCGGTAAAAGGGGGATTAGTCATCGTCGATACATGATTTCAAAAGAGGTCATTTTAGAGTATTCCGGCACCGGAATGTATCTACCGAATCGATACGAAATACGCGTAGATTCAAGCACTTAGTGGAGCGTAAGAAAGCAACAAGAAAAAAAATTGGTTTTTATCGTCAGGCGATAAAATTTGGAGTAATCTGCATCCAAGCCGCGCATAAGTTTTATGTCGCATCGTCTTACCTGCTCTTGTGCGTGAGCCGTCCCCGTATTTCATATAAAACGATAAGGAGACATCATGACGACTGCTACAGGGGCTTCACGCAATATTACAGCAGAGGAAAAAAAGGTTATTTTTGCCTCTTCGCTGGGAACTGTATTTGAGTGGTATGACTTCTATCTATATGGTGCGCTAGCTGCCATCATTGCCAAGCAATTCTTCGCCGGCACCGACCCCAACACTGCTTTATTTTCGCCCTGCTTGCTTTTGCCGCAGGGTTTTTAGTTCGTCCTTTCGGCGCGATTGTATTCGGCCGCCTTGGTGACATGATTGGTCGGAAATACACGTTCCTGATTACCATCGTGATCATGGGTTCCTCTACCTTTCTGGTCGGACTTCTACCCAGTTATGCATCCATCGGTATTGCAGCGCCGATCATTCTGGTTGCTTTGCGTATTTTGCAGGGTCTCGCCTTGGGGGGCGAATACGGCGGTGCTGCCACCTATGTTGCCGAGCATGCCCCACACGACAAGCGAGGTGCTTTTACCTCATGGATACAGACCACCGCAACGATGGGATTGTTTATGTCGTTGCTGGTTATTCTCGGTACCAGAACATTGCTAGGTGAAGAAGTGTTTGCCGATTGGGGCTGGCGCATTCCGTTTCTGTTATCGGTGTTCTTGCTAGCGATCTCGGTGTGGATACGGATGTCGATGTCGGAGTCCCCAGCGTTCCTTAAAATGAAAGCTGAAGGTAAAACTTCCAAGGCCCCTTTGACTGAATCATTTGGCAAATGGAATAATCTGAAAATCGTCATCCTCGCGTTGGTTGGCTTGACTGCGGGGCAAGCTGTGGTCTGGTATACCGGACAGTTTTACGCGCTGTTCTATCTCACCCAAACGCTCAAGGTCAGTGGTGTAACGGCAAATATTCTGATTGCCGCCTCGCTTTTGCTGGCGACGCCTTTTTTTGTGGTTTTCGGCACCCTATCAGATCGCATCGGTCGCAAGCCGATCATTATGGCAGGCTGCCTAATTGCCGCATTGACGTATTTCCCAATTTTTCAGGGGCTGACCCACTATGCCAATCCGGCACTGGAAGCAGCATTGAAAAATTCTCCGGTGGTAGTCACTGCGGATCCGGCTAGCTGTCAATTTCAGTTTAATCCTACGGGCACAAAGAAATTCACCTCTTCGTGCGACATAGTCAAAGCGAAACTAGTGGCTTCGTCGGTAGCGTATTCGAATGAAGATGCACCAGCTGGTTCGGTCGCTACCGTGAGAATCGGCGATACCGTGTTGACCGCATATGACGCCAGCCAATTATCACCAGAAGAAGCAACCGGCAAGGATAAGGAATTTTCGCAACAATTAAGCGATGCGATCAAATCACACGGTTATCCAAGCAAGGCCGACCCAGATCAAATCAACTATGGAATGACGTTGCTGCTGCTGTTCATTTTGGTGCTTTACGTCACGATGGTATACGGACCGATCGCGGCCATGCTGGTCGAGATGTTTCCCACCCGCATACGCTACACCTCGATGTCATTGCCTTATCACATCGGTAATGGCTGGTTTGGTGGCTTGCTGCCAACCACGGCTTTCGCATTGGTTGCCTATAAAGGGGATATCTACTCCGGCCTGTGGTATCCGATTGTGATTGCGAGCATTACATTTGTGATTGGCATGTTGTTTATCAAAGAAACCAAAGATAACGATATTTATGCCAACGATTAACATCTGGCGACATACAAGCGCTCAAACGCTTTAATTTACGCATCACAAAAGCTGCCGTATTTGTCTAGATGACGAATGCGGCAGCTTTTTCTTTTGAAATTATTTTTTGCGATACATGCGTCCAAACCACGCTATGCAAGATATTGGTTGGTTACCTAGCATCAAGCGCATTCTCATATCGCCAGAGCATCTAATATTTGCAATTTATACTGTGCAAATCTCTCGAGATTTGATACTGTCGAGCCAACCAGTTGATAAACAAATAGCAACCAAAATATTGGATTGCCGCAAGGAAATTACATTCCCCTCATGGATAATAGAAGTAAGCGCATTCAGGCTATTGGCACCCCCTTATCCCCTAACGCTACCAAAGTCATGCTGCTTGGTTCTGGTGAACTAGGCAAAGAAGTCATCATTGCATTACAACGTTTGGGCGTTGAAGTTATTGCCGTTGATCGTTATAAAAATGCGCCTGGCCACCAAGTCGCCCATCGCTCGCATGTGATTGACATGACGGATGACGTTGCATTGGAAAAATTGATTCGGCAAGAGCAACCACATCTGATCGTGCCAGAAATCGAGGCATTAGCGACTGCCAAATTAGTTGAATTGGAGGAAGCAGGCGTCGTGCGCGTGGTCCCTACCGCCCGCGCAACCTGGTTAACCATGGATCGCGAAGGAATACGTCGTTTAGCGGCAGAGACATTAGGGGTCGCTACTTCACCCTATTATTTTGCCGATACGCTTGAGGCATTGCGCGAGGGCTGCAACAAAATCGGCTTTCCATGCGTGGTCAAACCTGTGATGTCATCTTCCGGTAAAGGACAATCGAAACTCACCAGCATGGATGACGTTGCTACTGCCTGGGCTGATGCTGCAGCGGGCGGTCGTGTCGATGCAGGACGAGTGATTGTTGAAGGCTTTATCGATTTCGATTACGAAATTACTTTGCTGACAGTGCGTGCAATAGGTATAGACGGTGAGGTTCATACACAATTCTGTGACCCGATTGGGCATCGCCAAGTGGATGGCGATTATGTCGAGTCGTGGCAACCACAAGCGATGCATCCAACCGCACTTCGACAAGCGCATGATATTGCGAAAAAAGTGACTGATAATTTAGGAGGGCTAGGCTTGTTTGGCGTCGAACTTTTCGTCAAGCAAGACATGGTCTGGTTTTCTGAAGTGAGTCCAAGGCCACACGATACCGGCATGGTTACTATGGCGAGTCAGCAGCAAAGCGAATTCGAGTTACATGCCAAAGCCATTCTCGGTCTGCCGGTTGACGTGACATTAAGAACACCCGCTGCATCGGCCGTCATTTATGGACAGCACGACGATACAGCGATTGCGTTTGAAGGCGTGGCCGATGCGCTTTCGGTAGCCGGTACCGATATTCGACTATTCGGTAAGCCAGAATCATTTGCACGTCGCCGCATGGGAGTGGCGCTCGCAGCTGCGCGCGATATCGATACTGCACGCAAACATGCGCGAGAAGCCGCTGCTAAAGTCAAGCCGGTAGTAACGGAATAAATAGACCACCTCTTCCAATTAAAGCGGTATTAGATATAGCTTTAATTAACGTAGCAAAACGCAAACTGGAAGCGAATCCTAAAAGCTGATGAAAAAAACACCGTATTTCTGCGCCAATGAAGTTTTTACCGGTAGCGAAATATTTCGCGTTGCTTCGATTCTGCTATACGCGACACTGTTGTTTCATGTTTCGTTACTGATTTATACAAAAAGCCTGGCCTTGTCTGCATTAGGCTTGGGCGCACTGGTTTTTCTGATCCTGTTGCTGATCTATGCGATTGCGCGCAATGCATGGCCTAATCAGATTCGTCCCAATCAAGCCGCGCTATTTGTAGAGATGATTCTCGCAACCGGCTGCGTCGTCTTGCTGCCTTTGCATGATCAAATGCCGACACTGCCAATGCCATGGCTCATCGCCATTGCCGGTGCGTTTCCACTTGCCTTAAGTTTACGCACGTCCGCAATCGCCATCACGCTACTCACGATTATCGGTTATGCGATCAGCAGTCACCTTGGCGTTGCTCCTGGCGACCGATTGCCAGACGTTTTTGCCACCTTATGCGTCGGTGCTCTCTCTACCGTATTGTCACAAACGCTGGCGATTAATCGAGCGGCGGTTCAACAAGCACGCACTAATGAGCGGCGTTTTACCGCGATCGCCCGCGTAACACGTCACGCTTTCGTGATTACCGATCAAAGCTATGAAATTCAGTACGCCAATCCTGCCTTACAGGAAGTGATCGGCTACAGTCCAGAAGAAATGATCGTGCATAAGATCAAACCAGAAGTGCATCCTGACGATGTCCTTGTACATAAGGAAAAATTACGCTTCCTGCGTGATACACCACATAGCACTATTTTTTCGTGCCATCGCAGCAGACACAAAAATGGACACTGGATCTGGCTGGAAACGCACGGCCACAACATGATGCACGACCCATCCATCGATGGACTTGTCTTTAGCCTGGAAGACATCACGCTGCGCAAAAATGCCGAATCCCAGTTGTACGAAGAAACTGCACTATTGCGCGCCGTGCTGGATCACAATCCTGCAATGATTTACGCCAAAGATACCAAAGGGCATTTCACCATCAGTAATCTCAGTTTCCAAAAACTATTTGGTTACTCCAACGAAGAAGAATTACGTGGCAAAACTGCCTACGAGCTGTTAAGCAATGCAATTGAAATCGCCAGTCAAGAAGTTGCAAATTCAGTTGCTAAACGAATCGAGTCACAAGATCGCTACATCATGGATACCGGTGAGCCTTTGCTCAATTTGCAGGGTAAAGGTTTTTTTCACCACGACATAGACCGCTGGTATTACACCAATAAATATCCACTACGCGATGCACAAGGCAAGATGATCGGTGTACTTGGTATTACCCAAGATACGACCGATCGCAGGGAGTATGAAAGCCGCATTGAATATCAAGCCATGCATGACAGTTTGACTGGCTTACCTAATCGCAGACTGTTGGTAAAACATCTTGCCGCTGCCATGCAAGAAAGTAGGCAACAGAAAAGTGGTCTGACACTGTTATTTTGCGATCTGGATTTCTTCAAGAGCGTCAACGATACCCACGGCCATGATTTTGGTGATAAATGTTTGATTGAAACCAGCAAACGCATACTCACCGTTTTGTCATCACAGGATTTTGTTGCCCGCTTTGGCGGCAATGAATTTGTCATTCTCACCAATGCCACGTTGGCACAGGCAACAGTTAAAGCGGACGCCATCATGCAGTCGGTGTCGCAACCACTGGTTTTTAACGACGTTGTCGTAAAACTTGAAGCCAGCATCGGCATTGCACAACTTAATACAGAGCATCGCACGCCCGCAGAACTGATACAGGATGCCGATGCGGCGATGTATCAAGCCAAAGAGCGTGGCCGTAATCGTATTGAATTTTATGATGCCGGCTTGCAAAGCAAATCGTCGCGCGAGGCACGCATGGATGTGGCGCTCAGATTTGCTCTTGAGCGCAATGAATTAAGCCTTACCTACCAACCTAAGGTCTCGCTGGCTGACGGCAACGTCACCGGATTTGAAGTATTGCTACGATGGAACAGTCCAGAATACGGCTTGATTTCGCCGACTGAATTTATCCCCATCGCGGAACGTTCAGGTCTGGTCGTGCCGATCGGCATGTGGGCTTTGGAGCAAGCATGTCGACAACTAGCAGAATGGCATGCACGGTATCCCTCCCATGCCACGATGAGCGTTGCGGTTAACGTCTCAATGCGTCAACTGATGCATGCGCCGTTCTTGACGGAAGTACGACGCATTCTAGATGAAACGAATATTTTGCCGCAAACACTGGAATTAGAATTGACCGAAACTTCGGCGATGGCCAATCCCCTTCAAACCATCGAGAATTTGACGATGCTAAAAAAGTTGGGATTGTCACTTGCTTTGGATGACTTTGGCACCGGCTACTCTTCTCTTGCCTACCTTCAGAAATTACCGTTAGACGTGGTTAAAATCGATCAAACCTTCGTCCGAGGTTTGGGTACCAACAGCAGCGATATGGAAATCATGCGCCTCATTATGGTATTGGCGCAAACCTTAAAATTGCGCACGGTGGCTGAAGGCGTAGAAACGCAGCAGCATATTGATGAATTAAAACGCATGGGCTGCGATATGGGGCAAGGCTTCATTTTCGCCGCAGCACTGACTGCCGAAGAAGCAGAAAAACTAATTCGTACGTCACATCGCTTCCTCGCGGAATGATGCATTGTTTTGCATCGACATAAAAAGTGTCTCTTCAAGAGACACTTTTATTTCGTAAAATTGTCGGCAACACCTTCCGCATCCTTTCTAATTTGCAATATAAATGCAAATAGTTGGCATTAGTCTTACAAGTCTCTCTCTCCTTGTCTGATGCACACCCCTCCCATCTTGCCTTACGATGAACGTCAGATTTAATTTAATCGACTGAAAGGAAAGACCATGTCCAATCTCAACAACGCCAATCCAAAACCGCCAGAAGAGTCAAAGAAAAAGTTGGAAAAAGCTGAGGAAGACAGTAGAAAACTTGACTCTCCTCAACGCAAAAATGATTCGACCGTTGCGCCAGAAAAAAGCAAGGAAGAAGCACTTAAGGGCTTTCACGGAGGCTAACGCTAGCCTTAACGAAATAGTGCTGTGCAGTTGTTTTCTTCCGAGGTACGCAGCAGAACAGTGCAGTGTTCCGCTCGCACCTCTCCACAACCGGACTCAGCGGCATCATGACCGCGTGAGGTGGTCTTTTCAAACATTTACGCAAAATCGATAACCGCCATCAAATAACATTGGAGTCAACATGAAGGAAAAGAAGGCAAGCGTCCAACCCACTAAAAACGGATCTGGACCAGTCAAACAGACGGTAGTGGGTAATGGCGGTGAGTGGCATCAAAAAGCGGATGAGAATGGAACTGCACTGAGCACCAATCAAGGCGTGCCCATTGCTGATAATCAGAATTCCTTAAAATCAGGCAACAAGGGACCGACACTCCTAGAAGATTTCATCCTTCGCGAAAAGATTACGCACTTCGATCATGAGCGCATTCCGGAACGGGTCGTTCACGCGCGCGGCACTGGCATGCATGGTTTTTTCGAGTTGACGACATCACTCAAAAAATACACAACGGCCAAGATATTGACAGAAGTGGGCGTACAAACTCCCGTCTTTACGCGCCTGTCTACCGTTGCAGGCGGCTCTGGGTCGGTCGATACGCCGCGTGATGTACGCGGCTTCGCCGTTAAGTTTTATACCAAGGAAGGCAACTGGGATTTGGTCGGCAATAATATCCCCGTCTTCTTTATTCAAGATGCAATCAAGTTTCCGGATCTGGTCCATGCTGTGAAAATGGAACCCGATCGTGGCTTTCCGCAATCGGCAACAGCCCATGACACGTTCTGGGACTACATTTCATTGACGCCAGAGTCGATGCACATGGTGATGTGGATTATGTCTGATCGCACCATACCGCGCTCACTACGGATGATTGAAGGATTCGGCATCCACACCTTCCGCCTGCTCAATGAAAAAGGCGAATCCACTTTCGTAAAATTTCACTGGCGTCCAAAACTGGGTCTGCAGTCCACCATATGGGATGAAGCTGTCAAGATCGCTGGTGCCGATCCCGACTTTCACCGACGCGATATGTTTGAAGCAATCAGCAGTGGTGCGTTCCCAGAATGGGAGCTTGCCGTCCAGCTTTTCACGCAGGAGGAAGCAGACAGCTTCCCTTTCGACCATCTCGATGCAACAAAATTAATTCCGGAAGAATTGGTGCCGCTGCAGGTAATAGGCCGCATGGTACTGGATCGTTGGCCGGACAATTTTTTTGCGGAAACAGAACAGGTTGCATTCTGCCCGTCACACATCGTACCGGGTATGGACTTCTCCAATGACCCGTTGTTGCAAGGACGGCTATTCTCCTATCAGGATACGCAGCTATCACGACTGGGGTCGCCGAATTTTCATCAGCTCCCCATCAATGCACCTAAATGTCCGTTCGCCAATAACCAGCGCGACGCGCATATGCAGATGACACAACCGAAAGGACGTGTCGCTTATGAACCCAACAGCCTTGATGCCAATGCCCCGCGCGAACAAGAGAGAAATGGTTTCCGTAGCGCAGCGGTAGAAGAAACCGGCACCAAGGGACGTATACGCGCAGAAAGTTTTGCCGATCACTATAGTCAGGCACGTCAGTTCTACGCTAGTCAGACCGATCATGAACAAGCTCATATCGCCTCAGCATTGGTATTTGAACTGTCAAAAGTTGAGCATCCGCATATTCGCGAGGCGATGGTAGCGCACCTGCTTCACATCGATAACGATCTGGCGCAGCGTGTTGCGGACGGACTGAGTATGAAAGCTTTACCATCTGCACCACCTCTTTCCGCCGAGGTTCAAGATCTCGATCCATCTCCCGCATTGCAGATTATTGGGAAAATGAAAGCAACGCTGGAAGGCCGAACGATTGGCATCCTCATTACAGAAGGATCTGATCCTCAACTTATCAAACAGATCGTTGACAAAGTCAGCGCTGCAAAAGGCATGGTGAAGTTCGTAGCGCCGAAAATCGGACAAGTAAAATTATCCGATGGCGCCAGCCAAATGGTCGATGGCCAATTGGCTGGAACCCCATCTGTGATGTTCGATGCGATCGCTTTGATACCTTCAAAACAAGGCACTCAAATGCTGGCGACTGAAGCAGCGGCCATTGACTTTATACGGGATGCCTTCGGCCACCTGAAAGCGATTTGCTATAACAAGGAAGCCGATGCTTTGTTAACCAAAGCCGGAATAGAAAAAGATGAAGGCGTGCTCGACAGCACCGCGGTTGATGAATTTATCAATCAGGCAAAAACACGCCAGTGGAAGCGTGAAAAAAACGTGAGGACACTCGCATGAACATCCATTTCGGATTCTGATTTTTGGTAATTCGAAATGTAACTAATGGGTCGGCGCACGTTGCCGACCCATTTTTCGTTATGCCATCAAATCTGTATCCCTGGACGGACAATGCTAATACAGCGAATAAAACCAAAAACTAGAGCTCAGTATCTGCGCTTTCCAAGCGACGGATATAGGTTTAGTGCGTTAACCGTCGGAATTATTAACGTGAAATTTGTACGCTGCCGAACAGAAATTTCGTGCCGTATCCATTATCTTTTAAGTGTGAATCTTTAAATCACAGTAAGAACATATTTATGCAATTTTCGATTTACATCTTCACCGACTGAGTATTGGTTCGATCCGGTTCGGTGCCTGATTCAAATAGAAATGATCTGCAGAAATTTAAATATTTTAAGGAGAAAATCATGAAACAGGTGCTGATCATCATTGCTATTTCAATTGTAGGTATCGCGATCGTACTAACCGTTGCTGACAATATGTTTAAGTAGTTATTGCTAAAAATGGCAAAGCTACTTAAAAATTAGTCGATCAAATCAAAAAACGGCGTTATAAAATAAATCAGAGTATCTACCTTTCAGACAATATTTTTAGATGTCCAAAATGGGTTGGGAATCGAAAAAAATCAATGGCCCCTGCCACAGAAATCGTGCCCGCACAGGCTGTCATGCACAATGATAAAAAAGACTATCTGTGCTCCGTTGTCTCTCTAACTGCGCACTCGACTGGCCGTGATCGTCACAATTTAGACGGAGTAAAGTCGATTAACTTCATTGCAGAAGTAATGTTCTGAGTGGACTTATCATAGCCCTCCCAAGGTGAATTTCCTTGATCAAGCCGTGTGTGTATATTTTTTAATGTCCACTGATCGCTTGCCTGTAATTTTTCTACCTCCTCCCATGTGACAGGAACAGAAACGCCGAGCCCCGGACGTGAGCGTACTGACCATGCCGCCACAGTGGTGGCTCCAAAACCGTTACGCAAATAATCGATAAATATCTTTCCAACTCGGTTCTTAGGCCCGCTCTTGGCCACAAAGCGCGTCGGTAAAGTCGCCGCCATATGTTTGACGATTGCTTGTGAAAATCCCTTGATAGTGTCCCAGTCATATCGCTTCTTTAGCGGTACTACGACGTGCATGCCTTTACCGCCACTCGTTTTTACGAAGGACTGTAAGCCCAGTTGCTGGAGAAACGAGCCCATCAATATCGTCGCTTCCTGCATCATTTGCCAACTTACTCCATCGCCAGGATCGAGATCGAAGGTCATTCGATCAGGTTTATTGATAGCCGTCTTTACCGCATTCCATGTGTGAAACTCAACCACATTCATTTGTGCTGCCGACAGTAAGCCTAGTGGTTTGGCAATTTCCATTAATGGTGCGTGGTCGGGATCAAGCTGCGGCGGAAGCAAAGCGAGTCCATCGAGCGGCGTTTCCATATGTTTTTGAAAGAAAAGCGGTTGCTCTATCCCTTCCGGTGCACGCACTAATGAAACAGGTCTTCCTTTCAGATGGGGCATCATCAACGGCCCAACTAAAGCGTAATATCGAATCAAATCAATCTTGGTGATACCCGTAGAAGTATCAACCACCCTATCACCGTGACTGACGGTGAAATTTTTCGGCAAGGTGCTGGGGATTTCTGCTGGCGCAGCGATGCTCTTCTTCACTTTAGAATTAGTTGGGCGATGACTGGAGCCCCTTTGCTCGCGAACAATACCTTTCGCTGCTTTGTCAGCGCGCAAACCAAGGAAAACCGCATGTCGTACATGACCATTTGTAGTCCACTCGGCAAACGAGATTTCGGCCAACAAAGTGGGCTTAACCCAATACGCTTTTTTCGAACTATCCGTTTCAGATGAAAACGGGTTTTTCTTACTGACAATCGCATCTAGTTTTTTTCGCAGCTCAGTCAAGATCTTTTCGCTAAACCCAGTTCCTACACTGCCGGCATAAAGCAGATTGCCCTCCGCATCGTGTACGCCGAGCAGCAAAGCACCCAATCCCCGCCGTGCACCTTTTGGTTCGGTAAATCCACCGATCACAAATTCCTGACGCTTAGTGCATTTTAATTTGATCCAATCACGTGAGCGACGCGAGCTGTACAAGGAATCCTTGCGTTTCCCGATCACACCTTCCAGCCCCATGCGACAAGCGGACGCAACCACGTCCGCTGCCGGCGCATTAAAGGTCTCACTAAAGTGGATGAGATCTGACGAATTCTTTCTTAAGATTGTTTGCAACAACGTTCGTCGCTCAGTGAGAGCGGCATCGCGCAAATCGTATCCTTCGAAACAGGGAAGATCAAAAACGTAATAGATAATCTGAGCGGTATTATTAGCATCGAAGGCATTCTGCAGCGCTTGGAAACTCGGGATACCGTTTTCATCAGCGACCACGATCTCGCCATCCAACCATGCGGAACCGATTTTTAATTTCGCGATGGCTTGCGCTAACTTAGGTAGCTTCGCCGTCCAATCGTTGCCATTTCTGGTGAATAGTTGCACCTTGCCGTCATCTATTTTGGTGACGATGCGATAGCCATCAAATTTGATCTCGTATAACCAGTCAGCGTCGCTAGGCGGTGACTCGGCTAGGGTCGCTAATTGTGGCAATAATTTTGCCGGTAACGCTGATTTTTGTGCGTTCGACGGGATCACGTAATCTGTTTGTGCGGCTTTTCGTTTGGGCGTGGTGGCTGCACGAGTCGTTGACGTTTTTGATTTCGCGCTACGTTTGGCGGTAGCCGATCGTGATTTAGCTGTTGCTTTAGCAGGCGGTTTTTTGCGTGTGGATTTTGGACTCACATTTTGATCGAGATGCGCAACACTATCCGGCATCTCATCAACCACGCTGAACTCAGCCGCAGCGCGAACGTATGCATCTTTTTCTTTGATCAGTAGCCAAGGCTCTTTTTTCTCGCCCTTTCCTTTCATACGTATCAGCGCCCATTTACCGCTGAGCTTGTGGCCTCGTAGCTCAAACTTGAGGTTACCGTCACGGTAACCTTTACGCGGATCACCAATCGGTATCCAACTACCTTTGTCCCAGATAATGACTTTGCCTGCACCGTATTGCTTCGCCGGAATTTGTCCTTCAAAACTATTGTAAGAAATCGGATGGTCTTCTACATGTACCGCCATTCTTTTATCTTTACTATCAAAGCTCGGGCCTTTGGGGATCGCCCAGCTTTTCATCGTGCCATCAAGTTCTAAACGAAAATCATAATGCAGGCGCGTTGCCCAATGTTTTTGGATTACAAAAGAACGCGCCTCAGGATTTTCGACACCTCCTTCGGCCGGTTCAGTCGTGATTGCAAAATCACGTTTCGCTTTATAAACTTTGAGTGGATCTGACGCCGCCATAGTTAGGCAGCCTTACGCTTTGCGGGGGCTTTCTTAGCGACGGTTTTTGTCGCGGATTTTTTAGGCGTTTTAGCGACAGACTTACCCTTCTTGGTGGCGGTCGCGGCTTTAGTAGAAACTCGTGACCGTGAGCCATTGTCGGCCGTTTTTTTCTCGGTCGCGGTTTCATCCTTGGCGCTAGACTTTGCTGGGCGGCCGCCCTTTAAACTGCGCTGCAACATTTCCGTCAAATCGTAGATCTTAGCGGACTCGCCCGACTCGGTCGGCTCTATCTGCGTAACGGCTTCGGTCTCGCCGGCTTTTACTTTTTCTTCGACCAAGTGAAGTATTTGCTCCTTGAAAGAGTCGGTAAATTCATCTGGATTCCAGTCGCCACTCATGTCCTTTACGAGCTGCTCACCCATTTTTATTTCTTTATCAGTCAAGCCAGCAGCTTTAATCCCTTCTTTCGGTAGATCCAGTTCGTCCCAGGTACGTATCTCATCGCCCCAACGCAATAAATTCAAAACCAAGGCAGGTCCTGATGGGATCAAAACCGCTAGATGTTGTTTAGTCTGAATCACGACCTTGGCGAGTCCGACCTTATTGGTCTTAACTAAAATTTCCCGTAGCAACGCATACACTTTCGCCCCCTTGTTAATAGGCGAAATATAGTAAGGACGTTCGAGGTAAACAAAAGGGATTGCGTTGGCTGGCACGAAGGATTCTATTTCGATCGTTTGCGTCGTCTTTGGATAGGCATCGGCGATCTCCTCGGCACTTAAAATGACATAGCTGCCATCTTCATACTCGATTCCTTTGACGATGTTTTCCTTTGTTATTTCTTTACCGGTTTTTTTATTAATGCGCTTATAGCCCACTGGATCCATCGTGCGCTTGTCCAGCCAGTCAAAGTTTAATCCTTGTTCTTCGGTCGCGGAATGCAAGGCGATAGGTATATGAACCAAGCCAAATGAGATCGCGCCTTTCCACAATACGCGCTTACTGGTACCTGCCATGATCAAATCTCGCAATAGGGATGACTTTAAATCATCTAACGATAAAGGATCTTTGTATGTAGGAATTGACCGAAAATATTGTCAGCCGTTGCGACGTCCTATCTAGGCGACTCCCATTTCTTCATAATTTAAAAATGACGCAGACTGGTCATGCGTTTATGAAGAGCCGTAAGCAAATTTCAATGATGTAACCCTGCTAAAAAATACGCGTGGTGCCTGCTCTTTGCAAAGAACTAAATAATCTTATAAAACAACGAAGGGAAGCCGCGATTTTCTATCAAGCAATATTGTTGGTGCTTTCCTGCGCCTTATCCTGGTCCAGTTTCGCATCAACAAATTCTCGACCATACTGAAAACCTTTGTCCATGGCAGCGCGCAGTGTCGCGCATAGCGCATCAGAATTATAAATATCCAGGACTTGCTCGCCGTCGACATGCACCTCAACCGCGACCCCATTTCCAAAAGTCTCGGTACGCAATGAAATCTTCTTGCCCTTATAGGTTGTATCCATACTCATTCCCCTCCTAAGCCCTCGGCGTCAATAACATCAAAAGTCAACTTGTTCTGGCGCGGTATTACAAGCGTTGAATTCGCTTGCGATTACATCAAGCCTCTGACAAGCAATATAGAGAAATGTGAGTCATCCCAATATCGGAATTTTTCTAATTTTGCTGTAGGCAATTTTGCACACTTGACTCATGCGTGAACGTAAAAAGATTTTGATCATTTAATTTTTTTTGATAATCTACAAAAAAATTCGGGAGCAACGTATGCAAAGCGAAGAGTGGCGCAAAGCGTGGATAAATACTTTGGTCGATTGGGGAATTTATCTTGAAGAAGCCGAAAAAGCTTACGATATCTGCTGTGGGAATCAGAAAATTGATTTAGCCAGTGACCCACATATCGCCGCTAGCGCATTCTTACCAATGAACATAACGAAGCAAAATCATGTCAAATGACATGCTAGACGTTGATGCGGTAATTTTTATGATTCGGCTTGCCAGGACTTGCAGTAACGGCTGCCAACTTTCAGCTTGGAGTTGATAACTATCTCTCCTTTGCACTTTACCTTAGCACTGTAATCTCGCCATCTGGCTCTAGATATGCGCGCGTAACTTCTGAGAAATCGTTTAGGTCATGCTTCCTCAGAAGTTCGTTTAATTCATCATCTGTAATCATTTCTTTTCGCAGGTTCTTTTTTTGTTTGACACCATCTTTAATCAGGCAGACGGGGGCTGGCACGATAAAACGTCGGATTGATTTAAATCGAAAACTGAGAAAATTAAGCAATAGACTCCAACAAATAATTGTGCCGATCAGCACCCCACCGTCCACTATCGATTTATAGCCACCCGCCATGGCATTTTGCGACGCATCAGCAATAATTACCAACACTAACAAATCAGAAACAGTTAACGACCCTGTGTCGCGCCGTGCGACAAAGCGAAATACGAAAAATAACAATAGGTAGATAAGCGTCCCACGTATGAACAACTCAATAGGAGACATGCTAAAGGAAAACATATTCGACCAGTCGATGTTCAACATGGTAATTCCTCTTCTTTGAGGCCCTGTCCAAGCCGATGCGAGTAGTTAGATAGTCAAAAGTCCCACCGACATCATTACAGTGGAATCGTGTCTATGTAGAAAAACGCGCTAGAGCAATCAAACTATTTCAATGTCAAAAGGTATGCGGTTATTTGTCGTGCATGTTCTTCAGTCACACCCATATTGGGCATCGCTGTCTGTGGATCAATTCGTTTGGGATCACGTATCCAGGCGATGAGGTTCGCCGTATTATTTGGCAACTTGCCTGCGATCATAGGACGTTGAGCGATTCCATCAAGAGTCGGGCCGATAAAAACTTTAGAACCGGTGATGCCGGGGATTACGTGGCACGAGTGACAGGCGTATTGCGCCAAAGCAATCTTCCCTCGTTGCAAATCTGCATCTACCCGAGTTTGAACGGGATTTTTTTCGCATCCAGTAATCGCTAGTATTAGCCAAGTAATAAAAGTTAAACGTCGTATGACGATCATCTTTTTACCTCTTCAATAAGCGCTTTGTAATTCGCCGGCGACAATTGCGGCATGTGCTGTAAGAAAGCGACTAATTGCCAAAGTTCTTCGTCCTGTAGGCGATATTCCCATGCGGGCATGCCACTCATCTTGATTCCGTTTTTTACGATCCAATACATCTCTCGATCATTCCATTTTTCGGCGGTACCGACTAAAGACCCTGGAACGGGCTGCATACCCATTCCGATCCCACGCGGCGCTATACCTGGTGCGCCGTGACATTCGACACAATTATTTTGGAATAGCACTGCGCCACCGCGGACAAAATATGGGTCGTCTCTTCTTAATGACACGACATCGCGCGAATGAAAACGCACAGACTGGTGCATTCCTTTTTCCAGGATGGCATGTACAAATTGGAAATGTTGCGATGTGGACGCCACATTATAAATACCGCTCATTAATATCGCGTACCCGCTCAAAAAGCCAACCACAATCAGCGCCGTGAGAGTGGCGAGAACCGTCTTCACAATAATCCGAATCTGTGCAGTTACCATGGTTCGCGCATGTGTTCGATGAAAAGCGTTTGTTAAAAGAGATTAGGGATAACTCTATTGCTAAAGTTCAACCAAGCTGCATTTTCCATTCCATTAATTTCTGTCCTGTCAGGAACTAGTTGATGTTTTGCATCTCATAAAGTCAAACTGCGAACACATATTACGCATCACCATGCAGGATTAGCTATGCATACGATCGACGTTAAATTTGGTTTTCGACTTTGTGTGTTGACACTTATCGCGTCATGTACCGGTTGTGACAAGGGGCCAGCGCCTTTGACACCAACTTCGGGGTCGTCTGCCGGTAATGTAGTACGAGGCCAGAGTCTGCTTGCTCAATATCAATGTGGTGCTTGCCACGTGATACCAAATATTCCAGTCGCCCGCGGCATCGCCGGTCCTCCATTAAATAATTTTGGCCAGCGTAGTTACATCGCCGGTCACATTCCCAATAATTCGGAAATGCTGACGCAGTGGATAATCGATCCACGCTCGCTAGCACCCACCACGACAATGCCTAGCATGGGGGTATCAACCAAAGATGCACGCGATATCGCAGCCTATTTGCACACCTTGCGATGACAATGACTAGGTCGTCACGATGTGCTTCCCAAATGACCGCTCTCGTCAGATGTGCGGTCGTGATGGTGATATTAACTGGCTGCGAAAAAAATCAACCTTTGCAGTCCGTGCTGCATCCGGTAGGCAACGATGCCGCCGTTATTTCCGACATCGCGTGGCTCCTTTTTGCAGGCAGTTCGATCATTTTTATTGGTGTTATGGTTTTGCTGGCCATGAGCCTACGCAACGGTAGGCGAGCCGTGCGACCGGCGGTATGGCTGGTCGGCGGCGGTATTGTATTTCCCGTCGTGGTGTTAACCTCATTGCTGATTTTTAGCGTTATGCGTAGCCAGCAACTAACGCCGCCGATGTCACAGAATGCGTTGGTAATCGCCGTTACGGCTAAGCTGTGGTGGTGGGAAGTGCGCTATCGCGACGCGGCGACAGGAAAAGACATCACGCTCGCAAACGAAATCCACCTGCCTGTTGGTCGCCCGGTTTATCTGGCCTTGACCAGTGAAGATGTCATCCATAGCTTTTGGGTACCAGCTCTCGCTGGAAAGGTCGACATGTTGCCGGGACGATTGACCCGTCTGCGCGTCACGGCGGATAAAGCAGGCATATTACGGGGTCAATGTGCAGAATATTGTGGCGAGCAGCACGCGCGGATGGCGCTACACGTCGTAGCAGAAACACCGGAAAAGTTCGAAGCGTGGCTGGCCGGGCAAGCGACGCAAGCGCCCCTCCCCACGACTGCCCTGCTGGAACGCGGTCGTGATATTTTCCTGACGCAGCGATGTGCTGCTTGTCACACTATACGCGGCGTCTCCGAAGAAACGATTAGCGGGCAGTCGCTTGGACCTGACCTGACGCATGTCGGCAGTCGGTTGTTTCTTGGCGCCGGTGTCGTAAAGAATGATCGTGCAGCACTGGCCAATTGGATTGTACATACGCAAAAATTAAAGCCAGGTGCGCGCATGCCGTCTTTCAGCGATATGGATGAAGAATCCGTTTATGCGTTGTCGTCTTATCTGGAGCACCTTAAATGACCCAGCCGCCATCGCTGAGCAAAGCGACTTGTGATCCGCCAAGCGATTCATATCGGTCGTACGCGGGTGCGTTCCCTAACTCGTTACCGCGACCTCCAGACGAGCTGCCGGAGCTAAAACGCCTCTGGCGTACGCCGCGCGGACTGCGCTACCTTACGACTGTCAACAATACCAATATCGGCGTGCTATACATCGGCACTGCCCTGCTGTTCTTTGTGCTAGCAGGCATTCTGGGTTTGATGATCCGCGCGCAACTAGCGATACCCGACAACAACCTGATTACGGCCGGCACCTACAACCAGATCTTCACAATGCACGGCACAGTGATGATGTTCCTATTCGCGATTCCGGTAGTGGAAGCGATTGCCGTGTATCTGCTGCCCGGCATGCTAGGTGCGCGTGACCTCCCGTTTCCACGCCTCAGCGCTTACGCATACTGGGCTTATGCGATAGGTGGGCTCGCATTTTTCTGTACGCTCTTTGTTGGGTTGTCGCCCGATGGCGGCTGGTTTATGTATCCGCCGCTGACCAGCAAGGAGTACTCGCCGGGCATGAACGCCGATTTTTGGCTGCTTGGTATCGGCTTTATAGAAATATCAGCGATCGCCGGCGCGATCGAACTGATCATCGGCATCCTGTTTACGCGCGCGCCCGGTATGAGCCTAAGCAAGATGCCAATTTACGCTTGGTCAATGCTGGTCGTAGCACTGATGATCATATTTGCATTTCCCGCAATTATCGCTGGCACAACGCTACTCGAACTTGAGCGTGCTTTCGATTGGCCCTTCTTCATAGCCGATCGAGGTGGTGACCCGGTGTTATGGCAGCACCTGTTTTGGTTCTTTGGGCACCCAGAGGTGTACATCATCTTTCTGCCCGCGGCGGGCATGGTGTCCACAATGATTCCGACTATTGCGCAGACGCCCCTGGTCGGGTATCGCACAATTGTATTGGCGCTGCTGACGGTCGGCGTGTTCAGCTTTGCGCTATGGGCGCATCATATGTTTACCGCTGGTCTCGGGGTGATGGAACTCAGTTTCGTCTCTGCCGCCAGCATGGCGGTAGCAATTCCAACAGCGATCCAGGTATTTGCATGGATCGCGACCTTATGGCGCGGCAAGGTGCGCAGATGCACACCAACCTATTTTCTGCTCGGATTCATGTTCATCTTTGTGCTGGGCGGCCTAACAGGCGTGATGGTGGCAGTCCTGCCGTTTGATTGGCAGGTACATGACACCTATTTTATCGTCGCGCACTTTCATTATGTTTTGATAGGGGGCATGGTATTCCCGATGTTTGCAGGGCTTTATTACTGGATGCCACTACTGAACGGTAATACGCTTTCTGAACGTTGCGGTAAATGGGTGTTTTGGCTCATGTTCGGCGGCTTCAATCTAGCGTTTTTCCCCATGCATATTTCCGGCCTGCTCGGAATGCCACGACGCGTATATACCTATGGCGCGGAAATGGGCTGGGGCTTGTGGAACATGCTGTCATCAATCGGCTCGCTGATCCTTGCAATTGGCGTAGCACTATTTTGTATTGATGCGATTCGTACATGCCGAAAACCGTCTCGAAAAATCAGCAACCCGTGGCACGCGTCGACCATGGAATGGCTGGCATCCGATGATTACTCGTCACGTAGCATTCCAGACGTAAAGTCACGCGAACCGTTGTGGGACCAGCCCAATCTGTCCCAGGAAGTAACTGCTGGCCGACACTGGTTACCCGGCTCCGTAACTGGCCGGCGTGAAACATTGATAACCAGTCCGGTATCCGCCACCCCCACCCATGTTCAGATACTTCCCAACGATAGTTGGTTGCCGTTAATGGCTGCAGCAGGTACCGCCGGTTTCTTCTTACTGCTGACGGTGAAATTGACAGTTATTGCATGGCTCTGCGGATTCGTCGCGATAATATCCGTCATCAAGTGGTTGTGGCAGGTTGATGTGAAACCAAAAGCGGCAGAAGTCAAAGTCGCCAACGAAGTTTGGCTGCCGGTCGGCGCTGTCGGCTCAGCATCGCATTCCTGGTGGGCGACCATTATCATGCTGGTGGTCGATCTCACTATATTTGCATCCTTTCTATTTGCTTACATTCATGTCTCGATGCTGTTGCCCGTAAGCTGTCCGCCTCCGAACGCGAACTTGCCGAATGCTATTTGGCCGCTAATGTCCTGTGGCTTGCTGCTTGCCGGTTCGCTGGTCTTTGAAGTTATGCGCAGAGGTACGCGCCATCAACAATTACAGTCCCAGAGCGGTCTGCGCATTGCTGTGATTATCGCCATTGCGCTGTTGATCGGTGCCTACGCGATCGACTTCATCGGGCATCAACGTGCTGGTCTTGACCCGACCGCTCAAGCATGGAGCGCAACCGTTTCTGTAATGCTGGCTTATCAGGGCTTTCATGTTGTCGTGTTAATTCTTGCTGCTGGGTATCTCTTGGCAAGATCCTGGGCTGGTCGGTTGACTTCGTCCAACAGAAGCGCGCTCGATAACATTGGATTAATGTGGCACGGCACGACATTGCAGGGTTTAATCGCTGCGCTTTCCATTAATGCGTTACCGTTGGTAATGGAGTTATAGGATGGAGTTTTGACGCACATGCGCGATCATTTTTTTCGAAATGCGGTTGATGCCAGCACGCCTCTCCTGCTGTGGGCACTGCACTTTTTTACCGTCTATATATTTACGGCTGCTGCATGCGATAGCACGTTGGAGCAAGTGCAACTGGCCGGATATCCTCTAGTCCGAGCTGTCGCACTATTACTCAGTCTGATAGCACTCCTCCTTGCAGCAGGATTATGCTGGCGATCGGTTTTCTTATATCGCCCAACCTCACCGACTTTGCTATCTCTTGCGCGCTTGGGTTGCGCTATATTGGGAACGATTGGAATTGTTTGGACTACGATACCTCTGTTTATTCTGACTTCGTGTCATGGCTGAATGGCAGACGTGTCAACTATCAAGCCATCGCCAACGGTGACCCAGCTAGATCATCAGTTAGCGGCTATTTTTTCGGGTGGCATCGTCGAAGGTATAAGCCGTGTCCGAACTGTCCCTAGTGAAACCGCATCGACTCGGATTTTCTGATCTTCGAATAACTGTGCAAGCCCCGCGGTGAAATTAACTACCGCCCCCTCGCGGGTCGCATAGTTATCCTATCGCATCCAAAGCTGCAAACTGCGTTTCATGAATTTTTCGAACGCGATTTCAAAACGGGATTGCAAATGGGAATGATCGGCTCTGAAAAATCGAAAGCGCTAAGCCTACAATAGCTTCTTATAAGCTGATAGACCCTTCAATAGCAATCGTTGAACCAGTAGCCAACACTTATGAAAGAGGTAAAACTAGCGTGAGATATTGCGCTAGCAAGAAGGACGAAAGGCAAAAAAACTGTAGGGTAAATTTCCCTAGAAAGCAAAAGGGGTTACGTCTTGTGAACGTAACCCCTCTTATATGCTGGTGCGGCTGGCAGGAATCGAACCCACTACCCCTTGGTTCGTAGCTAAGATTTATAGCGTCCGTATAAGTCCGATATCTTCCAGAAAAATTTAAATTACACCTAAAATACAATAACTTATAAATTATAGTTGTCCAAAGACATCCTAAGTCGTACACTACAATCCATGATTTTTTCGGACACTGTTCGGACACGGGATTGCAAATGAGAAAATTATCGGTTCGGGAAATCGAGAGCGCGAAGCCTAAAAATGCCGCTTATAAGCTGATGGATGGGAGCGGGTTACAACTTCGCATAGCAACTGACGGCACTAAAACTTGGCTTGTTCGTTATATGATCGACGGCAAAGAGCGACAATACCGCTTGCCTAAAAACTACGGCGCGACTACCGACGATGGGCATCTATCGTTAGCAGACGCACGGCATGAAGCGGAAATAATCCGTGCTCTTGCCCGCAAAGGTACTGACTACCAAGTTCAGTATGAAGAAAATAAAGCGGCTGAAGCCGCTAATCGCGCAAAAGTTGAAGCTGAAAATCTAACCACTCAAAACCTATTCGACGAATGGGTCATCACCACCGACCGTAAAGACAAAGGCGCAGAGCTGCGTCGATTATTTGCGCGTGATGTAATGCCTAAAATCGGCACGAAGGCGCTTAAATCGCTCGCAGAGAAGGATATGCGTGGCATCTTAGATACTGTCGTTAAGCGCGGCTCCGACCGCATGGCTGTAATGCTGCTGTCCGACCTAAAGCAAATGTTCCGCTGGGCTGAAAAGCGCAGACCTTGGAAAAAGTTAATTGAAGATAATCCGGTCGAACACTTAGAAGCCAAGAAAATTACGTCTGACGATTACGATGGAGCCGAACGCACCCGCACCCTTTCCGCTGACGAAATCAAAGAACTAAACGGCAAGATGCCTAATGCTGGGTTGTTGAAGCGTACCGAATACGCAATGTGGATCATGTTGTCCTGCTGTTGTCGAATTGGCGAAGTTATCAAGGCACGGTGGGAGCATATCGACCTTGACGCAGGCGTCTGGACGATCCCAAAAACGAATGCCAAAAACAAGGTAGAGCATACAATTTACCTATCCACATTCGCCCTATCCTATTTCCACTTATTGAAGCAGCTATCTGGCGAAAGCTCGTGGTGTTTTCCGCGCGATGATGATGCGGATCACGTTTGCGTTAAGTCCACTACAAAGCAGATACGCGACCGCCAGAAAACTCCCCGCAAGCCTATGTCGAATCGCAGTAAGAATGTCGACGCTTTGATTTTATCGGGCGGCGATTGGGTGCCTCACGACTTGCGCAGAACTGGTGCGACCATGATGCAAAGTTTAAAAGTGGTACCGGATGTAATCGAGCGCTGCCTAAACCACGTCGAGCCAGACAAGTTACGCAGAACGTATCAAACCTACGATTACGCAGACGAAAAGCGCGAAGCATGGAAGCTACTAGGCGACCGGTTAGAGTTGATCCTGAACCCTGCTGATAACGTCGTCGTTATGCGTAAAGCATAGATTTTACCGATTTAGCTTCACCTTAAAGCTGCGGCAAGTAAGCCAGCATCACAGCCTAACCAAGCCTACAGCGACGTCGAAAAAGCTGGCGTTGACGTTTTAACTTATAGGCATGGCTTTCAAAAACAGACGAAGAGGCTACAAATGGATGAAGAAAATTTTTGGATCAATCGGTATGAAAAAGTCAAAGATATAGCAAACCGAAATGTTGACACTATGCGTCGTGAAGATATTGTTGAGGCCATTGCATTGGCGTTTGTTTATGGCGAAATGTTGGGGCAATCTGCCAAAAGACTAAGTTCAGCGCAACGCGATGCATTTTTAGATGGGTGCAAACTCGCGTCTGAAACTCTACTGCCAGCTTGGGAAAAACAAAAAGCAAAAAAATTAGCAACTAAAGCAGGAAAGGGGCGTGCATTAAAATATGAATCTTGCGAAAAAGAGACCATCCGTTTGTATCTTGCAGGAAATTGGAAAAGTGCCCCTGATGCAGCACTTGACATCACTCCACAAATAGTCAAATTTTCAAAAAAGGAGAAGGCTGATTTACTTCCGAGCACAATCAAACCATTAGAGTGGATAAGAAAATACAATAAGACCCAAAAAAGTAGCCCCAACTAAGTTGGGTGCACAGGAAACTAAGTTGTCTGGCTAGTAGTATCACTTCATCATTCCTAGACTTTCCATATACCGCAGCAATTCAGCGGGGACATTATGGAAATTCAAAGTATGACTACGCAAAAAATCCTCCGTCTACCACAAGTAAAGCAACGTCTAGCGCTCTCGCGCTCCACCATCTACGCACTTATCAAGGACGGCAAATTTAAAACGCCTATAAACCTTGGTGCACGTGCCGTTGGGTGGCTCGAAAGTGACGTTGACGAGTTTATCACCGCCCGTATCAATGCGTCTCGAAAAGCGATCTAAGGGGGAAATCATGGACAAAAAAATGACCCCCTGCTTACGCAAAGAGGCCTTAGAAAAAATACGTGACCAGCTTAGCGGCAATGACGCAACTACACAATCATTTCGCTTGCTGAAAGCGATGCAGGTATTAGGCGGCATCTCCACCATTGAAGCAAATCGCTATCTCGACATACTTAACCCACCAGCTCGAAAATTGAATCTGATCCAGCGCGGTTACATCATCCCATTAGTGTGGGTATATGAGGATAGTAGTTGCGGCAAGCTTCATCGTGTCGGCAAATACATCTATATGGGTGAAACGTCCTATCCGCTATTTGATCATCTTGATGACGAGGTGCCAGAATGAGCCGGCTCTATTGGCTGTATAAGCTGGAAAGAATGTTGATTAGGATTTCACATTTGGGGATAAGTGCTGATATTGCCGCGATGGGTTTGTGCGAGCTATGGGGCGCCTATCGCTTTTTGCAGCTAATGGCGGAAAGTTAAAAAATGAGCCGAACAAAAGATCGTGCACTTAAAACGGCAAAGGAAGCGCGAGATGGTAAGCCGTTTTTACCGTTTCGCCTGGATGTGTTGCAAAGCCCTGCTCTTGCGGCATTATCGCCAATTGCATCAAAGCTTTTATTAGATATTGCAAGTCAATGGAAGTTAGGGCACAACGGCGACGCCAGCACTGCATTCGAAAAAGTTTTGCGCTCAAGAGGTTGGGTTTCGAAAGCAACGTTGTACAAAGCACTAAAAGAACTGCGCTCTTCTGGACTGATTATCCAGACTAGACAAGGTTCTTTACATCAATGCAGTTTGTACGCTCTAGGCTGGCTGGCTATTGACGAGTGTGGGGGAAAGCTGGACGTTAATTCAACGACGCGACCACTTAATCCTTGGCTAACAATTTCACCCGAAGCTAAAAATGTAGTGCGCAGTACGCAAGGTGTACTTATGCAACGAAAAAACATCGCTTTAGGTACGCGTAGTGTACCGAGCGGGTAATAATAATGGCCTGTAAGTACAGCACACGTACCTAAATGGGTTGTATTTTCCATTTGTATGGTACGTCTGCTGTACACCTCTATAGATTTACCATCTCAGCTGGGTTACTAGAAAAAGCACATAGGTTCCGTGGAGCTTGCAATTGGGTGCTCTGCGCGGCCTCCAGACGAAAGCTCGATGTACGCAATTAGCACGCGGTATAAAAGCTTATTAATTGTATTTCCTGAGGGTAAGTGGTATGTTTTTATTTTTGTACGTGCGTATCCCGTTTTCATCGAACGAGGAAATCTAAAGCTCTAAACATCTCAAATTAGCTCGTAATCATGGCATTTTTAAACTCTTTAAATGGCTGGCGCAGGCTAGGAGTCGTGCTAATTTTAGTCTGGCTAATAGTTCTCACCGGTGTACTTTTACTTAGTACTGAAGCCAAAAAAAGTGGTTTTCTAAGAAACATTGAAGTCACAACATCATCTATTTCAGTTCCCGCGCCAGAACTCGCCGATCAGTTAGAACAGGTCAAGCGAGAGCAACTTGGTCGAGATTTAAAGCCTTGGGAAAAGGAATGGAACCTGCAAAAAACCTTAGAGATTCAACATACGAATTTAGTAATTTCTCCGTTGAAAATTTTTCTAGTTGGTATAGTCTTTCCGAGCATTATTTGGCTTCTATTCGAAGTAATAACTTTCCTGATCCGATGGATACGCAGGGGATTTATAGGTCATTAACCACGTAAAGAATGAGAACTCTATGCGGACACCAGCACTGGCTTGGGCGGAGATCCTTGCTAAATCCAACATGACGCCAGCGCAGAAGAAGGAAGCTACGGAAGTGCTAATCAAACTAATGAAAGCGCGTTTCCTGCATGGGCAGCAGGCCGAAGCACTAGCGACATTACCGAAAGTACCAGAGGAATTCGACCCGAAAGCGAAGACCCGAAGGAAAATACTGCCTTTGAATTTTCCGATTTAACAAAGCAGCGCAGCGCGACTCATCATATGACAAGACAATTTGTCGACCTGGGAAAACCTGAGTAATCCTGAGAAAAACGAAAAAATTCGAACGTATCTATCCTCTGAAAAATTATTCGATGTGGAACGGTGTAATTTAGGGCAATTCCGAGTTAGTAAAAAATGACAAACAAGGTTACAAATGAAAGAACTATTAGTAATCACAGCCTTACTTTTCATGGCGCAGGTAGGTTATAGCCAAGAATCGAATACATTGACACAAGATCGTTTTGAAGCCGAGGCCGATGCTCTTGTATTAGCGCGCGACACGAAAAAAATTACCGAACTTCAATATGCGCAAAGTTCAGCCAAATTAATTAAAAAGTTCATGCCTGAACAATATGAACTACACACTTTGGCGGATTACAGAATATTTATAGCCACTAAGCTGGAAAAAAAGAAGATTTCAAGAGAGGAATTTGATTATTTAATATCTGAGCGAGTTAATGAATATCGCGCAAAAATAAAAAAGGTAGAAGATCAGGCAAAAGCAGAAGAAGAATATCAGCAAATTCGCCAAAGAATAGCCGAACGAGACAGACTTAGCAGAGAAGAAGCTTATCGAGCCCAAATGGCAGAAACCGAAGCAGAGACGGCGCGCCAACAACAATCAATCGGGATCGCCACCCTCTTACAAGGAATCGGCAACGCATTCCGCAATGCTGCGCCCAGAGCGCCAGTGACATGTTCGTCGGTGCCAGTCGGCGCGAGTCTTTCAACAACCTGCTATTAAATACAAAGAAGCTGAAAAATATGAATAAATTTTTATTTATTGCGGTTGCGGCACTTAGTCTAACCAAACCTGCGATCGCTTGGGACGGTACCGATAGCGACTCCGGTGTATCCATAGAAATAGAGCGTGGAAATTTAGTACGATCAGGCCGCGAAATAGAATTTTATGATTACGATGCGGGCGAATACCGTACAGGGCAAGTACAATCAATTAGGCGGTATGGCGCATCTGTTGAGCTCGAAATAGAGGATGAAGAAACCGGTGACACAAGAACTTTCGAGATGGATAACTGATTTTATACCGGCATACCACCATGCCAATTTTGGGAGAAAAAAATGAAAAGACTTACCGCAATTCTCGTCGGACTCATGATATTGGCAAGCTCGGCGGCTTTCGCCCACTCAGGCGGAACAGATAAAAACGGCTGTCATAACGATAGGAAAAATGGCGGGTATCACTGTCATTAAATGACGAAAAAATCAATGCAGTGATTACATCTGTCATTGCGATAGAGATTTCCATTTATGCATTTTTTCTGGAAAAGCAAGAAGGCTGCATTAAAAACAGCTGGAATTGTTAAAGCCGATTCCATCTTTTATAAATTAAAGAAAAATATCTAGCGAACTAGCATATCGTCCATCACGCTCATGCTCAGTATTTGGCAGTGCATCTCTTTGCACACCGTATATGAGTAGCGGCAAAAATGTTTATCTCAGGGCAATTTACAAACCCGATCGATATGCTTCCTTTTCACAAAATTCATGAAAAAAAATAAAAGCCCACAAGTAATGGTGAGTAAATCGAGCGGATAATTTTAGAGAGCCGTCTGAATTTCCGGACACCGTTCGGACACGGGGAGATGAAAAAGCAAAAGGGGTTACGTCTTTTGAACGTAACCCCTCGTATATGCTGGTGCGGCTGGCAGGAATCGAACCCACGACCCCTTGGTTCGTAGCCAAGTACTCTATCCAGCTGAGCTACAGCCGCGAAAGACGAAATTATAGCACGCAGTTAATTTATTTTGGAAGCCTTAATCACGACTTTATTTAGACTTTGCTTTACAGGCAGTATCCGGCAAGTGAATTTGTCACTTTTTATTCTATTTGCTTGCGCGATTTTCTGATTACGCCACAATAACGCTCGCACCCTACCGGCTTTTACCACTTATATCTGTTAAAAAGAAGGAAATAGTCATCGACACCATCAATCCAGACTGGCTACCGATCATCTTGCAAGGCTCGGCGAGCGAAATTTATGTGATCGATTGTGAAACTTTGCTTTTTAAGTATATCAACCCAGCGGCACGCGCGAATCTACAATACAGCGCAGAGGAACTGGCAGAAATGACCGTACTTTCGTTTACGCAAAATCGTAAACGCGATGATTGCTTGCAAGGCCTGCAAGCGCTCAAAGAAAAACAAGGAGCGGTTGCGTACAACACCGTCCATATCCGCAAGGACGGCAGCCGCTATCCGATTGAGTTTCAACTGTTCTCGGTGACCGATGCTGCTGACGCGGTTGTGATTGCGATTGGCAATGACGTTAGCTCGCGTGAGCAGTCTGATCGTGCGCTACTGGCTAGCGAACAGCGACTCAACACGATGGTATCGAATACGCCAGGTTTGGTTTTTCAATCACTGCTTGATCAGAGTGAGGGATTTTCATTTCCCTACTTGAGCGATGGCTGCGAGGCCTTGTTGGGTATCAGCGCGGCCAGATTGCAGGAAGATCCAGCCTTGTTCATCCAATTGATCCTGCCGGAAGATCGCGGCTCATATCGTGAAGCGATGGCTGATTCCCTCAAAACCATGAATAACTGGAATTGGGAAGGACGTATCTGGATCGAGAAATGGAAAGATATCAAGTGGATCAATATGCGCGCCACACCACGCGAGCTGGATCAGCACCGCGTGCAGTGGGAAGGCATCATGACCAATATTACGGCCAGCAAGCTAGAGCAGGAAGAAATTACCCGCTCGCGCGCGCAGCTAGCGGAATTGACTGCGCACGTAGATACCGTCAAGGAAAAAGAACGTACGCGTATTTCGCGTGAAATTCACGATGATCTCGGCGGTAATCTGACGGCGATCAAAATGGCGCTGGCGATGCTGACGCGCAAGCTTCCAGATGACACCACACTGACAGAAAAAGCCAATTACGTTGAGCAACTGGTCGACCGTACGATAGAAACGGTGCACCGCATTGCAGGCGATCTGCGTCCAGGCATACTCGATTTTGGCTTGGTCGCAGCGATCGAATGGCAGGCTAAAGAGTTTGAAAAACAGGTTGGCATCCCCTGCTCTTTTCATTCTGATGAAACTGATCTGGATCTCGATTTGGACCAGGCGACCGCCCTGTTCCGTATTTTTCAAGAAGCATTAACCAACATTGCCAAACACGCCAAGGCTACCTTGGTTAATGTACAACTGATGCGCACCAGCACTTACATCCGACTGGAAATTACCGACAACGGTATTGGCATTGCAGCCAGCGACCATAACAAAACCAAATCTTTCGGTATTCGCGGGATGGTGGAGCGCTCGATTGCGCTTGGTGGAAGTCTCTCGGTGAGCACTGCGCCCAAGGGCGGCACCGTGGTTGCGATCAAGGCACCGCTGAATAACTAGGCGGTTGGTTTGCAGCACCCCGAGCGGCTCGTTATATACTTGCCCCATTAAAATGAAAATACGGAAATAAGTGCCGTAAGCATTAGTGCAATAAGCGTCATGAGTAAAAATTACCTGGCTGTGTTCGCACGGTCTCCCGCCAATTGCTGTTTTTGCCAACATACTTATAACTGGCATCTCGTTAGTGATGAATCGATAAAGTAGAGAATGACTCAAAAGAAAATCATACGAGTGTTGATCGCGGACGACCACGCGATCGTGAGAGAAGGACTAAAACAAATCCTTGCTGACACCAAAGACATCGTCGTTGCAGGACATGCTGAAAATGGTCTGGATGCGGTCCGATTAGCCCGCGAAAACACTTGCGATGTACTGCTGCTCGACATTTCAATGCCGGATCGCAATGGCATCGAGGTGCTAAAGCAAGTTAAAAAAGAAGCGCCGCATATCGCGGTATTGATGCTTTCCATGCATCGCGAAGACCAATATGCGATTCGCTCGCTCAAAGCCGGTGCGGCTGGCTACCTCAACAAACAAAGTGCGCCAGCGGAACTCGTCAACGCCATTTTGCAAGTTGCCACCGGTAGTAAATATATTAGTGCCGCCTTGGCGCAAGAACTAGCCAACCAAATCAACGACGATCACCAGACGGCGCTACACGAAACCCTGTCTGATCGCGAATATCAAACCTTGACCATGATCGCCTCCGGTAAAACCGTCAGTGATATCGCCGAAGAACTCAAGCTCTCGGTCAAAACCATCAGTATGTATCGTTCCCGGTTATTGCAAAAAATGAAACTTCGACATAATGCTGAACTCACCCACTATGCGATCAAAAATCGCTTGGTTTCAGATGAGTAAGCAATAAAAATCGCGTAAAGTAATTACACATTTTTTGCGCTAAAGTACGCTCCACCGCTTACTTTAGCGCGCGTTAAAGCAGCAAATTAGCGATTCTTTCCCCGTCTAATCCAGACATTGCCATGATTGCACCCGTTTTAAGATAGGACTCCCAAATGGGGTTCCTAACGATAGAGCGCGCGCATCACCATGTCAGATAAGCCAGACAAACCCAATCCTCAAAACCCGGCAGAAATTGCACGCGAAGCGTTTCGTCAATTGGCGGTGCGCAGGATCGCACCTACCCCTGACGCCTACCGCACTATCTATGATGAGATTGCCGGTTATGCGGTACAACCGTCGCCAGAAGACATCTTGGCGACTTTTGCTGCAACCTTGACTGATAAAGATATTGCCGCGATTGGCAAAAGCCTGCAGGACGCCGCCAAGACTAGCTATTGGCCCGATTACAGCCGTGGTTTAAGTCAGTTGGTCACGCACTATCAAACGCAATTAGCAAAACCCAATAATGCCAAATCTGTCGCGGCTCCATCAGCGGTCGCGGCCAGCACTTCGATGTCACTGATCGACGATCCGCAACCAGACATGCTGCGCGATTTGCTGTCGCGCACGTTCACGCTTGCCGTCGCATCACTCCTACAAGGTGCGCCAGAACTAGCAACTGAAGCCGAGGAGTTGGCCAAAGCAATCAAGGTCGCCAAAAGCGAACAGGCGATTGCCGATGTATCGACCCGCCTAAAACAGTTGTGTTTCAAAATTGAGCTAAAAAGTGGTGATATGGCCGAGCAGCATGAATTGCTGTTGCGCCTATTCAAACTCCTGCTGGAAAACATCAGCAATCTGCTGGACGAAGACTCATGGATACATGGTCAGATCGAGGCCGTGCAAAGTCTGATCACTGGGCCAATCAGCGATCTGCAACTGCGCGAAGTCACACGCAGCCTGAAAGAAGTGATCTACAAGCAAGGCACCCTAAAAAGCAGCTTGGTCGAGGCCAAGATAACGGTCAATGATTTGATGCTGACCTTTATCGACCGTCTGGGTGAAATCGCCAGTACCACCGACAACTACCATAAAAAGATCGACGTCTACGCCAAGCAGATCATCGAGACAGCAGACACCGGAAAACTGGCCGGCATCCTGGAAGAAGTGATGAAAGAAACACGCATTGCACAAACGCAGGCACTACGTTCGCGCGATGCCATCCTCGCGGCCCGTAGAAACGTCGAAGACGCTGAAGATCGTATTCACACGCTAGAAGCCAAGTTGGAGCAGATGAGCGAATTGGTACGCGAGGATCAATTAACCGGCAGCCTCAACCGCCGTGGTTTGGAAGATGTGTTTGAACGCGAGTTAGCACGCGCAAGTAGAAGAAACTCGCCGCTTTGCATTGCCATGCTGGATCTCGATGATTTCAAGAAGATCAACGATAACTACGGCCATACCGCGGGTGACGAAGCGCTGATTCATTTGGTACGCGTGATCAAGGAAACCTTGCGCACGATGGATGTCATTGCGCGTTTCGGCGGTGAAGAGTTTTTAATCGTACTGCCAGAGACTGATCTTGGCGAAGCCGAGCAAACCATCACGCGCCTACAAAGAGAATTGACCAAGCAAATTTTCATGCATAACCACACGCGTCTATTGATGACCTTTAGCGCTGGCGTCGCACAACGAAATGAAAATGAAGATCAAGCGTCACTGATCAAGCGCGCTGACACGGCACTGTATGCAGCAAAAAAAGCGGGTAAGAATCGTGTGATCAAGGCGGAGTAGACATCGATAAACGCTCAACAAGAGCGTGATCACAATACGTAAATGTGACATCACAGGTTTCAGATCGTAGTTGAAAAAAGATGGCGAAAAGCCAAGCAACTACTAACACTAACTAGCAACACAAGCCGGAAACAGCATTTTTTTAGGAGTACGACATGGCTGCATTTATCAATACCAATATCGCGTCGCTCAATGCACAGCGCAATTTAACGTCTTCGCAATCAGCTTTGCAGACCTCTTTGCAGCGTCTGTCTTCCGGCTTGCGTATTAATAGTGCAAAAGACGATGCTGCGGGACTGGCCATTGCCGCCCGCTTTACGACCCAGATCAATGGTGTCAATCAGGCTGTCCGCAATGCCAATGACGGTATTTCGCTGGCACAAACAGCAGATGGCGCACTCGGCGAAATCGGCAACAACCTGCAACGTATCCGCGAACTCGCGGTGCAAGCTTCCAACTCGACCAACTCTGCTTCTGACCGCGCTGCGATCAATGAAGAAGTTAAGCAACGTTTGGCTGAGATCGACCGCACTGCTTCGCAATCGTCCTTTAACGGACAAAAAATTCTGGATGGCTCGTTCGGTACCGCCAACTTTCAGGTCGGTGCGAATGCGGGCGAGACTATCCAAATCAATTTAAGTACCAGTGTCGGCATCGACTCGATCGGCAAAATCGCCAAAGCGATGACCACAGGTGCAGTTGGTTCGTCTGCCACTGGCGCCACGCTCAGCACTAGTGCCATTACCTTAGGTGACTACAGCACGCTCACAGTCAATGCAAGCAATGCAAACATTGCGGTCACGCCATCGTCGTTATCATTTGCTAGCGCATCCGATGCCACCAACACGATTACGCTGAACAACTTGGCAGCCAACGGTGACTTCAGTACCACCGCTGTAACCGCCTCACCAAGAACCTTTACCACCACCGATCCAGTTGATTTGACTGCAGCAGATTTCACTGCCTCTGGTCCTAATGCGCACTTTGATCTCATTGATGAAGTAGGCAATACCTATAACATCACACTGGATGGCGCAGACTATTCGGGTAATCCGACCGGATTTATCAATGAGATCAACACTCAATTAGGGCTCGCTGGATCAGCTACCACTGCATCGTTCGACGGCACTAATAATTTGGTATTAACCGCAGGTACGCCTGGTAGCGCAACCACCACACCGTCGCTGTCTAATATTGGATCCGATTTCGCGGCTACTGGCTTGGCTGCTGCTGGCACGGCGGCGGGTGGTCTCGACACCGTGGTCGGCACCAATACCAGCTTTACCATCGGTGGTAATGCGATCAATCTGACAGCTAACTATACCGGTGGCGGTGGCGCTGCCGCCTTGGCCACCGATATCCAAACGCAATTACAAGTTTTTGATGCTAGTTATAGTGTTACCAATAACGCTGGCGTTTTCACAATTTCACTGGCTGGTAGTCCCACCGCCACCGCTGTCGCCATCGCCGGTACCGACGCGCTCGCTCAGGCTGCCGGCATCACTAATGCTGCTGGCACCGCCGGCGGTGCTGGCAATGCCGCGTTTACCGTGGATGGTCAGGCGATTACGCTGGACGCCAATTACGCCGACGCGACCGCCCTCGCAGCCGCTGTACAAGCCAAGTTAAATACTGCTGCTGGTGGCTTAACAGCGGGCAATCCCGGCAGTTATTTAGCAGTCAACTCAGGCGGCGCGGTCACCATTAGTAAAGTAGGCGCGAATGGTGTGGGCTCTGCACTTGCGATCACCGTGTCGGATGCGCGTGCTACTGCGACTGGATTTGCTACCGCCACCGGCACCGACGGTGCAACCGCCGTCATTGGCACCTCACTATCATTTAATGTGGATGGCAACCCTGTGGTCCTCAGTGGCAACTACACAGCAGGCACGATTGCCGATGTCGCTACCGACCTCGGTACTGCGCTCGGCGCTGGTTACAGCGTCGCAGTCAATGGCGCGGGCGTCACAATCACTAACAATACCGCTGGCTCGACCGCAGTATTAATTACTGGCACCGACGCCAATGCACAGGCAGCTGGCATCATTGACCAAACCGGCGTGGATGGCCTTACTGGCGGTGAAGTGGTGATTGCCGATTTTATGATTCAGGTGGGCGACAACAGCGTCGTCACAATTCCGGCCAAGACTTACACTTCGGTTGATGAGCTGGCAACCGAGATCAATCGTCGAGTGGGTGGTGCCTATGCCTCCGTCACCAACGGCAAGCTGGCGATTTCGTCTTCTGACGACATGGTATTAACTGGCACCGATGCGACCGCATTAGGTTTTGCTGTTACCACGATCGCCGCGGAGGATGGCGCATTAAACCAAGCCAACACATTGACAGCGGAGAGCGCGCTTGACACGATTCAACGTGTAGATTCCGCGTTGACCAGCGTCAACGGCTTGCGCAGCACTTTTGGCGCCATCCAAAATCGTTTTGAATCGGTCATCTCTAATTTATCGACAACCAGTGAAAACCTGTCAGCATCACGTAGCCGGATTCAAGATGCGGACTTTGCTGCAGAAACTGCGGCCTTGACCCGCGGTCAGATTCTGCAGCAGGCTGGCACTGCGATCTTGGCGCAAGCCAATTCGCTGCCAAATGGCGTACTGGCACTGCTGCGCTAATTGGATACCTTCTAAATACGTTGATTGACACGACAAGCGCTAAGCGGAAACTAATTTAATAGGTACACCGTTGCCATTAATAACCTTAGTCCTGTAAAAACAGGTCG
>TARA_R110001599_G_scaffold150929_4_pt1 | contig 169642 bp, 148 predicted proteins | sample TARA_R110001599 | Tara Oceans TARA_R110001599 (sample SAMEA4398360) | marine metagenome | biome: Polar Biome; feature: [MES] marine water layer (ENVO:01000295) within the mesopelagic zone...; material: water (ENVO:00002006), including particulate matter (ENVO:01000060) such... | reverse complement strand
GTCTCCAAAACCAGGTGTCGGGAGTTCGAGTCTCTCCGCCCGTGCAATTAAATAAAACGAATAAGCATAATGGCTAAATTATCAGGAATTTTTGACGGTGTTGTAGGTGAGTTTAAGAAAGTAGCATGGCCTACACAGAAAGAACTTATTGACAGTACTGTAATCGTTGTAGTTTTCTCGATAATTCTATCTGTATTTATATTTGGTGTTGATCAGGTATACAGTACTGCTTTAGAATACATTTACAATTAAGAACATGAGTGTTGAACTAGTACATGATTGGTATGTAGTACGTTGTTTCTCCAGTCATGAAAATAAAGTAAGAGATTTTCTTGAGCGTGAAATAGAAGAGCAAGGTTTAGAGGACAAAGTGAAGGAAGTGCTTGTTCCAACTGAAACCATTGTTGAGATCCGTGGTGGAAAAAAGAAGACAAGAGAAAAGAATTTTTTCCCTGGATACATACTGCTCAACACTCATTATGATGAAGAAGTAAACAATTTAGTACAAAGCGCTCCGTCCTGCTTAGGATTTTTGAAAGTAGGAAAGACGCAAACTGTACCGCATCCGCTGAAAAAGCATGAAGTCCAAAGAATTATAGGACGTGTTAGAGAAGGTGGAGAAGAGAATGCAAATATTGAGATACCATTTAGTGAAGGTGATCTCGTAAAAGTTATTTCCGGACCATTCAAAGATTTTGATGGCACCGTGCAGGAGGTTAACACCGATAAGTTAAAACTGAGAGTGATGGTTTCCATTTTTGGACGCCGAACCCCTGTAGAAGTAGATGTGAACCAAGTGGAATCCACTACTTAAATTAAAGAAACTAGTTGATGCTAGCTATTACGCAACCAAACAGAAGTTACTAATCATTTAGGATCCTGATAATCCATGGCTAAAAAAGTTGAAAGAATCCTGAAGCTCCAAATCGTTGGTGGACAGGCAAACCCTGCGCCCCCAGTTGGACCGGCTCTCGGTCAGGCTGGAATTAACATTATGGAGTTTTGTAAAGCCTTTAATGCTAAGACTCAGGAAAAAGCCGGAACTGTAATTCCAGTTGAGATTACTGTATACGCTGACAAGTCTTTTTCATTCAAAACAAAGACACCGCCAGCGCCAGTACTACTCAAGAAAGCTGCGAAAATAAAGTCCGGATCGGGTGAACCTAACCTTAAAAAGGTTGGAACAGTTACCTGGAGCCAATGCAAAGATATAGCACAAGAAAAAATGGAAGACTTAAATGCGTTTGACATTGAAGCTGGTGCCGAAATGATTGCAGGAACGGCTCGGAGTATGGGTCTAAGAGTAAATCGCGATAAATAAGGAGTTGTGATTATGGCAAAAAAAGGAAAGAAATACGAACAAGCCGTGGCATTAGTTAATCCGGAGATTGAATATTCTCTGGAGGAAGCATGTGATCTGGTTAAAAAAACTTCAAACCGAAATTTCGATGCTTCGGTGGATATTGATATCCGCTTAGGTGTTGATCCGCGACACGCCGATCAAATGGTACGTGGAACTGTGAGCTTGCCTCATGGTACAGGTAAAGAAGTTCGAGTTTTAGCTTTGGTAAACGAAGCAAAACAAGATGAAGCCAGAGAAGCAGGTGCCGACCATGTTGGTATGGACGAATACATCAAAAAAATTGAAGAAGGTTGGGCGGATATCGATGTGATAATCGCTACACCTGATGCAATGGGAAAACTCGGTAAACTGGGAAGATTCCTGGGACCGCGTGGGCTTATGCCAAACCCAAAAAGTGGAACAGTTACTATGGATGTAGCTGACGCTGTTAAAACGGTGAAAGCCGGACAGATAGATTTTCGTGTTGATAAATTCGGAATTCTACATACATCCGTAGGTAAAATAAGTTTTGACGCAACTGCAATTAAAGAAAATGCTGAAGCATTTCTTTCAACTGTAATGCGCTTAAGACCTGCATCCGCTAAAGGACTATACGTGAAATCAGTTTTCATGAGTAGTACTATGGGGCCAAGCATACCTATAAGTAGAACCGCAGTTACATCCCTATAATAGGAGGAATTAAGAATTATGCCTACTGCAGAAAAAAAAGCAGTCTTAGACGAAATCACAGAAAAACTTAATAGTGCTAATGGTATTTATATCACTAAGTACACCGGTATGTCTGTGGCAGATGCTAACGAACTGCGTGGAGAATTCCGTAAGGGAAATATCTTCTTCAAAGTTTACAAGAATAAGCTAATGAAACTTGCCATGCAGGAAGTTGGAGGGTACGATAAAGTACTTCCTTCTTTAGTAGAGCAAAATGCATTTGCATTCGTTGAAGATGAATTGTCCGCACCGGCTAAAGTATTAAAAGAGTTTACTAAGGATAAGAAGAAACCAGAATTTAAAGCCGCTTTTATAGATGGTGAATTCTATTCTTCTGATAAATTAGAAGCTCTCGCCGCAATGAAGTCTAAAAACGAAGTTATTGGCGATATACTTGGTCTGTTGATGTCACCTGCACAAACCGTAGTAAGTGCGCTTACTGCACAAGGTTCAAACCTTGTTGGTGCTGTGAAAACTATTGCCGAAAAAGGCGAAGAATAATATTTATACAACATGTCGCAAGACATTAAAAATTTTACTTTAAAAAACAACTGGAGATAAAAATGGCTGACGTTAATAAACTAGCTGAAGAGCTTGTCAACCTAACTATCAAAGAAGCAAACGAACTAGCAAAAGTTCTTGAAGAAGAATACGATATCAAACCTGCAGCTGCAGCTGTTGCTGTTGCTGGACCAGCCGGAGGCGGAGACGCTGCTGGTGCTGAAGAGCAAACTGAGTTTGATGTTGTTCTTGAAGCTGCTGGTGGAAAGAAAATCGCTGTGATCAAAGAAGTTCGCGGAATCACTGGTCTTGGGCTTAAAGAAGCTAAAGAACTTGTTGATGGCGCGCCTAACACTATCAAAGAAGGTATTGCTAAGGCAGAAGCTGAAGAGATCAAAGCTAAGCTTGAAGAAGCTGGAGCTACAGTAGAGCTTAAATAAGCTTTTTTACAATATTCGCACGTAGCCGATATCGTGAAAACGGTATTGGCTATTGGCGTCTATATTACTTAACCCTGTTATTTATAGGGTTTTTACCGTTTAATTTACCTTCAACAAAAAGGAGAGGTTCCTTTTGAGCAAGAAGATGCAAACTATTCCAAATACGGATCGCCAATCTTTTGGGCGAACAAAAGAAGTTTTAGAATATCCTGATTTTCTGGATATCCAATTAGAATCATTCGAGAAATTCGTTCAACTTGATATTGCACCAAATGAGCGTGTAAATCAAGGACTACAACGAATATTTCTGGAAAATTTTCCGATTCAGGATACTCGGGAAACTCATATACTCGAATTTTTATACTACAATGTTGATGTTCCGAGATATACTATCAAAGAATGTCAGGATCGTGGATTAACCTATTCAGTTCCATTGAAAGCAAAGCTACGCCTTTCATCTGTTGATGATAGCGACGAGGCCAGCGAAACAATAGAGCAGGAAGTATTTTTGGGTGATCTGCCATGGATGACAAACCGTGGTACTTTTATCATAAATGGCGCAGAGCGTGTGATTGTTTCTCAGTTACACAGATCTCCGGGCGTATTTTTTGGTCAATCAGTTCATCCTAATGGTACTCAACTCTATTCCGCTCGTGTAATCCCTTTTAAAGGATCATGGATTGAATTTACTACTGATATCAGAGACGTACTATGGGCGTACATCGATCGTAAGAAAAAGATCCCTGCAACAACATTATTGCGTGCACTTGGATATTCTACCGATCTTGATTTACTAAGCCTTTTCGAGCTTTCTGAAGAAGTTAAAGTTGGAACTAAAGCAAACTTCAAAAAGAACCTTGTTGGTAAGCGACTTGCTCAGAACATCATCGTAGAAGAGATGGAAGAAGTTGTTGATGATGAGACAGGGGAAGTTACAGAAGCATTAAACCGTAAGATCATTTTTGAACGTGATCATGAATTGACTGAAGACGATTACGGAATGTTCGGTGAAGTTGATCAGAAAATGGTATTGGTTCAGAAGATCTCTTCGGAAGAATCTGAGCGTTCTGTTATGATGAACACGCTTCGAAAAGATCCAACCTGGGACGAAACTTCTGCACTTGGGGAAGTTTATCAGCAAATCAGATCAGGTGAAATGCCGGATCCTGAAACAGCTCGTTCTATTCTGGAAAGATTATTCTTCAGTGATAAGAAGTATGATCTTGGTGAAGTAGGTCGTTACAGATTAAATAAACGACTACGCTTAGAAGGAAATGAAGATATCCAGTATCTATTAAAAGAAGATATTGTTGCTATCATCCGAGAAGTCATTCGTCTTAAGAATATGAAATCTCAAGTTGATGATATTGATCATTTGAGTAACAGACGTGTAAGAACTGTAGGTGAGCAATTAGGACAGCAATTTGCGATCGGTCTTGCTAGAATGGCAAGAACAATCAAAGAGAGAATGAACTCTCGTGATGCTGAGCAATTGACTCCACAGGATCTTGTGAATGCTCGTACCATTTCAAGTGTAATTAACACATTCTTTGGTACTAATCAGCTTTCACAGTTTATGGATCAAACGAATCCTTTGGCAGAATTGACGCACAAGCGTCGTATGTCTGCTCTTGGACCAGGTGGTCTAACTCGTGAGCGTGCCGGTTTTGAGGTTCGTGATGTTCACTACACTCACTATGGTCGTCTTTGTCCAATTGAAACTCCTGAAGGTCCGAACATTGGTCTGATCTCATCACTTTGTATTCATGCAAAAGTGAATGATTTCGGATTCATTGAAACACCTTACAGAAAAGTTAAGGACAAAAAAGTTTCTAAAAGTGTTGAGTATTTAGCTGCAGAGCAGGAAGATGAGACAGTAATTGCTCAGGCAAACGCTGAATTAGATGATAACAATACTTTTGCTAATGATGCAGTATTCTCAAGAATGCGTGAGGGTAACTACTTAGTTGCCAAAGCAGAAGAGATCGAATATATGGATGTGGCTACAAATCAGATCACATCTCTTGCAGCTGCATTGATTCCATTTATTGAGCATGATGATGCAAACCGTGCCTTGATGGGCTCGAACATGCAACGTCAAGCAGTTCCATTATTAAGACCAGAAGCACCTGTAGTTGGTACAGGATTGGAGCACAGAGCTGCTCGTGATTCTCGTGCTATTATTACTGCAGATGCAAAGGGTGAAGTGGTATATGTTAGTTCAACCGAAATTCGTATCAAGTACGAAAGAGATGAACTGGATCAGCATTGTTATTTCGATGGTGGTATTAAAACATATGATCTGGAAAAGTTCACCAGAACAAACCAGGATACTTGTACTAACCAACGTGCTATTGTAAAAGTAGGCGATAAGGTTAAAAAAGGACAAGCTATTGCTGATGGTTGTTCAACTGACGGTGGAGAACTTGCTCTTGGACGTAACTTACTTGTGGCTTTCATGCCTTGGAGAGGTTACAACTTTGAGGATGCGATCGTGGTTAGTGAGCGCATTGTTCAGGACGACATTTACACTTCTATCCACATTACAGAATTCGAACAACAAGTTCGTGACACTAAGCGTGGTGAAGAAGAACTTACTCGTGAGATTCCAAACGTAAGTGAAGAAGCAACTCGTAACCTTAATGAAAAAGGTATTATCCGAGTTGGAGCGAAAATCAATCCGGGCGACATCCTTGTTGGTAAGATCACTCCAAAAGGTGAAACAGACCCAACTCCGGAAGAAAAACTTCTTCGTGCAATTTTCGGTGATAAAGCCGGTGATGTAAAAGATGCTTCTCTGAAAACTCCTCCGGGCGTTTCAGGAACAGTTATCAATACAAAGCTTTTCAGCCGTAAGCGTGATGAATTAATCTCAAGAAAGGAAGAGAAGAAAAGAGTAGAGCAAGAGCAGGAAAGACATTCTGAAAAACTTGCAGAACTAAATCAGCAATGGGCTGATAAAATGTACTCTCTTCTAAGAGACAAAACTTCTCCGGGAGTATTGAACTACAGTAATGTAGAGTTGATCCCTAAAGGTGAGAAGTATAAAAAATCAGTATTTGAAGAACTAGATCCAGTAAATATCAATGAGAATATTGACTGGGCTACAGATCAGGACTTGGTAGAAAAAGTAAGACTACTGTTTGCTAACTATCGTGACCTTCGTCGTAAGATCGACAGTGAGGCTAAGCGTCGTACGTTTGCAATTCAAGTAGGAGACGAATTACCTCCTGGAATCATCCAAAAAGCTAAGATCTACGTTGCTAAGAAGCGTAAGCTTCAGGTAGGTGATAAGATGGCTGGTCGTCACGGTAACAAAGGTGTTGTTGCTAAGATCGTACCACAGGAAGACATGCCGTTTATGGCTGATGGTACTCCTGTTGATATCTGTCTAAACCCACTTGGTGTACCTTCTCGTATGAACCTTGGTCAGATCTATGAAACGATCCTAGGTTGGGCAGCTAAGAAACTTGGCGTTACTTTCGCTTCTCCAATTTTTGATGGAGCTACCATGGATGACGTAAAAGGAAAATTAAAAGAAGCAGGATTACCTGAAGATGGTCGTGTAAATCTTTACGACGGTCGTACCGGTGAAGCTTTTTCTCAGAAAACAACGGTTGGTTACATCTATATGATCAAGTTGAATCACTTGGTTCAGGATAAGATGCACTCCCGTTCAATCGGACCATACTCATTAATTACGCAACAGCCATTGGGTGGTAAAGCTCAGTTTGGTGGTCAGCGACTTGGTGAGATGGAGGTTTGGGCACTGTATGCTTATGGTGCTTCAAGTATCCTTAAGGAAATGCTCACTGTAAAAAGTGATGATGTGAAAGGGCGTTCAAAAGTTTATGAAGCTATCGTAAAAGGTGAGAACCTTCCTGATGGTGATGTGCCTGAATCATTCAAAGTATTGCTTCGAGAGCTTATGGGTCTCGGACTTGAAATACATATTCAATAATCACTGTTAATTATTTAATGGAGGAAAACCCTTGCCAATAACGAAAACATTAACAGTTACCAACGACTTTAACAGCATCGGAGTATCACTTGCTTCGGCTGAGACAATTTTGTCACGTTCACACGGTGAAGTCTTAACGCCAGAAACGATAAACTACAGAACCTTTAAGCCGGAGATGGATGGTCTTTTCTGTGAAAAGATCTTTGGACCGGTTAAAGATTATGAGTGCCACTGCGGTAAATACAAGCGTATTCGCTACAAAGGCATTATCTGTGATCGTTGTGGTGTTGAAGTAACAAGAAAAGCTGTTCGTCGTGAGCGAATGGGTCATATTACCCTAACCGTTCCTGTTGTACACATTTGGTATTTCAAATCTTTGCCAAATAAGATTGCATACTTATTAGGTATGTCTTCTAAGAATTTGGATCGTATTGTTTATTACGAAACTTTCGTGATCATCAATCCTGGTGTTGCCCGTGATTTGGGTTATGCTAAAGGTGATATGATCTCTGAAGAAGAGAAATACGATATTCTTGATCAGCTTCCGGAAGATAACTACGAACTTGATAACGACGATGAAGACAAGTTCATAGTTAAGGAAGGAGCAGACGCACTTGCTGCAATGCTTGCTGATCTTGATCTTGATGAATTAGCTTACCAATTGCGCTACGAAGTGAAGCATGAGACTTCACAAATGCGTAAGAAAAAGAAACTAAAACGCCTTCAGGTTATTGAGTCTTTCCGTGCTGCTGCAGAGCACACAGAAAACAAACCAGAGTGGATGTGCCAGAGTGTGATTCCGGTAATTCCACCAGAGTTAAGACCTCTTGTACCTCTTGAAGGTGGTAGATTTGCTACTTCTGATCTTAACGATCTATACAGAAGAGTGATCATAAGAAACAACCGTTTGAAGAGATTGATGGACATTAAAGCTCCTGATGTAATTCTTCGAAATGAGAAGCGTATGCTTCAGGAAGCGGTTGATTCACTATATGACAACTCTAGAAAGTCAAACGCAGTTAGAAACAACAATCGTCCGCTAAAATCTCTTAGCGACATGTTGAAAGGTAAGAGCGGTCGTTTCCGTCAAAACCTTCTTGGTAAGCGTGTTGATTATTCAGGTCGTTCTGTAATTGTGGTAGGCCCGGAACTCAAAATGCACGAGTGTGGTCTTCCAAAAGAAATGGCAGTCGAGCTTTACAAACCATTCATTATTCGTCGTTTGATAGAACGCGGTTATGTTAAAACCGTTAAGAGCGCGAAGAAAGTAGTAGATCGTAGAGATGCTGTGGTTTGGGAAGTACTTGAAAATGTAATTGATGGACACCCGGTAATGCTTAACCGTGCTCCAACGCTTCACCGTTTAGGTATTCAAGCGTTCCAGCCGGTGCTTATCGAGGAAAAAGCGATTCGTCTTCACCCACTAGCGTGTACGGCATTCAACGCCGATTTCGATGGTGACCAGATGGCGGTTCACTTACCACTTAGCCACGATGCAGTGCTTGAAGCTTCTGTATTGATGCTTGGTTCTCATAATATTATGAGTCCTGCAAGTGGTGGGCCTATCGCAGTTCCTTCTCAGGATATGATCCTGGGTCTTTATTTCCTTACAAAGCCTGCAAACGGCAAGAAAGGTGAAGGAAAAACTTTCTCAGATATGGATGAAGTTCTTGTCGCTTTTGATCAGGGACAGATCAATCTGCATGCAAAAATTAATGTTCGTGTTGATGTAGTCAACGAAGAAGGCGAAACTGTAAAAGAAGTTGTTAAAACCTCTACAGGACGTGTGATCTTCAATCAGATTGTGCCTGAAGAAATCGGGTTCATGAACAAAACTCTCGGTAAAAAAGAGCTTAGAGTTCTGATTGGTGATATCCATTCTATCGTTGGAACTTCACGTTGTGCTGCATTCCTTGATGAAATGAAAAAACTTGGTTACGAAAACGCCACTCTTGGTGGACTTTCATTCAGCCTTGATGATATCATCATCCCGGATGCTAAAGCAAAATTAATTGATGGAGCCAAAGATGAAGTAACTGACATTCAAGGTCGTTACGAAATGGGTTTCATTACAGATAATGAGCGCTACAATCAGGTAATTGATAAGTGGACAAGTACTACTAACCGAGTTTCTGAAACGCTATTCACTGCTCTTCAAGAAGATCGTGAAGGTTTCAACCCGGTATATATGATGGCTGACTCCGGAGCCCGTGGTTCTAAAGAGCAGATCCGTCAGTTAGGTGGTATGCGTGGTTTGATGGCTAAGCCTCAAAAGAGTTCAATGCAACAGGGTAACGAAGTAATTGAGAATCCGATTCTTTCTTCTTTCAAAGAGGGACTTTCGGTACTTGAGTACTTTATCTCTACTCACGGTGCTCGTAAAGGTCTTGCCGATACCGCACTTAAAACTGCTGATGCAGGTTACTTAACTCGTCGTCTTGTTGACGTTTCTCAGGATGTGATCATTACTGAAGATGACTGTGGTACACTTCGTGGTATCAAGATGTCAGCTCTTAAGGATAATGAAGATATCATCGAAAGATTGGAAGATCGTATTATCGGTCGTTTCTCTCTGCATGATATTCATGATCCAATCACAGATGATCTTATCTGCGAAGCAAATCAGATGATCGACGAATCTGTAGCTAAGAAAATTGCTGAAACTTCTATTGAAGAAGTGGATATCCGTTCGGTACTTACTTGTGAAACCGGTCGTGGTGTTTGTGCAAAATGTTATGGTCGTGACTTAGCTCGCGGAACAGTTGTTGAGAAAGGTGAGGCCGTTGGTGTTATCGCTGCTCAATCAATTGGTGAGCCTGGTACACAGCTTACACTTCGTACGTTCCACGTTGGTGGTACAGCTTCTCGTCTTGAGGCAGATTCACAACACAAAACTAAATTCGACGGTAAAGTTGAATTCGAAAATGTTCGTGTTGTAGAATATGATGATGGCGAAGAAGAGCATAGCATTGTATTGAGCCGTGCAGGTGAATTGAAAATTGTAAACGACGAAGGTCAGGTCTTAATCAGCTATAACGTTCCTTATGGTAGCGAGATGATGGTTGAAGAAGGCGATATGGTTCCAAAAGGAGCTCAGCTCTGTAAGTGGGATCCATACAACGCACTGATCTTCTCTGAAATTGATGGTACCGTTGAGTACAAAGATATTATCGATGGAGTTACTTCTACTGATGATACTGATGCTCAAACAGGTCACCGTGAAAAAGTTATTACTGATTCCAAAGACAGATCTCTTGTACCAACACTAGTTGTTAAAGGCGCAAAAGATGTGATCCGCGAAAGTACTCTTCCGGTTGATACTCACGTAGCTATCGATAATGGAGAGAAAGTTTCTGCAGGTCAGGTAATCGCTAAGATTCCTAGAGCAGCATCTAAATCTAAAGATATTACAGCGGGTCTTCCTCGTGTGACTGAGCTTTTTGAAGCTCGTTCGCCAAGTGAGCCGGCAGTAGTTTCTGAGATTGATGGTATTGTTGAAATGGGAGGCCGTAAGCGTGGTTCTCAGGAAGTATTTGTTAAATCAAAAGACGGTACTGATGAGAAGAAGTACTTGATCTCTTTGAGTAAGCATATTCTTGTACAAACCAACGACTTTGTGAAAGCAGGTCAGCCATTATCTGATGGAACTATTCCTGCACAGGACATTCTAAACATTCTTGGGCCATACGCTGTACAATCGTACTTAGTGAATGAGATTCAGGAAGTTTACCGTCTACAGGGTGTGAAGATCAATGATAAGCACATCGAGGTTATTGTAAGCACGATGATGCAGAAAGTTGAGATCACCGATCCGGGCGATACAATGTTCTTGGAAGGCGATAAAGTTGATCGTTTTGAAGTTAATACCAGAAATGACGAATTGATCGGTAAGTTTGTTGTAACCGAAGAAGGTGGCAGTGAGCTTAAGAAAGGAAAGATCCTTGATCGTCGTCAGGTAAGAGACATCAACAACGAATTGATCAAAGAAGGCAAAGAAGAGATCCAAACTCGTGAAGCTGAACCTGCAATTTCTCGTCCAATTCTATTGGGTATTACGAGAGCTGCACTTTCTACTGAAAGTTGGTTATCAGCTGCTTCTTTCCAGGAAACAACGAAGGTTCTTACTCAGGCTTCTATTGAAGCTAAGAAAGATTTCTTACGTGGACTGAAAGAAAACGTAGTTGTTGGACACAAAGTACCAGCTGGTACCGGTCTTCGTGAGTACAATGATCTTATCGTTGGACCTACTGAGGAAGTTGATGAAAGTGATGCAGAAGTTGCAGAGATATTTGAAACTCTGGGCGGAAGCGATGAGGAGAAAACAGAAGCTTAAGTTAGCTCCAATTAACTTTTATCTAAGATAAATTGAAAAGCCCCTTCAGAAATGAAGGGGCTTTTTTTATGAATGATGTATTTTCTGAATTGAATTAATCAGTGACTTTTGTTTTGCTACTCTCTAATTGGTATTCTAAGTAAATGAGAAAGTCGATTGCATATCAAAAATCAGGAAAAATAGAAAAGTGGTTCGTTTCAAATAAGAATAAGGCAAATCATTTCTTTGCATTAGCAGCTCTATTAGTTACCGCTAGTTCTATTTTTCAAGATTATCTTTTTTCAGAAATCAATAATACCGGTTTCTATTTAAGGGAAGTGCTTCTATTTAAAATCTTTTGGCTATTCTTTATTCCATTCTCTTATTTAACTTTTTTCCTGCATAATAAGCTCTCACAACTATCAATAAAGCCTGTCCATCGTATTCTGGCATTGATATTGATCATCACTTCATTGTTTGGAGTGCAGGTGTTAAGTTCCTCTGTATTGATCTCAAATCTTGGCACCGCTTGGTTTGGGTTTCGAATAACAGTTTGGCAACTCATAACAACAAAACTAATTGATTACTTAGGAATTGCTTTTTTGTTTTATGTGCTCTCTATTTGGGTGGCAGAATACATATATCGAACAAACGAAAAATTGAAGAAAAACAAAGAAGTCAAGATTATCACAGTTCGGGAGGGGAAGAAAGTTATTCCGATCAATGTTTCTGAGATAAAATGGATCAGCTCTGATAAACCATACATTTCAATACATACAAGAAAAGGAAGGTTTCTTCACAGTTCTACGCTGAAGGAAATTCTGGATGAATTAGACAATTCAAACTTCGTACGAATACATCGCTCCACTATTGTAAATGTTTTAGAAATAGAAAAATTGGTTTCAAGACTAAATGGAGATTATGATGTCTTGATGAAAGCGGGAGAAGAGTTGCGTTTAAGTCGTAATTATAAAGATAGATTGAATAGTAGGTTTTTTTGATTATCACCTTAGAGTAATAACTACACATCTTAGCTTATCCGGGTTTGTTGAAGGTAGTACAATAGCGATCATGAGGTGAATTCCAACAAATCTCATATTAATGAAGCTATACCTTTTGATGTTATTCACTCTAGCCAGCGGGGTGACTTGTGCACAATCACAATCTTCAAATAACGTAGGAGGACCTTGTGAAGGTTGCGAAGCCGCCTTGGACTATGGAAATAAAGAACTATCTGCAATCGATACCCTACCTAACTTTGAAAGCCATTCTCAAAAAATGAAAATTCAAGGCACAGTATATAATTTGGATGGAAAAACGCCGGCAAAAGATGTGATCATCTATATATATCAGACAAATCAGAAGGGTGTTTACGAAAAGAAAGGTGATGAAACGGGCTTTGCCAGCTATCATGGTATTTACCGGGGATGGGTCAAAACAAATGAACTAGGCCACTATACATTCTATACATTTAAACCAGGTTCCTATCCGGGAAGAACCCAGGCTGCTCATGTTCATTTCACCATCAAAGAGCAGGATAAAAATGAATATTATATCGATGCAATTGAATTTGCTGATGATCCACTACTGAGTAAAGCAGATAGAGAGAGAAAAAATCCGCGGGGTGGAAATGGAATAATAGAGTTAAGAAAGAAAGGTGATCTGATTATTGCGGAAAGAGACATAATCCTGGGTTTAAATATTCCAAACTATGAATAAGTTAATATTAGTAATGGCAGTGTTTCTATTTCTATCACAGTCAAGTGTAGCGCAGGAAATCGTGCAAGTACCCATTGATATCAAAAAGTCTGAAGTGAAATGGAAAGGGACTAAAATGAGAGGTTTAGGAAAACACGAGGGAATTATATCTATAAAAAGTGGCTACTTTGAAACAAAAGATGGAGAATTTTATGGTGGGGAAATAGTTTTTGATATGAACACCATCACAGTTACAGATATTCCTGAACGTGAACCAATACCACGAAGAAGATTAAACAATCACCTGAAAAGTGAGGACTTTTTTGGAGTTGAAAAATATCCTGAAGCAAAATTTTTGATTGTCAAAGTATTAAAGAAGGAGAAACAGAATATCACCGTAGAAGGAGAACTTTCTATACGTGATGTAAAAGATAGAATTACAGTACTTCTTGAGGTGAGCCCAGGCAAATCAAAAATTAGATCAATAAGTTCTAAATTAAAATTCGATAGATTTAATTGGAATATAGGATATAAGGGAAGTTGGGCAGATCGTACTTTAGTAGATAAAGAAATTGAGATCACCTTATTATTACATGCAAAGAATTAGCTTTGAGATTAATAATGGAGACTCACGAATTCAGTCCTCCTTGTTTTGAATATGAAATACCCGGAGCTATAATCACTAAAGTTCTTGTACATTTTTTTCGGGAATATATCTTAATGATGATCGATAATAAGCCCCTTTAGAAATGAAGGGGCTTATTTATTTAAAGACCCATTATAAAATATCAAATAGAAGGTGTTAGATGTTGATAACTTTGAACTTCGGTCAAAAAGAACTAAAAAAATTAGCTTAAATCAATAAATAATATTATTGTTGTTGAGAATTAATAAAAAATCTGATTCAACAAAATTGTGGATAACTTTTTGTTGAAATATTATCTACAGATCGGGGGGTGAAATGAGAAGATCAATAAGTTTCATACTTTTATTAGGGTTTTTTACCCTTAACAATTCTATTGCTCAAATTCCCGGTAGCAATTCGAATTTACCTGATAAACAATCAGAAGAAACTAAATATGAGCGTTATTACGAAATAGTGCTTGAAAATGCTCTTTCAGAGTATTATGAAAACGGCTCTTTTTTGGTGGATGTTCAAGCTGAAGTTGAGCGGGTGTTGGTAGCCAGTGAATACGAAGTAGTGGAAGAATTACCCCCTCTTGAGATAGAAAACCTTCCGGGTTTACCCATAATACCTCCCGGTTTAAAGGCTACCAGAACCAGCAGGGATAGTATAAAAGTCACTGGTTTTAACTCCAGTTTCAGATTGAATCAGCTTACCATACGCATCCTCATAGATACATCCTATACACAAGAAGACTCGGAGTTTATAAGTGAAATGGCAGGAATGGTTGCAAATGCCGATCGATTTCGTGGTGATATTGTAACAGTAGAGAGAAAAATATTTCCAAATCAGCAAAGGGGAACTGCTTTAGCTACAACAACAAAAGCGGATACTGTATTTATAGGCCAATCAAATGATGGAGTTGAGTTAGCTGAAAATAAATTTTTAGGTATAGATTGGAATAATCCTAAACACTTGATGTATGTGATACTTGGTTTATTTATCCTTGCAATAGCTCTTCTGATTTGGGCACTAATGAAGAGATCAAACTCTGAAAATCAAGACTATAGTGCTGTAAGCGAAGAATTAAAAAATCTTCAGGCAAGTTTAGAATCAGAGGAGAGACCGAAAGACGAACTGAGAGAGTTTAAAAATGATAAACAGGCGAAATTCGAAGAAGAGAAGATGTTTATCATTAACAGAACAGTTAGTGAGCCTGAAACAGTAGCAAAATTAATCGAAGACCTGATAAATGATAATGAAGATGAAGGTCTTGTAAAAGCTGTACGAGCAATATTCAGTACTGATCCAAAAATTATAGATGTTCTTCAGCCATATCTTGATGATAAGATACATGATTCAATTCTGTTCGGATTAACGAATATAGAAACGATTCCCGTTAGTGAGAAAGCAGAAGAAGTTACTGAGTTCAAGAAAAAATTATTGGCTCTAAAAATTTCAAAAAATAAAGGAGATGATGATAATCACCTTTTCGAATTTCTGAATCAACTTACCAACCAGCAGTTGTTACATCTTATCAGGGGTGAGTCGGATGAAATGATTGCGATTTTACTTGCTCAGCTACCCGGTGACAGATCAAGTTTCGTCTTACAAAAACTGGATGAGAATAAGAGAATTCCCATAGTTCTTAAAATGGGAAAAATAGCAAACATACCGATCTCAATATACAAGAAAGTAGCTGCTCATTTTTCTCACAAGGCTCTTACAGTTTCAGATATGAAATATGTAGCTGCTGATGGTGTTGAGAGCATTCTGGATACCATTGATAATCTACCTATAACGGAACAGCAGAGTTTTGTTAACTCAATAGCAGAGAAGGATTTGAATCTCGCCAAGAAAATAAGGAAGTACTTTGTAGCTTTTGATGACATTCCAAATGTTAACGATGAGATTCTTCAGACTGCTTTAGAAGATTCGACCACCGATGATTTAATAAAAGCTCTCTATAATGCAAAAGAACCTACAAAGGCTAAAATATTGAGTGTCAGACCTGATCGTGAAAAGGAACTCATTTTAAGTGAATTAAAGAATAATCAGGAATTCACATCTATTGAAATTGAAGGGGCCAGAAAGAATATTCTTTTACTAATAAGAAAAGTTCTCAAAAGCAGGGGGTAGAAAATGAATGTTAAAGTACTTCCTGTTATTAGAGTTATAGCATTTTTGTTTTTCGTTTCTCTGATGGGTAGAAATGTATTTGCACAGTCTGATGCAGTTTTGGTAGAGAAAGCTGTGGCTAAATTGCAGGATATGACATCTGATATACCCTCTGATGTAAGGCGAGTAACGGTATACCGACTAAACTATAATGAAAATTATCTGTCAGAAGAAACGGTAGGATATATAGTTTCTCGTATAGAACAAACATTCAGGGAATATTCAGCTCTTACCATTATATCCCCACCTGAATTAAAGCCCACGAATGAACTCAAAATATTTGGAAGAGATTCTACTATCCAAATTTCAAATACGAAAGGGCGAAGTCTTGCCGAGTCCAACAGTGAATTGCTTTTAGAAACGGCTCAAAAGTATTCATTACATGCTTTAATTGAAGTCTCAGTTCAAAAAAAGGCTATTGAGGGTTTTATAATTAATATAAGAATGATAAGACCTGAATCTCAGGAAGTTGTTTGGGTGAAAACTCTTATATCAAATCAGGTATTTCCAAAAGAGGATATAGATAAAGGGAAACTTATTTTTATAAATGTAGGGGTAGAAACAATTATTGGTGAGAGTTTTAAAGTAGACAGTACTACTACTGATGCTGAACAACAAATACTTAATTTTAACGCATCTGTAACCTTCCGGCAACCTATCGATAATTCTGTTTCTTCTTATTTTGGGATCAGGGGTGGAATTAACATTTATAAAGGAACCCAAGACAGCCTATACAATGCTACATTGTTAAATCTAGGTGTTGTTTTTCATTACGGTTTGGGAGAAGAGAACGAGTCAATAAATGCAAATCGCTTGCTGCTTACTCTTGATGCTGATGTTCGTTTTGCACTAACAAAATATGAAGGAAGCATCTTTACGATATCACCAGGATTACAATTTAACTTCACAGAATCTATATCAGTAGGTTTATATGCCAGAAATATAATTTCAGGTGATGAGCTAAGGGAGAAAGACGTAAATCAAAGTATAACATTTAATCGGTTAAGTTATGGCTTACAATGTGTCTTTAGATTTTAGAACAAAATTTAGATTAGCGATCGTAGCTGTGGTTTGTATAACTATTACCAATTGTGCTACAACAGAGCAAACACCTGAAGAGAGTAGCTCGGCAGGAATTACGCCTGAAACACCAGCAGAAGATTCTTCTACTTTAGTTAAAGAAGGTGCCGGAGCAAGTAAGGTTTCAAATTCAATAAAAGTAATTTACAAAAACAAGAATACAGACTTGGAAGTAACACTAGATCCAAACAAAGAAGACTTTTTTCTGGATCTTAGTGGAATGAGTCCTGCGGAGAAAGATACTATCACTATTGCTGATTCTACACTTATTAAACAACGTGCAGTTGATATGCAAAAATTACTGTCCTCATTCAGGGCGGCGCAGGATCTGTTTTACAAAGGAGAGTACAATGAAGCTTTACTAAAGGTGAACGAATCACTAAGAGTTCAGGAAACTGCAGACGCTTATGGCCTTAAAGGGACGATCTATTTTATGTTGAATAGAAAATCAGCGACCAGAGAAAACTGGGATAAAGCAGTTAAAATGAATCCTGATATAATGATACCGAATATTCCTGAACTTGAAGATATTATTAAAGATATAAAAGGGGATACAGAACAATGAGATTATCACTTACAAATATTTTAGGAGTATTTTTTAGTGTTGGGATTTTAATTTTTGGAGTGACAGAAATCACTGGTGCTACAGGATATATAAACTCGATTCCTACGCTAAGCAAATATCAGTTTTTGAATATCCCAAGTTTATTCATAGTTCTTGGAGGGGTCTTAAATGCGGTATTCATTACCTATCAACCTAAATATGTAGGACAAGCTCTCGGAAGTGTAGTTTATATGTTTAACCAGTCAAAAATATCTCATAAAAAGCTGAGTGACGATCTGAAAAATATTTTGGAGTGGAGTGATCAAGTTAAGGCAAACCGAATCAAAGCTATGAGTTCTCTGGAAAAAGAAAATAATGACGAAGTAACCGGGTATTTCTTTTCTTTGATAAATACTAATTATACAAATGATGAGATCAAAGAATTTGCCGGGGTAAGCATTGAAGAGCATTATTATCGGAAAATGATTGTAGTTGATGTGCTTAGGGCTATGGGCGGAGCAGCTCCGTCATTTGGAATGTTCGGTACATTGTTTGGGCTGGTTGTGATGCTGGGTCAACTTGAAAACCCCTCAGGCATGGGGCCCGGCCTGGCTGCAGCATTAATAACAACGCTTTATGGGATTTCTTTAGCCAGGTTTATTTTTTATCCAATAGCTGAAAAGCTTAAGAATATTGCTCAACAAAACCGGTACCGTGAATACTTTATGTTGGAAGGGGTCTTACTTATTAATTCAAAGAAATCAAGCTTCTACATTCAGGATAAATTAAAAACATATCTGAGAAGAGATCTTAAAGATCTGAAGAAAAATGATAAAGGTTAAAAGATTTGAATCTCAGAGACTTACATAGAAAAACAGAGCTAGATACACATACTGAGGATCAGGAATGGCTGCTAACATACAGTGACATGATCACTTTGCTATTAGCATTTTTTGCTGTGCTTATTGCAGTATCATATGTAGACCTGAACCTATGGGAACAAATGAAGCAAGGTTTAAGATCTGAAATAAATAAACAGGAGAATGTTCAGACCCCTCTGGCTGAGGTTAAAAAAGACCTCGACGAAAAACTTACAGACGAAAGAGAGGCTGAACTGGTTGATATTACTTTAGATCGAGAAGGAATAAAATTATTTTTCAACTCAAGTTCATTTTATAACTCGGGAGAGGCTAACCTGTTACCTACAGGACAACAGATCATAGATAAAGTAACTCAGGCTATGAATGATCTGGGTTACTATAAATTTAAAGTAGATGTGGAAGGACATACTGACAATGTCCCGATCAATACTCCAGTTTATCCCTCAAATTGGGAACTCTCTGTTGCAAGAGCATCCGGAGTTGTGAAGTATTTTATTCAGGAAGGTATTGAGCCTGAAAGAATTAAAGCATCCGGTTATGCAGATACAAAGCCTATCGTACCTCATGTAGATGAAACCGGAATCGATATAGTTGAAAACAGAGCTCTAAACCGAAGAATTGTGATCAGAATTTACTACTGATCAGTCAGTTCCAATTTCCCAATCTTTCCTGAGCCTGCAAGCCAGGCAGATTTTCCATCAGGGGTGAAACGTATTGTATAGAAAGATTCTTCGCTGATTTTTTTCCAATTCAACCCCCCGTCTTTTGAATAAGAAATACCAGGCGTTCCAACAGCGATAAGTTCTTTTCCATTACTTCCCGGGATATATCTTACTGATGAACGGTAAGATGGTCCTTGGCCATCTGCTATGAGTGTCCAGGTTTTACCCCCATCTTTGGTAATAGCTTTGTTCTCTGTGTTTTTATTTTTCTGATTCCAGTCTCCACCGACTATTATCCCATTTTGTGAATCATAAAAGTGACTTGAGAAAATTCCGGTCATTTGACCTCCCTGAACGATTGGAGTATTATATACTCGCCATGTTTCTCCTTTATTTTCACTATGAAAAACCCGTGCTCTTGTTCCTCCAGAAACCAACCAAACGTTATCTCCGACAATATTGACATTAGAATTACTTGCTGCAAATCCTGCTTCTCCGGTTACTACGATGGGAAGAGAGTCACAGGGAATTTTCCTCCAGTTATTACCACTATTTTCGGTAATTATTACAGAAAGGCAATCCCCAATTGGGTCTCCCACGGCTACTCCAAATCCGTTTTTGGAAATAGTCATAGCATTGTAGAATGTTGAAGGATTATCCTCCTTATAAACCAATTTCCAATTTTTTTCATTTTCAGTACTTTTATATAACAAGGCAGGTGAGGCTATACTCAGGACGAAAACTGCACTATCTGTTACAGCGATGGATCGAAACTCGGGTCTTAATTTATCATAGCTAATCGTGTCAATCTCAAAAGATAAACCTTCGGTTTTGGTGAATCCAACCTGACCATTTGACCCAGCAAACCACATTGTTTTTTTATCAATGGCTTCGATGGCGCGAATGCTAACGTCGGGTATTTCAAAAGTAGTAATTTGGAAATCTATCTCTTTATTCCGGGAACAAGATGAGGTTGCCACTAAGATCAAAGTGAGAAAGAAAAAAGCTTTCATTGGTAGATGGTTATTATCGTAAAACAATATCAGCGAGCATATTGTTAGTTAAAGATAAGGTAAAGCAATTTCCCTTAGCTCAAAAAAAGTTAGTGAAATTTCTTCCCATCTTTAGCTTTATCCATCAAAATTGATGCCGGTTTGAATCTTGGGCCAAAATCTTCAGCAAAGCCATTTAGTTTTTTGGCAATAGTATCGGCTCCTAAATGATCAATGTACCTGAAAGGTCCACCAAGGAAAGGAGGGAATCCTAAGCCTAAAATTGCTCCAAGATCTCCATCAGTTGCTGATTTAAGAATCCCTTCTTCCAGACAATATGCAGCTTCATTAATCATGGTCAATGCCATTCGGAGTTGTGCGGTTTCCATATCAGGGTTTGTTCTGTTAGTACCACCGAAGTATTTATAGATTCCCGTATTCACCTCTTTTTTCTTTCCTTCTGAATATGAATACATCCCTTTTTTGTTCTTTCGACCTAGATAGCCGGCGTCAACCAGTTCCTGAGCTTTTTCAGAAGATCTTGCCCCTCTTTTATCAAACATTGGCTTCATGGTTTCTCCAACATGAGCGCCTACATCAAATCCTACTTCATCTAAAAGAGCCATTGGGCCAACGGGGTATCCAAACTGTTTCATAGCTTTGTCCAGAAATTCAATGGATGCTCCTTCATCCAGCAAAAGCAAAGCTTCATTCATAAATGGAGCTAAGATTCTGGTGGTATAAAATCCGGGACCGTCATTTACAACGATTACGGTCTTTCCCTGCTTTACGCCCACTTCATAAGCAGTGGCAGTAACCCAATCAGCAGTTTGTTCAGTAGTAATGATCTCCAGTAGGGGCATCTTCTGCACCGGAGAGAAATAGTGCATGCCGATCACGTTTTCCGGATGTGATGATGCTTTTGCGATTTCAGAAATAGGAAGCGAAGAAGTATTAGAAGCAAAAATTGTATCATCAGAAGTTACTTCTTCCACTTCTTTTATGATTTTATGTTTGAGGTTCAGATCTTCAAATACAGCTTCTATAACAAGGTTTACTCCATCAAAACCGGCATATGAATCTAAACTGGTAACCCGGCTGGCAATTTCATCTCTTTCAAATTTAGTGATAATCCTTTTTTTCGATTTTTTATTCAGATCTTCCCAGATACCCTGTTCTCCTTTTGATGCGGATTCTAGATCACGATCTTTCAGTAGTACGGAGTATTTTCCCTTGTTAATACTTACATCAGCAATTCCCGACCCCATTAACCCTGCTCCAAGAACACCGACCTTATTAACAGGTTTTACCAGATCTTTTTGAGGGTTTTTCTTGGCGTTGTTCATTGCAAAAAACAGATTCACCAAAGCTCTGGACTCATGAGTTGCTCCCAGTTCACCAAAGAGTTTAGCTTCATTAAGTAAGCCTTTTTCTTTGCCGTGCTTGTAGCCATACTCAACAGCATCTAAGATCTTTTCAGGAGCAGGGTAATTTCCTTTTGTTTGGGCGAGTGTTTGTTTAAGAGCTTGTGAAAAAACGATCTTACGTCCGAGTCCATTACCCTCGATCATCTTTTCCATAGAAGTTCTTTTATCTGTTCGTTCAAACTTACCTGATGAAACATTGTGAACAGCTTTTATGGCGGCTTCTTCCAGAGCGTCTTTATGAACAAGCTCATCCACTAATCCCATTTTATAAGCTTGACGCCCATAAATATTTTTTCCGGTTAACATATAATTCAGTGATTTCTGAATCCCGATCAATCTCGGTAGACGTTGAGTTCCTCCCGTTCCGGGAAGAATACCCAGTTTTACCTCAGGTAAAGCCATTATGGTTTTGGAATGTCCGGAGGCAATTCGATAATGACAGGCCAAAGAAAGCTCCAGGCCGCCTCCCATACAACTTCCATGTATTGCCACCGCTATTGGTTTTGAAGAGCTCTCAACTCTGTTTAAGATCGCGTGCCCATCCAGACTTAATTGCTCTATCTCTTCAGCTGTTTCCCGGGCTTTGAACATTTCGATATCGGCACCGGCAATAAAGTTATTTTCCTTACCGCTGATAAGAACAGCCCCTTTTAATGATACATCGGATTCAAGATCATCAAGAAAATTTTCAAACTGATCCATCATAGCTTCGTTAAGCGTATTTACTTTTTCTCCGGGCTGGTTTAAAGTAATGACCGCAACATTTTCTTTTTTTGTGATGTTTAAATAGCTCATAATTGGATATTAGAATGTATATAAAACCTATTGCTCAATTCCTTCTATGTAAAGAGAAGCTCAGGAATTAATTTCTTGTGATTTGAAAAATTGATCATTGTCATTTATCCTTGATATCTCTCAAGGATCATTGCATGTCCTTGTCCACCTGCGGCACAAGCGGTAACCAAAGCATATTTCCCCCCTTCATGATGAAGACGATTAGCAGCGGTTGTGACAAGTCTTACTCCGGTAGCACCAAAAGGATGTCCTAATGATAGAGAACCGCCCATAGTGTTAATTTTATCCATTGGAATCTGTCCAACTTTCGAGTCTCTGTTTAAAGACTCTTTAGCAAAATTCTCAGAATCCAATGCCGCCAATACGGCTAAAACCTGACCGGCAAAGGCTTCATGAATTTCAAAAACGTCAATATCTTCAAGTTTAAGATTCATTTGATCCAACACTTTTGGCGTTGCATATGCTGGACCGAGTAGCAATTCATCTTTAGGATCCTGAGATACAAAATTATATTCTCTCAAATACGCTTTTGGTTTTAGGCCTAACGCTAACGCCGTTTGTTCCTCCATTATAAAAGAAGCAGAAGCGCCATCCGTTAAAAAAGAAGCATTTCCGGCTGTAATAGTTCCGTGAGGCTTTATAAAAGCAGGTTTTAACTTTGCCAGTTTTTCAATAGAAGTGTCTGAACGAAATCCATTGTCATTGTTAACAACAGAAAATTTAGGTGGAACCTTTACAGGAAAGATTTCATCATCGAGCAAACCCTCTTGCGTAGCTTTTGCAGCTAAATGGTGTGAGCGCATTGCAAATTCATCCTGATCTTTACGTGAGACTCCAAATCTTGCTGCCATTCGGTCTGCACTTTTACCCATTGTTTCTCCGGTAGAAAACTCAGCAATAGCAGGTAGTTCAGGAAGTAGATCTTTGGGACGAAGTCCTTTTAAGAATTTCAGAAAATCTAAAGGGGACTTATACTTTCGGGCTTCCAGCACTTTTTGTCGAAATTTTTTCTTAAACCGAACCGGAATGTCTGACATCGTTTCCGTTCCACCGGCTAAAATGATCTTGGCTTGTCCCGATCTTATGAGATCAACTCCACTGGCCACAGCTTGATTGGAAGAAATACAAGCCAATGCTATTGTAAACGCGGGGACTGTGTTGGGTATGCCTGCTCCCAAAGCACTTTCTCTGGCCACATTACTGGTACGAACTTCTTGGATTACATTTCCCATAATGACCCGGTCGATGCTAGAGGGGTCAACAGCATTACGTGTTAAAAGGCCCTGAATCGCATAACGACCGAGGTCATAAGCAATAAGATCGTTGTAATCTGTACCTGATTTTAAAAAGGGAGTTCTGATTCCGTCAACGAGTACCGCAGTAAAAGGATAATCTTTCAAAATAGTTGGATTTATTTCAGCTTTCAGCCATAAGTTAACAGTGTTAACCAAATAATCAATATTTGTTGAAATATTTCTTTGTCTGCATTATAAATGTTCATATATTTGTCGCCCTTGTTAGGGCGATTAGCTCAGTTGGTTTAGAGCACCTCGTTTACACCGAGGGGGTCGGGGGTTCGAGTCCCTCATCGCCCACCATTTGTTTAAATGACAAATATCAAATTCCAAAAGCCACACTGTTTTGAAACAGTGTGGCTTTTTTTTGTTTTATAGCAATGTTTAGTAGCAGCTCCTCTTTCGTTAAAGAAAACAAACATGTTTAAAGAAACATTAATGGTTGATATGGTAATTATCACTAAATTGATGTAATGTAGTATAACCATTAATCCTGCTCAGAAATTAGTTTGAGATCTAATAACAGTTCAATAGGTTTTGGGGAAACAGAGAAGCGGCTTCAGCTTCTGTATCAGATCACGTCTCAGCCCAAAAAAGATTTAAACGAGCAACTAGATAATGCATTGGAGTTAACTACAAAATTGCTGGAGATGGAAGTGGGCATAATCAGTTCTATCTCAAAAGAGTCTGAAACATATAAGATAAGAAATTTCTTTCCGGTAGATTCAGGTCTCTCTGTAGGACAAGCTTTCGATCTCGGTAATACCTATTGTAGCATAACGTTGGAAGGCGATGATGTGATTGCGATCAATCATATGAAAAAATCAGAATATGAGCGTCACCCATGTTATAAGGCTTTTTCTCTGGAAGCATATATCGGGATTCCAATAATCATTGACAGAGAGTTATACGGGACTATAAATTTTTCGAGCTCAAATCCGAAAAAAGGAGGATTTGTTCCGTCAGATTATACTTTGATGAAGCTTTTGAGTGAGTGGGTTGCAGCTACAATAAAGAGGGCAAGAACAGTAAAAGCTTTAGAAGAAAAGAATGAACGACTTGAGCTGATCTCAAAAAATAGTGCAGATTTGATCTGTTTACATAACATGGATGGTATATATACTTTTATATCCCCTTCTGTAGAGAATATTTTAGGTTTTAATTATCAGGAGTTACTGGGTACAAATCATGCTGATCTGATCCATGAAGATGATCTGGAAAAACTGAACCAAGCACCGCGTAAAGAATTGGAAGAGAATGGGGTTGTAACTAATGCCAGATATAGAATTCGGAATAAAGCCGGGGAATATATTTGGTTCGAAAGTTCCGTTTCAACCGTTAAGGATATTGATGATAAACCAATAGGTTTACAGTCGATTTCAAGGGATGTAACAGCCAGAAAGAAACTTGAGCTGATGTTCGAAAATGCTCAGGAGATGGCACATGTTGGAGGATGGGAATTCGACTTGATTACAGGAGAGATCTTTTGGACGGATGAAGTGTACCGAATTCACGATAAAGAAATCGGATCAAAGCTTATTCTGGAAGAAGGTATGGATTATTTTCCCGGAGAAGGTAGAGATAAACTTGCAATGGCTATTAACAAAGCCACTATGAATCACGAAAAGTATGATATCGTGCTTCCGTTTATATCAGAAAAAAAAGTTTTCAAATGGGTTCGTGCAATAGGTGAACCACATATAGTTGATGGGACTGTGGTAAGATTGAGTGGTACGTTTCAGGATATCAGTAAGCAGGTTAATTATGAGAAGAGAATAATTGCTCAAAATGAAGAGATGCTCAAGCTCACTGAAACAAGAGATAAGCTTTATTCTGTTATTGCACATGATCTTAAGAGTGCCTTTTTTGGAATCAATGGGATGATCGATCTTTCTATTGAAGAATTGGAAGAAGACAAAAGTGAACGAGGGATAGAAAGAAGTTTAAAGAATTTATCTCTGGTACAAGTTTCTTCTCAAAATGCATATGAACTGCTTGAAAATTTGCTCGAATGGATCAGGGTTCAGAATGGTGAAATTAGTGTTAAGAAAGAAAAAATAAATATTGCTCAGCTATTGTCAGACAGTATTTCGATTTTTGAAACATCTGCAGCAAAAAAAAGAGTAACCATAAGTATACAGCCATACATTCTAAACATTATGGGTGATGCAAATATGCTGTCCACTGTTTTCCGAAACCTAATATCTAATGCAATTAAGTACTCTGAAAAAGATGGAGAGATAAATGTGGGTATAGAAGAGAATGGGCATTCTGTAGCTGTCAGCATTAAGGATTCAGGAATTGGAATGAATGCTGAAATTAAAGATCAACTTTTTGATAAAGAAAACAGACCGCAAAGAAGAGGGACGCTATCTGAGAAAGGAACAGGATTGGGATTATTGTTATGTAAAGATCTTGTAGAGGCACATAACGGAACAATAACCGTTATTTCAGAAGAAGATAACGGGTCAGAATTTATCATTAACTTGCCCAAACTCTGACAGAAGCCATTAAAAGGATTTTTTATAAAAAAAAACTATATTAAACAATGCACTCTCTATCTAATGGCGTGTTATTATGGAAATTAAATTTGTTAAACGTTCGGCAATAAATTCTTCTAAGAAAAGAAATTCGAAGTTTAAACCTCTTCTTGAAGCTATCGATAAGCTGAAACCGGGCGGTCAGGCACTCGAGGTATCTTATACAAGTGATAAAAATGTAAACTCAATGCGCACAGCAGTTTACCAACATAGCAGAGTTAAAAATATTAAGATCAAGAGTAAAAAAGATCCATCCATAAAAAAAATTCATTTTTACAGAGAAGAATAAGGAATGAGTTTTTTGGCTTTGGTGTTGATTTCCTACATTATGAGAAGACACCAAACAGCCCTGAACCATGAGCGAAATTACTACTAAAGCAAAGACAAAGGACGTCAGGTTTTCGAGAGAAAATGTGGAGCTCCAATACCTTAAAGCCAGAAGCTTTACACATAAAATAGTTGAGCCTTTAGAGACTGAAGACTTTGTAATCCAAGCTATGGAAAATACAAGCCCGGCTAAATGGCATTTGGCACATACCAGTTGGTTTTTTGAGACTTTTGTATTAGAAAAATATCAATCTGACTTTGAAAGCTTACATCCCCAATACGCGTATTTTTTTAACTCATACTACTTGCAAACAGGAGTTCCGTTTTCCAGGGCAAATCGAGGCCTATTGTCGCGACCTACAGTAAAAGAGGTGTTCGAATATCGCGAGTATGTAAATGAAAAGGTTGTAGATTTTATACAGAATTGCGATGATAAAATTTGGGGAGAAGCATCAAAAGTAGTTGAGATCGGGATAAATCACGAGCAACAACATCAGGAGTTGATCCTTACTGATGTAAAGTACTTACTTGCGCAAAATCCGTTGCTTCCAATTTACAAAGAAAGAGAAACACCGGACTCAGAGACTCCGGGGGAATTGAAATGGATCACGTTTGAAGAGTGTATTGTAGAAATCGGAAATAAAGGCGACGAATTTACCTATGATAATGAGCATCCGGTTCACCGAACTTTTATACAGAACTTTGAACTCGCAGACCGATTGATCACAAATCAGGAGTTTCTTGAGTTCATAAATGATGGCGGATATGAGCGGTCAGAGCTTTGGCTGGATGAGGGATGGACTAAAGTGAAGTCAAAAGAATGGAAGTCACCACTTTATTGGTTTATAAGAGATGACTCATGGTTCAATTTTACACTTTCAGGAGCCAGAAAAGTAGCGCTTAATGAACCTGTAACTCATATAAGCTATTATGAAGCAGATGCTTTTGCAAGATGGAAAGAATGTCGTCTACCAACTGAACAGGAATGGGAATATGCATGCGGTGATCTCGAAGTAGACGGAAATTTTGTAGATCGAAATACTTTTCATCCTTTAGCTTTGAAAAATTACGAAAGTGAATTAAAACAAATGTACGGTGATGTATGGGAATGGACTCAAAGCAGTTATTCTCCATATCCAGGTTATAAACCTTTAGCGGGGGCGTTAGGTGAATACAACGGAAAGTTTATGGCGAATCAGTACGTGCTGCGTGGTGGTTCTTGTGCTACTTCAAACTCTCATATCAGAAAAACGTACCGCAATTTTTTCCATGCTGATGCAAGGTGGCAATTCTCAGGAATAAGATTGGCAAAATAAAATCAATGACTGAAACAGAACTACTGTCCAAAAAAACTTCAATGCTTGAGGAAGTGATCTCAGGTTTATCTCAGGAACAAAAAACACTACCGAGCAAGTTCTTCTATGACGAAAAAGGCTCGAAGCTTTTTGATGACATTACTGAGCTGGAAGAATATTACCCAACTCGTACAGAGAGAAAAATTCTGGAAGAAAATGTGAATGAGATAGCAGAATACTTAGGTAAAAAGGTTTTACTGATAGAGCCCGGCAGCGGAAGTAGCTCAAAAACGAAGATCTTGCTAGGGAATATGGAAAACATCTGTTGCTATATACCAATGGATATTTCAGGGGATTATCTGTATAAAGTTGCTGAACAATTACGACTGGAATTCCCCAATATTCAGATTTTACCTCTTTCAGCAGATTATACTAAGCCATTCGAACTTCCTGAAAGTAGTCCTGATGCCAGAAAAGTAGTTTTTTATCCCGGCTCGACTATTGGAAATTTTAAAATGGAAAAGGTTCAGCAATTCTTAAAAGTTATACATGATATTATCGGTAATGATGGAGCTTTTCTGATTGGGGCAGATCTTAAAAAAGAGATCAGTGTTCTGGAAGCCGCTTATAATGATTCAGAAGGAGTAACCGCTGAATTCAATAAAAATATACTTACTCACTTGAACAGAGAATTGGGTGTTTCATTCAACACGGACTTATTCGATCATAAGTCGATCTGGAATAAAGAAAAAGGGCGTATTGAAATGCACCTTTTTGTGAAAGAAGATCATGCTGTTGAATTGGGAGAAGTGGTCATAAATTTTCAAAAAGGGGAATCTATTCATACTGAAAACTCACATAAATATACTTTAAATGGTTTCGCAGAAATGGTTTCTGAATGGTTCGAGGTAGAAAAAGTATGGACTGATGAGAGAAATTATTTTAGTTTACAATATTTAGAGCCGAGGTAGTGAGAAGTCATTTCGTTAATGTTATATATTTCGATAACAGAAATTCTCTAAACAAACTCAAAATTATATAAAGAGTCATCCTGAACTTGTTTCAGGATCTTTGTAAAGAATAGGCCTTGAATCTGTCTTAGTATTCATGAACAAAGCCCATGTTGTTTCCTTACTAACTACTGACATCAGTTTCAGAGTTTGGAAGCAAAAGCTTGGAACAGGGTCTCTATTTACCTAAAAGTATAAACTACAATTCTTTTTTTAACACAGAATATATGATACTATCTCAGATGCTTTAGGTAGAGAAAAACAGTTAAAGAATTGGCACAACAATTGGAGATGGAATCATGCAAAACAGTAGAATCCGAAATTATTAGATTGCTGCGACATTAATCTCTGAGTCGAGAAATCAAGCTATTCCGTAAGATCCTGAAACAAGTTCAGGATTACCCTATTTTTTAATTAAAGTTAAGAACCGTATAAGAATAAACTAACATCTACAAGGATGACCTCGATCACACTAAACCCCAGCCCATTTCAGATACATGTTTCTCACTTCTTTAATGTGCTCCTCAATGGTTTCTACTTTCCATGCTGAGGTATCAATCTGAGGATGAATGGTAGCCGTGATCTCGCCTTGCTTTGCCATCAAAGATCCACCCTTACTAAGTCTATCATTTCCATCAAAATAAATCGGGACAATAGGATATCCTAAGTCGATAGCCATTCTGAACGCTCCTTTTTTGAAGCGTCCTATTTTGCCTTCGTGCTTCCGCGAACCTTCGGGAGCTAAAATCAGATTTAGATTGTTCTCTCTGAGCCTGTTATACGTTTTTTGTAGAGTGGCGATCGCGTGTTCTTTATCAGAGCGTTTGATGAAAACCTGTCCGGTTAATCGCCCGATAATAAAAAAGAAAGGGATATACTGGAGTTCCCATTTTATTACGATTCTGAATCGTTCCAGAGCCAACATCAAAACAGCAGGTATATCAAGGGTTGAGCAGTGGTTAAAAATAAAAATGACGGGTTTGGATGTATCTTTCCTCAAATCGATAAGATGGTAATCTATTCCAAGTAAATAGAATATTGGTATTCCCATATATCTAGGAAAAGTTTTAACGATCCAGTTGGTAGCCTTTCCAAAGGTCAGGAGTACTATAATAGTTACCAGTATTGATACCAGTAGCAGAATTAACATGAATACGAACATCGTAATGATGCTTCGAACATATTCAAAAGAGGTCAGGGTTGTTTGCATATTAGAAAGTCAGTATTCAAAGCTACATTTCCAACTATCGAAATGCATCCTGAATGTGATTAAATTCGGGGGCTTCATTTTTTTTCTGTAGAATGCCGATTACATCAAAGCGCATGGGAGCCCCGTCCATTTTTCGCTCATACATCCAGGCTTCTGCAGCTTTAAAAACATGTTCCACTTTTACTTCAGAGACATATTCTTCAGGTCTGCCATATTTATCGGAAGAACGTAGCTTTACCTCTATAAATACAATAGCGGTGTCATCATAAGCGATTATATCAACCTCCGATTTTTCGAAAAAATAATTTCTTTCCAGAATCCTCCAGCCTTTACTTTCCAGATAAGCACAAGCGAGTTCCTCGCCTTCATTTCCAATTTCACGGGTAGTTTTTTTAGTCATCAGACTTTTTTCCAATCAATGATTCTTTTACTTCTACTAATTTTATGAGCTGTTTCAAAAAGCCTAGATTCTTTTTGTTGATGTAAGGGAGAAGAGCTCCTGTAAATCGTTCGAACATTTCCAGAAACTCGTTGTAGTTTTCGATACGCTGTTTAAAAGCCTTACTTTCATCATCATTTAGTCCGCCTGATTCAAGTGTTGCGATACATTCCTTTAGTTCAGTACGAATAGGTTCGATTTCTCTTTGCTGACGTTCTCTGATGATTGTTGATACTATTTTCCAGACATCGGTTTCTGCAGTATAAAAATCTTTGCGTGTTCCGGATTTTTGAACTTTATGGATCAATTCCCACTCCAATAATCTGTGGAGATTCATATTTGCATTGCCCCGACTGATATCAAGCTTATCCATGATAGTATCGGTATCCAGAGGATGTGATTCAGCATACAGCAGCGCGTGAATCTGTGACATCGTTTTATTGATGCCCCAAGCGGAAGCCATATCTCCCCAAAGCTGAACAAATTGATCTAAGGCATCAGTATAAGCTTGTGTTCTTTTCATGAGGAGAAAATAATCAGAATTAAGCTGAAAGAAAGATTTCTTTATTAGCTATTTATCAATTTGTCAAACAACCGCTTTACCTGAAGATCTCCAAAACCATAAATGCTTTCTTTTTTATGAAATTCCCGGAAAACAGGACCAAATTCATTAGAATCTGTTTCTTTCATTATGTCCAGAAGTGTTTGTTCCGGTCTTCCCAATGAGCCATCATTCGGAAACCGTTCTATGTTTGCTTTTGCTGCATCTTCTAAGAAGGGAAATTCTTTAGAGTGTTTTACAGCCATACTTAAAATCTCAGCATGGTTTTGATTCTGATATAACTCCCAAAGAGAAGAAAACAGCTTCACCTCGTTATCAGACAATTGGACTTTAGATTTATAAACGTTTGCTAAACCATCAGAGTTTAAACCGCCGAAACCATACCGAATATCAGTGTGTGGGCGAACAAGAAATACTTGGGAAGGAGTTACGAAATTGTGAATTAAATGAGACACAAACCATAAGTTAACCTGACAAAAAAGATCATCTTCAAACCAAAGGTGGATAACTGAATGTTCAGGTAAAGAAATAATTTTGTTGAACTCGGGGATTACTTCTTGATGGTAGAATTCTATATCTGAAGGGTAAGTGATACTCAAATATTCCGCTCTTAGCTCAAATAGCTGATCCAAAGAATTCGCAGACACATCACCATCCACTAAACATTCTCTGGCTACGATTAGCTCACCATTTAAAGAGTCCGGAAATTGGTCTTTTAAAGCGTCGCCATTAAGGATGTGGAATTCTTTCATGTCTGTTTAGAGGTCTTCAAGAAAGGTGATGCGATTCTTGCTAAGGTCAAAAAAACTAACTTCAGAGGTGTTCCAGGGAGTTTGTCTGCGTATTTGTTCAACTTTTATAACTCCTGATTCGATAAGTTCCTGATACAAGAGTTCGATATTTTCTACTTCAAACTTCACATCAGTAGAGATCATGTCTTCAGGAAATTGAAACTGAAGATGCATGAATAAATTATCCCTCCCGACTACAGCATAATCAATTTCCCCTTCCTGATATGCGGAGCTGTCATAAACATTTTTAAATCCTAGTTTTTCTTCATACCACTTAATATCTCTGTCAACATCAGCAGAAGCCAAAACAGGGCTTATAAATTTCAGTTTTGGTTTTGAGGATTTGCTCATATCTCAAATGAATAGTAAAAGAAGAATCCCGATTAGTGCGGGCAAGCCTTGCACAAAAAAGATCTTTTTGCTGACTGTTGCAGCTCCAAAGATTCCTGCAACTGCTACACAGCTTAGAAAAAATAAGGCCACATTGACCCACCAAAAAGGGTTTTCTATAAAAAAAGACCAAATGAGTCCGGCTGCAAGAAATCCATTATAAAGTCCTTGATTGGCGGCCATATTTTTAGTCTTGTCAAAGAAATCAGGTGGAAACCCTGTGAATACTTTTTTAGCATGGGTTGTCCATGCAAACATTTCCAGCCATAAAAAATAAAGGTGTAGAAATGCTACAAATCCAATGAGTATTTTAGCTGCAAGTTCCATAAAAATGAGTTTAGTTATGGGAACCTACTTTGAATCAGTTTAAAATCAAAAATTCAGTTCAAACAAAGAAAGAGATTCTCCATCATTCTTTATATTCTCTTTGCGCAAAAAACCGAGCTTTATCAGCAAATTTTGTGATTTGATATTAGTTGGAGTTGTAATTGCGTATATGGAAGGAATGGATAATTCATTTTCCGCAAAATCTAAAACATGCTTCGAAGCTTCAAAAGCAAATCCCACACCTTCATAGTTTGGTAGCAAAGCAAACCCCAAATCCGGAAATCCCAAAAAATCTCTTTTAATTAAACCGCAAATTCCGACTGAAATATCAGAATTCTTATCACTTACATTAAATAAACCAAATCCATGTTCGGAATAACTTTTAATAGGACCTGTAGAAAGATAGTTTTCGGCATCTGAAAGAGTGTGAATTTTTTTGTCTCCAATAAATTCCAGCCACCCGGGAGTATTCACAATTTCTAAAATAAATGGAGCGTCATCTAAAGTAAATTCTGATATAAAGAGTCTTTCCGTGTTTAATCGAAAATTTTTCATTAGTTCAGCTCATGAGTTAGTTTTAAAGCCCAGTTATCATTTTGTTTCCGAAGATTTCTGAGTGCGTGTTTAATGATCCATATTCTATCTTTTGTAGCATCCGTACTCCATTTTTCGATAATCCTTTTAGCAACTTCTGGATTGTCTTTCAAAATATCATTAAGACAATTGGCCACAGACTTCTGAACATATTTTGATGGATCATCTTTAAGGTTTTCCAGAATAGGAAATAATGGAGTCGGATCATCTATAAACATCTGAAGCTTGGTGGCCCAAGGTAACCTCGGTCGACCGCCTTCACTTGATAACCTTCGGATGTGTTTATTGGAATCCAACGACCAGATTCTCATTCTTGCCATTGTTTGTTCTGAATATGTTTCAATAAAAGGGCGAATGGCATATTCACCGGTATTTCTCTTGGTGATCTCTTCTATGGCTTTCATGGAAATATCAAAGTGATCTAACCCATACTTTTCTACAAATTTTGCAATGGGCATGATCCAGTAATATTCTTTGAACATTCCGGTTTCTTCATCGTTTTCCGGGCCAAGTATTTGAAGCAAAACTTCAACTTGTTTTGGGTAATCATCTTCCAAATGGTTGTTTAGTTCATCGGCTATTAATTCCACTCTGTCTTTGAGTTCTAACCCATCAACTCCTGTATCTACTTTTTTGATGAAGGAAGAGGAATTAAAGTTCGCACTGACAGAAAGAAGTTTTTTCGAAAGCTGTTCTGCCAGTTCTTTATCGAACCAAAGTTTGAGGGGTTTGTAGGGCATAGAAAAAAGTAGGTTGGAGCAGAATTTACAGGATTACAGAATTGGTATAATTAAGTAAACTAAATTCTGTAAATCCAGAAATCTTGATAATTCTGCTTCAGATTTTATTGGACTAACAAACTCCCCAATCCCTTTTTAAGCCTCTCCATAGCGTCTTCAAGGTCATTCATCGATGCTGCGTAACTCATTCTCAATCCGTTAGGTTCGCCAAAAGCGTCACCAGGAACGAGAGCTAAGCCGAATTCTTCCAATAAATACATACAGAGTTCTGTTGAGGTTGCAATCTTGCTTCCGTCCGGTTTTGATGAATTCAAATAATGAGAGATATCAGGAAACACATAAAACGCTCCACCGGGTGAGAAGCAACTTACTCCTTCAATGGCATTTAAAGAGTTAACCATGAAATCGCGACGTTTTTTAAACTGATCACGCATCGCTATTACTTCATCCAATGAACCATTATATGCTGCTTCTGCTGCTTTTTGAGAGATAGAAGAAGGTGCAGAAGTTTCCTGACTTTGAATCTTGGACACAGCACTTACAACTTCATTGCTGGCTGCAAGGTAGCCCAATCTCCAGCCGGTCATTGCAAACCCTTTGGAAAATCCGTTCACTAATAAAACTCGATCTTTAAGATCAGGAGCAACATTTAAAATACTGACATGATCGCTGTCAAAAACGATGTACTCGTAGATTTCGTCCGAAACAATATAAATTTGAGGGTGATTACGAAGCACATTTGCCAAACCTTCCAGTTCTTCTTTGGAATAACACGCGCCGGTAGGATTTGAAGGCGAGCATAGAATGATTGCTTTGGTTTTCTCTGTAATAGAATCCTCAAGCTGCTGTGGTGTAAGTTTAAAATCGTTTTCAAAAGATGTTCTTACCAACACAGATTCTCCTTCTGCCAAACGAACCATTTCAGGATAAGAAACCCAGAACGGAGCAGGAATAATTACTTCATCGCCTTTATTTACGATAGCCAATAAACCAAAACCAACAGATTGTTTTGCACCATTAGAACAAATGATCTGAGACGGATCGTAATCCAAACCATTATCCCTTTTCAGCTTTGCAACGATGGCATCACGTAATTCCGGAGTTCCGGTATTCATCGTATATCCGTGGAATCCATCATTAATGGCTTTTATAGCTGCATCGCAAATATGTCGCGGAGTTTTAAAATCAGGTTCTCCTGCGCTGAGAGAAACTACAGACTTGCCTTGTCTTTTTAGTTCTTTAGCTTTTCCGGTGATCTTTAAAGTTTCTGACGGCTGAAGGTTTTGTGCCCTGTTGGATATCATGCGCGGGATGATTGGATTGGAGTGTAATTATTGTGCAGGCGGAAAATCCCAAATAGTTAGGTAAAAGGGAAACGTTATTTCAAGAACAAAAAACAAAATTCAAAAACCAAATAAAAACAAGAGCCTGAGAGGATTAAGCAAGCAGATCCTTCAGGTTCTGCTGAACAGGACTCGCTATTTATTCAGCTTTTCCAGTAGAGCTTTTGCAACTCTCTCGGGCACAAAGGATGAAAGATCACCATTCCAGTGAGCGACTTCTTTTACCAGCGATGCCGAAATGAAAGTAAAATGTTCATCGGGCATTAGAAATACAGTGTCCACTTCCGGGGCTAATCTTTTGTTGGTAAGTGCCATTCGGAATTCGTATTCAAAATCAGAAATTTGTCGAACGCCTCGGATCAATGTATTCGCTTTTACTTTTTTGGCGTGATTTACAAGCAATCCTGTAAACTGATCTACTTCCACATTTTTTGCCCACTCTTTTCCCTTCAGGCACTCTTTAATGAGTTCCACTCTTTCATCGCCTGAAAAAACAGCATTCTTTCTGTGATTTACGGCAACAGTCACTAAAACCTTATCAAAAAGATTGGTAGCGCGTTCCAAAATATCGAGATGCCCAAACGTGATGGGATCAAAAGAACCGGGGTATAAGGCAATGTGTTTCATAAGAGGAGTTTATTTAGAATCTACCGGATGCTTTTCAAAAATACTAACGGTTGTTCTGCCGTAAGCTTTGCTGAAGAAATGATGAGGATGCTCTTCGTAATTGTGATATTTATCATGTTCCAAAATAAACCAACCATCTTCATTCAGCCAATCATTGTCTAAGATTTCGGCAATCATTTCATCCATCCATTCATACCAATAAGGGGGATCACAAAAGATGAAATCATAACTCATAGTTCTGTTTTCTAAAAACTGTTGAACATCTGAAACCACGGTTCTGATATTTTTTTCGATCTCGAAATCAGTAGCTACTTTTTCGATCAGTTTTATATTATCCGGTTTAATATCTACGAAAGTAACTTGCTTCGCCCCGCGGGAAATTGCTTCAAAACCAAGATTCCCTGATCCACCAAAAAGATCCAGAATCACAGAATTCTCCAGATATTTGTATGCAACGATCTTGTTAAAGATGCTTTCTTTGGTTCGATCAGTCGTAGGGCGTACATCTAGTCCTTTCGGGATTGAAAATCGTCGTCCTTTAAGCTTTCCGGTAATTATTCGCATGAAGTAATTTTTGAGTAAATATAAGGAAACAACTGTAACACTATAACACCCTAACACAATAATGTTCTAAAGTGTTAGGGTGTTATAGTTTGGTTTTTGTAAGGTCAGAAATCCAGGCTTAACAGAATTGCCGGAAAAGCTGCCGCAAGATCAAATCCGTAGGTTTCTTCTTCTGCTTCAACGCCGATAGATTCTAAAGAATTCAAATGTGTTATTTCAGAAGATGGATCCCAAAAACTTTGAAGCGTTTGTTCTGTTTCATGTGTATGGTGACCAAACAGAAATATATTTTCATGTAAGCCATTCATCCAGGAAGAATTTGTGGCTTGTTGTAACCAATGGTAGGGAGTATCAGAAATTTGATCGAACTGGAAGTAAGTGGCTGCTCTGAATTTGCCCAACATAAAAGAAGTCATTGTAAGTACATTTTTATGACAACCGATCATCATAAATGAACCTCCGGGTTTCTGAAAAGAAGACCATTTTTGTGCAATCTCAAAATCGCTGGCAAAATCAGTAACCGCAATTTTTTCTGTAAGGTCATTGAAACCCTGCATAACTGCCCTTCTTCTCAAACAAAGAAATTTAAATGAAGACTTACTCAAACTGTGCCATGTAGGCTCTACGTCACCACGGTCAATTCCCTTCATTAAAATTGAAAGATGATCCTCACGTTCGTCGGCATTATCGTATACAACCTTGGGAAGAGCTGTCCAGCATTCTTCTCCGGGATGAGTGAGAGCGCGAACAGATTGAATACTGTTCTCTTTGAAAATGCGCTCAAATGTTGTCTGGAGTATAGGAAAGTATTCCTCATTTCGTGTAGTGATGGCTCGGTTTACATCAAAATTAAAGTCAAACGAGCCTATACGAAAAAGGTGCTTGCTGTTTTGAGGATCGTTGAGAGCATAAAAAAGTCGATCAGCAAAAAAACAAACACCCAGGTTTGAGGTGGATTCGCTCATTAATTCCAGCTAGGAGCATTTCGCATTGTAGTTCTTGATAAACTACCGATTGCGTCATCATAATCTTCACTTGGATCCTCTAGCAAATACAGCGGAGGACGAATAGTATCGTTTACAGAATAGATGAATCGTTGTTGATCTCTTGGTGAGTAGATCAACTGGCCTGGAGTAAAGGCCTCACCCTGATACGAAAGCAAGCTGTCAGAGATTGAAAGCAAAGCAGAATCGCTTTGTACAAATTGAACCACGGAATCCAAACCGCCTTCAGCAGGAGGATACTTTCCATAACGTACATCATACTGAATAAGAACATCTTTAACGGTGTTCATATGATAGCGAACACGTTCAGTCATAGCCTCACGCTCAAGTACTTTTTGATATGGTGTTACGATTGAATCATATAGAAACCAGGAAAGAGCTAAAATTAGGATCCCTAAAACGATGCTTAAAACTTTATTGCGCGTATCAATATTCATTTGAAATAAAAGTCAGTTAATTGTAAAGAATTTTGGAACTTTGAGAGGGTAAAAATACATTCGCACCCATATATATGCAACCATTGTAACTGATGTAAATGTAAATCTGTAATTAAGTAATGCCTGCTATGCATAAAAGGTGTTTTTATTACATAAAAAAACAAGTTTAGCTTGAATAAAAGAGTACTTCAATTAGCCATACCTAATATTATCAGCAATATTTCCGTACCCTTGCTGGGGGCAGTGGATACAGCAGTAATAGGACATTTAGAGCATGTTTATTATTTGGGAGCCATAGCGGTTGGGAGTATTATCTTTGATTTTATTTTTTGGGGATTCGGTTTTCTGAGAATGGGAACGACAGGATTGGTCGCTCAAGCATACGGCGCAGAAAACATTCACAGAACAAAAGTAATTCTCATAAGAGTGCTTTTGGTGGCACTGGCCGGTTCAGTAGCTATACTGTTAATGCAGTATCCCTTAATTGAATTTTCTTTGTGGGTAATAGATGCTTCTCCGGAAGTTGAAGAATACACTCGTATATACTATAAGATCAGAGTATTTTCGGCTCCGGCTACCTTAAGTCTGTTTGCTATAAACGGTTGGTTTCTTGGAATGCAAAATGCACGATATCCGATGATCATAACCATATTCCTGAACATCCTGAATATTGCACTGAACCTGACCTTCGTATTCTATTTTGGAATGAATGTTGATGGTGTTGCATGGGGAAGTTTACTTTCCAGCTATTTAGCAGTTGTGCTGGCGGTAATTCTATATCTGAGCACATATAATAAAGTAAAACTTAAAGTTTCATGGAGTGATCTGATCGAACTTGAGGAATTGAAAAAATTCTTCAGCGTGAATCGGGATATTTTTATCAGAACCTTGTGTCTTATTTTTTCATATGGCTTTTTTACGGCTTCATCAGCAGAAATGGGAGATGTTTGGCTGGCTGCAAATACGATATTACTTCAGCTTTGGTATATAAGTGCTTATGCAGTTGACGGTTTTGCATATGCCGCAGAAAGCTTGGTAGGAAAATATGTGGGAGCTATGGATTTCAAAAAAATGAGAAAAGCTATTTGGACATGTATGGCATGGGGATTGGGATTCGGTGTTGTGGGGACATTATTTTATGCAGTATTTGATCGCGAGTTGTTATCCATTTTTACTGACAAACCGTTGGTCATTGAAACCGCTATGATAGTAGCCATCTGGTTAATTATAGCTCCATTGATCAATAGCATATGTTTTATTTGGGATGGTGTGTATATAGGAGCAACTTCAACGGGAGCAATGCGAAATTCAATGTTAATCGCTACGATCGTATTTTTTGTTCCTGTATATTATTTAGTGAAACCTTTTGCGGGGAATCATGCGTTGTGGATCGCAATGACTTCTTTTATGGTTATAAGAGGGGTTACTTTAACACTATTTGCGAAAAAGGAATTGTTCTTAAAATTTCAACATAAACAATGAGTTCATGAAACAGATACTATTACTTAGACATGCAAAATCGAGCTGGGATCACCCCGGGCTGGATGACTTTGACAGACCGTTAGCCAAAAGAGGGTTAAAGGACGCTCCGAGAATGGGAAAATTTCTAAGAAAGACAGGAAGAATTCCGGACCTTATCATTGCATCCACAGCACAAAGAGCCAAAGAAACTTCTCAGCTTGCTGTAGAAGGAATGAAAGAAGATGAAAATATCATCAGCTGGAACAGTGATTTGTATTACGGAAGCATGAGAGATTATTTGAAAGCAATTCAATCAGCCGATGAAGAAGTTGAACGAGTAATGATTGTCGGACACAACCCTAAAATGGAAGATACAGCCGGAGCATTGATTGGTTCTGAACGCCCTTCCGATGTTCGTATGCCCACTGCTGCTTTAGTGTGCGTGAATACATATGCAGCTAGTTGGGATCAAGTACAATGGGGAGGTTGCGAGCTGGAGTGGATGATGATTCCCAAGGTGTTGAAAGAAATCTGATATCGGCACGAACTTGCTAAACATTTATATGCACTTTGTTTATATTCAAAAACGAAAACCAATCTACAATTCAAGAATTAATTAAGAATGAATTTTCAGCAAAACTACTTTTTTCTATGTAAAACTCCACTAAGCGCAGAAGGTGCTGAAGATGTTGAGGTGATAACCAGAGCTGAAGACAGTACAGATTTTTCTCGAGTGTTTAAGGAATATGAAGAGAAAAGATCACATGCGTTTAACAGCGACAATATCTACAGTGTGGTTCGCGCTGATGATATCTATGATCTGATCCGGATGCCTAATGAAAAGGATGCGAAAGAAGAAGCATACGAAAGAGCTACTCCTGAGATCATTACAAATCTTCAACATCGTGCAATGCAAGGTAAAGATGCTAATGCAAAAGCTATTTTGAAAGAAGTTTACGATCTGGAGTAAAAAGGCTTTTTCGTACTAAATGGGAACATTTTCCTTCTTTTAGGAGTTATAATAGTAGCAGAAATGATAAACAAAGCTAATTATTATGAATGACTTAACAATTGAAGGAAATTGGAATCAGGTTAAAGGTAAATTAAAGCAAAAATACTCTGACCTTACAGACGATGATCTGAAGTTTCAAGAAGGAAAAGAAGACGAGCTTTATGGTAGACTACAAGAGAAGCTTGGGAAAACAAAAGATGAGATTAAAGAATTAGTAGCTTCTTTATGAGATTAAAAGAAGCTGATTCACAAAATTAAGGAAGTCGAAATGGCTTCCTTTTTTTATGTCTGATGGTTGCAGTTCGGAATCATCAGAGATATTTTAATGTACTATTAATAATCAAAGAAATTAACGACTGGAGAATATGGAAAATTTTGAATTTGATTCTGAAATGCTGTTGGATTTTGTGCTCACCTATGCGCCTAATGTTTTGAAAGCAATTGCAGTTCTTGTATTAGGGCTTTGGGTAGTTAAACTAATCAGCGGAGGAATTAAAAGAGTATTCAATAAAAGTAATGTCGATCCTTCCTTACAAGGGTTTCTAAGAGGGCTGATATCAATGATACTCAAAGTGATGGTTTATATTACTTCACTTGGGATGTTAGGTATAGAAATGACCTCATTTATTGCAATTCTGGGTGCTGCAGGTTTGGCAGTTGGATTAGCTTTGCAAGGAAGTTTATCCAATTTTGCGGGAGGAGTTTTGATACTCTTTTTCAAGCCTTTCAAAGTTGGAGATTTTATCGAAAGAGGCTCAGAATCAGGAACTGTTGAAAAAATTGATATTCTTCATACCATTTTGAACACACCTCAAAATCAGACAATTGTTGTTCCAAACGGACAGCTCGCAAATTCTCCTGTTACAAACTATTCAAATAAAGAAACAAGACAAGCTCGGTTTTCGGTTGGTATCAGTTATGGAGCGGATATTAAAAAAGCACGTGAAGTAATATTAAGAGTATTGAACTCAGATGAAAGATTGTTGAAAGAACCGGCTCCGGTAGTGGTGCTAACTGAGCTGGCCGATAGCTCGCTTAATCTTTCTGCACGGGCCTGGACTAAAAACTCTGATTACTGGCCTTTTTTCTGGGAAAATCTTGAAAAGATCAAAGAGGAACTGGATAAAGAAGGTATTGAAATTCCGTTCCCACAAAGAGACATTCATGTACATAATGTTGACTAAATAATTTTATCAGCTTAGCTAAAGCCGGTTCTTTGAGCCGGCTTTTTTTATATCAGAAAACTGATTATAAAAAAAAGTTTATAAATACTATCTTATTCAACTTATATAATGCAGGCATGAGCCGAATCAATGAACCAAGTGGAAAGGAAGGTTGCTATTATGAACCTGGAGCAAGATAAAAATACAGACAAAGACACCAACGATTCACCAGAGAATCCGGAAGTAACAAACGAAGAGAGTTCAGCTGAGGAGAAAACAGAAGCTCCTGTAGCAAAAAAGGAAGAAAAGGTTGAGGAACCGGTTTCTTCAGAACAAGAAGAGGAATCCGCAAAGGAGGCAGAACCTTCATTAGAAGAAAAGGATGAAGAAGAAGTTGTAGAAAGTGAAAATGAGGCAGCTTCCGATAAAGAGGAAGAAACCGAAACATCGGATTCTGAAGAAGAAAATAACTCTCAGGAATATTACACAAAGATCTTGAGCAAGATCAAAGAGGTTTTGGAAACTAAAGATTGGGGATTGATCTCAAATGAATTTTCAAACCTCTCTTTACATATTGGGGAAGGACCGGAACCTGATGAAGAATCAAAAGCCCTGCTGAAAGAATTTGAAGAGTTAAGATCTGATTTCGAAGAGCGGAAAAAAGCTCACTATGAAGAGTTGAATAGGAAAAGAGAAGAAAACCTGAAGAAAAAGAAAGAGCTTCTGAAGCAGTTTGCTGACATTGTTAATGAAGAAAAATGGACAGCAACAAAAGAGGTTTCTCAGATAAAAAATAGTTGGGACAGAATTACTCAAATCCCAAGAGATGAAATTGATGCATTGAATGAACGATTCGATTCATTCATGGAAGAATTTGACAGCCACAAGGTAGATCGTCTTGTAAAAAAGCTTGAGAAAGAAGAAGATAATCTGACATTGAAGCTTCTTTTATTAGATAAAATGGAAGCTTTGAATGAACGTAGTGATGATTCAAAAGCCGATTTTAAAGCTTTGACAAAAGAATTTGACGACCTTCACAGTCAGTGGAGAAAAATTGGAAGAGTCCCTAATGAAAAGAATCAGATGGTCTGGGACCGATTCAATACTGCTGAAGATGCCTTCAACCAACTTCGGTTTAAGAATGATAAAGCCTACCGCGAAAAGATTGAGAAGTCTTTAAAAAAGAAGAAAAAACTTATTGCCGAAGCTGAGGCTTTAGTTGATAACGAAAATATTGCAAAAGCGGCGCGTAAGGTTAACAAGCTTCATAATGCGTGGAAAAAAGCCGGTAATCTTCCCCAAAAGGATGAAAATGAATTGTGGGATAAATTTAAAGCTGCAACAGACGCTTTCAATGAAAAGAAATCTGAAAATATTGATGTTCTCAGAGAACAGGAAGAAAAAAACTATGACAAAAAGCTCCAGTTAATAGAGCAAGCTGAAGCCATACAGGATACAGAAGATTTTGATAAGGGTCATCAAACAATGCAAAACCTGATGGACCAATGGAAAAAGATAGGGCCGGTTCAGCGCAAGAAGTCTTCTAAGATCTGGAAGAAGTTCAAGGCTGCGATGGATGTATTCTATGAGCGTCGTAGAGATCACTTTAAAGATCGTAGAGGAGAAGAGAAGGAGAATCTTGAAAAGAAGAAAGAAATTCTAAGCAAGCTTAAGGAACTAGGTTCTCATGAAGATCCTGTGAAAGCAGTTGAAGAAGCAAAGAAATTACAGGATGATTTTAAAAATGCCGGCTATGTTCCGATTAAATCAAAGAATAAGATCTGGAAGCAATACAGGGAAGCCTGTGATGTAATTTATGAACGATTCAGAGCCAGTGGTTCTGATTTGGGAATGGAGAGAGAGCTGGCTTCGGAGGGAGTAGAACCTGCAGACAGGAAGCAGGTAATAAAGCTACGCAAAGAGAAAAATGCTATTCAGAAAGACGTTTCTAAACTGGAATCAGAAAGCATACAATACGAAGAGGCAAAAACGTATTTTAAACCAACAAATAAAGGCAATAAACTCAGAGATGAGTTGCAGGAAAAGATCGATAAAGTTGGTGAAAAACTGGATAGTAAAAAGCAAAGAATTTCAGAAATAAATCGTGCACTTCGGGATTTAATGACTTCAGATGAAGAGGAATAACGGAAGAATTAGATTATTTGAAAGCGATAGTTATATTTACCTATTATTACATCTAACAATACGTTGATATTTGGAAAGCAACATCAAAATAAAACTTTGGGGAGTAAGAGGTTCAACGCCATGTGCTAACCCTGAAAATATGAGGTACGGAGGTAACACTTCTTGTATCCAGATATCCATTCCGGGAATGAAAGAGTTGCTTATAGCTGATTGTGGAACAGGTTTCAGAAATCTGGGCAACGAACTGGACTCTAATGGCAAAAGTTTAATGGGGAAGATTTTTATCACTCACCCCCATTGGGATCACTTGCAAGGATTTCCTTTTTTTAAGCCTTTCTATGATCCAAGAAATCGTTTTGAAGTGTATATGCCTCCTCAGGATGGAATTGGGTGTAAGGAAATTCTTCAAGGTCATTTGTCGAATACTTTTTTTCCGGTTTCGATTGATATGCTTGAGTCAGAACTTGATTGCATTACTTTTGAAAAGGGTAAACTGAATTTCAACAAATATACTGTTGAGTTCATGTGGGCAAACCACACAGTGCCAACCGCAATATTCAAATTTAACATTGAAGGGACTATAATTGTTTTTGCTCCTGATAATGAGCTTCCTGTTAATATAGATTCTGATAACAAGGCATTTGTAGATGAGTTCCGAGCTTTTGTAAAAGGAGCTAACGTGCTAATTCATGATGCACAATTTACCAAAGAACAACATTTGGATAGATTGGGTTGGGGGCATTCGAACTGGGAAACAGTTATTGAACTGACGAAAGATCTTGGAATAAAAAGATTATGTTTTTCTCACCATGATCCGGATCATAGTGATGATACTCTGGATAGGATAAACTCTAAAATTGCGAGTATCAAAGGCACTTCATATGATGAAGCTAAGGTGATACAAGAAGGACAGGAAATATACCTGCCCTTCTAAATACCATTAAGAATTAGTTTAGAAGTAGTATCTGACACCAATTCCACCATCAGCATCACCATCAGTATCGGGAATCAAATTGATTACAGGTGCAACTTCGAGATAGAATTCCAAAGGGGCTTCGGGCGCTAAATATGATAGTCCAAGAGGGATACGTGCTCCGAAGAAAGTATCATTTGCAAAAATTGCACGAGCACCTAAACCATAAAAGAAAGCCAAATTACCTTTTTCAACTTCCAAAGGCTTATGCCATTGATGATCAGCGTGTATATAAATGGCGTCATTTCCTGATAATGACCAAGCCAGACCAACATCAAATGCAGTGTTTTGACTTGTCCAGGATTTAAGCGTAATACCGGTTGGCTCACCGATCATTACACCAAGTCCGGTTTTTCCTGCATTGGTATCCTGAGCAGTAGAATTGACTGTCAAAAGACCTGTAAAGACTAAGGTGAAAATTAAAAGAAACGATTTTTTGATTGTTTTCATTTTTTGGTTAGTTAGTTCGTATTCAAAGAGTTAAAGGATATATTTAAGATTTTAGTTCCAATTATTAACAACAACTAATACTAGTGAATAACAATAAAATTATCGTTTTCGTAAAAAATGCAGTGCCGGGAAAAGTAAAAACACGTTTGGCCAAAACAATTGGGGACAAAGAAGCTCTGGAAGTGTATTTGAGATTACTGGGAATTACTAAAAAAGAAGTTTTAAAAGTAGATGCAAAAAAAGAGGTTTGGTATGCATGGGAGATTGGTAAAGATGATATTTGGGAAGAAAATAACTTTGCAAAAAAAACTCAGACCGAAGGAGATCTTGGAGAGAAAATGAAACATGCATTTAACCAATCTTTTAAAAGCGGTAGCGATAAAATTGTACTGATCGGAAGTGATTGCCCAACTTTGACAAGTAAAATTATGGAAGAGGCTTTTGCCAAACTGGATGATAATGATGTTGTTTTTGGTCCGTCAGAAGATGGGGGTTATTATTTAATTGGAATGAGTTCGTTCAAGCCTGAAGTTTTGGAAGGTATTGATTGGAGCACGGAAAAAGTGATGCAACAAACAGAACAACAAGCCCGGGAAAATAACATCTCTCTTGCGAAGCTCGAACCATTAAATGACATTGATAACGAAGAGGACTGGCAAACGTATTTGGCAAGTTTAAATTAGAATGGTAAGTATAATTATACCGGTTTTTAATGAAGAGTCTACTTTAAATGACTTAATCCCATATTTGCAAAACGCTATAAAAGATAAAAATGCTGAGCTGCTATTAATTGATGGAGGTAGTAGTGATAATACAGTTCAGATATGTAAAGAGCTTGGTGCAACCATATATACCTCGCCACTTAAGGGAAGGGCTTCTCAAATGAATTACGGGGCAGAGAAATGTTCGGGTGATATATTATATTTTTTGCATGCAGATTCTCTACCTCCGCTAAATTTTATTGGCGACATTTTGGAAAGCATAAATGAAGAATATATAGCCGGATGTTATCGTCTGGCTTTTAAGCCGGAACTTCCATTGCTAAAGTTATATGCCTGGTTTACTAAATTTGATAATGATCTATTCAGGTTCGGAGACCAAAGTCTTTTTGTTACAAGAAAAGCATTTGAAAAGATTGGAGGCTTTGATCAAAAATTAAAAGTTATGGAAGACCAACAGATTGTCGTTGATCTAAAAAAAGAAGGAAAGTTTAAAATTGTGAATAATTCAATTATTACTTCTTCGCGCAAGTATATGAAAGTAGGGGTTTTGAAGCTTCAACTGGTATTTACAATTATTGTAATTTTTTACTATCTGGGTGTAAGTCAAAAGGTTATGTCGGATTTTTACGCCAAGCAAGTTCAATAAGGTGTTACCAAACTGTAAAACCTTGAATTCTAACTACGATTGAGTTAGAATTTTCTTATAATTGTGTTCATTATAATCGTTAGCAATTTATCGTTATTTGAAGAAGTTAATCCTACTCCTGATCGTTTTAGTTATCCCATTTTGTGTGAACGCACAAGTTCCATTTGAAAGAGCTGAAACGGATGCCGGTATTATCGGCTTATCAATTACAAATTTTGGAACATTAGGTAAACCTGATGTGAGAAATAATCCTGAAAGCGGCTCAAGTATGCGCTTTCCGAAATCTACGGGAACCGAACACTTGTTTGAAGCCGGAATTTGGATAGGTGCGGATGTGGGAGGTCAGATCAGACTATCTTCGTCTTCTGTAACCAATCCAGCCGGTTATTCCAGAGGAGCTCAAGGGTTTGAATTTACTTCTGAATCTGTAATTACTCGTAGAAGTTCTGATCCCAATAATGAATTCTTTTCTGTCTCAGCAGTTAGTGAGCGTGATATTTTAGCATCTTTTACAGATCGTCGCAGAAGTGTGAACGGCACAGAGATTACCGGGCATGATAACCCACTGTTTACAGATGTAAAATTAGAGAGCTACAATTGGGGGTTTCCTTTCACAGAGAACTTCACCATTCTGAAATATGATATAACAAATAACAGCGATATTCACGCTTTGCCCGAGACATGGGACAGCGTGTATGTAGGAATGTATGCAGATCTGGTAGTACGAAATGTAAATAGTACTACCGAAACCGGTGGAGCCTTTTTCAATAAAAACGGTATTGGGTTTATGGATTCACTAAATACCATGTATGCATTTGATGCCGGTTCGCCGGATGACCCAAGTATAAACACTTATGGTGCGGTTTCAATAGTTGGTGCCGAGTACAGAGACTCTTTTTTCCACCCTGATAATCCCGATACATTAGATGGTAAGTTTACTCAAACGGGCTTCAATGTTCCTGATCTAGGGCCGAGTTATTGGTTGTTCAGTGCCGGAGCAGGGGATTTTACCGCTCCCTCAAATGATGGCGATCGATATGATAGAATGGCTCAACGGTTTCCTTATGAAGATAACGAGCAAAATCTTAGAGAAGACGGTCAAAGTGGTAATGGAAATTATATTTCATTTATTTCTATGGGGCCTTTCCCACAGGTGGAACCGGGTGAAACTATTACTGTTTATTTTGTATTTAGTGCCTCACTAAAGCCGGATCAGTTTCAAGGGCAAGCGGGTAAGTCTGTTGACACCGAAGGTTCCAGGGTTAATATGGTAAGTACTATCAATTCAGCCAATAGTGTATTCAGAGGTGAGGATAAAAATAAGAATGGTGTTCTTGATCCCGGAGAAGATACAGATGGAAATGGCGAGTTAACACGATATTTATTTCCAACACCGCCTGATAACCCAAAGACAAAAATTGTATTAGAAGCTGGAAAGGTGTCTATTTATTGGGATAAAACAGCCGAAGAGTCTGTAGACAGGGTATCCGGAGAGATGGATTTTGAAGGGTATCGTGTATACAGTTCAGATCTTGGGCAGGACATAAATCCAAACTCCAGATTGATCAGAGAATTTGATAAGCCAAACAACAATATTGGATTTGATGTGGGTTTCAATGAGGTAGAACTTGATGAGCCGGTTACTTTTGAAGGAGATACTGTTGAATATTACTACCGCTACGACTTAACTAACCTATTAAGTGGTTGGCAATATCAGGTTTCAGTAACTGCTTTTGACCGTGGTGATTCAGAATTTGGAGTTGAAAGCCTTGAAACCAGTACCAATTCAAACGCTGTGCGTGTTTTTCCGGGAACTCCCGTAAATACTAATTTCGGAGATGATGGGTTTGAGGTAGGAGTATATCCAAATCCATACAAAGTGAATGCAGCTTGGGATGGACCTAGTGAAGGAGATCGCAAGCTCTACTTTTATAATTTGCCATCAAAAGCAGAGATCAGAATTTATACCATTGCTGGAGATATTGTAGCAGAATTTGAACATGATTCTGAAACTTATTCCGGAGACATCTCATGGTTCGATGATTTTAGTAACGATCCACGAGTGCTTCCCGGTGGAGAACATGCCTGGGATTTACAAAGTGAAGCGAATCAAATCTTAACAACGGGTTTATATCTTTTTACCGTTAAAGATGTAACTACAGGAAAAATAGAAAAAGGAAAACTTACAATAATCAAATAATACTTATTACTATGAAAAAACTGATACAATTTTTTGCAGTAACTATGTTAGTTGCTTTGCCGATGTTTGCGCAAGCTCAGGACACAGTTTCTGTGAAAGAATTAAATACGTACGAGGGACTTACTGAGTATTCACAGAATGCTCTACAAGCGCACCCATTAAATGGTGTTACTGTAACTTACACAGGTGTAATCGTTTCCAATCCTAAAACTTCCGGGAATGCAACACCTAATGATACTAACAGTGATGGCGTAATTGATGACATCGGAAGGATACATGTTTTCATTACAGATACAGCTGCTGTAACACAAGGTAGAGCAGGAATGTCCATACAAATTGTGGAAAGTGATTACGAGTTACTTGAAGGTTTCCAAAGAGGAGATGTGGTTACTTTTGTAGGCCGAATGACGTTCTTCAATTCAACTGTACAAATGACTGCAGATGAAGCGTCGCTTCAGGGAACAACATCTATCAACTTTCCGCAGTATGCAGAATTACTTGATCCGTGGGAAGTAACTGTAGATGAACTTGTTACTGCAAATGGTGATGGTACTTTCCAGATGGATATTGAAAGCTATCAAAAGTACAACAACGCTTATGCCAAAATAACCGGCGCAACTGTAAGTAATATTTCCGTTGGTAGCAGAGTTGATTGGGCATTAAATGAAAATGGTTCAAGAATTTACATGTATGATATTTCTCTTCGTTTCAGAAATGACAGAGGTTTGGGATATCTGCCTGAATGGAACTACAGAAGATTGCCTGGTCTGGAAGACGGTTCTGACGGTAATTTTGAGCCTCCTGTAGCAGGAGCGGTAGTAAATGTAAGTGGTTTCTTAAACCTGCAGGGCGATGATCCTGACGGTACCGTTCCTTCAAACCAGATTTCATGGAGCATGAGTCCATTTGAAGATGGTGTACTTTGGACAACTGATGATAGCTCAGGAGAGCCTTTAAGATGTGTTGATGGCGAGCTTTGCAATGGCGAGACTTTGAACTGGCCAAGTGATGTTGAAGTTGTAGGTCTTCCTCCAAGTTTCAGCAATGCAGCACAATCTGATTCCACCGTAACTTCTTCTGACGCTGTTACTGTAAGCGTTGATATTGTTGCTGATGGCTCTGCTACAGTTACAGGTGCTAACATTGTGTATTCTGATGGAGACACTACTGTAACTGCTGCAATGACAAATTCAGCGGGTAATACTTTTGAATTTACACTACCTACTTTTGATAACTTCAGTCCAGTATCATTCTATTTTGAAGCTACAGACAGTGAAGGATTAACAGGTAGAGATCCTATCTCAGGAAACTATGGCTTCTTTGTACAGGATGAGCCTATCAATTCTATTGCTGTGATTCAAACAACAGCTGATGGAAAAGCAGGTGCAAGTCCGTTGGATGGAGCTGGAGCACTTCCGGTTGATATTTCAGGAATTATTGTTTCTGACAACTCTGATGGAGTAATTATTCTTCAGGAAGCAGCAGCAGCGTGGAGTGGTATTTTCTTAGAAAGAACTTCAGCTACACAAGCTTTGGTAAAAGGAGATTCTATCACGGTTACTTCTGCAGAGGTTTCTGAAGCAGCGGTAGCAAGTAACTCTTTGACCCTGACTCAACTGGTAAATCTTGAGTTTACTGTAAATTCTTCAGGAAACGATACTGATCAGGTAATTCCTGTTATAAGTACTGATACTGTTCAGGCTTTACAAAACGGTGGCGAGCTTGAGAACTATGAAGGAATGGTTGTTAAATTTGAAGATGTTGAACTAACAGCAAGAGGATCTTTCGGTGAGTATACACTGCAAAACTCTGATGCTGATTCAGCAAATGGAGTTCAATTCAATGAAGATATACGTTCAACTGTTGTTGGAAACACTCAAGCCAGAGGAGATTACAATGAAACAGTTAGAGCAGGTAAATCGCTCGATGCCTACGCTGTTGTAGCAGCTTCTTTCGGAGCTCCTAAATTCCACCCTAGAACAGCTGCAGATATTATAGCTGCTGATGGGAATGCTTTTACTCCGTTACTGGATTTCTCCTTAACAGGACCTTCAGACAGTGCAAGTATTGTTGTTGATAAAGCATCTTTCGAATTTACATGGAATTCATCTCAGGATTTTGATGGTGACGATGTGAGTTATGTATGGAAGCTATACAGTAGCGATACAACCACAGTACATGTTGATGTAGATTCTGATTCAGAAGGATCAGCAAATGTATCAACTGCTGATTATGATGATGTAGATACGTTCTTATCTGAGCAAGGTCTTCAGAACGGAGAATCGGAAACTTACTTATGGACAGTATTTGTAACTGATGGTTCGGATACACTACAAGTAAGAAGTTCATTCTTTGACGATTACGCACCTATTTTCAGAGTGTTAACTTTGGAAAAAGCACTACTTACTTCAAACGATTTCGAATCAGGTACTCCTGATGCTTTTGCACTTGAGCAAAATTACCCGAATCCGTTTAACCCAACTACAAATATAAAATTCTCTCTACCTAAAACGGCAGATGTGAGTCTTACTATTTATAACATGTTGGGCCAAAAAGTAAGCACGTTAATTAATGAAAAAATGAACTCTGGATTCCATATCGTACCATTTGATGCAAGTAACTTATCAAGTGGAATGTATATTTACAGAATCAAAGCAGGTTCATTCACCAGCACTAAGAAAATGCTGTTGATTAAATAAACATTTTGAAATGGAGCTACCTGTTTCAATCAGGTAGCTCCATTCTTTTTTTAATAATTTATCTCTTGAAAACACACGCACTTTTACTTCTATTTTTATTTTCGACATTGATCTATTGGAATGGATGCAATGAGACTATAAATGGAGAACTTTCAGAAAACCAACCACCATCAACAAATTTGACTGTAGAAAGGATAAATCGTGGAAATGATTTTCGTTTGTCCAGCCAAATTCAAATTTCGTGGTTTGGCAATGATCCCGATGGATTTGTAGCAGGCTTTGAGTATGCTATAAATGATACTTCTGAAGGAAATTTTACATTTACGACAAAAACAGATAGTGTTTTTATTCTGCCGATCACGTCAGGGCAACAAACGGATGACGTACTTTTTAAAGTAAGGGCGGTTGATGATAAAGGATTGGCAGACCCTGTTGGGGCATCATTGGTATATCCAATAGTTAATTCAATCCCCCAAGTTTCGATCAATTCCAATCAATCTCCACCGGATACATTATTTTCTGTATCCAGTTTTGGATGGAACTTTAGTGATCCCGATGGATTGCTAAATCTTGCAAGCACAGAAATTGCTATAAATGATACTATAAATGGATGGGTTAACATTCCATTCACTGAAGATGATGACGGACAACTATTTATATCTCTTGAAGTAGATAACTCTACAGCAGGAACGAATGATGCACAGGTTTTTCTTGGAAGAAGCTATTCAACGCTTCAAGTAAATGGAGAAAATTTAACAGTTCCGGTTAATGTTGGAGCACGAAACACATTTTATGTTAGAGCTGTGGATGCGGCTGGTTCAGCCAGTGAATTAGATTCTTTGTCATGGTATATAAAAGAGCAGAAATCAAACACGTTGTTCTTAAATGATTACTCAGGACCTAGTTCATCAAACAGACAACAGTTTCATTTGAACTTATTACAACAAAACGGAATCTCTCCAGATATCTGGATAATAAATGATGGAGATGTTTCACAGGATAAAGTAGCACTTTCCAGTGCTTTTCCGGCAGTTATAGACCCGACTTTGATCAAAACGCTTTCCAAATGGGATCATATTTACTGGATATCAAATGATCTGGATAGAAACATTACATATGCTCAGGAAATTTTAGATGAATTCTTTGATAACGGCGGTACTTCTTTTATAAATATTCCGATGAAGAATATTGATGAGGAGGATCCTGTTTTTAATTTCTTACCTGTGGACTCAATTCAGACCGGACAATTTCTGATTCTGGAAGATTCTCTTGTCACACCAACCGATGCTGCTATTACAAATACGCTAAGAGTAGAATCCGGATCTTTTGCTTTAAGTGGTGTGTTTCCGGTAAAAGGGGTGAGCGGAAGCACAAGTTTATATCAGGCTAATTTTGTAAGAAGAACTGCAACTGGCGGGGTTCGGGCTTATAATGATTATCAATTTGTTACCATAGAGAATACTGAAGGGAATGTTATTTATTTCAGTCTTGATTTGTCGAACCTTAACGGGAATAACAATATTAGTGATATGATTCAGGAAGTTGTCATAGAACGTTTAGGCTTTAAACAATAGAATTATGAAAAGATTAAAAAGTGTACTTATAGCCTTATTCTTTATCGGAGCCGGTTCAACTGTTTTTGCACAAACAGGTGGAATTAAGGGCATTATAACTGATGCAGAAACCGGCGAAACATTGATCGGTGTTAATGTATTGATATCCGGAACCAGCTTTGGTGCAGCAACAGGTTTGGACGGAGATTACGAAATTGATGATATCCGTGCCGGAGAATACACTGTAAGAATCACCTATATAGGATACGAAACGGTTCTTCTCACAGCGATCAAAGTTGAAGAAGGAGAATTTACCGAGCTTAATTATAAACTGAAGTCAAAGGTACTTACTTCGGGTGAAGAGATCGTTGTAATTGGTGAAAGACCGATTTTTGATGTTGAGAAATCAACAACCTCCTCTACCATTTCAAGAAAAGATATTGAAGCTGCGCCTGTAAGGAAAGTTGAAGATGCAGTTTCTCTGCAATCAGGAGTAATTAAAGATCCAACAGGATTATATATAAAAGGTGGACGTGCTTACGAAACCGGTTACGTAGTTGATGGAGTTTCTGCTCAGGATCCTTTGGCGGGGACAGGTTTTGGTTTAGATCTTGGAGCAAATTCGTTCAGCAATATCGAAGTAATTACAGGTGGAGTTGGTGCGGAGTACGGAGACGTTACCTCAGGAGTTGTATCAGTAAAGACCAGAAATGGAGGCGATACTTATGAAGGAAGTTTTTCCCATAAAAGAGATAATTTTGGCTCTAATGTAGAGGATCACCAAGCCAACTATTTTCAGGATGTTTATGAGATCAGCATTGGAGGCCCGGGTGTTATCGCTGAAAAATTATTACCCAAATTAGGTCTGGATATCCCTGGAAAAATTACTTTTTATGCCACCGCTCAGGTTGCTTTAGAAGATGGATATACAAAAATTGCAGCAGATCAAATCCAATCATCTATATCAGGCTCAGATTTTTGGTCGCCCAGACAAGGTAATCGTTGGAATGGGATGTTGAAGCTTACTTATAATATAAAGCCGGGAATGAGGTTGCAAGCGGCCTATCAACGTTCGCTTACTATCAATCAGAATACAAGAATGCTTCAGATTACAGGAGCTGATACTCAGGTTCAGCCGGGCTTTCAGTTCGCATTTTCAAATGGGTTTTTAGACAATGCGAATACATACACGCATGATTCAAATCTATCTTATTTAAAATGGACTCAGACCCTATCAACTTCATCTTTTTATGAAGTTCAGGTAAGCCGGTTATTTACACAATTGAGGGCTGATGCAAATGGAAGAGATTGGCGCCCTGATGTAGTTGATGGTGAATTCGATCCGGAAAGTATCGTAACTTTCCCGGGAAATGAATTTGAAGGAACGGATGATTTTACTTACATCCTTGCAGGTCCCGGCTATTTTAATAATGGCGGAATTGCAACGCTTTGGCATGATCATTTTGCAGAAGAAATTACAGTAAGATCAAGCTACACAAAATTATTTGGTGGTCAACAAAATCAACTTGTAATAGGCTTTGAATCAAAATTCAATGATTATCAATGGATTGATATTACTCGCCCCTGGATTGGAGCACCAATCAGAATTGACGAAAACACAGTTTCCGAAACTTTCAGAGTTGGCGAAAATTTTGATGCCTGGAGAGTAAAACCTAATCGTGGTGCGTTGTTTATCACTGAAAAAATTCGTTATAACGGATTGATAGCAAATATTGGTGGAAGGTTTGAATATTGGGCTCCCGGCCGATATGTGGATGAGCGTGTGGAAGAAGCACTGGATCCTAATGTATTCTCAACCATCCCAACTTTTGTTGCTGAGCAGTATCAGGAGGATAGTAAAGAAATATTTGGCTTGAGATATAAATTTATTTTCCTGCCCAAAATAAATGTGTCATTCCCTGTAAGAGAAAATCAGGTTCTATTCTTTAATTATGGACATTCTGCAAGAATACCTCATCCGAGTTTTGTTTATGCAGGTTTAGATCCATTCTTTCAGGATCAGTCTGATCTCCCAAGTTTAGGAAATCCGAACCTGAACAGAGAAGTAGATATTTCTTATGAAATAGGTCTTCGAAACCAAATTACTTCCAATGATGCTTTGAATATTTCTGCATTCTGGAGAGATAAATATGATTTTGTTACCTCACAAAGCATCAGGGTTAATGATGTTGACGGAAGACCTGTTACTAAGGCGTTCAGAATAAATGGTGATTATGCAAGATCGAGAGGTGTGGAAGTTTCTTATCTGAAGAGATACAGAGATTTATTAAGAGGCCAGCTTTCTGTTACTTACAGTCGTGCGGAAGGTTTGAGTTCTACAAATGATGATAATTTAAGCGGAATTTCAGGAAGCCAGAATGTTGGAAATAATATTGAGACACCATTGGCTTGGGATCGTCCATTCGATATAAAAGGTAACATCACATTTACACATGCAAGAGAAAATGGAATTTTGGATAGTCCTATTTTAAATGACTTTCAACTATTTGTTTCGGCAGTATGGAGAAGTGGTGCACGTTATACTCCTTTCGAAAGAGTTGGAACGGAAAGAAATCCAATATCAGGAGAAGAAAACTGGAGGCCGATATACGAGCAAATAGATGACCCGGCAAAGAGATACAGTGAGGTTGGACCTGCCTGGTTCTATATGGACTTCAATCTTCAAAAATGGTTTACAATCGGGGAAACGAGAGTATCTACTTTCTTAGAGATATCAAACTTCCTGAATAACAAAAGCGCAGTAGTTATTAATCCGGTAACTGGAGAAGGCTATAAGCAATATCCAAGCAGTCAGGCAGAGTTGATTGCCCTCAGAGATGACCGGTCATATGATGTTCCGAATAATGTTAGGGATCCAAGATATCTGGACCCTACTGACAACGGCTTACCGCGCTACGAAAACCCAGCAAACTTTTTACAGCAAAGACACATTGTCTTTGGTCTTTCAATCAACTTTTGATGAAAAATTACTCTAACTTTATTTCACTCTTTATTGCCGGATTGTTTTTGTTTTCCGGTACGCAAACATTTGGCCAAACATCTTATGGAGATGACCGCTCTGGAACGGAAGGCTTTCAATTCACTAAGATAACAGTGGATGCAAGAAGTGCGGGAATGGGAAATTCCAATATGGCTGATGCAACCGACGGTTCCAGTTTATACTGGAACCCGGCAATGGCATCGAAGATAGGAAGTTCTTTTGCCACCCTTTCTCATACCGAGTATTTGGTTGAAACTAACCAACAGTATTTTGGATATATCCATAAATACAATGATTTTGCTATCGGAGGGTCGATCCAATACTTCACTTCGGGTGATCAAAAGGTAACTACGGAAACCCAGCCATTTGGAGATGGGCGTACATTCAGAACACACCATCTTTCTGCAGGTTTAACCGGCTCGCATAAGATTACTGACCTCTTTAGTTATGGTATTTCTTTGAGATATTACTATTTGAATTTCTTTGACATAACCTATCAGACAGGCGCTATTGATTTTGGTTTTTCATACGATGTAGGAGAAACAGGTCTGAGATTTGGAGTAAGTGTCAATAACTTTGGTTTTGAAGCTTCCCCTGATGGAGAAGTATCGAATTCTACTCCAGAAGGCGAAGAAACAAACGAGCCTGAAAGCGAACTTTCACTGCCAACACGCTTTATTATTGCTGCTGCTTATGATCTGTACGAATCAGGGCAAAACAAAGTGGTAGTAACAGCTCAAATCAATAACCCAAGTGATAATTCAGAGGAACTGAATATTGGTGGTGAATATAGTTTTATGGATCAGTTCTTTTTCAGAGCCGGGTATGAGTTTGGCAATGAAGAAAGAATACTACCAAGCTTTGGAGCAGGAGTTAAAATTCCTTTTTCCGGCAAAACATTAAAAGCTGACTATGGCTTTACTAATTTTGATCGTTTAGGAACAATACACAGAATTTCGTTAGGATTTAGTTTATGAGAGTAATGAAGAAATTAGGATTTTTATTAGTACTTCTTGCTGTGGCAGGAGCAGGTTGTGACAATATCTTTGGTTCAAAGAATGACGAAACAAATGAAGAAATTTTCGACGAAGGGAAGATAGATCCTCGTCTTGAGAATGTGGACGGTTATGCACCTGTACTTCCTTTCTGGGGAGAGTTTGATGCACCAAATGATGTGCACATTGGCTTTGACACCTTCGTATATGTTACCGACAACGAAGGGGTTCATTTACTTGACAGAGCTGATCTTTCACCGAGAAAGACTATACAATTACAAGGAGCCAATGCTGTAACTCAGGACCGGTTATTGAACATTTATGTGTCAGCACGAATTGATACTATTATTGACAAAAACGGAATACCAACTACGTTCAATCTTCCGGCTGTTTTTAAGATCAAGAATATGAATGGAGCAGGGGATATTCAATTTGTTGATACACTCATTTTTCCTTTTGATGATGCCAGCTTAAGTACCTCAGCTGCACAAAATGCTAGGCTTAACAAAAGCTCATCAAATAATTACGAAAACGTAGAAATTACGGGCTTAACAATTTTAGCTGACAATTCTGTTTATGTATCCCGAAGAGGGCCTCAGAATAGTACCAATCAAATTGCAGCACCGGATAATACAGTTCTTGAATTTGCCAGAATTGAAGAAAATGGCGTTCCCACAAATAAAATGACCAACGTTCGTCAGATCACTACTTTGAATCCTACTAATCCATCGCTTAGAAGTGCAGTTCGTTTAAGTTCAATAGCTTCTTTCGTAACTCCTCCTCAAAGAGACAGGTTAACAGATGACAGAAGCTTTTTAATTGCTCAGGCTTCTCAGGCTCAGGATATTGATTTCAGAGTTCTTTGGATAAATGCTGTAGAAACAACAGATGGTCTGATATTTCAACAAAATTCGTCACTTCTTGCCCAGGATACATCTCAGGCAAATGGATTTTTATATGAACCGGGAAAATTTCAAATGCCAACTGATATTGCATTTTCGGGTGATGATGATGCGTTTATTTTTGTTGTTGACTCTGAAACTGACTCCCTTTATCAATTTCAATCTAACGGACAGGAAGGGGTTAATCCTCCGGTAGGAGCAGATGCTGACAGCAAGAAAATACTTGTTTCCTTCGGTGGCGAAGGTTCAGGCCCAAAGCAATTCATTAATCCAAGTGGCGTGGCTTACTACAGAACTATCGTATATGTAGCAGATACAGGGAATAACAGAATTGCCAGATTTAAACTAACTACAGATTTCGAATAATCTGGAATTTGAGTTAAGGTTCTTTCATTCAAAAACAATGAAAAATTTATTATTAACACTTTCGGTTTTAATTTTAATTGGTTGTTCACCTGAAAAAAAGCAACCTCAGTTATTACTGATATCTTTCGACGGATTTCGGGCAGATTACCTATCGAAAACAGAAACACCAAATTTCGATCGCCTGATCAAAAATGGCGTAACTGCAGAGGGTCTGATACCGATCTTCCCAACGAAAACCTTTCCAAACCACTATGCCATTGCCACGGGTTTATATCCGGAGAACAATGGATTGATCGGTAACAACATGTATGATCCTGAAATGGATGCCAGATATTCTATGGGAAATAGAGAAGCGGTTGAAAATCCGGATTGGTATTCAGGTGAACCGATCTGGAATACCGTAGAAAAAGCAGGTAAAAAGGCAGGAACTATGTTCTGGATAGGTTCCGAAGCTCCAATTCAGAATATGAGACCGAGTCACTGGAAAAGTTATGACGGAAGCATTCCTAACGAAGCCAGAATCGATACTGTACTTAAATGGATGACTCGGGAGCAAGATCCTGTAGATTTTGGAACACTCTATTTTAGTTTTGTTGACAGTCAGGGACATCGCTATGGTCCGGATTCAGAAAAAGTGATTGAAGCTATCCAACAAGCTGATGAATTGGTTGGATATTTGTTGAAGGAAATGGAAAGCAACGAGTCCATAAATTTAATGATCGTTTCAGATCATGGGATGATCGAAGTGTCTCCATCAAGAAAAGTTACCTTGGATGACTTTATTGACGTGAATAAAATTGAGATCATATCGTACTCTCCTGCGCTTATGTTTAATGTGGAAGGAGAAGGAGAGCAAGAGGTTTTTGAAAGCTTGAAAAAGAACGAAGAAAATTTCAAAGTATATCTTATGGAAAATATTCCGGACCGTTATCATTTAAAAAATAACAGCAGAGTTCCGGAAGTTCTTATGGTAGCGGAAGAAGGATATACGATAAATACGAAGCAGTTTTTTGAATCAAGAGGTAGTGATTATCCAAGCGGTGGCGCGCACGGTTTTGATAATGCAAATCCTAAAATGGATGCAATTTTTGTAGCTTATGGACAGGCATTCAAAAAAGGGGTAAAACTAAGTCGCTTCGAAAACATTCATCTTTATGAAGTTATGGCGAAAATATTGAATATTGAACCGGCTCCGAATGATGGAGATATTGATGCTGTTATTGAGATACTTAAATAATTTGAATTGCATCTAATGCTTCAGCCTGAGATATTCCGAATCATCTAATGAAAATACAAAAATAACATAATGCCCTACATTGTAACTGAACCTTGTGTTCAATGTAAATATACTAACTGCGCTGCTGTTTGCCCTGTAGACGCTTTTCGGGAAGGACCTAATTTTTTGACTATCGATCCAAACGAATGCATTGATTGTGATGCATGTGTTTCTGAATGTCCGGTAGAAGCTATTTATCCGGATGACGAAGTACCTGAAAAGTGGGAACACTATATTGAGCTGAATGAACGTCTTGCTGAACAGTGGGAAGACAGAGTAATCAATGAAACTCAAGACGCGCTCCCCGATGCAGATGAATGGGCAACCAAAGAAGATAAATTAGACGAGCTTCAGGAAGAGTGGTAGTTATACGTCATTCCGAACTTGTTTCGGAATCTTATACTTTTCGAAGCCTTGATTAAACATTAAAGATCCTGAAACAAGTTCAGGATGACCTATTTTTATTTGACATCTCAAAACTTGATTTAAACTTTACCACTCCCCAAATAATGGGGATCATCAATGCCACTCCGGATTCCTTTAGTGATGGTGGTAAGTATATCCATGTAGAACGAGCACTCGACAGGATCCATATTATGCGCAGAGATGGAGCTTCTATCATTGATATTGGTGGCGAGTCTACCCGTCCGGGATCGGATCCGGTTTCTGAACAGGAAGAAATAGATCGTGTTATTCCTGTTCTTGAAAAAGCTACAAAGACATTCCCTGATCTCACTTATTCTATCGATACAACTAAGTTCAAAGTAGCTGAAGAAGCGCTGAAAGTTGGAGCCAGTATAATAAATGACGTAAGCGGTTTACAGAAATCTCCTGCTATGGCAGAGCTGGCAGCTGAACAAGACGCAGCCTATGTGATAATGCATTCTCAGGGAGATCCAAAAACCATGCAGGATGCTCCGAAATATGATGATGTAATAGAAGATCTACTACATTTTTTTGAAAACAAGATCGCTTTTGCTCAGTCAAAAGGAGTACAGAAAATAATTATCGATCCGGGTATTGGCTTTGGCAAAACTCAAGAGCATAATTTAAAATTACTAGCCCACCTTGATAAATTCACAAAAATTGGCGTTCCTGTGTTAATTGGAGCATCACGAAAATCGATGATCGGAAAAATTCTGGATGAGAGACCTGCTGATGATCGGCTGATCGGAACGGTTTCAGTTCATTATGATGCACTTATGAAAGGAGCAAAAATACTTCGTGTTCATGATGTTAAGGAAGCTTCCGATTCATTACGTATATTCCAAGCAATTCAATCACAACGCTAGACGGCTACTACATTGTTTCCCATCGGATTTTTAGAATTCGGAATTAAGGATTTCATCGAAACCCTCATTATTGCAGGGGTTTTGGTATATCTGTATCGATGGATCAAAGGAACATTCGCAATTCAAGCTACTATTGGAATCATATTCGTAATTCTGATCAATTTTATAATCCGTTTATTGGGTTTTGAGACCATTAATTTCATTCTTAAAAGTATTCTTGATGTAGGTATTCTGGCGGTGTTCATTCTTTTTCAACCGGAAATCAGAAAGCTTTTGTACAGAATTGGTAATAATACCAGTTTTGATCGCTTCTTTACCAGAACGGGATCAAATGAAATGATCGATGAGGTAATTGATGCCACCAAGAAAATGGCTAAAGACAGAACCGGAGCGCTGATAGTATTTGCCCGTTCAACCTCACTTCAAGATTTAGTAGATGCAGGAGTGAAGATCGACTCAGCAGTAAAAGCCGAATTGTTAACCACTATCTTTCAAAAAGACACTCCGCTTCATGATGGTGCGGTAGTAATCAGAAGTAATCGAATAGTTGCTGCAAGTTGTTATTTACCGATCTCACAAAACCCGAATATCGCTCAATCTTTTGGTACACGTCACCGTGCAGCGGTAGGTATTAGTGAAACCAATAATGTACTTGTGCTGATAGTGTCGGAAGAAACAGGTCGTGTTTCTCTTGCCAGAAACGGAACCCTTAAAAGTGGGTTAACTATTCAGAAACTCCGTGCCGAAATGGAAGAAACCTTTGGTAAAGGTGAATTTGATTCCGAAATGAGTTTTGGCACTTCCCAGACTGAGATGAATTTGAAGTGAATTAAAATTTAGTTTTGATAAACAATTGAATAAATATCTAGGTTATCTTTATAATATTCAAAACTATCAGTTCTCGATTGAGTTACTATTCCTTCGTGGAACTTAATTTGCATATTAGATATTATTCCAATTAGGAAGGGGTCTAAACCTTGTGGGATATGCAATGGGGCAGCACGCTGTACATTACTTGGTTCATTTGACATGTCATTATTATAAATATCATTGATATAATATGTATGAAAGTTGAGAGCTCCACCATATATACTTATTCCATCTAACCATTCTTTGAATTCTTTTCTAATATCTCCTTCATTGAGATAGATCTCATAGACATCAAAAAGCCTTAATAAAGTTTGAATTGACAAGTAATCCTGATTTCTTGAGCCAGGAGTAAAAAAAGCATCAATTTTATTTTTCAATTCACTTTTATTAGTATTTGCATCATTAAATTTACCGTTAACGTAGTTTTGAACTATTACTCGCAAATCATTTTGATAAACTTCAGGTATTGGATCTATATCATTTTTTGTAACGAGAATATTTGCTACTCCAGTAACATTTTTACTATCAGTAAAAACCTTTTCACCTATTATAAAATTCGTAAACCTTTGTAGAATCCCCCTAGGAAGTTGTTTACCCTCAACTTGAAAAGCAATGCTGTATTCATTACTAGCTTTTAGCAAAGGGAATTCTTTTGTTTTTTCGAAATTATTGTATGAAATAAAATTTGCTGGAATGAAGAATTTTGCATTCATTTGCATTATTTCATCAACTTTAGCGTTCTCTGGAGAACTAACAATACTCCGAATAGTATTTACTATTTCATTTCCTAACCTTGCTTGTCCAAGCAACCCAGAGAGTTGATTAAAAAGTTGAACTTGTTCACCTTTAATTGGTCTAGGTAAGATACTCAATTCGATATGTCTTACATTTCGTAAGTCAATTCTTTCAAGTAAATTGTTATAAGTTATATTTACTCCATCTAATGAATAGATATTAGAACTCTTTTCTTTCATTGAGACTGGGAAAACTGTTGAGTAAACTTCAAATGAGGAATTACTTTCTTTTCTTAGAATGATTGTAACCTCCAAAACATGATTCTTGAATTCCTCATCTAGTAAATAAATATTCTTAAGAGACAGGGTTGCTTTATCAAATCTTGTAATCGATTTTTGTATGTCCTTAGTTACAGAGGTTTTAAAATCACTCACCGAGTAAGTTTCAAATTGAAATGGAAATAAGTTCGTGGTTTGTAGAAGAAATAAGGCAGCAAAAGTTAAAATTTTCATATGTATCCAAGTTAATTAAACATAAACTAGAAGTTAAAAAGTCACGTAACTCTAAGCTATTTAACCTTATATAGTTATAAGATAATTTTAATTAAAATTCAAGGCGTATTAATTTTCGCCTTATTTTTCTAGTTTGATACGTTCGACGTTCGAACGACTAATAGCTAGTTCGATACTAGGAGGAAATAGTCTTTCTTGACTAAACTAACCTAATTTAACTCGAAGAATTTTTAACTGTAATATGCTTGTAGACTCTGCGATATCTTGCACTCAAATTCGACTCAAAGCTAGGTTCATAGAATGCTTTAAAATATAAACAAAAAACGACAGGGACTCAGCGTATCAAAAAGTAAGCAGGTATTCATTGAGATATAGGATCATCTCTGCTTATTTTTCATTCTTAAAAATCTTCTCTCAAAGTCGTACATTTAGGGAGATAGAAGTTTCCATAAAAAACTAACTCCATGTCAGATAATAATTCCGGTAAAGAAAATTGGAAGAAAGGTGTAGAAAAACTGCTTAAAGGTGATAATGCAGAATCTTTGAACCGACAAAGTCCTGAAGGTTTTGAAATTCAGGCATTGTATGATTCAGAAGATGTTTCTAAGAGAAATACTGACCCGGGTTATCCGGGAGAGTTTCCTTTTACGCGAGGACCGTATTCAAGTATGTACACTCAGCGTCCGTGGACGATCAGGCAATACGCAGGATTTTCAACTGCAGAAGAATCGAATAAATTTTATCGTCAGGCGCTCGAAAAAGGACAAAAGGGACTTAGTGTGGCCTTTGACCTTGCAACGCACCGTGGCTATGATTCTGACCATCCACGGGTAGTTGGTGACGTTGGTAAAGCCGGAGTTGCTATAGATTCGGTAGAAGACATGAAGATTTTGTTTGATGGAATTCCGTTAGATAAAATGTCCGTTTCTATGACGATGAACGGTGCAGTGATTCCGATCATGGCAGCGTACATAGTTGCCGCAGAAGAGCAGGGAGTTTCTACCGAACAATTAAGTGGAACTATTCAGAATGATATTCTGAAAGAGTTCATGGTTCGGAACACGTATATCTATCCGCCGCAGGAGTCTATGCGATTGGTTTCGGATATCATCGAATATACAAGTGAAAAAATGCCTCGCTTTAATTCGATCTCCATTTCCGGATATCATATGCAGGAAGCAGGAGCAGATTCCGCGCTCGAATTGGCTTTTACGCTGGCTGATGGTTTGGAATATGTAAAAACAGCGGTGGAAAGCGGACTAGATGTAGATGCTTTTGCTCCAAGATTATCTTTCTTTTTTGCGATCGGAATGAACTTCTTGATGGAAGTGAGTAAGCTGAGAGCTGCCAGAACGCTCTGGGCAGAATTGATGAAAGAACATTTTGAGCCAAAGAATCAAAAGTCATTGATGCTGAGAACGCATTGCCAAACATCTGGCTGGTCATTAACTGCTCAGGATCCATTGAATAATGTGGTACGAACTACCATCGAAGCTATGGCAGCGGTACTTGGAGGAACTCAATCTCTGCATACCAACAGTTATGATGAAGCAATTTCTTTGCCGACGGAAACTTCATCCCGAATAGCGAGAAATACTCAGACCATCATTCAGGAAGAAACGGATATCACACACACCGTTGATCCACTCGGAGGTTCGTATGCGATAGAATCCATGACTCATGATCTGAAAGAAAAGGCTAAGACCATCATCAATGAAGTGATGGAAATGGGAGGAATGGCAAAAGCTATAGAAGAAGGCTATCCGAAACGAAAGATCGAAGAAGCTGCGGCCATCAAACAAGCCGGAATTGATAAGGGTGACATCACCATAGTTGGTGTGAACAAGTACGTGAATGAAAAAGAAGATCCGGTAGATATTTTAGATATCGATAACACCGGAGTTCGGGACGGACAGGTTAATCTGATCGATGAGATCAAAGCTAAGCGTGATAAAGTAGCCACCAAAGATGCTTTGTTAGCAATTACCGAAGCGGCTAAATCAGGCGAAGGAAATATTCTGGATCTTGCTGTGGAAGCAACACGAAAAAGAGCCACTGTTGGAGAAATTTCTACAGCACTTGAGCAGGCCTGGGGAAGACATACCGCCACCAATCAAACCATAAAAGGAGTGTACGAAAGCGTGTATAAATCGGATAAAGGATATCAGGAAATAAAGTCAAAGATCGATGCATTTTCCGAAGAAGAAGGTCGCAGGCCAAGAATTTTAGTAGTGAAAATGGGACAGGATGGTCACGATCGCGGGGCTAAAGTAGTAGCAACAGCATTCGCAGATATGGGTTTTGACGTGGATGTGGGACCGTTATTCTCAACGCCGGAAGAAGCCGCTAAGCAAGCCATCGAAAATGATGTGCATGTGATCGGTGTATCCACTCTGGCAGCCGGACACAAAACGTTGATTCCCGACTTAGTAAATATTCTCAGAAAAGAAGAAGCCGGGGATATTATCATTGTAGCCGGTGGCGTAATTCCTGTTCAGGATTATGATTTTCTTTATGAAGCCGGTGTTTCTGCAATTTTTGGTCCCGGTACGAATATTCCAAAAGCTGCTTCAAAAGTAATTGATGAAATCAGAGCTAAAAATAAATAGAGATATTAACAATTCAGTTTCTATATCATCTTTTTATAAGTCATTCCTGCGGAGGCAGGAATCCGGATTGATGTATTCAAACCACTTTTTAATCAATATAATAAATGAGATTCCAAGCATTCGCCGTGGAATGACTAACCTTTGTTTGAGAGCTGAGTTAGTAAATAGATTTGAGATATCATGACCATTGACGAACTTGCAAAAGGAGTTCAGGAAGGAAAACGGCGACATTTAGCCAAAGCCATTACTCTGGTTGAAAGTAACCGTGAGGCAGATCAGCAAACTGCTCAGGAACTGATCAGTAAAGTAAGATCAGCTAAGGAAACCATTCGTGTTGGCATTTCCGGAGTTCCCGGAGTGGGAAAAAGTACATTTATTGAAGCGCTCGGAAATCTGTTGATTGAAGAGGGTTTGAAAGTTGCAGTATTGGCTGTAGACCCAAGCAGCCCCGCAACCGGAGGAAGTATTTTGGGTGATAAAACCAGAATGGAGACTTTATCTTCAAAAGAAGAAGCCTTTATTCGTCCTTCGCCGACTTCCGGCACATTAGGTGGAGTAGCAAAACGAACCCGAGAGTCCATGATGTTGTGTGAAGCCGCCGGATATGATGTGATTCTGGTTGAAACTGTAGGAGTTGGACAAAGTGAATTTGAAGTAGCTTCCATGGTAGATTGTTTCTTAGTGTTGATGTTACCGGGAGCCGGAGATTCACTCCAAGGAATCAAAAGAGGAATCATGGAGATTATCGATATCCTTGTGATCAACAAAGCGGACGGTGATCAGGAGAAGATGGCAAAGAACGCGGTTACGGAATATCAAAACGCATTTCATTTACTCACTCCCAAATACGATGGAATTGGAGTAGAATTTTTGACTGTTAGCTCCATCAAAAAGAAAAGAATTGATGAAGCATGGGAGAAAATCCAGGGATTTATTTCTGCATTAAAGGAGAAAGGAATTTTTGAAGCTCAAAGAAAAGAGCAAGAACTGAACTGGTTTAAACGATTGGTAGAAGATGAAGTGTTAAGGAGACTCTGGGGATCAGAGACAAATAAGAAAAAAGCAGCAGAGCTTGTTGAACAAATTAAAAAAGGAGAGATAACTCCTGTAAAAGCTGCTTATGATTTTTTGAGCTCAGAAATTAGCAGATAAACACAAAAACAGTAGCAGAAAAGCGCTTACAATTCGTATATTTAAAATCTTACAACCTTCAAAGCAGAATATTTTTAATGGAAGCAACAGAACAACTGGTACCGCCCCTAACTACATTAACAGAAGACGAGCAATTATTAAAAGATGCCGCAGCTGATTTTGCCCAAGCCTCAATAAAGCCTTTGGTAGAGGAAATGGATGAAAACGCTAAACTTGATCCGGGTCTTATTAAAGAATTCTTCGAGATGGGTTTAATGGGAATTGACATTCCTGAAAAATATAATGGTGGCGGTGGTACTTTTATGATGTCTGTTGTTGCTATCGAACAGATATCAAAAGTGGACGGTTCTGTTGGTGTTTTTATGGATGTTCAAAATACATTGGTAAATAATGCCTTTGTAAACTATGCATCTGATTTTTTGAAAGAAAAGTATTTGCCACAGCTTGCCACAGAGAAAGTGGGAGCATATTGCTTGTCTGAAGCAGGATCCGGAAGTGATGCTTTTGCGTTAAAGTGTAAAGCTAAAGAAGATGGTGATTCCTACATACTGAATGGTGCAAAACTTTGGATCACTAATGCGAATGAAGCAGATATTTTTATCGTGCTTGCCAATGTTAATCCGGAAGCTGGATATAAAGGCATTACAGCGTTTGTAGTAGAAAGAGGATTTGAAGGTTTTTCAGTTTCTAAGAAAGAAAATAAGTTGGGAATTCGAGCCAGTTCTACTTGTGAGATCTTGTTAGAAGATTGTCGCGTTCCTAAAGAGAATGTATTAGGTGATGTTGGGAAAGGATATAAAGTAGCTATTGAAACGCTAAACGAAGGAAGAATTGGGATCGGTGCCCAAATGGTAGGTATTGCTCAGGGAGCTTTTGATGCCGCTTTGGGATACATACAAGAACGTAAACAGTTTGGCAAAGCTATTGCTGAATTCCAGGGAGTTCAGTTTCAATTAGCACGCATGGCAACAGATATTGAAACAGCTCGTTTACTGGTTTATAACGCGGCCAGAATGAAAATGGCCGGACAGCCTTTCCTTAAAGAAGCTGCAATGGCAAAATTTTATTCATCTGAAGTTGCTGAAAGAGTAGCATCTATGGCTGTGGATCTTTACGGCGGAAATGGATTTGTTAAAGAATATCCCGTTGAGAAATTTTACAGGGATGCCAAGATCGGAAAGATCTATGAAGGAACTACGAACATGCAACTTATGACAATTGCTAAGTTGCTGCTTCGATAAGTGAGTGAGTAAAGGGAGCTTCGGCTCCCTTTTTTTATTTCAACGAATTAATCATCGGCGCATCTGAAACCAATATCTTCAGAGCGAACATCTCTTAAAGTTCCGGTTCTCCAGTAAGTTCGATTGGCGACCATACTTTCATAATAACTTCCGCCACGAATGATACGAACAGCGTCTTCATCCAGACTATGTTTTCTTTCCGGCATTGAATAGAACTGATAATAATCTCCGATCCACTCAAATACATTGCCACTCATGTCGTAAATACCCAGATCATTGGGTTGTTTTGTTCCAACTTCAATTGATTCACTTCGATTTTCATCTTTTGTCAGAGCTACAACATAAATTGAATCAAGAGTTGTTGCACCTGATACTACTTGATTTTTTCCACCTGAACGGGCTGCGTATTCCCATTCGGTTTCAGTAGGTAACCGATAGCCAAAAAATTCACAAAAAGCTTTTGCTTCGTCCCAAGTAACGTAAGCTACGGCTCGGTTTCCCCTTTTTTCCAGATCAGATTCAGGTTTTTCCAGATTAGTTTTCTCAGCGAAGTAGTCGAACTGTTGGTAAGTAATTTCATATTTACTGATCTTAAATTCATCAACTTTTACCTGATGAACAGGTATCGCATCTGTATTTTTTCCTTCATAAAAATCTCCATAGTAAAAAGAACCACCTTCTACCGAGACCAACTCCGGTTTGTAGTTTTTATTCTCGTTCAGTTTGAAAAATGAACATCCCGAAAGAGAGATCAACAGAAAGTAAATAAGTAACTTTTGTAGCATAGAAATTTAATATACTATCAAGATAGTAGAATGTAAAAAATTTCTGCTCCAGAATGGAATGGTTTAAAGTATTGAATAGTTATAAACCTAAATATACCCTCTATAAACACTATCGCAATGAGTACAAGAGAATCTGAAATTCTTGAATTAATAAAATCGTGCAGTAAAGACAAAGCATCCGAATCAGAATTGGAAAGTTTGTTTTCTGAGATTCTGAAAAAATATGATAGAACTAAGTCTCATCTGTCACTTTTGGAGAATGCAACCAAGCACGATTACGATTCCATCTTAATAACAGAATTGAACTTAGAAGAACCCGGGCCGCGTATTGTTTATGTGAACGACGGATTCACTAAAATGACCGGTTATTCCAGAGAAGAAGTGATCGGGAAAACACCGAGAATTCTACAGGGAGAAAAAACAGACAGACATGTTTTAGATCGCTTGAAAAAAAGGTTGATAGACGGGCAGGCATTTTTCGGACATACTGTAAATTACAGAAAGGACGGATCGGAGTTTATTAATCAATGGGACATTCACCCTCTTACAAATTCAGAAGGTGAGATAACACACTGGGTTTCTTATCAGAGAGATATTACTGAAAGACAAGAAACCAGTAAGGTGCTTTTTGATGCCACAATAGATTTTGAAGAACTGGAAGAAAATTCAAAAAGAACATTTGTTGATCTTGATGTACAGGGTAACATCATCTCAAGCAATAAATCTTTCCGTGAAATTTTAAAACGAGATGTGGATGAGCTTAAAGAGATCAAGATCTGGGATCTAGTAGCCGAAAAAGACAATGCAGAAGTTAAAGAGCTTTTTCAGGATTTTGATGCTAATGTAATTTCTGATGATAATTATACTTGGGAATTTATAAGTGAAAGCGATCAAAAATTGATGCTGGAAGCTGATGTTAAATCATTTGTAAGTAGTGATCATACAGTTATCAGAATTCATTTTGATAACGTTTCTTTGAGAAATCGTGTTATAGAAACACTAAAGAAAAAAAGCGAGAACATTGAAGACTTACTAAAAAGTCATGATGAGTTCGTAATGAAGTTTAAGAAAGATGAAAATGGTGAGATCTACTGCAGCTATGTATCAGAGTCTTACCAAACAATTACAGGGCTCTCGCAGGAAACTTTGTTAGATCAGGGAATCGAATCTGTAGTTTCAAAAAAGACAGCGGATGTAATAAGAGAGAGCTTAACCAAAGCTTTTGGTGGAAAGCGTTGTTCCGAAAAATGCGAGTATGTGGGGAAAAATGATGGCACTATTGCTATGATACAATCATTCAAGCCTATCGTAAACGAAAAAAAAAATAAAGTGGAAGCAGTAAAATCTGTAGCTCTTTTAGAGTTAGGAATAGATTAAGAAATAAAGCTCTGAGGGTTAATTAAATGCTCTCCTTTCATTACCTTTAGGTATGGATATACAAGAAGTACAGGATAGAATAGTTAAAGAGTTTAGTTTATTTGAAGACTGGACCGAGCGTTATAAATATATCATCAAACACGGCGAGAAGCTTGAAGAACTGCCTGATGAAGACAGGATTGAAGAAAATTTAGTAAAAGGCTGTCAAAGTCAGGTTTGGCTTACTGTGGACCTAGATGGTAATAAATTGAATTTTAAAGCAGATAGTGACGCTGCAATAACAAAAGGTTTGGTTTCTTTGGTGGTGAGATTATACTCTGATCAAACACCTGAAGAGATATTGACTACAAACCCGGAGTTCATTTCTAAGATCGGTATGCAGCAGCACTTATCTCCAACCAGAGCTAACGGTTTGGCTTCCATGGTGAAACAGATGAAAATTTATGCCATGGCTTACAAATCAAAGTTGCAAACGTCTTGACCAATAGAGAATAATTGCCGTACTTAATTCAATATTTCAAGTATGGCAAATAACTTCTCACTTACAGGTATAACAGATACTCAATCTGTTAATTTACAAGACTATCAGAAAGACGATGGTAAGTTATTCAGATTACCGGTTCTTGATGTTGTTTCTTATTCAATTGCCATCATTTGTACTCTTTTCTTTTTGATCTTTGCTATTGATGAATCCATGTCAGTTTCATGGTTCTTTATATCAGAGATCATTGCACTGTGTTTAATTCCGGTTCTTTCGAAACAAGGATTTGAAACAATTGCCAAATTTCTGCTCATCCTTTATGTAGATATAGCGATAATTATACTCAGCTCTATTTTTGACGGTAAAGCAGAGATACAGTATTTCCTGATTCCCGCTATGGGATTATCCATTCTTCTTTTTGAGTCCGGACACAACAGGATCAGAAATGTTTCCATATTTATATCTGTGATTTCATACTTCATCATAGATTTTATAGCTATAGACAGAGTATCTCTCAGCCCGGAAACAATTGATTACGTAAGATGGGGAGTAATAGCTGCAGCCTTTGTAACTACATGGATTATATTTAACACATTTTCAGAATCTAAAGAAAGAGCAGAGCAAATTACCAGAGAGTTCTTAGAGAAAGAGAAAGAACTGAACAGGCAGTTAAGCCTTAAACAGGATGAGCTTCAGGAATATATCGAGAAACTGGAATCAACCAGTGAGCAGCTAAAGAAGAGTTCTTCGGCAAAATCTGATTTTCTTGCAACAATGAGTCATGAAATCAGAACGCCAATGAATGCTATTTTGGGGATGACAAATTTCCTTAAAGAGGATAATCCCAGAAAAGATCAGCTAGAGTCAATCAATATCGTAGATTTCTCCGCCAAAACGCTTCTGAGCTTGATCGATGATATTCTTGATTTCTCTAAAATAGATGCCGGAAAAATCGAATTTGAACAAACTGATTTTGAGCTAAAAGAACTGGTAAGTACGGTATCAGAATCGTTTAAGACTACCGCTGTAAATAAGAAGGTTGAGTTAATAACAGAGCTAGGTGAAAACCTTCCGAAATACCTGACAGGGGATCCTGCCAAGCTCATTCAAATACTTAATAATCTTGTTAGCAACGCTCTGAAATTCACTAACAAAGGGTATGTGAAAATTTTTGTACAATGTGTTGCAGAAAAAAATAAAAAAGTAGATGTTGAGTTCAAGGTTACAGATAGCGGAATTGGGATTGAGGAGTCCAGATTGGACTCGATATTTGAAAGCTTTGTGCAAGCTGATAAAAAAACAAAAAGGTTGTATGGCGGCACCGGCTTAGGATTAAGCATCAGTAAAAAGTTAGTTGAACTACAGAATGGTTCAATTACGGCCAAAAGTACTATGGAAAAAGGCAGTGAGTTTACTGTTCTGCTTACATTTGGCAAACCCGAAAATAAAGAAAATACAGACGCAGGTAGAGTGGAAATTCAGGAAGAACACATAGAAGGGCTAAAAGTGATAGTCGCAGAAGATAATCTTGTGAACCAAAAGGTTATGCAAAGCTTCCTAAGAAAATGGAAAGTTGATGTCACTATTGTTTCCAACGGGCTTGAAGCCATAGATGCATTGAAGAATAATGAGGTCGACTTGATACTTATGGATCTGGAAATGCCTGAAATGGATGGTTATGAAGCTGCAACTGCCATTCGTAATCTGGAGGATGCAACTAAAAAGACCATCCCTATAATAGCATTAACGGCAGCAGCGCTTAATGAAGTAAAAGAAAGAGTGTATTCGGTTGGCATGAACGACTTCGTTACCAAACCTTTCAATCCGGTTGAACTCAGAAGAAAGCTTTCTGAAATAAATAAAGCTATTTAGATGAATCGAGATTTCGTTTCATAATTATGCTTATATCTTCCCTTCCTAGATCATCCATCTTAGCAATTACACTTTTCTGGTCCCTAACAGACTTGTTCTGATTAAATTTGAATTTACCTTCCATTTTTGAGATCTCAATTTCCAATCCCACAATCGCTTTTAAGTCAGTATTATATTCCTTTTCGGGGACTTCATTAAGTTTCCAGTCTGTATTTTCCTGATTTTCATGAAAATGTGTAAGCTCTTTAACCATTTTGTTTAGCTCAGCCGGATCTTCGATGATCTTAGGTTTACCGAACACATGAACAGTTGCGTAATTCCAGGTAGGGACTTCAGCTCGGTTTTCATACCAGGCCGGCGAGATATAACTGTGTGGGCCTTGAAAAACCACTAATACATCTTTTGCCTCATCTAACTTTTTCCAGTGTTTGTTTGCCTTCGCAAAATGAGCGATCAAAGTTCCGTGTTTGCCTTTTTGTCTGTGTACTAAAAAGGGGAGATGAGTAGCTTCAGGCTGATCTTCATGTTGACTGAAGATAATTCCGAAATTATGTTCTTCGATCAGGTCAAAAAGCACATCAGGATTTTCTTCTTTAAAGGAAGAGGGTGTATACATATAGTTTTTCAGCGAAGATACTACATAATTTATTTTTGTACCTATACGTATTAAGAGTAAAAAAAAGCCGATTCTTATTTACGAACCGGCTTTGTGTAAAAAATTTAGTCTAAATTATTTACGACCACTTTTCTTTGCTTGACCAACTTTCTTCGCAGGAGCTGTATTCTTAGCTGAAGATTTAGTTTGGTTGACAGCAGGCTGTTTAAATTTATTAGCCATTGCTTTATCCATTGGATGTTTTGGTTATGTTCTCCCGCCTGTTTTGGCGAAATCGTAACCCATGATCAGACTGTTTTAATTCTGATCATTAAATAATGGTACGAAGAATTTTGATTATTTCAACTAGTTTTAAAGCCGGATAAAAAATATTTTTTTGGTCAGTGAATATTTCATGACAATCACTTTTTCTGTTATTTTAAAACTGATAAAGGCGAAAGATTTTAATAATTGAATAAACGCAATAACCGGGGTTGATTGAACATCAGATCAAATTGAATTCATTTTTCGAGACTACATATTTGTTTTCTTCATATTCAGCTGAGCATCTATTCTTGTTGATCGGATTTGTTGCGTTCTTTGTGTGGTTTATTCGCCTTTTGAAAGTAAAACCGAAAGCGGTTCAGCAAAGGATTCTGCTTGTTCTTGCTCTGTTTCTGACAGTTCTACAATTGGCGAAGATTCCTTTGAATCACTACACAGGTGTTTTTGATGTCACCAAAGACATCCCTTTACACATGTGTAATTTCCTGCCCATGATCATGATCTGGGTGTATGCAACCAAGAACAGAACCGTTTGGGCTATGATATTTTTCTGGATAATATTGGGAGTTTCACAAGCCAATTTTACTCCTTCCGTGGAGTTCTCATTATTTCATTATGATGCCATTCGGTATTGGATGGTTCACCTGATGTTGGTTTTGCTGGGACTGTATCCCGCTATCGTTTGGGGATGGGATCTGGAACTGAAAGATGTGGGCAGGTCATTTATAGCTTTAAATGTGGTAGCGGGAGTGATCTATTTTTTAAACCTGATGTTGAACAGCAATTATCTGTATGTGATGGATAAACCACCGGGAACTACTTTCTTCAGCCTTCTTCCTGAATGGCCAATCTATATTCTGGTTCTGGAAGCGATCATCATCGTTTGGTCGCTGATGGTTTGGGGAGTATTTAGGATGGTTAAAAAGCGAGTAGTGAACTCTAATCAAGTTAAATTGTAATTTAATATGGATCCAATTTTCAATCTTTAAGTTCAATCAGAGATGAAGGAAAAAGTTAAAGAAGAATTACAGGTCGCCATTATAGTAATCTCATTTCTAGTACTGTTCTTTATTAGAATAGTAATTCTAACAATTATAGATGGAGAAATAAATTTCTTTGACAGGTTACAGTACAAGGATCAGGTCTTATCAAATATTATGATCTGTCTTTTTATAGTAGCTTATATTTTCTCATTATTTAAGATTTCAGCTTCACTCTCATATAAGCTGGTAGATAGGATTTTTAAGAACGTAAATACGAAATAATAACTTTTAGATATGTTTAATATCCTTAAACAAAAAAAAGCCCTCAGCGCTGTGAAGACGCGTTTTGGGCTTATTTAGGTGTACACCCGACAGGAGTCGAACCTGTAACCGCCTGATTCGTAGTCAGGTACTCTATCCAATTGAGCTACGGGTGCATGGTGTTTTTTTGTGGCTTTCGAAATTTTGTACCCTTAAATGTACCCACATGATAGGAACTTAGGGACATTTGGGAATTCCACATTCAATAAGTCAATATTCAGATTGAATCCTGAATAGACTCCAAATATAAGAAATATTTGATTTGATGACCTAATGAAATGTCCTAATTATTTAACTCCTATACTTCCTATTAAATAGCCATTCTTCAATATCTTTACGAAGCCATCCTACAGCACGGTCAGATATTTGGATTTTATTTGGAAGTAGCCCATCCTGCTCCATCCTCCATAAGGTAACAGTAGAGACTGATAAAATAGAAGACAGTTCAGATGGGCGTATGATCGATAATGGATCAGGGGATTTTTTGGAGGTTGAAGGTTTGTTATGTACCGGTTGTAACGTTTGATCGAATGTACCATTATTCTTTTCTTCTGATAACACTTCACGTATAGCTTCCTTCACAATTCGATAAATAGTTTGTTCTAGCATTTCCATCTTTATTTGTATTGGGTGACATGTTCTGACAGTAATTGGTCATATTTTGAGTAAAAACTTATATGAAAGAAATCGAATTACTTAACGAATTAGAAAAAAGGTTTGGAATAACCGTGCAAGAAGAGACCTTAGAAAAAGAAGATTTGAAGTTTCTGGATAAAAGAGCAGAACTCGAAGAGCTGTGCTCCTGGGATTTTATCGCATTTGTTAAATATTATCAGTTAATTGAGAAATATGGTTTAAAGGAGAAGCTGTTAGGAAACCTAGCTTGGATGATCTCGGATCTTTATGATGATGAGCAACTTGGAAAATTAATAAATACAGAGTTCTATAAACGATTCGGTAAACATAAAATAATAGATAGAGCTTTTGCGGAAGTTGATTTAATGGAGGAAAGATAATGAATGGAAAAACAGCGGTAATTAAACAACAATTAAGGTGGGCAGCTTTAAAAGAAAAGTTTGATGGTTACGAAAACTATCTGGCAACTAATGAAGATAATCTCTACGCAAATAGACTGACTAAAGAAGCTAAAAGTGAATTCGAGTTAGCTGATGGTTCTGAGTTAGTTGACAAAAAAAAACCAGCTAAGATTAAGGCTTTGCACTCGTCTTCAGCTTTAGCTTATAATTTTTTTGAGTACTGGAGAAATAAGGATAAGGCCATCTTGGCTAAAGCGCTTGGTATTGACAAAAAGATCATTAGTCTTCGTCTTGAAAAAAAACTAAATACAGGAATTAGTACACCAAATATTGATGTGTATTTAGAGTTAGAAAATGAGACCTCAGTTTCAATAGAGTGTAAGTTTTGTGAGTGGATGGATACGAAGAAAAATATATTTAAAAGTAGATACTTTATAGATAATAAAACTGAGCTTAAAAGGTGGAAGAATGCAGGATTACCTCTTACTCAAAGCTTAGCAGATCGAATCAATAAACAGGATGAGTTTATACGCTTAGATGCGGCTCAATTGTTAAAGCATGCATTAGGTATAGCAAACTCAGAGAAAGAAAACTCACAATTGATATACGTTTACTTCGATTTAGAGCAAAATTGTAGAATTAGAAAAGAACATGAGAAAGATATCGCTCTCTTCAGTAAAGGTGTTGATCCTAAGCTTATCTTTCGCGCAATATCTTATCAATCTCTATTTGATGTTCTCGCCAGAAACGGTGGTGAAATTGAAGAGTCTTATCTGAAATATTTAGGATCAAGATATTTTTCTCATGTCACCTAAATAATGAAGAATATTTGTAATACAAGTGTTTTTTAGCTCTATTATCGGATAACCAAAAAACACTATTTACCTTTATAAACAGATCAAGGAGTACAGATAGTGAATAGCGATAAAAGATATTACATGGTTCGAGCTCAAGAAGGGGCATCTTATGGATTTGATATATTCTTTCAAAATGAAGTAGTAGCTGTTGGTTGGAGCCGAGTGAATATTTCTAGTTTTGAAGAAGAGAGAGAATTACGAAATACGATTTTGGATGAATATTACAATGACCCTAGTTTACACCAACCATGGGTTTCAAAAAAATTAAACGAGGTAATACGTTATAAAAATATTGAAGAGGGGGATAGAATATTGGTCCCTTATTTTAATGGAATAAGGTTAGCCATCTCGAGAAAAGATCACCTTTATGATCACTCAAAACTAAATGAGGATTTGGCTAATCAATTGGAAGTATCCTACCTAAAAAAAGGTGATGATATTATCACCATACCGCGCTATATGTTGACAGAAGGGCTACAACGCCGATTAAGAGTACGAGGTTCTACAGTTACAGACTTACAAGAATTTAGAGAGGAAATTGATCTAATATTTGGCTCGAAAGAGTTCTCCAAACACCTCCGTTTAACAAATAAAGAAAAAGAGCAGATTCAGTCGTTTAAAGAAAATTTGTTGTCTAATATTCAAGAAGGAAGAACCAACCTGAAATCAGGTGGACTTGGCCTGGAAGAACTGATTAAAGAATTGATGATTATTGAAGGATACTCTGCAGAAATTATAGCCAAAAACTTATATAATAAAGGCGACGCTGATGTGAAAGCCACAACGTCTAATTTATTTGGTGAAACGACTGTGTTAATCCAGGCAAAACATCATACTGGTTATTCAGATGATACGGGTGTAAAACAATTATTAGAGTTAAGAGAAAGTGGTGATATTGAGGCAGATCATTATGTATTCATTACAACTGCTAATGTAAATGAAGAACTAAGAAAAGAGGCCGAATCAAAGAATGTCCAGGTAATTAATGGAAGCGAATTTGTTGATTGGTTATTTGAGCACCTTGAACATCTTAATGAATCAAGGAAACATGATTTAGGAATCTTATCAGTACCTAATCTCGCTTTCTAATTTACGAAAATTGCAGTTATTTTAATTTCAATGGCACATTTCAATTTTACAAGTTGGATTAAATTTGAGGAACGAAATAATTTATCAATTTCGAAAATTCCTGGTGTCTATTTGATTTGTATTTCAGACCAAGAAATTGCAGGTAATCCTTTTGATTGGATGTCTGAGATATGCTATATAGGTATGAGTGTTTCTAACGGTGGCCTTAAATCTAGACTAGATACATGTAGAAGGGCCATAATCAATGGTAAGTCGAAACATAGTGGAGGAAAAAAGATTCAGAAAGCTTATCCAAATTATGAAGAACTAAAAAGTAAGCTATACTTGAGTGTACAAAAGTTTGATATAAATCCAGAACCAAAAAAAACGAATGCAGATACTTTAAGACAGCTTGGTGAAGTGGTTAAGCATGAGTATATATGTTTAGCAAAATACCTCGATAAATTTGGTCAATATCCAAGATTTAATTCATGATTTATTCTCTATAGTATGAAACAACTATCTATCGGTTTTAGCAAAGAAGAAGAACTAGAGAATAATTTATATGGTCTTTTTGATGAGATAGGGAGTTTTAAAAAAAGCAATGAATATCTGAGGTATTTAAATTACATATCCAGGTTTAAAAAGTATTCCATATTCAACACTACGCTTGTTTTTGCTCAAAAGCCAACTGTAGGTTTTTTTGCCACCAAAAAACATTGGAAAAAGGAATTTAATAGGACAATTAAAGAAGACTCACGGCCTCTTATAATGCTTAGACCACGCGGTCCGATAATGTTCGCTTACGATATTGATGATACAGAAGGTGAAACCAATATCTCAGACTTTTTGAAAAGGCCTATCCAATCAACAGGTGACGTAACAGATGTCATGATGTCTACTCTTAAAATTAGTGTAGCTAAATGCCGGATCCAGCTGATATCAGTTAGTAACCGTCAAACATTGGGTGGGACCATATCTAGGACAGGAACAATTGCTAGCCCATTTTCCCTAGACTTAAAAATCGAATTAAATAAAGCACATGATTTGGTTACAAACTATACAACGCTTATTCATGAATTAGCTCATTTATTCTTAGGTCATTTAGGTAGTTCCCCTTCTTCATTATGGCCATCTAGATTAGGATTATCAAAGGATCAAAAAGAATTTGAGGCAGAATCTGTAGCTTATGTAATTGCAAAAAGAATGGGATTAAACAGTCAATCGGATAAGTATTTAGCTGGTTATGTTGATAGGGATGTGAATATTCCACGAATTGATGTTCGTGCTATAGGAAAAGCTATAGATTGGATTGAAGAAATGATAAAAGGACGTACACCTAAGATATTTTCACCAGATCCAAAAGCTTAAGAGCTATTTGAAATTTGAATGTGCTGATCCAGGTACTCTTATACCTCTACTATAAAAATCTTCTGATTCAATTATTTCTTCCATAATCAAATTAACCTTAGTATCTGAAATATCTCCAGCTACTTCCCTTTTGAATTTTCTTAAAGAGAATAGAATAAACTCCTCATAATCTTCGCATAGCATTCCTTCAATCTTATGTGATAAAGCTAGTCTAATAAGAAAACTATAAAACTCACCAGCGTCTATGCCTTCGTTCTTATTAAGATGTAAAGTATGTTTGCTTAAAATGTGGTAGAGGAGTTTTTCACTTTTTTTATAGCTATTACTACAAAAAACACATTGCCCATTATAGTTAAGATCGGATTTAGCGACTTGAGTTAATGAAAAATCAACATTGTAATTATGTATCAATTTGATAATTTCTGGACTCTGATCTGGACATTTTTTGTTCTTCAGAGCTTTAAACATAGCTCTTTTAATATCTGACTGCGAAGATTTATATGAAATGAGATCATTAAAACCACATAAGTAATCTGCCATGATTAGCATCTCAATAATAGTCTCATGCATGCTAAGCTTAGATTTTTTAAAAAAACTAGCTTGAGCTTCGGATTCATATAATTCTATGAGTTCTACGTAAAAATCAATGTTAAAAAAAAACGCCTAAAAGCTTTAGTATTCTATCTACATCAGGAATATCATTTTTGTGTTTCCAATAATTTGGTATAAGAAACAAAGAGAGAATCAAATCGAATCTAGATGCCAATGACCAAACTGAAGCCCCTCTTTTTTTCTTTTTATGATAAAAGATGGGCAAAAATTTTATTGCCTCACTTGAGATATATGATTTTGATTCGGACATTTTTGAAAACTTTACTAGAGGTTTGTCAGATTCTTAAATAGGTTATCTCACACGCTTTACACTTACGGCGAGTTTGATCCATACCTGCTACATTGTATCGACCTTCAATCTTTTCAAAGATATCAAGACCTCTACCTAAGGTGATTTTCCATCCATTATCAGCCGCTATAAAGCGATCGTGATGTTGTTCTATTCGATAGGTAAAGTTAATTCCAAGTTCCAGAACACTCTCCTTTAATTCATCCAAATTTTTTATGGTATCCTCTATATACTCCTCGTCGTTCCAAGTAACCAATTCAAGATTTATTACCTCTTCCGGGCTTTTGTTATTACCCATCATTAAGCAGAGTTCCATTAAATTATTAAACTGATAATACATTCTGATATAAGGGTCTTGAATAATGATATTCTTTGCCCCCTTCAGGTAATCAGCAAAAAGTTTTTTATACGAGATCCCAGTCTGGTTGTCCTTTAATATAGTTTGATGAGGTTCAAGTTTTAAAACAGGTGCTGTTGTGTTCTCAACTGTTTCTTCTTCCTCTTCATCTTCTTCTTTAACCTTAACAGCAGCCTGGTAATTTAAATTTTCAAGCGTCTCTGGAGTCACTTCATCTCCACTTGATAGTACGGTATAGCTAAATGTTACTGGCTCTGACTTAAAGGTCTCATCAATAATGTACAGTTGATCTTTAACTCTTTTACGACCCTCAATACAGAAATCTAACAGCTCTAAAAGTTCTGAATCACTGATTTGTTTATGGGGGTAAATAATCTTAGCTAATCCAGAGAATGATTTACGAATAGACACTTTATCTCGAGTTGTAAGAGATCCATGCAAAGTAATTTTCCCATCGAGAAGAGGCGAATAATCTGCTTTGCGTAGCTCTCGTAATAGCTCAGCCAAGTAATCTACTATGAAACCATATTCTGTAGAGAAGACGGAGGATTTCAAAATGCTTACTTCCCAACCAGGTACATACATATGCATACGGTCTAGAAAAGCACCTTTTATATAGGCATCAGGTATGGATTCAAAAAGGTGAGAATTTTTAAGCATATAAGGAACATTATGCTTTGTATTTCCAACAAAAGCCATAGAAGCGGTAGCTTGATAGGTCTCCTTTCCGCGGTTAAAGCTCTGATTGGCCATATAATTTTGCATGATCTTGACCAGATCCCCATCGGAGCGTTTACTTCCTTTTTCTTGCTCAAATTCATCTAAAGCTACTACATCCCAGAATCCAACTAATCCAATTTTGTTTCCCGTATTATTAACGAATAAACGAGCCTTTGATACATCTCCACCAGATACAAGCACTCCATGTGGGGAGAGTTCGGAAAATATGTGGGACTTACCCGTTCCTTTTGGTCCGAGTTCAATAAAATTATAATTATTCTCAACATGTGGAATAAGACGAGAGAGCTGAATTAATTTATCTCTCGTATTAAAATACTCCGGATTTAAGCCAATGGAATGCATCAAGAGATCCATCCATTCCTCTGCAGTAAAGTTTTTTCTTAGTTCTATATATTCCTCTAAGTCAACGTTTGCTACTTGGATAGGCTTTAGATCTACGATTACCCAACGCATGTCGGTTTCATCGGCGTGAGAATAGCCCATAGTTAGGATGCACCAAACCCCACCACCACTAAGTAATTTTTTGTTATCAGAGACTAATACATCCGATATAGGGACTTTCTTGATACCCAGGTTAGAAAACTCAGCTTCGTAAATATTTGCTACATCATTCAGATTGACGTTAATCTTATCAATGATTTTATGACTTCCAGCCGAACGAATTTTGTGCTTTACAATTTCTGAATCTGAACGATGAACATAGTTGTCTTTAATGACGGTACGAACTTTTTCAACTCCTGCATCAATTATTTCATCATCATCGATGGCGCAGTACTGCCCTAACAAATATTCCAGCACATAGGCGGGTACAGGATTATTTCCTTTTACTAAAGAGCTTAGATCTTTACGAACTACCTTTCCTTCAAAATTGTCAATGATTTTTTCTTTTAACGTCATTAAAAGTCCGTTTGAATTAATGTGCTATTTTGTACAAGCTCTTCAATGATCGGATTTAACAAATCTTCTTCATCATAAATTTTAAGCTTAAATATAGATTCTTTTGTGGCATTAGGTGAAACAACTAGGTCACATCGCACCATACGCTCGCTAGGCGACTCCGAAGTAAAATTTAATAATAATGTTTCCTGATTACTTACCAATTCGTTGTCCACATATAGCCCAACTTTGATACTTCGTTCTTTCTCTAATCGCGATACTTCTGATTCCTGAAGAATATTCACTTTTAAAATATTGGAAACCACTTTCAGCTTGTCTGCATTGATAAGCATTGGGGTTACTTTTTTAGTGATATCTACTCGTTTTCTAGAACTTTCAATTAAAGGGATGATAACCTCTTGTAAAGAACCTCCACCATGAACAAATTGATGACCAACCCCTTGTTTCTTATATCTATTTACTGAATAAGGTATGTTTACCCAAACTTTTTCCTCAAAACTTGTAGTGGCCGAGAGAGGAAATGAATACCCAAGATCTAGATCTTGTTTCTCGGAACTTAACACAAATCTGTTATGAGATTGAATGGAATCTTGAACCGGAATCGATTCTTTTTCCTTCTCCTGAATTTCTCGGTCGTTGTATAAAAAGCCATGGTCTGCAGTTATCAAGACTTTTGAGGCATTCAATGCTGCATGTAAGTTTTTGACGAACTTTTTTAATTCATCAATAGCATCCTTTACAGCATCAAAGGTTCTACGTTCAGAAGACCGCTTATCACCCATAGCGTCGATAACATCATGATACACATACACTACTTGTGCCTTGAATATTTCTCTTTGTTTTTCCCTCGATAATCCTTCAAGCTCAGAAAATTGAATAGCTCTTGAGTCTTCATTAGCAAGCCCTAGAATTGTATTCCGGTTATCCGTGCCTGAGCTTGATTTATCGTTCGCAGTAGGATCTCCACTATTAAATTGTTTATTCCCAGGTAGGAGCTGGCACATTCCCACATTTGTTTTAGAAGGAATCGAGGCCAACATGTATCGCATCTCGGCCGTATTCCTTGTATCTCCATGCATTTCAGAAAGTAGTTCTTGAGCCGCTTCATAGCGCAAAGCATCAGATATAATGACTACGACTTTTTGATCAACTGGAGCAATTTCTGTTTCATAAAAATCATATTGCTTAGGCTCCTTAATCGAACGATAATCAAACTGAAACTGCGCTAAGCATTTCAACCACTCTCTGTTTATTTGATCGGTATGGGTTTCATAGACTGAATTTAATTCTTGATGAATCTTTTCAATATTTAATAATGCTGGTGCTTCAATAAGATCTAATTGTTTGTACGCACTAATTGCTCTACGATAACTACTGTCTACTTTGTATCCGTCTTTTATATATTCCTGGATGTACTCTTCAGGGCGGTCGAGTATATATTGATCATGTTCTTTGATGGATCGGTGTACTTTTGCTACCTGCACCACATAGCTCATACATTGGCGAATGGATTCTTTTATATGATCTTGCAAGCTTATTCGCTCCATTCGTTTAATAAATCGAGAAGGAGACTCTTTAATGAGAGGTGCCATTTGCACCAAAATTGCCCAGATCATATCTGAAGTGTATTCAGAGAACTCAGTTTCCTGGCCATACACCTCAATTAATTTTTGACCTTTAATATCATTACCTAATGATTCCATGAGGGCTTGGAATGCGGGCTGTAAAGTACTTCGAGACACTTCATGCAGCATTTGATTTAGGTGTGTGATCTGCGCACTATCCTTAACCTTTAATGATGCATATGGATCTTTAGATGAATCCAGTTCTAGCCCCTGAGTAACTGTATTATAAAAAGTTGATTGAGCGAGTGTTCGAACATGTTCTTGTGATAGTGATTTGATGGGAATACCAATCACTTTTTTTAAATGTTGACACACTTCGGGTTCTAGGTCAACACCTTGTATTTTCTTGACGACTCTATTCCATTCTTTAGCTTCAGCGGGATCTGAAAGTAGGAGCAATTTAGCTGTTATCATTCCCCAGCTCTCGATCTTTTTAAACTTCAGAAAGGCAGATACAAGGGCTTGTTGTAATCTTGTTTCGTGAAAATTACCTGGAGATAAAATAGGTTTACATACCTCTTGAACCCCGGCATACTTTAACTCTTTCATGTACTTGGAAACCAGCGATTTCTGATGCCGTTGGAGTCCATACTCTTCCATAAAGGAGCCTACATCATCTAATTGCAAGGCTTTATTTGCAACCAGCAACCCTAGTAATGGAAAATCTTGAAGCTCCTTTTGCGTAGCTGGTTGGGGAGAGGGCACATAGAGAAATACTTTTTCCTTCTTCCATTCATCTGCTAGTTGCCACTTCAACCTAAAGGCATTGTTGTTGTACTCGGCAATTCGAATGTTTCCTAAATCCAATTGTTCAATCTCTTCACGGTATTCTTCGTCTTCATCAAAGAAGAAGAGTATCCGCAAGTGGGAATAGCGTTGAAAGTAGTCTTGAATCTTATTTTTTAGCATGATCTATTTAATCTTGGCTACTACGCTTTCAAATAGTTTGTAATTAACGGTTACTCCATCATCTAGATCAAACTTGATTTGCTGATCAGCCACATTCTTTAGCTCCATATCGTATTCTTCGCACTCTAGAATGTCTTTACGGAGTTGATCCAACTTACGTGCTTCTTGCGTGCTGAGGTTTGTCTCGTTCCCATCTAAAATCGCTTCTTCTTGGCGTAGGTTTTTTATGTGCTCTAACAAGTAGTTAGCGCGGATCTTTTCAGCGGTAAACTCATTCATGCGGTGCACGTACACCAATACTTGGAAAGCGCCTTTCTTAGAACTGAATAACCAGTAAATAGGCTTTTTCTTATACATACTGCAGTGGTACTTGTAAAAGTCCTTTACTAAGAATTTCTCCAAATCTTTATCCAGACATTCTTGGATAAAGTTGATGTTCTCAGTACGAGTATCATGCCCCCAAAGGGTATCTAACAATTGATGGATTTGATGCAGGGCATCATCGGGGAAATTGCAGCCTGTACCCATTAGCGGAAGTATGGCGTCCTCGTCAATAATAACTTTACTATCATTGTAGATGTAACTGGCTAATTCCTCTGTTGTTGGATTGGGATGCGCAATGTTTAAGCCGGGTTTGTCTAAGCGGTAACGCCCCATAAATAAACCAATAGCGTAAGAAATAAACTGGCTAATGACTTCCTCTTTATCAATAGGTAAGTTAATGGCCTCCTGACCATTTGCTCTAAAATCATCCTCTAAAGCCTCTAGGTCTTTTTTCGCCAACTCTTCCTGAAGAATGGTAATGTCTTTTAATTCCACTTCTGGCGTTAACTCATCCTGCAAGCCATAGATGTCAATAAATATGCGATTGAGTTCTTCTTCATTGGTATGGAGCTGAAAGAAGTCTTGGGTTACCTTTTCTTGCCAAGATTGATAGGCCTGTTCTAAAGATAGAGTATCATTTAGCAAAGGTGATTGCTCAAAATCCCAAGAGGTTTCTCTGGAATCCCAGTCTAACTTAGAAATTCTAATACTTGCCACCACTAGATTATCTATCGTTGAGGAAGGCTTGTAAACTACTGGACAATTATTAACATGCCCTTTTTCTACCTTTTGCCCACCTTGAAATATTTTTATATAGCTATTAAAAGTGTTACTGTTAAATAGCCCTAGTATATAATATAATTGATTATGATTTGAAATTAAGGTTGGGCTAGAATCTTCAAAAACAAATCCATCAGGTGTCATTCTTGCTGCAAAAGTGGATGGATTAAATCTATTCCAATTAACTCCCTCTTTGAAATACATATTTTCATTTCTGAACATAGAGTTTTCTTGAGCTCTTATTTTCCTCGCATTATTTTTATATAAAACTATTTCGTCATATGATCCATACCACTTTGTTTTTCTTCCTCCGTGAGAAATTGGGACCCAATGAGTATTACGATTTAGGTCTCTTTTTGACTTAATTGAAAAATTGATTGTTTTAAATGTTACTTCCCAGAAATATTTTAAAAAGCGGTCAGTATCTCCAGGAACTAAGCCCGTGTTGGTTGTAAAATCTGTCAATAATTTCTCATTACTAAAATTGGAAAGTAGCTTGTCTGAAATCCAGAAGGCAAAAGGTGCACCGGGGACATACTCAAATAAAAGCTGGTCATTTTTAATAAATTGATTTGTTCTATTTAAAAAAGCATTCTCTTTAGCCTCTACGGTATTAAACTCGGTTAAACGATAAAAATAGATGTTACCTTTTTTAGGTAGGGAATTTTGTATGCTAAATACAACAGATTTAACCTGTTCCCCACTTAGCTCCTTGAATGTATTTGAACCTAATTGAATAAGTGTTCTAAACTGGTATTTATGGATAAACTCTTTTCTGAAACTTTCATAAGCCTTTAAAAAGATCCAGGCCTGTTGATTAATCAAGCTACTTAAACCACCTTTTTTATTAAACTCTAAACAAACTTCAATAAATACAGCATATAAATCTCCTTTAGTATGCTTGTAATTGATACTCAAGTAATTTTTGAGTTCATGGTTCACCTTACCACTTCCAAGGTATGGAGGATTAGCTACAACAGAAGTATACTTCTTAGTCAGAACCAGCAAAACGGGAATGTAGGTTTGAATGCTTTGGAAGACAGCCTCTTCGTTAAAGTCTCGGTAGGTCGCTGTTTTAAGTTCTTCAAACCGTTGGGCGATGAACGTGCGAGCTTTATTGCTCAGGCTGAGCTTCATCACTGAGCCCAGATTCTTAGCCTGCCTCATCAGGTGCAAGGCATCGTCTAGTTCTTCCAAATAATCATGGCCTTTATCCCCTAAGAAGTCTTTCAGCTCTTGCTGGCTAAAGCTTCGTGCTTCCGGCATGGCATACACTTGAGGCAGCCAGTCCTTGGTCCATATATCGGGGTAACGTTTGGCCGCTTTTAGCAGAGTCGCAAAGGTAGCTAGTTGGGCAGCGCGGTCATCTATATCCAAGCCAAATAGGTTATTGCTTAAGATAGACTCCACGGCTTCTTCCGGGGGATAGAACTCCTCCATATACATTTGGTAAAGTAGGTCAAAGCCTTCTACTAAAATGTGACCCGATCCACAGGCAGGATCAATAAGGGTCAAATCTTCTACGCTATTAATAATGGGTTCATTGGTGCAATCACTTTCGTTCTCTACCAGGTATTTCATGTTGCCTTTCAAGGTAGAATCAGGATGTTTGTCTAGCCAGATTTTACCCGCGGTATTTTCCACCATGTACTTTACAATCCAGTTAGGTGTAAAGATTTGGGTAGCGGCAGGGATGTCTTTGGCTTCGGCTTTCTTTCGCTTTTTAAAGGAAGCAAACACCTCGTCCTTTTTCTCCGAGATATAAAACTGATAGAGCCAGCCAATAAGTTCTACGCTTTGGTAGTGCTCCTCGCTAATGGCATCGGAGGTATTGAGTAGATCCAAAAAGCCACCGTCTTGCAGCATGTTATCCGGCAAGAGAAGCTCGGTGTAATCATTAAGTCTGCCAAACACACGGTTGAGGGTATTATGGTTATGGCAATACCCTGTCAGTAGTAAAGCAAAGGCTTCTTGGTCCTTTGTATAATCATTGATAATCTTTTTAAGTCGGTCTTCTTCTGTAGATTTAAGAAACGCATAGCTTCCCTGACGCGCACGTTGCAACAAAAGGGGGGTATGCTGCATGCCTTCTACATTATCCAGCTGGGGTTCATCGTAACCATTCTTGGCCAAAATCTTAATAGCCATCATTCGGTTAAACCAGGTATAGGCGGCTTCTTCCATAACCACATCAATACCTTTGGCTTTTACGGCTTTTTTAAGAGCTTCCCAAAGGGCAGGTACGGTAGGGTCGTCATAGGGCTCCCCGCGTAATAAATACCCTCCGGATATTTTTTGAACTTCTTCAACTACATTGCCTTGGTCATCAAAGCCCCAAAAAAGTAGCTTCTTAGCTACTCCTTGCATTAATATTGTCCGTGACTGCTGCGCAAAGGTCTTTAAGTTCATAGTTATTTAAGAATGATGGTTTTGTTATTCTTGATAAGAGATAGCATTTCTTTTCTAACTTTAGTCAAGTATTCGTCCAATTCCTCTTCATTTGATATGGTTGAAGCTTTTGAAGACACATAGTAAGTTTCGGGTTCATTAACAGGAGATCCTGTTGGTTTAGGCGTCGCTTCAATAATTTTAGTGAGTATGCCAGCCTTAAAATTATTTGCTTCAAGATCCCGCTTTTTTAGGCTACTTAGAGAGGAATCGTTATCTATTTCTTTTTGAACCCACTCTGTATCTACAATAGGCGCTAGATCAACTTTTTGCTTGGCGGCTTCTTTCTCTAATTCCTGAAATATTTCTTTATACTCGTCCTGAACCTTCTTCTTCAATGAATCAGCGACTTGTTTTATGGCATCTTCAAGCTCTTCTTTAGCTTTTAGTATATGGCGAAATTCCTTGCGTGGATCTTCGAGATCCAGAAAGGTTTTTATTTGCTCCGCTTTTTCTTGATCAGCTTTACTTAGCTCAGAAAAATTTAATCGGTTATCATCATAGAAGACTTTCAACTTATCATAATCGGATAGGGCCCGGGAAGTGAAATCTTCCATGCCTTTCGCTAAATCAAAGAGTTCTTTGCTCGGTATTTGACCGTCAATAAGCTCGGTAAACAATTTTTTGGGGTCTCTTATATTTCTCCATTCAGAGAGTTTAGATACCGCTGATTGGAAGCATTTACCAAAGCGATATTTTCCATAGTAGTCTTCTTCAAGACGCTCATAGTGAGCATGTAACTTAGTTAATGCAGTTTGTAAGAGTTCGTATTGCTCATTTCCATCGGTTGAGGAAGCCAATGGTTCATTGAAAATATTCTTAAATGCTTTAACCGTATTATCAAGAATTGTTTTATCAATGTCTTCCCCAGTGACTACTTCACAAGAATGTCGCTCTGCAGTTGAAACTGCCTTGTTGACGAAATCGATGATCGGGTATCTCTGCTGTCCTTTATATTTGAACTCACGTTTTTTCTTCTTGACAAGATGTACAAGTATATCGATGATCGCCTCATGACGCCATCCGAATGGTTCTTTTTCGAAATGATGTATCAGATCATACAATACAATTTGGTTATTATTTGCGGTAATGAAATCATCAACAATTTGTTCTGCAGGAGAAAGAATTGGTGCCATTACCTGCGTATTAGCAGCCGATGCTTTCAATTCTGCTGTTGTACGGGCATAGTCAACACTTAGCTTATGATTTTTATAAATACCTTCTAAGTGTTTATCGATGATGTTATTAAACCGATCAGCAGCAGAGCTCCCTGTAACTTGATCACTTTCCAAAACCCTTTGTTGGGTGATAAATCGAGTCTCAGGAAATTTGTTTTTAAAGCGCTGCTCTAAACGTCCTTTAAGTTGATTGTTGCGGATTTTAAAATTTTCGATGGTCTTTGATCGCTCTCCAGCAGCACCACCACTATTGTTAATAAAATATTTATTAGTTTTACAGTACCAGTCAAAGTCTTTACGAAGAGTCTCGTCGTCATTAAACCATTCATTTATACAAACCAATAAATCCTTTCTACTCGATTCTAGTGCCTTTTGATTAACATCTGTTCGGTCGGTTAAAAGTACGGCTAGCTTAAAGTCTCCATTCCTAAAAATTTCTTTATTTTCGATATAGTAGCCAACGTTAAAATCATTTTGTCCAAACGTATGTTTTCTATTAAGGCGTACTAATGGACGGAAAAAATCTTCGTCAAATGTTTTCCAACGTTCATCAAGGCCAATGGTTTGGCTTTTAATTAGATTTTGAACATCCATTTCGTCTTCGTTGAAGAAGAAATAGCTTGCCTTTTCTTCACGAATGATACTCTCTTCAATCAGTTTATCTAGAACCTCTTTAATATTTTTTTGTAACTGCATCTTATTTTGATCCAGTTGGTCCATGAGTAAAACGGTAAGATTATCAATATTGGAAGGGAAGGTTTGTCGTTGATTTTCCAATAAATTTGAGATCATGAACAATACTTTAACGACCCTTTGAGCAAACGGGTTGTTCCGCACATAGGTAAGCTCTAATGCATTTTGAATAGCTTTTGAACCACGATTGGTAAGGTTGGTATGAAATTGTTGATTATAAAATGCATCAAAAGGAATAAACTCTCCAACACTTTCTTCTGCATGTTGTTTAATAGTGTAGTGAGTGATTCCTAGAACTGAACGCTCATTATCTTTCACCTCTTTTATCACATATCGTAACTGCTGAAAAGCTTCGAATACATGTGCAATCAACTTAAACTGATAAGGTACAAATGGGTAAGCAACGTTAAATTCATCGATGTCTCGATAGCCTTTATACAACTCATGACTGATTTTGAATTGGTTTTCAATATAGTCTTTGTTGGTATCATACATTTTGTTGAGGGCTTTAAGACCCTCGCTATTTTTATCCAATACCCTTCGCTGGGTAATATAGGAAGCGTCATTACTTTGAAGAGATATTCTTGTATCAAATCGTCCTAAAATTTTACCAAATTCATCTTGAATATCCATCACTCCATCGGCGCCCATAGAAACTTCATCTAAAGTTTGCTGAGCCGTACATGCAATCCAAACCTGATTATTGCAGTCTTCGCTTACTCTTTCGATGATATTTTGAAAATTTAGAAGAATTTCTTTGTTAGCTCCTACATACTGAGACACTTCATCGACTAAAAACAATAGTCTATAGTCTTTATCTTTTGTCTTTAAATACCCTTGTAACTCTGGAATCAATGTAGCATTGATTCCAATTTTAAAGCTTTCAGGGTTTGATAGTTTTGCATGTAGAGAAACAATATCTAAACTGGGGTAAACGGATTGTGCAATTTCAAGAACATCCTGCAATTGAAAAGAAGCTAATTGGGCAGCATCAGTATTCCAATCAAATGCTAATTCATCTTCTATCTTTTTCTTAAACTCATCTAAGAGGCCTTGCTGATCTAATGGCTTTTCCAATAAAATAGCCAATGGGATGTCATTTGAGTTATATCCTCGAAATTTATTAAACATATTCAAGAATATGCGAGTCAACCGTTCTTGACTGCCGTCATCTGTTTCGTCTTCCACGTTAAACATAATGTTATCACAAGAAGAGGCTGAAATCCTTTTTTGAAGTAGCTTAAGTTGCGCTTCTGTAATGTTATTGGAAGCACCAGGTTTCATATTGTCATACAATTCGACAGCTTTTTGTAATGCCTCGAAAGCTATCTTAGAGGTGTCTTCATGAAGTAAATAATGGACATATTTAATAAAATGGGACTTACCTGAACCATAGTACCCGTTAATCCAAATACCAGTTTTACCAGATTTTTTATTAAGGATGGTATTGAGTACGATAAAAAGCTTTTCAATGAGTTCATCAGTAAATACATACTCTTTAATTTCCGCTTCTATCGTTGCTTGTTTTCGGTCACTAACAACAACAGCGGGATTAATATCTCGAAAGATATTTCTGTCAAAGATTTCTTTAAAGATCATTTTATTCGTTAATTAATTTAATAGCTCTGTATGGATTCTTTTCAGCTAATAGTTTGAATAAGCTGAAGTTCTCTTTCACCTCTCCTGGATAAAACATGATGAGTTTATAGCCTTTAATAAATTCCTCAAACTTGCTGATAAACCGATGTGCTCGTATATAGGGAAATGCATTGCCAAGCCCTTTTAAAAAAACGTACGCCACCTCATAATCGCCCGCTTTTTCTAAATGATCCTGGATTAATTGATTTAAATATTGAAAAAAGCGCTCATCATAAGCATCTCTAAGTAACGCTTCTTCTACTTTTTTACTATCCTTACTCTCATACAATTGGTAATACTCGAACTTTGTGGTTTTCCCAAAACGTTGTGTTTTAAGGTAACTAATAAAGGATTCATAGATATCTAGTACCATCACATCTAAGTAATTATTGGGCCGGTGTAGCCTATTCTTAATGTCTAAGATTTCAGCTTCGATTTCATATTCTTTCTCAGGATCATACATGTACATATAGGCTGGAAAGAAAAGGTTTCCGGTTTCATAATCCTGAAAATCTCTATCGGCAAGCTGAGTATATAATTCGGTAATCGTCATAAAGTATCTATATCATAAAACAGGCTTCTAAAAACCAATTTTCATTATTTATTTTAAAGTAATTCCAGAAATTCTCTTGAATTCCTTGTGGTATGATTAAGCGTTTATTATTCATTAAACCGGCGTCATTTAAAGCTTTCCGATATCTTGAATTTACTTTATCAATGGTTTTTTCAGACCAATTAGCTATTTCTTCATTTTTAGAAGAAAGTTCATCTATAAACATTTTTATAGAGTAGGGTTCTAATAAATCACCTGTTTTAAATTTCTTTAGTGTTACTTCCCAATGGATTTCAAAGATTAATCGATACGTTTTTAAGATCACATAGAATAAGCCAAGTTTTTGCTCTTTTTCAGTCCATGTGTAAAATTCATTCCAAAAATTTGGATGTACAGTTTTAACACGAAGCTTTATTTGAGGAATAATCCTTTTTCTTGCTGATAAAGTTTTTATGGCAATAAATTGATTCTCTTGCTCCTCTTTATCAATTAAATCTGGAAAATGAATATCATTAATGATTGATTCTAGGGCTATAAATTCTTGATATAACAATCCACCTGCTGTAAAACTTGAATTATATTCCGTGGTATTAGTCTGCAATTTTTGGTCTAGGTTGTATTAGTATTGTTGGATTTACATTTTAGCCAAAATAGCATAAATGAGGATTATATTTTAGTATTAATAATTAATTGTCGAGACTCATAATTCTTCATATATCAAATAATTAGGAACATGATTAGTGACAATATCAATTGAAGTATAAAACTTTTAGTTAAAGTCTGCTAAGTACTTTTAAACACTAGAATCAGGCCAATAGAACCCAAGCTTTTAGTGGTAATAGGACTTGCGGTGATAAGATAAATCTGATTTCGAGTAAGATTAGCAAGAGACTCTTTAAAATTCATGGAGCAACAAATTTAAGAGTATTTGCAATAAGTTTTTTAAGAAACCTGCTTTTTGAGGCTAAAAGAGAAACTAAGTTTCTCTTTTCTGCACCTATCCAACTCCATTACTGGAAGCAGCTAAGGTGGTCTTTTTTCTCTTGCGAGCTTTTTTAGTAGAAGGCTGATCTAGCCAACCTAATAGCTTTTTGCCTGTTTCCTCTGTAATGGGAAATATCCTATCATCGAAGAGTTTGGTTCGGTCTTTACTGGTTTGGGCCTGATGCGCCATGTCTAGATCGAAAACAGTTGTGAATTCGTATTCGATACCATCTCTCATAATAGGAGCTAATCCTACTTTTTTGGGGATTTGTTTGCCACGATCGTTTTCTTCCAGGATGTATTCCATCTTTGAGCGGATGCACACAATCACATGAATCTTTGAAAACAGAATCGCCCGGAGCATTAGGTCATAGTTCTTATTAGCCTCACCCCAGTTGGTGTAAGAATTTCCTCCTCGCTTATCCAGCTGAGATTTATATTCCAATACACCGTTCCAAAAGTGAGAAGCGGAATCAATAACTAGTACGTCATAATCCTTCTCTAAGGCGGCTACCGTAGGTACCGTTAATTTATCGATGGTGAAAGGAGGTTCTACATTGACGACATCAAAGGCAAAGTCACTGGCATAAAGACTCGCGCTTTGATTTTCAGTATCGATGAAGGCAATACGGCCTTCTTTGGAGATCCCTGTTGCTAAGCGAAGAGCGCTGTATGTTTTACCGGAACCCGAAGGTCCAGTGATGGCTAGTTTTAGATGAGAGCCCTTTCGAGCGGCTTTAGTAAACATGATTGATTTCCTCCTTGGTTAGTTGATTCTTAGATGAGTGCCCCGCTCTCCTAGCTGGGCAAATTGGTGTACAAATTCATCGCCCGCTTGAAGGGCCTGACGAAGTCGATTCATATCTGGCTCTTTTACTAGTCGAACAAAAGGATCTGGGAGCTCATCAGGAGTTATAAATTCACAAAGATGAACAGGTAAGCGTCCTCCATTGGAGGCGACCGTAACGGTAAACCGCGTAGTTTCTAATCGCTTTGTACCTTTTGTTTCCAGATAGACCTTTAGTCGATCTTTCAAGCGATTAGTTTTTTTCCGGTAAGAAGCAGAGCGAGCAGCTAAGCGCTGGGCTTCTTCGGCAATCTCAGTAAACTTCTGTATGAGATAACAGTAGGCGTCGACTTTATCGGCTTGTTTGCCCTCGTATTCGGCTAGCCACTGATCGATCTCTTCAGTGATTTCTCCTTCGGTTTCTTCGAGTAGCTCTTCCAGGGCATGAAAGTGTTCACCGATCTGAAACAAGGATTCTTTTTGAGTGGGTGTGGTTGTTAATTGCATAGTGTGTGTTATTAAAAGGTTTATATAAGAAAAGCCTTCAGGAGTCTGAAGGCTTTTCGTTATTGGTTGTTTCTTGAGTGTCGCTGGTGAGAAAGTATTTTAACGTTTCTTCAAGCAACTTCACCGCTGATTCAATAAGGGTGGTTGGATCCGTCATGGTTTTCCACCTTTACAAATAATTACTACGATTTTAAGTAGGGTTCCAATGTTCATATTAGTTGAGATATAGGGTTTTAGTTAATTGGTGCAGCCCACTATGGCGTTGCACAATCTGATGCACAGGAGAGCTTTTTAACGCTTCGGTGGCACAGTTATACGCGCTCCATAAGGAATCAATAGTGAATTCATCATGAGAGGGCTCCCAGAGTTCTTTGAAGGCGGCTGAAGACTGAGAGGGAGACAAGATCCCTTTCCCGGTAAGCATACCCATGTATTGATATTTCTGTTCCAGAGTAAGTGGAACTTGTTTCATCAGCTCAACATCTTCAACTATATGGCTCATGTTATGCTGACTGCGGTAGATAGCCGAGATGATTTGATCTTGAAGATCTTCGTGCATGTCTTCGCCCTGATGGCGACGCATGACGGTAATATCTCCGCTGAAGACCATGTTATCGCAGACTAAGACTGTACTACCTATGGTTAGTCCTGCAGAAAAAGAACGATCATGGCTATTTCGTAGTCCAATGGCGAGCTTAAGATCTTCATCAGGACTCTGGTGAATTTTGCGATAAGTGATAACCCCAAACATTTTATCTCCGTTGGAGTTTACAGCATACGCATCTCCATCAAAACGGTATCCTTTCAGAATTTCCGAGGCGATGGTAAGTACATTGACGGCAAAGTCGTAATGAGGAAGCGGGGTATAAGTTCGCGTTTTTGGTGGATCGGGAATGGTAAGCAGTTGCTCGAGCGAACAGCGTTCTGCCCCACATTGGGTTAAGAGTTGATTAGTCATTTGTATTGGATTAAGAATTTAATGGTGTTATTACCAATATTCTTATACCAAATAATTGCGCTGTTTTTACTTGACTTATAATTATTTAACTACACACTGTGCGGACAAACTGTCAGAATTGGTATGGGCTATATGAATTTCTATGCATGGCATGGTATTTTCTTTATAGGTCTCACTCATGGTGAGAACTTCGAGCTTATCTTGAAGGAAAAAATTTCATGAATTGCATTTGTTCGAACCCTTGCCTGTAAATCTTAAACAAACCGAGTTTGATATGATAGGTAATGATGTTAAGAATGAGGCAATTTCAAATCTCAATAAAGAAATTGAGTGCAATAAGCTGATTACTACCGAAGTAAATGATGGTGCTTTAGAGTTGCATGAACTCCGGGCCACAGCACCAAGCTTAATTATTGAGCCCTTGGAAATATTTATTAACCAATTCGCGACCTCACCCAAAGAATTAAAAAAAGTATTCGCGGAGTGTAAATCTAACTTTCGAATATTTATAGAAAACGTAAATGAATTCAATCAGAAAGCGGAGGATGCTAGCTTTAAAGCAGGAGTAGGGGCAACAGCTGGAGTAGCAATAGGAGCAGGGACAACTGCTATAATGCCTTCAGCCGCAATGGCTTTTGCTACCACATTTGGAACCGCTTCAACTGGTGCCGCTATTTCTTCTTTATCTGGAGCTGCAGCAACAAATGCTGCTCTTGCCTGGTTGGGGGGAGGAACTGTTGCAGCTGGGAGTGGCGGGGTAGCTGGAGGAACGGCATTTCTTGCTCTTGCTGGTCCAATTGGTATCGGAATAGGTCTTCTTGGAATAGGTGCTGGGGCTCTATTCTTGAATGGGAAAAATAAAGAAATTGCTGCTGAGGCAAATAATCGTCTAAAGGAGATCAAAAAGATTAACAATATGTTAAGTCTCAAGAAAGATAATCTCATTAATTTACTTCAACTCACAAAGAAGCATGGAGATGGGATTCAGCATCTATTGGAAGAACTTAAGATAAACGCCGAGAACTACAGGCCATGGTTTGCGAAGCTAAAAAGGAGTTGGTTTTCCAGAATTGTTAACTGGGTAGTTAATTGGCTAGGTATTTCTACACTGCCTAACTACAAAAAGTTCTCAAAGGAGGATAAATTGAAACTAGCAGCGCTGATTAATCATGTTGAATCATTTTCTGAGCTGTTAAACCAGAAAGTGTAACTGGAGGGTGTAAGTCATGCAGCGTAAAGATAGTTCAGAAAAGCAGACCTATTTTAATGATCAGATGTATGGTCAGGTAGTTAATCAGGTAAATCTAGAACGAATTTTAGATGAGATAAAAAAGCAAGGTATTCAGGATGACCAGTTTATTTCAGCACTGAAAGAAATGGAAGTCGTCCGGCAGTTTGTTGGTAGTCCGGAATCTATTATGGGTAATGCTGGTACCAAACATGGAGAAATCGCAGAAGTTTTAGAAGTTGGGGTGAGACGAGCCAAGGATGCATTGAATGGCAATCCGTTCTCAGCAACTTTTGATGGGGTCAGCCGAACCTCACCCATCGATTACCTCATTAATGATGAGGCTGTACAATCTAAGTTCATAAATGGTGTCAATAAAAACCTCAACACGGTTATTGACCATATGAATAAATATCCAGGTTTTGGGGGGGAAGGAAGTTATTATCATATCCCTAAAGATACCTATGCTGTAATTCAGAAAATAAGAGGTGGAGAGCCAATAGAAGGGTTAAGAGGTGCTACTATTGAAAAAATCCTGGGAAAAGTAAAAGAAATCGAAGAGCGATCAGGCAGTGAATTCGGTCAGGTGGTACAACCTGGAATATCAACTTATGGAGAGGTAACTAGAGGAAAAATTGGCCAAACTTTAAATAAACACGAACGATCAATTGAACAGAAGAACAAGGAGATAAAAGATCAGATAGCGAAAGAACACCAACCATCAATTGAAGAAGGGGCTAAAGCAGCAGGTACTGCCGCAGTAGTAGGTGGAGTATTTTCACTTACTACTGGAATAATGAAGAAACATCAAGAGGGTAAGCGTTTTTTCAAAGGCGATTTTACCCCAGAAGACTGGAATGAGATAGGAATAGAAACCGCAAAAGGTACACTAATTGGTGGGGTTTCTGGGGCTGCAATATATGGAATGACAAACTATGCGGGGCTATCAGCACCCTTTGCAGGGGCGGTAGTAAGTGCGTCTAAAGGAGTAGGTAGATTATTATACGATCATAGTCAGGGATTAATAACTCAGGGAGAGGTGATTGAGCTAGGAATGGTCATATGTTCAGAGTCAGCAATTGTAGGAATTTCAACGGCAATTGGACAAACCATTATTCCTGTCCCAGTATTAGGAGCTCTTATTGGGTCTGTGGCTGGTAGCATGTTAACAAATTTGGGGGGAGCCTACAGTCATATTTCAACTAAGGCAATTCAAGAAGAGATCGATGCATACATTGGGAAGTTAGATGCTGAGTATGTTGAACAATTGGATCGAATGCGGAATGAGTTTAATAGGTTGGGAGATTTAACAACAGCGGCATTTGATTTTGAAAATAACCTCAGTCTGCTTGAGACTAGTATTACCTTAGCTCAAGAATATGGCGTAGATGAAGAGCGAATTATTACTTCAGTTCAACAACTAGATGAGTATATCTTATCTTAATTGGTTCTAGCTGGAAATTCAGTCTAGTTTTTGTTCCCCAAATAGAACTCTCGATCGAAATCCTCTTCATCAAACTCTGAATCATCGAAAGCATGTTCTAAATATAGGGTGTCAATCTCCTCTAATCTGCTCAGTAAATGTTGAGTGTATTCTTGCTTATCAGTTAAATAGTATTTTTCTGAGGCCGCTACAATTTGATGAATACTAAGAGGTAACATAGCTTCAATATCCAATTTTAATCCATGGTGGATTTCCCAATTCATAAGCGCTACAACAACGCGATACTTTATAAGTTCTTCTTGCATGATATAGTTGCTCAGAGGCTTGTCATCAACTAGTACCACCTCGTCTGGTACATACCCGGCTTGCAGAATAAATGTTTTAAGAGAACTTGTGAGTAAAAATTCTTGTGAAATCATATGGAATAGATTTAGTACAGAATATTAAGTTTCCATCTTTTTAGCAATGGGATTACCATCAAGTCCGGCCTTGACTAGCCAGGAAATGAATGTGGTAAAGGGCTCAATATTTGAGTGTACACTTGCCTGCTCAAGGGCGTTCATATACCGGTCTCGTTCTTCAACAGGGATCACTGTCCAAGGGTATCCCCCAGAGGCCAACATAGTATTCATAAGGAACCGGCCCATTCTTCCATTGCCATCCATGTACGGGTGGGTATAGACAAATATGAAGTGTCCGAGTACTGCCCGCACCCCTGCATGTTCTTCTTGTTCTAATAGCTCAAATAGCACAGGCATTACATCCCGAACGGCGTCTCTATTTAAAGGGGTGTGCATTGAGTCAGCAATGTAGACTTGCCCACTACGGTATCCGGCTAAATCTGCGGGCTTAATTAACCCAACAGTTACGCTAGGGGCGAATAGTTCACGGTACCAAGTTCCATGGTCGCCATCGGCGACTATACCAGGGTTTTCTCCTTCCAGTATCCGCGATATACTTTCTTTGACCGCATTAAACGCTTGCCAGTATCCACGCGCAGCCATAGTGTCCCGCTGCTTTTTATCCTCTTCATTACCCTCAGTGTCCCAATTACCACTACGAACGCGTTCAATTAATTCGGTAGTAACCGTATACTTTTCAATAGAAAGGGAGTGATAGGCATCTGTAATATACAGCTCTTCTATTTCAGCTAAAAACGACTCTTTATTTCCCGGTAATCCAGGAGGCTTTGGAAAGTGCTCAATCACGACCGGGCGTAGCTCGTGCCATAGGAGTTTGATCCGGTTTACATAGGGAGATCGTTCTCTTTGGTCAAAGGTAATAGGTGAAGGCGCTTCAAAAGGATCCGTTTCACGCACTTGGTAGTCTACTGCTTTCATTCCTTCTATGATGTCATTGGCTATTCTATCACGACCAATATTTCTAAAAGCTCCTGCTAAACGCCCGGCTATTTTGGTATGACCGCCTTCTAATAAGACTTTTAATACATCCGAGGAGTTTTTAACCATTTGTAATGCAGCTCGAGCTTCGATGGGATGCCTTTCAAAAAAGGAAGGAATACAATACACTAATGAAGATTCCAGATTAGTAACCCAAAGCCCATCCAGCTCTTGGAGGTCTGCTTTTTGGGGTAATGGAGAATTCATGATGAGGATAGAGGTATTAAATAGTAGTTCGGTTACCAATCCACTACCTGTTGGACTTTTTACAATAAGCTGTCCTGGAACCGTTCTATTACCAGAGTGCATTAGAAGTGATTGTTCTGCGGACAAGCAGTAGTCGCTTCCATACCGATCGCTCAGGTATTGCCCACAAAATTTCCAATAAGACATATACCATGAAGTGGTCTCACCTTTACGTTCTTCAGGTCTTCTGGGGATGTACCATCCTCTGAGAACTTCTTTGATAAATCCATGTTTGCTAAGTCGTTCTCTATGCGTTCTAGATAACTCGCTAGATTTGATGGCTACAGTTCCGTTATCCTGAAGTACTTTCAAGTGTTCAAGTGAAGCTGCTAGTTTTTCATTAGGGGTTGCCATGCTGCTGTATTGATCTTCTTGTTTAGTGTTGTACGAATCTTCTTGTTTAGTGTTGTACGAATCTTCTTGTTTAGTGTTGTACGAATCTTCTTGTTTGGTGCAAAGATACTGATAATTAGTGATATAAAAAATAAAATAGAACCCAGATATGAGAAGTTTTAGGTATAAGAACTATGGGTGGATACCTAGGATCATTAAAAACATATATAGGAGTGCTAAAAAAATCCCAAAAAAATTTCAGAAACTGGATTTCATGTAAAAAAGGCTTTTGACTTCTATCCGAATTTAACTCCTAGGTCTGAGAGCCAGGGTAGAAGGCCGGGGATAGGGTATGGAACCTTAATCCTAAAGATCGAAATTAACTCTTTTATTAAACCTACCTCGTGAAAAAGCACCAAAGGTTAATCTAATACAAACTTTTGGGTGATACGTAGCGGTAAATTGGCATAAATATCCACTTCGACTTCTTCTCTGAGTGCTCGTGCTCTTCCCGCCGCTTGGATAAGCTCACTTTCTATTAAACTCAGCTGGATATTCTGTAGACTTTTATTATCGAAGGTATTAAAGGGAAATCGGAATCCTTCTCATTCTACCGTTTGAACCTTAAATTCTCTATTAAATGTATCGACATTCACACCTAATACTTTGCCAATGAGTAGGTACTGGGCATTGTGCTTGTGTGGAGATCCAAGGACATTGATTGACATCCCAGTGTACTGGTTATAACCAGAGCAATTCCCAAATCATATATCAGGGGTAGCATTCTTAATTTGGTCATTGAAACTCTTGAATGTAATTGTTGGTCGTTCGCTAAGCCTAGAATTGATGGTATCCAAGCGTTGTGCTAAAGAATTACGGGAATAGGAATATTTAGTGTGTTGTGTGATGGTGCCCTGGTGACTTACATCTGTAATATCGATCACATTAACCCGTTCTCCGTAGAGTTTTTGATATATTTCTACTGGAATGGTAGCGCTCATAATGATGATTTTTTTATCATTTGGGAGTTCTTCCTGTTGTATAAAGTGAATAAGATCTCTGTTTGATTCATCTTTGTAAAAGTAGGTGCAGTCTAAAAATTTAACAACATTGCTGTCGATACCTTCTGTCTGCATAAAAAGGGATCATTCATTGGTAATATCTATGTTGAATTCATCAGGAAGCATTAGTATCTCCCCTTCTTCCACATCTTCCAAATAGCGCTGAAGACTGAGTAGCTTTGTTGTATAATGGCCAAACAACCTTGATTTACTCTTTTTTTTAATTTTCTTTAAATCAGCAATTTTCAAAGTGCCAACATCTAGTAATATTGAAAGTGGATCTTCATCGAAAATGATAGTGTCGTGAATGAAGGAGGAGTGAATAGCCCGGCTGTGAGTAGTAAAGATACTTTTAACTGAATTTTGAGCGACTTGGTTTGTATCAATATAAGTTTGAGCCAATTGCTGATCATGAGGATTACAACCAATCCCTTTTTTAAACTCCCAAAGGAGTTTGTGAACTTGTTTAACAAATCCTGCTTTATGGAGTCTACCCATCCCCTCATTTAGGGCTTCGTCAGAAAATACCGGAAATTCAGGGGTCATCATTGCAGAATTAGCTAACTCACGCTCTTCAAATACCTGACGTTTGAGTTCATTCGTTGGAAAAGCTAGTGTCGTTTCATTAAGATCTTTGATACGTCAAGTTTTCCCGATGCCTGTGGGGAGCTTGAAAATAAAGATGTCATCACTTAAGCAGTCCAAAGCTTCCTCAAACTTATATTCGAGTAGTTGCTCTGCTTTTTCAAGGGGCATACGGTGGATAGGTGTGATTTGCTCAATTCCATCAATTAAGTCTCGCTCGGCAGCGATTAAATTACGGTAGGAATGATCGCTTTGATATGGAGAAAAGTGTTCAAGACGTTGAGGGAAATAAGCGGTTTGGACGTGTTTGTTGTATTTATTTATAGACCGAATAAGCTCAAAGCGTCCATCCTTAGGATAAGGGTTGTTGCCTTTATGGGAATTATTAAATTCCGTGAGCCGGTCTTCATATACTTTCTGTCCTCCTTTCATCCAAGCCAAATTTTGAGCGATTCCTAGCAGCTGAGCATAAGAAAGGCGTTCTTCAGCATTCATAAAGTCAAAGAAAAGTCGGACTCTGGATTGGAGTTTGTCTCAATCGACCTCCTTACTGTCTTTATTTCGTTTTAATTTCTCGTAGTATTCGTTTTTCTGTTGATCTGTGGTTTTTGACGTTGCTTCTATAGTATTACTATAGGAGGAACGTGAAAAGCCATTTTTCCGTAAAAACGCTGCACCCGCCGCTTGAGGATCTATTTTTCGAAGTCTTGCCCCATTTTTAATTTTATCGGATTCTAACACAGAAAAGAAGGTGTCCAAGGACAGTGCTTTAGCATTTAAAACCTGCCCGTTTTTATCGGTACCGTAGAAAAAATGAGCCGGATTTTTACAAGCTTTATCTGCCTCTGGATACATAGCAAATAACCCGTCCATCAGGTAATTCCGCGCATTTATATCAGTGATTAGTGTGTCCAGGAAAAAGATGAGACGGAATTTTCGTTTGTCAGGGCTATCACCAAAAGTAGGATATCAAGCGTTAGGAGTAACTTCGTAGGCTTGCATTCTTTCTATAGCAAGATCAGGAGAGAGCCCGCCATCAAAATCTAAGGCCATGATACATTGTCCAGTCCAATTGATATTCGAACGAGGTCCGTTAAAAATTGATGGGCTTCAAGAGATTCCTTGCTCTATATCTTCAATAAAACCCTCTATACTTTCGACATACACGGGTTCGAGTCCAGTACTAATCCTGGCAGCTTCTGCTTTGTTCGGTTTGGAGCGGTAAGTTTGCTCATCGGCGGTAAAATTATACTTCATTAGGTTTAATTTATTGTTTTATGTTGATATTCAAAGTTTGGTTAGAACTTAATCGTTTTGAACTAACCCCATTTTGGGGCTAGCTCATTATACAATTTGTTTTTTTTGTAGGAAGAGTTGGGGGTTACCCAGGATACTTAATCCTCATCGAAGATAAATCCGGAGTCCCGATTTTTATAGTAGGCATACACTGTTTTTACCTTGTTATAGTGTCTGGGCTCAAAATATCTCGAGCGATCGTCCTGCATTGCCTTTAATTGATCTTCATAGGTCTCAACCCAGTCCATTTTTTTATCCCCTCGCATTCACAGATAGATATCATTGCAATAGGTAAATCCTGAGTTAATCATGCATCAGCCTATAAAGGTATTCTTTTTAAGCAGGTGATAGGCGTGTCGTTGGATTTCATCTTTATGAGGGGACATACGTGTAGTTTTAGGCACTTCAAATGTAAGATGGGGATATGATGAAGGGTGTTTTTTCCCACGAGCTACCCCTCATAAAATATGTGGAGCATTTTCCATTGGTCGTGTTCACCAATACTTTTTTACGCAATGTGAAATAGTTCACGGGGATACCCCAAAGTATTCAGCACTCTTTCGGTTACCGTGCACATACCAGTAGTCATATACTGCTTGCTCTCCGTGTGTTTCAATTAGTTTTTTAGTTCATCCTCTTTTGCCAGAGTGAATTTTATTTATTTGAATTGGATGTTTCTTCATAGAATCTCCTTGAGTTAATTGTTGTTTTACCATTATTTAATGGCCCTATATAATTGTATTACAATACGTGTGATTTGTCAAATCTACGTGTGAAAAAAGCGTCCGGAATAGAATTTAGATACATATTTAGATTGAAAACATTATCTATGCTATGGTAAAGGGCAGATTCAGTGAAAAATTAATTTCTAAATCCTCTAAATGCATATTGAGTATCAAGAAGGCTCTTAATACAAAGGAAAGTGAAAAATGAGCCCTAACTCCAGTGGGGAGTTAGAGCCTTTAGAAATTTAGATGTTATCGTTATGCTGCTTCTGAGGTTGTTTTTGGGCTAAACCAATCCCTAAATTCCTTCGAATTAAGTTTTAGATTTAGTGGAAACCCAATGCAGCTTTCGGTTCCGACTATAGGGATATGAACCGATCTCATATTCATCCGATCACTCAGGCCTTTTAGCCAGTCTAGCATGTCATTTCTTTTGTCATCGAAATGCTTTAATAACCCGGTATCATTCCACATTTTATTAGAAATCCAGCAGGTCTCTTCTTTGAAAGTAAAGAGTACATTTTCAGGCGTATTACTCCATTCCTTGAGTTGATTACTTAAGATTTTGATGCGTTGCAGTTCTTCCTCTCGTTCAGGGAATAGTAGCTGCTCTAAGGCTACATACAACTCGGACTCTATCGATGGGGCGCCCTGTTGTTTGTTCATGTCAAGAAGCTGAGCCATGATGACCAGAGGAGCTATGAGTTCTCGCTCGCGGCCATCTACAGACAACCCACTGGGTAGCTCGATTTGACGTTTCATACGTGCCATTAAGTATTCAATCTTATAATGGTGGAAGAGCCCAATGGCATAGCCTCCACTCAAGATTTCATTGACGCGTTTCAAAACACGTTGATCTTCGGTATCCCACCCAAGTAAACTCTTATGAGTAGGTTTTCGGACCATCGATATCTTCAGGGTTCGGGAAGCCAATGCACCGATTTTAATAGAATCAATACTCGCATAGGCTTTGGGGGAGTAGAGATTCATAGAATCGGTATTACTTCCTCGTAGCCGGCGGTAGTTGCCCCCTCGCTTATACCCGGAATTGAGTACCTGTCCATGAGAGTCTCCTTGACCACCGGAATTCTTCTCAAACTCATCTAGGCAAAGGGCGCACCCGGTGTCACTGACTGTTTGAATGAGGTTAGCGGAGGTTATTCTAGAGGCCTGAACCCCGTTAAAAGAGCACTGTACGATGAGTTCAAGCAAGGTTGTTTTTCCAGATCCTTTATCCGCATTGATGTGCAGATAAGGATAAGCAGGAAACAAGGAGTACACATAGGTCCCCATGATCCACAGGCTCACCAGCGTTTCCATTTCCGATTCTTCAAAGTAGATGTGGTCTTGGATAAGCCCCTTGATGAGGTCAAAGGTGTTACGTGGTGTTAACTGGGTTAGGGATTGTCCGATACTCAGTACCCGATCTGTTGTGAGCTTGATATTTTCACTGAACCGGGTTGGTTGAATGAAACGGAGGCGGTAATTGCGTTCAGCCATTGCAACACTATCAATGGAAAGAGGCCATGATTGAGCAATAAGTCCCTCTTGAGTTCCATAAAAAAAGTATCCTCGTGCCGAGGCTTGTGGGTACTGTGCCTCGATTGTGTCATCCTTACGAATGGAATTTTCGTAATGGGTTCGCTGTATGGGTTGGAGATGTTGAGAAAGTAGAGCATGCTCCTCAAGCGTAGAAAGATTATGAGCCTTTTGAACCCAGCTCAGAAAATGCTCGCCTTTACACAATGCTTCATAGCGTACATCAGCAAAAGTATTCACAACCTGACGCATGTTTTCAAAGAAGGGGTAAAAGCTTTCCTCGTAGGTGTAGGTAAGTTCCCCATGAAGAGCAACGACATCTTTCGCCTTCAACAGGCTCTTATAATCGAAGAGTTCGAGCTCTCTTTTCTTTGGCCAGCAGAAAGCCGTGTCGCCGGTCACCCGCGAGAGTACTTTCGCTATGAGTGGGTTTTCCGTAATCCAAACTCGCTGAGTGATGGTTTCTGGAGGTCGTTGGATACCCTGTGAGATGCGCAGTATGTTCGTTGGACTAAAAGTAGAGACGCTTAACGGTTTTTCAGCGGGTGATCTTCCATCAATGATATGATAGCGAAAGCCTCGTTTATCCATGAATAGATCATAGTTGGAAAGCTCTTTTGGGGTAATCCCAAGCTTGTAAGCGGCAACTTCTGCTAGGTCAGCATCGTTACGAAAATCTCGCAGCAGATCATCGGCATTAGAGACGGTCCGATGCGTTAGCCGGTTGTCTTCATTGACAATGAGTTTGGCTCCAAGATCGGACACACTTGGATATAAGGCTTTGATGAAATCAACCGGGGTTCCGGATATTCCAGTTGCCTGGCATTTAAAGTGACCATCCGAGGTGACTTCAATAACCCCGTCACCAAATGGTGACGGGGCGGTATATCTTCCGGTTGTTAAGGCTGACATATCGTTAACGATTGCTAGGTATTTGTTATAAAAGATATCATAGTTCATTTGAGTTGCCTCTTGATTTGGTTTAGTTTGGTGTTTCATTGTTGTTACCATTTTGATTGGAGTTTACAGGTGCCGTTATCTCAAGATCGGTTACGACTTGTTCGGCTTGATTTTCGGGGGTAAAAGAAAGGCTGGGAACATGATCGGTTTTGATCATGGTTGTTCCGGGTCCGTAAAAGCAGCCTTCAGGTTCCCATGTTAATAGGTCGATCACTTGCCCGTGAAATAGGTAGCGAGTGTGCTCCCCGATTTCAGCTCCCCTAAATAACAGGGGTAGTGTTTCATCCTCTGGCGTTACCTCTCTAATTACGGTATAGTATAGAGAGTAAGCCTCACTCAGCGGGGACGGGTTCAGTACAATGGTGTCATTGTTGTTTAACTGAAGGTGCTCAGTAAGACTTGGAGGCATGAGAATGGCAAACGGGATGGTGTATTGCATCCCAATGTTGGATAATTGTCCATGCCATACCCCTTTGTTACTTTTTAAGGTATAGATCTGGAGAAATCCGTAGTACTCATGATCCAATTCCCGCAACGTATCAGGCGATACAGCGGGGTTGGTTACTTTTGGACCAGTAACGGCATTGAGCCGAAGTCCTTTTCTGATAGTTTCATTCATGGTTGCCCTCCGTGTCTTTTTTTAGGGCAACGATGAAAAGTCGATCAAGCAATTTGTGCTCGAAATATTTACGTCTCCCACCTTTCATTTTTAGAGATGGGATGTATCGTATATCGGAAGCGGGTAGTCCGCTACGGTTTAACAGAGTCTTTGCTGAGACCCCGTAGATCATCTCGGCCTGCTGGGCGGTGATGAACTTGGTGGTTGTACTATGTTTTTTAGTATTGTTCAATATTCTGGTTTTAATTAGTGAAGCTTAATTGCTACACCTCAAGTTTACCAGAAGAATCAGCGAATTTGGATTTCAGTTACGGTATTTCCTGATTTTGTCTTATCTATAAAAAACAAGGTGTTGCAACTGAATAATAGAGAGAGGTTAAGCAATCTTAGATAATTCGTACTAAAGCAGAAGGAAGTATAAAAAATGGTTAGGAAAACCCGTTGCGCTGCAGAAATGCACGGATGGATGATTTATTATAGCGGGATCCTTCTGTATCCAAACTGTATAAATGAATTAAATCAATTAGTGTTGCTATTTTTAAGGAAGTAAATGTAGGGTAGCGAAGAATAAATAGATCGAAGGCTTGTTGTATGTTTTCACTTCGATGACGTTTAAACGGACCATTGCTGGGAAGGTTTGTTTCAAAGGTCTGAGTGAACCATGATTGAAAACGCGACCGAAAGTATGCATCTCCATAAGAATGGAGGGTTTGTATGAGTTCACTGGGGATTGAAAAAGGAAAGTTGGTAATCTCAGTAGGATGAGAAGTGGCGCTATAGCGAGTAACGTTCAAATGGATATTTAGAATACGAGAGACTACTTGTTCGATATTCTTATGCAGGTCATCAAAGTCAGTAAGGGTAAAACGTAAATCAGCATTTTCTTGCTGAGTCTCTTTGTTATATTCCACATAACGTTGGATAATTTCATGGATAAGGGTGAAGCCGTTAATGTATTCTGAGCGGTAATCTTGCTTAAAAGAAGTCCATTTCTGTTCATTATTAATGATATACAGGTTGGAAAATCCTTCCAATGATTGTTCTAGCTTGACTATAATTTTGTGAGGTTGATAAAAGATTCCCATGAATGATTGGTAGACTCTTCGGGCAAATGAATTAAAGGTGTTATCATTAAGCGTATGATAGGTGGAATCCATGTAGTCAATTGTTACAATGTGCCAATACAGATTTTGGATCGCTGAAAATTGCTTGTAGTCACGAGCGTAGTTTTCCCAGCGTAAACGAGTTAACGTAGTAGCAAATGATTCTATATGATTTTGTCCGATCATTTATTCTTGTCTTTTTTTCATTCGATTTGCAGCTCTGCGAATAGACTCTGGGTTAAGCGGGGACTGATCTATTTTCTGATACTTAAGATTAATGAGAAAAATAATTCTGTCTATAGGCAAATCAAATAGGTTAGGTTGAAATGCTAATTCTTTAGTGAGTGCATGTTTTTCTCCGGTCACCTTTTGCTTTAAGCTTAAGGTTTCCTCAGCACCATAAATAATAAAAGAGTTCAGAAAAGAGACGCTGTCAACGGTCAGGTAGCTGGTAAGCAAATCGTCGAACTGTTTTTTTAATTGTTCTAAGTATGGGGTAAGATCAATGGCATTAAATGCCCATACCCCAGGATCGTGATCAATAACATTAAAGGACCCTTTAATGCCAGAGAAAATTGAGGGAATAGGTTCACAAATATCATTAGCAGGTATAAACGAATTAAAATCTACGTAATCAATATATGCCTGGTCTAGCTCAAATGGTACTTCAGATAAATACTTGGAGGCGGATTGATAGGAAGCTTTGAAAGATTCATTAACTGCGTCAGGATTTATTTTTTTTACCTCAAATGAAAGCTGATTTTTATTCTTTTCTTCGAACGGTTTCATTTGTTCGATCCAAAGTGATTCAAAGGTGTAAAAGAGTTTTCCATATGCGAGGGCAAACTCTTTCCAATCCTGTTCACTGAATTCGTAAGCATTGTATTCTTGAAGAACAATCTGAAAAAATACATCCAGAAGTCGTTCGTAAGGCCCTGAAAATAAGCGTTGAAATGAATTTAACATAGAAGGTCTAAATTAATCCAAGTCTTTCTGCTTTCTCTCTTAGATCATTCGGTACAAGATGTAAATACCGTTCAGTAACTGATACGGAAGAGTGTCCCATTAATTTTTGGACTTCGAACAAATTGTAACCAGCCTTAAGATAATTGGTCGCTGCCGTATGTCTCAAGCTATGAAAATGAATGGAATCACTTAATCCGGCATCAACTACAAATTTTTTAAAGTTTTTAGAAGGGGTGGCTTTTCCTAAAGGTTTCGAGCTATTTGACGTTGATTCAGGAGACTCAAAAACATATCTATCGTTGTTGTAGACAACGGATTTCTTCCACGTTGAAAGGATAGGTTTTAATTCTTTATCTAATAAAACGGTTCTAGATTTACCTCCTTTGCCAGCTACGACCGAAATCAGATTATTCTTTAAATCGACATGTGCCCATTTAAGTTTAATGATTTCGGTTTTTCTTAACCCCGTTTTATAAGCAAATCGAATCAAGGGCTCAAACCAAAGTTGTCTTTTTGAATCAGAAAAGATATATCCTTTCTCTTCTTGCTTCGAAATGTACTCCTTATGTACTGAAAGTACTGCATCTAACTCATTCTTAGAAAGTATTTGCTCTTTCAAGTTTTCAGGAACCGTTTTCATACGAATTCCAATTGTCTCGTTGGTACCATGGCTATTTTCTTCCACCCACTTAAAGAAAACTTTTAGGTGGGTTAGATAATTATTTTGAGTGGCAATGCTTATATCCTTGCGAAAACAGTACTCTTGGATATCTTTTTTTTGAACGAGTTCAGTAAGCATGGTAATACCAACATGTTCATTGAACGCTTTGAGTAATTGATGATAATTCTTTCTACTGTTTGGTCCCATATCTGTTCGATCAGAAATAAACGCTTCGATACTCTGTGAAAGCAGGTATTTACTTGAAGTGGGAGTTTCGCTTGGTGTTCCGTCTCTCCATGATATAAAATCAAAATTGTTATAAACATCGATGATTCCAGACTCTTGCTCGATTTCTAAATTTCGTTGAAGTTTTTCAGCAATCTTCTTCCGTTTCGTCTTCAAAGAAAATTGACAAACCTGTTTTTTACCATCTTTGGTCTGGACAAACCGTATCGAGTAATTTCCGTTTCTTTCTTTTAAAGTTGCCATGATCTTGAAGAGATTTTGTACCCACATTTGTACCCACAAGCAGGAAGATAGGGAAATAAAACACAAAAAAGATCAGTTATATCGCTTTAGAGGGGTGTATTTAGAGGGATAAGGGGTGAGGGAGCACAAATTCGTAGTCAGGTACTCTATCCAATTGAGCTACGGGTGCATTTCAATAAAATTAATTGAGAGCCTTAAAGATAAGGACTTCTTTGTGGCTTCACAATCATTTTTTCCAATAAAAAAAGCCTTTCTGTGAAACACAAAAAGGCTTTGAATTTTGATGCTTGAAGTTTGTTATTTAAGCTATCAATATCTGTACTGATCAGACTTATATGGTCCTGTAATCGGAACACCAATATATTCAGCTTGTTCTTCAGTTAGTGTTTCTAACTCAACGCCAATTTTAGATAAGTGAAGTCTTGCAACTTTTTCATCTAAAGATTTAGGCAGCACGTGAACACCCGGTTCAAATTCTTCCGGTCTGTTCCAAAGTGCGATCTGAGCTATAGTCTGATTTGTGAAACTGTTACTCATCACAAAAGATGGATGTCCGGTAGCATTACCAAGATTCATCAATCTTCCTTGTGAAAGAAGCACGACTTGCTTTCCTGATTTCAGAGTGAAAATATCAACCTGAGGCTTAATGTTTTCTTCTTCAGAATTCGCTTTTAACCAGGCTACGTCAATTTCATTATCGAAATGACCAATGTTACCAACGATCACTTTGTCTTTCATGCTTTCGAAGTGACGACCTTTAACGATGTCTTTGTTTCCGGTTGCCGTAACAACGATGTCAGCACGTTTAGCAGCTTCATCCATAGTCTTAACTTCAAAGCCATCCATTGCAGCTTGTAGCGCACAGATCGGATCAATCTCAGTTACGATAACGCGGGCACCGGCTCCTCTCAAAGAAGCAGCAGTTCCTTTTCCTACATCACCGTATCCGGCAACCACGGCAACTTTTCCTGCCATCATAACATCGGTAGCTCTGCGAATTGCATCCACAGCTGATTCTTTACATCCGTATTTGTTATCAAACTTAGATTTGGTAACAGAGTCATTTACGTTGATTGCAGGAAGTGTAAGTGTTCCTTTTCGCTCTCTTTCTATCAAGCGAAGAACACCGGTAGTGGTTTCTTCAGAAATTCCGTTAATGCCATCCACTAATTCCGGATATCGGTCTAAAACCATGTTGGTAAGATCTCCACCGTCATCCAGAATCATGTTGAGAGGTTGTCCGTCAGGGAAGAATAAAGTTTGCTCAATACACCAGTCAAATTCTTCTTCGGTCATTCCTTTCCATGCATAAACCGGAACTCCGGAGTCTGCAATAGCAGCAGCTGCATGATCCTGAGTTGAATAAATATTACAAGATGACCAAGTTACATCTGCTCCTAATTCAACAAGAGTTTCAATAAGTACGGCAGTCTGTATAGTCATGTGAAGACATCCTGCAATTCGGGCACCTTTTAAAGGCTGCTCAGATTTATACTCTTCTCTCAATGCCATTAATCCGGGCATTTCAGCTTCAGCAAGTTCTATTTCCTGTCGGCCGTATTTGGCTTGAGAAATGTCTTTTACTTTGTATGCTAATTTTTCTTTTACTTCTGGCATAATTTATTGTCTAATCTATGATTGTTTATTGTCTTCTATAATTACTTTGGCTTTCATATAATCTCCAGCGGTTCCATTTGACCCTACTTCAGCCTTTATAAGATAACCATTTGGATCTATAAATATCTTAAATGGAATCCCAAAGCTGATCACCTTAGGTCCTACTGCATTTTTGTCCAGAACGAAATTAAAATCGTAATTTTTGTCGTCCTTAAAAGCTTGCACGTCTTCAGGTGTATCGCTGTCCTGTAGATTAACAGCAAGTACAACAAAGTCGTCTTTATATTCTTTTCTTAAAGAATCCATGGCCGGAAAAACTTGCAGACAAGGTCCGCACCATGTTTCCCAGAAATCTATCAAAACAACTTTACCTTTATAATCTTGAACAGAAACTTCATTTCCATTCAAGTCAGTAAAAGTCGAGTTCCAGATGATCTCGCCAATTTTTAATTGTTCATCATTCAGTTCTCTGGGATTTTTTCGAGAATCAGTGCACGATGAGATTAAGAGTGTAATAAAAAGTAGTCCGGGTAAAATATAGTTTTTCGTCATTTTCATATTTGTTTAAACAATAAAAGATAAGGCAAAGTTCTGTGAGAATTAAATAAGAATAAGGTAGAAATGTGTATGAATAATCACAGAAGCCTAAAGAAAATTGAAGTGGGGAAGTTTACTTAAATATTAAAATAATTTTAATTATACTGATCGAGGACATCCATTAACTAATAATTGAAGACTTATGAAAACAAAAAGTTACTATAGCTTATTGGGATCATTATTTTTTGTGTTCTTTTTTGGAGCACAATCTTTAGTGGCTCAATATACAGTTTCAGGTAAAATTACAGATGCAGAGACAGGCGACGCACTTATTGGCGTTACCATATACGACCCGGTTTCCGGAAACGGAGTGGCAAGTAATATAGAAGGAATGTATTCAGTTACTCTTCCTTCCGGTTCTGCTACACTTAGAATAACTTCAGTGGGTTATTTAACTCAAAATATTGAAGTTACAGGTTCAAGCGGAGAAGAAGTTACACTTGATATTCAAATGAAGTCTGATGTGGCTAATTTGGACGAACTTGTTGTAACAGGTCTTGCTTCTTCTGTTAAGAGATCAAATCTGGCAAACTCAATTACAAAAATTGATGCCGAGGATCTAACACAAAGAGTAAGTCCACAAACATTGGATGGAGCTTTTCAGGGAAAGATTCCCGGTGTAGCAATTCGTTCTCAGAGTGGCGCCCCCGGTGGAGGTATTAGTGTTCAAATGCGTGGGGTTAGTACACTGGGAGCCGGTTCTTCTCAACCTCTCTATATTATTGATGGCGTTTATGTTAACAATGATGTAATCACCAACGGTAGGTTTTTGACAACGGGTGCGAATAGTAGTCAGGAGGATAACTCTTCAAACCGATTAGCAGATATCAACCCCGATGAAATTGCAAGTATTGAAGTGCTTAAAGGCCCTTCTGCTGCTGCTATTTACGGTCAGCGTGCAAATGCGGGTGTGGTTATTATCACTACTAAACGAGGGAAATCAGGCGATACTAAAATCTCTTTTTCTCAGGATGTAGGTTTTAACAGCGCTCTGAATTTATTGGGAGTACCTTCGTGGGATGAAGCTAAAATCCGAAATTATTATGGCGGTAGTAACCCAACAGCTGACGCTCAGGTTGCGGCATATAATGCAGCAGTTAGTAGCGGTAACATATTTGATTATGAAGAAGAAGTGTATGGTGAGACCGGCATGATTTCGGAAACGAATCTTAGTATTTCCGGAGGAAATGAAAAAACGACTTTCTACTTAACAGGAGGTTTCCGTGGTGAAGACGGGATAATCCAGAAAACAGGTTTTGAGCGTAATTCGGCTCGGTTGAATCTGGACCATAGATTGAGCGATGATATCAGGGTATCTAGCAGGTCAAGTTACAGCTTTACTGATAGCCAGAGAGGTTTTACAGGTAACCAAAACGGATCAGGAGGTTCTATTGGATATGCACTCTCGTTTATTCCAACCTATGCTCAGTTGCATGCTAACCAGAATGGAGAATACCCTAATAACCCATACTTTAGCGAAAATCCTTTATCGCTTATTGAAAATGCCACAAACGATCAAACGGTACAGCGTTTTATTCAAGGAATTCAGATTAATGCTGACCTGATCAAGAACAGTAACGGTATTTTATCACTAAGAGCAGATGGTGGGCTGGATTATCTAACTTATAACGGTCTGGTACATATGCCTACTTTCTTACAGGCACAGCAAAGTTCGGCAAATCCGGGAGATGTTGTTCACACAGCTGAAGATAACATCAATACTAATATTCAAGCTGTATTGAGCTATGCAACTACGGTAGCTTCAGGCGAAAACGAATTTAACCTGAATACTCAGTTAGGTTTTTCCAGATTTGATCAGGAACAAAACCGACAAGTAGTTCGTGGCCAGGGATTAGTTTCCGGTGAAACAGGAATTGCAAATGCCAACGTACAGTCTGTTATCACTCAGACTAAACTTGAAGTGTATGACCTAAGTTGGTTTGCTCAACAAGAAGTTAACTGGGATGATAAGGTAATTGGTACTTTTGGTGGCCGATTTGACAGGTCGTCATTAAATGCGAGCCAAGACGAATATTATTTCTTTCCTAAAGCTTCATTAGCATTGAACCTGACAAATTTTGAATTTTTCGATTCAGATTTTGTTAATCAGCTAAAACCAAGAATAGCTTATGGTGAGACTGGTGGCTTACCTAATTTCGGAGTTTCTTTCGGAGCATTGATTCCTGGAAATGAGGGTGGCTTACTTGGTACTTTCGTGAGCAACCGAGATGTAGATCCAAATTTACAACCGGAAAGAGCTCAGGAATTAGAATTCGGATTAGATGCTTCTGTTTATGATAATCGAGTATCATTTGAAGCGACTTACTATATAAAAACAGTAGAAGACTTAATTCTGGATGAACGAGTTCCTACCTCTTCAGGTTTTTCTCTAAGAGCGAGAAATGCTGCTAATCTTAAAAACAAAGGTATAGAACTTGCTCTTAATGTGAATCCGATCAGAGAGCAAAACCTAAACTGGAATTCTACAGTTCTGTTTTGGACTAACGAATCTGAGATCACAGATCTTCAGATACCGGCATTTACACAAGGAGGTTTTGGAACCAGTCTTGGAGGCTACTTGCTTCAGGAAGGGTTTTCTCCAACTACTATTGTAGGTAATCCTGCACTACCGGGTGAAGCATCGCTATTCACGGTATATGGAGACGCACAACCAGACTTCGAAATGTCATTCGGTAATGAATTCAAGATTTATAAAAACTTTGATTTCAGTTTTTTATGGCACTGGAAAAAAGGTGGAGAAAATATCAACCTTTCTCTATTCCTGACAGATTTAGGAGGTACTTCTCCTGATTGGAACGAACCGACTGATACTCCGGGAGTTACTGTGGGGCAAAGTCGTACTGCTCCTGCCGATTATATAGAAGACTCTTCATATTTGAAGCTTAGAGAAGTAGGTTTGTACTACACGGTACCGGTTGCCACAATAGATCGTCTATTTGGAAACTCTGTAAATGGAATTAAAATTGGAGCCTCAGCTAATAATGTATTGATGTTCACGGATTACAGAAGTTACGATCCTGAAACATCGGTATTTGGTACTCAGGCGGTTAACAGTTCGGTAGAAGTATCTCCGTTTCCTTCTTCCCGACAAGTGGTTTTCCACGTAAATATTGATTTTTAATCAGAGAGGATAATAACAATGAAATTATTTAATAAACTATTTATAGTACTGCTAATTGCAGGAATTGCATCTTGTGATTTTCTTGATCCAAATGTAATAGAAGATCCCAATAATTCTTCATTATCAGGGGTTCTTGAAAATGCGACGAAACCTCAGCTTCAAAATTTAGCTACAGGTTTAGAAATACGGCATAGAGCCGGAACAGGCTCGATTAATATTCTGAGCACATTTGGGCGTGAAATCTATCCGACCTTTGCTTCAGATCCAAGATTTATTAACCAATGGATTGGACAGGATTCAGAAGCAACAGCAGAAGGTGATCCAAATTTCTTTGGTTCAGGTGGAACTTATACAACACCTTACAGAGCAATTAAACAAGCTAATGTGTTGATCGAATCTGCTCAAAATACAGATGTGATAACAGACGCTGAAAGAAATGGGATCTTAGGATTCGCAAAAACGATCCAGGCATTCCAATATTTAATTCCTTTAAATGCACAATTCGACAATGGAATAAGAATTGATGTTGCAGATCCAGCCAATTTAGGGAGCTTTTTAAGCTACGATGATGCCCTACAGGCGATTAGAGACCTGTTGGATGAAGCGGAAGCAAACTTAAACAGTGCAGGAGCAGAGTTTGTTTTTGATCTTACTCCCGGAATGTCTGAATTTGATACACCGGCTACTATGGTCGATTTAAATCGTGCAATAGCGGCTCGAGCGGCAATTTATGCAGAAGATTGGGGAGCAGCGGTAACAGCAGTAGAAGATGCAGCTCCGTTTTTCGAATTAACTGCTGACGAAGCTGTATTAAATAGAGGAGGGTATTATTCATATGGAGATCCACCGGATATATTTAATCCATTTTTCTATGAAAGAAACACAACTTCTATTCAGTTGCCAACCGTTCACCCTGATCTGATTAACGATGCAGAGGCAGGTGATGCTCGGGTTGCTAATAAGTTTTTTCTAAGAGATGAACCGGTTGTTCTGCAAGGCTTAACAGCAAATTACCAGGACAACAGATTTGAAGAAACAGGAGATCCATTTCCATTTTTGAGAAATGAAGAGTTGATTTTAATTTATGCTGAAGCATTAGCACAAAGAAATCAAGGAACTGATCTGGCAGATGCTGTTGATGCAATTAACGTCGTCAGAAATACTTGGGGACTTGGTAATTTTGTTAGTGCTAATCAACAAGATATCATTGATCAAGTACTTTTTGAGCGAAGATATTCTCTTTGGTTAGAAGCTGGTCATCGCTGGATCGATCTGAGAAGATATGATCGTTTGGATGATTTACCATTAGATGGTGGTAAGATCTACACCAAGATTGCAAGACCACAATCTGAACTTTAAAAAAGAAGTTTGTAGTAATATTAAAAAGCTCTCTATTCAGAGGGCTTTTTTTTTGAATATGAATTATCTTAAAAATATGCAGAATAAAATATATGACTTCACAATTGTTGGAGCAGGAATAGTAGGGCTCTCTACCGCATACAAACTTTCATTAGCAATACCAGATGCAAAAATTTTAGTTCTTGAAAAAGAGAATAAAGTTGCTGCTCATCAAACTGGAAAGAATTCAGGGGTGATACATTCAGGAATTTACTATAAACCCGGAAGTTATAAGGCTAAGAATTGCATTAATGGTCGTCATCAACTAGTGGATTTCTGCAATCAGAATAACGTCAATATTGATATATGTGGAAAAGTTATTGTAGCAACCGAAGAAGATGAGCTTACGAGACTGGATGCGATTTACAATCGTGGTCTAGAAAACAAGATAGAAGGTTTAGAAAAAATTGATCCATTACAATTATCTGAAATAGAGCCATATGCTAAAGGAGTGGGAGCGATTAAAGTACCTTGCGCAGGCATAGTAGATTATGCCGGAATGTGTGTAAAACTAAAGGAAAAGATCGTTCAGGGTGACGGAGAAATATTTTTCGGAGAACAAGTTGTTAATATCAAAACCGAAAAAGATTATGTGGAGATAGACACTAAAAAGAATAAATACAGAACCGGTTTTGTAATTAATTGTGCCGGTTTGTATTGTGATCATGTAGCAAGATTAGCCGGAGTAAAATCACCAATTCAGATAGTCCCTTTTAAAGGAGAATACTACGAACTAAAATCTGAAGCTGAATATTTAGTAAATCATTTGATCTATCCTCTTCCACACAAAGATTTTCCATTTCTGGGCGTTCATTTCACACGGATGGCAAACGGAGGGATAGAGTGCGGACCTAATGCTGTTCCGGTTTTTAAACGAGAAGGATATAATAAGTTATCTTTCAATATGAATGAGGCGTTGGAGATGATGAACTTCTCAGGATTTTGGAAGCTCTCTTTTAAACACTGGAGAATGGGATTAGATGAGTATCACAGATCTCTTTCTAAGGCCGCTTTTGTTAAAGGTTTGCAGAAATTAATTCCCAGCATAAGAAAAGAACATCTAAAAGTGGCACCTTCAGGAGTCAGAGCCATGGCTTTGAAGGAAAACGGAGAAATTCTTGACGATTTCTATTTTGAGATTGCAGAAAGACAAATTCACGTTTTGAACGCGCCAAGTCCGGCTGCAACTGCAGGTTTGGCAATTGGAGATGAGATTGTTAGTAAAGTAAAAGATTCGTTCGCAGTTTAGATTTCGTTATAATAAAAAAAAATAAAACTGAATAAGATTGATCAATAAAGACGCACTCAACAGAAAACTCTATGCACAGGACGCATCCATGTATCAGGAATTACCTGAAGGGGTAGCGTTTCCTAAATCAATAGCTGATATCCAATACCTCGTTAAGAAAGCAAATAAAGAACAGTTTTCTATAACGGCAAGGAGTGCCGGAACCAGCTTGGCAGGGCAAGCCACCGGGGCAGGGGTAATCATGGATGTTTCAAAATTCATGACAAAGATCGTAGAAATAGATCGTGAAAATAAAAAAGCAGTTGTTGAACCAGGGGTGATCCGAGATTCTTTAAACGGGGAAGCAGGTGAGTTTAGTCTTTTATTCGGGCCGGATACATCCACCACTAACCGCTGTATGATTGGAGGGATGATTGGGAATAATTCATCAGGTTCATTTTCTATAAAGTATAAGACAACAAGAGAGCATGTGCTGTTAATGGATGTTGTTTTAAGCGATGGAAGTCGGGCCAAATTTGAGCCTCTTTCTATGTCGGAATTAGAGGAAAAGAAAAAACTGGGGAACTTAGAAGGAAGTATTTACCGGGGAATGATCTCTTTACTCGAAAAAAATAAAGAGCTTATAAAAGCTAATTATCCGCATCCGGAGATAATCAGAAGAAACACAGGGTACGCTCTGGACAGGTTACTTGAGATGGAGCCTTTTTCTCCCGGCGGACAAGCTTTTAATTTATGTGAATTGCTGTGTGGTAGCGAAGGAACATTGGCAATGACAGGATCAGCTACTTTAAATCTTGTTGAAACAGATTCTATTCAAAAGATAGTGATACCTCATTTCAATACTATTCATGAGTCGATGTTAGCTACTATCGAGGCAGTAAAATATGAACCCAGTGCCGTTGAGCTTATCGATAATATTATTCTGAACGCTACAAAGGGAAATCCGGAGCAATCTCAAAACAGATTTTTTCTGGATAAGGAGCCTAATAGTATACTTGTAGTACAATTTACAGGTAATGATGAAGCCGAAATTGATTTGAAAATAGATCAATTGATACAATCTCTCAGCAAAAAAGGGCTAGGATATTCATACCCTGTACTATCGGACGTATTAGAGATGAAAAGCGTTTTTGACCTGAGAAAAGCAGGGCTTGGACTGTTAATGGGGCTAGGAAAAGAAGCAAGATCACCAACTTTTTGCGAAGATACAGCAGTTCGGGTTCAGGATTTACCTGAATATGTGAAACGCTTTCAGAAAATTCTGGATAAGCACGAAACAACATGTGTTTTCTATGCCCACGCTTCAGTTGGTGAGCTGCACCTTCGTCCGATGATAGATACGATGACTGATGAAGGTATTGAAAAAATGAAAGTGATGGCCGAAGAAATTGCCGAGCTTGTTGGAGAATTCAGAGGGTCTTTATCTGGGGAACATGGAGATGGAAGAGCGAGAGCTCCATATATTGAAAAAGTTCTTGGGAAAGAAATGATGCCTGTTTTGAAGCAGGTAAAAGAAATCTGGGATCCCAACTACATATTCAATCCGGGCAAAATTATTGATGCAAAACCTATTGAAGAAGATTTAAGATTCTCACCAAAATATTATTCTGAATCTGTTAGCACAGAATTTTATTGGCGAAAGGAAGGTAGCTTAAATGAAGCTTTAGAACTTTGTAATGGTGCCGGGGTATGTAGAAAACTTTCTGTCAGTGGTGGCACAATGTGTCCATCTTATATGGCAACTACCGATGAAAAAGATAGCACAAGAGGCAGGGCAAATGTATTCAGGCAAGTTTTTGAAGGCCAAGAGCCGGATAGGTTCAGATCCAAAGAACTAAAAGAAGCTCTAGACCTTTGCCTGAGCTGCAAAGCTTGCAAAAGTGAATGTCCGGCCAACGTGGATATGGCTAAAATGAAGGCGGAGTTCATGAATGGGTGGCATCAAAATCACAGAAGTACAGTTGGAGAAAAGTTCTTTGTAAACTCATCAAAACTGTATCCTTTGGCGGCTTTATTTCCGAGATTTTCAAACTGGGTATCAGGTCTTGAGATAACTAAAAAGTTGTTGGAAAATATTGCAGGAATATCTTCATCAAGAAAACTTCCTGAATTTTCAGATCAAACTTTCAGGTCATGGTGGAAATCTTATAAAAAGAAAGAAGCACCTGAGAAAGTAGCGCTAGTTGTAGACCTCTTTACAAACTATCACGAACCTGAAGTGGCTAAATCAGCAGTATTTGTATTAGAAAAAATGGGATTTCAGGTTATAGTTCCGGAAGTAGAAGAACTTGGCCGACCTCAATTATCAAAAGGATTTTTGAAAGAGGCTAAAAAGATCGCTCATAATGCCATTTCAGAATTAAAGGAATTAGCAAATAACGAGATCCCAGTAATAGGGTTGGAGCCATCCGAGATATTAACTGTAAAAGATGAATTCCTGGATCTGTGCGATGCACAATATTTAAAAGATGCACGTCAAATTGCTAAACTATGCTATACTTTTGAAGAGTTTTTGGCTTCAAACATAGAGTTGCTTCCTGCATCAGAACCTAATGAATCTGTAATTGTTCATGAACATTGTCATGCTAAAGCGCTTACCAAAAAACGATTGTCAAAAAAAGTACTGGAGCATGTTGGGTTTAAGGTGACAGAATTAGATGCAGGCTGTTGTGGTATGGCGGGAAGTTTTGGATATGAAAAAGATAAGTTTGACTTGTCTATGGAAATCGGAAGCCAACGATTATTCCCTGCAATTAAAGAGGATGATAATCGTAGTAATGTATGTGCTTCGGGGTTCTCTTGCAGACATCAGATATTTGACGGAACAGGAACGAAAGCAAAGCATATAACTCAATTGGTTTCCGATAAAATTTAGTTAGATTGATGTCAATCTAAATGACCCTATATGAAGAATATTGTACTAATTTTTGGAATCAGCTTGATAAGTTATACTGCGAATGCGCAAATCGATTATTCTACTGAGATAGCTCCAATTTTCACCAATAACTGTAATAGTTGCCACGGAGGTGGAGCGAATAATTTTGATTCATCTCCCTATGATGATTTGATTTCAAGTACAAGCCCGTCGAACAGGTATAATAAAAAACATATCATCCCAAATGATGCTACAGGAAGTCCTTTGGTAGATAAAATAGAAGCAAGTCCGGATTTTGGAAGCAGGATGCCACAAGGTGGGCAACTTTCAACTGATGAAATTGCAAAAATCAAGCAATGGATCAACGAAGGGGCGAATGAACAAGTCCAAACATCAAACGAAGTTGTGACTGATTATCCCGATAAGTTTGAACTTCTTGGTAATTATCCAAACCCGTTTAATCCGAGTACAGTAGTTCAGTTTCGTTCACCGGTAAATACAGAATTTCGGATTACTGTTTATAATGCGAACGGGCAACAAGTGAACTCATTGGTTGGAAGAGCTGTTGTTGGACAAAACGATTTCTCAGTCAACCTTTCCGATCAACCAAGTGGGGTTTATTTTTACAGAGTTACAGCAATCTCGAATGTATCCCGCAATATGATTGGCTCGGGAAAAATGACTTTGATCAAATAGTTTAATTCTTAAAGGTATTCCGTGAGATCAATTCTTCGGCGCTTTTAAGAGAATTTTCTGAAATCTCAGAACCACTCATAAGGCTGGCAACTTCGCGAATATGTTCTTCATTGGAAAGTGAAAGTATTCGTGTAATGGTTCGGTCTTCAGTTTCCTGCTTATCAACTTTGTAGTGATGGTGCGCCTGACTGGCGATTTGCGGCTGATGAGTAATAGCTATGATCTGACAATTGCTCGACAATTTCCGCATCGCTCGACCTACTTTCTCGGAAACCTCCCCACTTATACCGGTATCAATTTCATCGAAAATCATGACCGGCAGGCTTTGTTCTTTTGCCAGAATAGATTTTAATGCCAGCATTACTCTGCTGATTTCTCCACCTGATGCAATTTTAGCAAGAGGCTTAGGTTCTTCACCTTTATTAGTTGAGATGAATATTCGGATATCATCGCAGCCTAACTCGGTGCATTCTACTTTTTGACCATCTATTTCTACCCAGCCGTAATTTGCAAATAGCCATTCAACAGAAACCTTCAAATTTGCATGTTGAATTCCTAATTGAGCAAGCTCGATCTGAATTTGTTCGGATAAATGCTCTCCGATCTGTGTTCTTTTGTTATGAAGTTGTTTAGCAGCTTGAGCTAATTTTATTTGTTGATCTGAAATAGTTTGTTCAATTTTTTCAATCTCCAGATCAAAGTTATCAGCAATTGACAATTCTCTTTGAATCTCATTCAGGTAGTTGATCAGATCATGGATATCCCGCTGATATTTCTTTTGAATTCGGTTTAATTCACTTTGACGTTGACGAAGTTCTTCTAATCTGTTCGGATTGAACTCGATCGTACTTCGGTATCGTTCTGCAAATTGAATGGCTTCATTGATACTTACACGAGCAGCATTAATTTCTTCCAGGTAAGTTGAAAATTCAGGCTCAATTCTGGTTAGATCTTCAAGATTCAGTTTTAAGTGATTTAATAGCTGAGAAATATTCCCGTCATCACTGTTTTCCATTTCAGATATAGCAGCTGCTTTTTGATCGAGTAATTCTGCGTTATCCAGAAGGTTCATTTCAGCTTCCAGTTCTTCCTCTTCTTCTTCCGAAAGCTTGGCGTTTTCTAACTCATTTACCTGAAAGCGATAAAGTTCTGTTTTTTCCTGTAGTTCTGATTCTCTTTTCTTTAACGAAGACAATTCTTTTTGAAGGGTCTTCATCTTTGCAAATTCTGCTTGGTAAGATTTTAAAACTGGATCAATTTCTCCAAAACCATCTATCACACTGCGATGATTTTCTTCTTTCAACAAGAGCTGATGATCGTGTTGTCCGTGCAAATCCACTAGCTGATCTCCAACTGCTTTCAGAACGCCAATGTTGACAGGGGTGTCATTAATGAAAGCCCGACTTCCTGTTTGTCGAATTTCTCTTCTCAGGATCAAGTAATCAGCAAGCTCAACTTCATTATCGGCGAGTAAATTCTTCAGAGTTTCGTTTTTAAAATACTTTATAGTCGCCTCAGAGATAGCTTTATCAGCTCCTCGACGGATGACTTCTGTATCAGCTCGTTCACCCAGGATCATATTCAACGCACCAATGATGATCGACTTTCCTGCTCCTGTTTGTCCGGTGAGGATATTTAACCCTTGCCCGAAACTAACTTCCAGCTCGTCAATTAAAGCAAAATCTTTTATGTGCAATGATTGTATCATTGAATTATGAATTTTGGATTATTAATTCTGAATTGAAGATTGTGATTTTTAAGATAAATCAAATTAAATATGAAAGATGTAAGATGAAAAATTATTTGATTCTTGTTTTGGTAGTTTTAACGATGGAAGAAAGAATGTTTATGATAGAAAGAATTTCCTTCTGATAATTGGATACATCAATTTGAGTAAGTTCACTTTCCTGTAATAAACGTAACCAATACCTGGTTTCCCGAGCTTCCTTTAGTGAAATTGAAACTTTAGCAAGGAAATCTCTTTTCGACTGACCTCCAATTGCTTCTTCAATATTCGCACCTATACTTGTGGCAGAACGTAACAACTGTTTTGAAACAATATATTCTCTTTCATTCTGAAGTAATTTATATAATGAAATTATTGATAGTGAGAATTCAAAGCTTTTGGATTGTATCAAATTGTCTTTCATAATCTTTAATTTTTCATCTTACATTTTTAATTCTGATAAGTAAGACAGTTTCAAAGTTAATTCCTTACAAAATCCTTACTTTTCAGTATGAATAAAGAAGAAGAAAAGAAAACCACAGTTTACGAATTCAAAGTACCGGAAGGACAACAGGAATCAATCCGCCTTGACGTGTATATCACAAATTTTGTTGAAAATGCTACACGGACTAAAGTTCAAGAAGCTATTAAGGATGGATATGTTCAGGTAAACGGAAAAAAAGAGAAACCATCCTATAAAATGTTGCCAGGGGATGAGATCTTTATCGAATTACCAAAGGCTCCGCCACCCGAAGCAGTCGCTGAAAAGCTAGATATCAATATTGTATATGAAGATGATGATATCATTTTGGTAAATAAAGAAGCCGGAATGGTGGTTCATCCTGCTTACGCCAACTGGACTGGTACGTTAGTTAACGGATTGATGTATCATGTGGATGAACTAGCCGAAAATGAGGATAATGATCTTCGCCCGGGAATTGTGCATCGTCTGGATAAAGACACCAGCGGATTATTGGTAGTTGCTAAAAATGACGAAGCTCTTGCCAATCTCTCCGCAAAGTTTGCCGAAAAAGATGTAGAGCGAACATATTGGGCGATAGTTTGGGGGACTCCAAAAGAAGAGGGAACCATTGAAGGAGACATCGGACGTTCCCGACACGATCGTAAATTGATGACTGTGTTGCCCGAAGGAAAAGGAAAGCATGCCGTCACACACTGGAAAGTTCTGGAATATTTCGATTATTTGAGTTTAGTGGAAGTAAAACTGGAAACAGGTCGAACACATCAGATCAGAGTTCATTTTAATCATATTGGACACAATGTATTTGGGGACAAAACCTATGGTGGAACTTCCGTTCGATATGGTTCCAACACCGGGTCGAGAAAAGTGATGTTCCATAAATTGATTACTGGCTTAAACCGACAAGCACTACACGCTAAAACCTTGGGATTTGAACATCCAACCACCGGCGAAAAAGTTAGTTTTGATTCTGAACTACCGGAAGACTTTTCTCATGTATTGAATACGTTGAGGGAGAACTGTAAAGCGGAGTATTGAATCTCATTTAGCAAAACTTGAAACTTATTTCTTTCTAAATAGTAGAGGTTATAAATTTTTCTACTATATTTGTTCTACAATTTAGTAACAAACCTTATGAAAGAAACAAAACTTGGAGATTTCGAAGAAACGCTACTGCTCATTGTAGGAATACTTGAAGATGAAGCGTACGCATTCAAAATCGCCGAAGAATTCGAGAACCAATTAAATCGCTCCGTATCCATTGGTGCAGTTCATTCAACCTTAAGCAGATTGGGTGACAAAGGATTTTTGATCTCAGAAATGGGAAAACCCACTGCTGAGCGGGGCGGTCGGCGTAAGCGTATCTATGAAATTACAGGAGCCGGTCAACGAGCACTTAAAGACTCCAGAGACATTAAACTTTCCTTGTGGAGTCAATTTCCTGCCTTTGCCAATCTTAAATTCAATGCGGGATAAATGAAGCCGCAACCTCCAAAATTCGCCAAACTTTTTCTTTCTTGGTTCCTAAAAAAAGAACTGCGTGAAGAAGTAGTCGGTGATTTGGAAGAGGAGTTTAATGCATTGTTGGAGAATCATTCTCTCTTTAAAGCAAAGCTAAAGTATTGGTTTCAGGTGCTGAATTACCTGCGACCGTTTGCTATCAAAAACTTTAAATCACCTGAAATTTATCCTGCCATGTTCTCCCATAATATCAAAATCAGTTACCGAACACTTCTTAAAAACAAGACTTTTTCTCTAATAAATATCGGAGGGCTTGCCCTCGGTATGACGGTAGCCATTTTTATCGCACTCTGGATTTATGATGAGTATTCATACAACACTAATCACCAGCATTATGATCGAATAGTACAGGTTATGCGCAAAGATATATCTGATAATGGTGTACAGATCAGTAGTTCGCAGACTAGTGGATTAGGTATAGAAATGGAGGAGAAATTCCCTCACTATTTCGAGCAGGTGGCGATGACATTTTTCCGTCCTGCACCACAATTACTACTCTTTGATGATGAACATTATCGGGAAATGGGTTATTTCTTCCAAAAAGATATTCCTCATATTCTCACCTTGAATATGCAAAAAGGTACGAGAAGTGTGCTTGAAAATCCCGGTAACATAATTATATCAGAGAGTCTTGCCGGTAAAATATTCAATGAAGAAAATCCAATGGGGAAAACCATTTCTTTGAATTCAAGCACAGATTTAATCATTCAGGGCGTTTTTGAAGATTTGCCTGAAAACTCCACTTTTGGAGATGCTGATTTTTTTGGTTCTATGGCTTTGTTATATAATGAAGACAGGCCTTATGTCTGGAATAATTACAATATGAAGGTCTTTGCTTTGCTCAATGAAAATGCTGACCTAGAAGCTGCATCTCTCGCCATAAAAGATCTATTGAAACCTTATCGGGATGCAGGTGATGATCCAAGAGAATTATTCTTACTTCCTATGAAAGACTGGCATTTTTATGCGACCAATCAATTTGGTGAACAGGTTACGAGTAAGCTAGTTCAGTTTATACGGCTTTATGGAGCGACCGGAATTTTTATTCTACTCATTGCGTGTATCAATTTCATGAATCTGAATACTTCCAGATTCCAAACACGTGGAAAAGAAGTGGGAGTTCGAAAAGCAATAGGTTCGCTCCGTTCTGAAGTAGTAGGTCAGTATTTAACAGAGTCATTTTTATATACATTTGGAGCATTAATTATATCACTATCGTTGGTTTACTTGTTACTCCCTTCGTTCAATTCTTTTGCCGCCAAAGAAATATCCTTTCAATGGGTAAATCCTATGTTCTGGTTGATAAGCCTAGGATTTAGTTTGAGTGTAGCTTTAGTTGCAGGCAGTTATCCGGCGTTATTTCTGTCGTCTTTCAGTCCGGTGCAGGCACTTAAAGGTCGGCTTAGACAGGGAAAGAAAAACGAGCGTTTGCGACAAGGGTTAGTAGTATTTCAATTTGCCATTTCTATTGTACTGATTATTGGTACGATCACTATACATGAACAAATTCAACACGCGAAAAACAGATCGACCGGATATCAAAAAGAAGGCCTGATAACAATGACAGGTAGCCAGTCTGTTTATCAAAATTACGACGTGTTGAAATCTGAATTAAAAAATACCGGAGCAGTAGAAGAAGTAGCCTTATCAAATTATCCGCTTACAAACACATTGGGAAATAATGGAGGGTTTAGACTTTCAGACTCATCTAATGAAATTCCGGTAACATTTAATACGATTTATGTTAGCCCGGAATATGGGGAGGTTACTAAATTTGAGTTAATAGCAGGTAGAGATTTTTCGAGTGATTTAGAAGATGAATCTGCGAATATTATTCTAAGTGAATCAGCCATTCGAGCTATGGGATTAGAAAACCCACTTGGAAAGCAACTGAGCTCGAATAGTGAAAGAAACGGTCATACCACATTTACTATTATTGGAGTTGTTAAAGATATGATCAAAGGCTCTCCATTTGATGAACCTATGCCATTAATGCTATTTACCACTACCGACCCAATGAGGTATATGTTTCTGCGAGCAAATCCTGACGTTTCGCTTGGAATAGTATTATCAGAAATAGAAGAAATTTTTGAAGAAATTGTTCCCGAACATCCATTTGAATATGCCTTCGCTGACGATCAATATCTTACCAAATTTAAAGCTGAAGAGCAGACCGGAACACTAGCAACATTATTCAGTGGTTTAGCCATTTTGATCAGTTGTCTTGGGCTGTTTGGTTTGTCAGCATTTATGGTTACGCAAAGAGTGAAAGAAATTGGAATTCGAAAAGTACTCGGCGCTTCGGTAACAAATCTCTGGACCCTTCTTACAAGAGATTTCGGAATTTTAATTACACTAGCCTGCTTGGTTTCTATTCCAATTGCTTCTTATGTGATGAATATCTGGCTGCAGGATTATGAATATCGGATTCAAATTTATTGGTGGATTTATGCAACAGGAGTTTTTGCATGCTTATTAGTTACCATGCTAACCGTGAGTTATCATTCTATTAAAGCATCTATGGCTAATCCGGTGAATTCATTAAAAACGGAATAGCTAAGTTACAAAAGGCTTGCAGTTTATACTCAAAATGCACCAACTATACGTTCCGACGCAGAGCGTGCGGAACGATGGGAAGACTGTTCTCATATATTGAATATGCTGAGGGAGCACTGCAAAGTGGAATACTAGTTGAAAACTTTATCCCCAGTGATTTGATTACTCTAATTAGTTAGTTAAAGCCTCAAGCAGTTCATCTAACCTTTCAAGGGTTGAAGTCATACCTTCTTCCATGCCCATATTTATGACGGTTTCCAGATCTTCTAGAGATTCATAATTAACTACAGTTGTTACTACAGCATGATCATTCGATTCTGAAAATTGAACGTGCCATTTCGCTTTTGGCAGATCGTGATTAATGTTTCCTTCACTATCAGAAAAAGCATCCACAGTTCGATAGTCATCGATTGGGTTTATGCCATGATATTCAGTGTAACCCCAATATTCCGTTCCGTTTGGTTCCACCATGGCATAATGCCAATGACCACCCTCCCTAAAATCCATTGATTTGGTTTTAGTTGTGAAAGGCTTCGGGGCAAACCACTGATTCAGAAGTTCGGCTTTGGTATAGCAGTCCCAAACTAATTGTCGTTTAGCAGCAAATTCCCGTTTTATAGTAAGCGTGTTGTTTTCCTTGTCTGCAAGGAAGTCGAATTGAAGATTAGCTTTCATTGTTTTCTGATTTTAGTTTAGTTAATAAGTCATCAAGTTGGTCGAATCTGTTTTCCCAGATCTTTCGGAATTGCTCCAGCCATTGATCAACTTCTTTCATTTTATCGATTTTAAGTTCGTAGTAAATTTCTCTGCCCACTTTCTCTTGTTTCAGCAATTCACATTCATTCAGGATCTTTATATGTTTTGATACAGCCTGTCGTGTAATATCAAACTGATCAGCAAGTGCATTCGGAGTTAATGCCTGGGTAGCAATTAAAACCAGTATTGCTCTTCTGGTCGGATCCGCAATGGCTTGAAAAATATCTCGTTTCATAAAAGTCGGTTGATTATGCAATCAATTGGTTGCGTAAATATACGCAACCAGTTGGTTTCTCAAAATTATTTTTTTAGTTTTTCTAAAATTTCTCGAACTCTTGTGAATTCCCCTTATCTTTAAGGAAACATCAAAACCACTTTTTATGCCGAAGAAAGACATTAATATTTCAGTAGAACTTGATCAGGATAATGTACCCGAGAACATCATTTGGAATGCAGATGATATGGATGGAATGGGTGAAGCAAAATGCAGAGCGATGCTACTTTCGCTTTGGGATTCTGAAGCTAAAGATACTTTAAAGCTGGATCTGTGGACGAAAGACATGACCGTAGATGAAATGAAGATCTTTTTCCATCAAACGCTGGTAACAATGGCCGATACATTAAAACGTGCTACCAATGACGAACGCATTTCAGGAGATATGATGGATTTCTGTAATTATTTTGCTGAGAAGATGGAGATAAAGGGTCAATAAAGGGTGTGATAGTGTTAAGGTGTTATGGTGGTCTAAATTTACGCCACCATAACACCTTAAAACCGTAACACTATGTTACTTGTATTAACTTAAATTCTGAGATGTCAACTCATTAATACCTTTAAGAACACCTTTCCTAACTCCCGGCGAAAGTGTATTTACGAAATGAGGTTGAGCTAGTGATAAAATCTCATTCTTCAATTCAGGATATTTTTCTACTACCTTCATCATACCTTGAAAAGCATAATATCGAACAGAAGATTGTTTCCGCACTTGTTCCCACAGAGTTACTGAAATATCAAATAGCAAACTCTCGAAATCTTCATCTAACTCCATTTTCAACAGAATTTTCAAAAGCTCTCTTTGGTGTCCATCGTTCCGATCCGGGAGTACGGTAATTATTTTTTGAATATAAGGTTTAACTCTTTGATCATTTTCTTTCATGATTCCGGCAACAAGCCATGCTGCTCTCCACGATAAATTCTCTTCATTTTCGAGAGCCAATTTCAATGCTTGATCAAAAGATTCCGGATGACTTTCCTTAAACTCTACCATCTCAGACTTTCTTCTTCTAATTAAAACAGATCGAAGAGTTTCACTCATATTCTATAAACCAATAAAAATTGCAACGAATATAGCGACCAAGGACATTCCCATAATGATTAGAAAAGGTTTGATACAAAATGAGAACCATTCTTTAAAGCTCACACCCGCAGCAGTTATCATAGCTAGCAATGCTCCGTTTGTTGGGGATATCATATCCATCATTGCAGCTCCATACTGATAACACAGAATCATTACCTGACGAGACATACCAATTAAATCAGATAGCGGTGTTAACAGAGGCATCGTTAATACAGCCTGACCTGAATTACTTGCAACCGGTATATGTAGTAAAGCTTGAGAGACAGTCATTCCAACCGCTGATATTGCAAGAGGCAGATCTTTCAAAGGATTAAAAAGTCCGTATACAATGGAGTCAATGATTCTGCCTTCGTCAAGAACTAGAAATATACTTCGTGCCAATCCAACAACAACTGCGGCAAAGGCAAGTTCCTGAAATCCGGTTGCGTACGCTCTTGAAGTTCCGTTCATGCCAAGTTTGCCAATAATTCCGCAAACAATACCCATCACAAAAAACAAAGCTGACATTTGGTTGTAATCCCAATCCCAGGCCAGAATTCCATATACCATAGTAGCAAAAGTGACTGCTACTAAAATCAGAATAAAAGTAGAGCGTAAAGGAAGTTTGAAATCTTTTTCAGGAGTTTGAATTTCTATTATTTCATCAGATTTTCCTTTTTTGATCACCCAATAGATCCAGAAACTAAGTACGATTGCAAACACGATCATTCTGAACAGGGTACCGGAAAATGGTTGTACTTCTGCAATTTTTTGAGCCAAAAGAACTGCGAATGGATTCATTGGACTAAATGCTGCACCAATGATCGCAGAACCGGCACTTATGGCAAGTACTCCTGTTTTGGTATATCCAATTCTCTTTCCCATCACTATCAGAAAGGGAACCATGGCTATTATTTCCTCGAAGGTGTTATTGAGCAATCCCACTGTAGCAAAAGTAATTCCAACAACAATGATTACCCTGTCTTGTGTATGTTCGAACTTAGTCACCAATGCATTTATGCCATCTGTGAAAGCACCGGTTTTATCAACAACTACGAAAGCGCCACCAATGATCAGAATTAAAACAACAATATCTGCACCAAAAATAAGTCCTTCAGGAACTTTTAGTATAGTTTCGAATATCCCTACCGGATTAGAATCGATCTCCTGATAACTATTTGCCACAACAACTTCACGACCTGTAGTTTCATCTGTAACTCTATCATATTGTCCTGCTGGAATAATGTGAGTAAGAACAGCTGCCAGTGCGATGAAGATCAACAGAATGGCCAATGGATGTGGAAACTCAACTTTCATAAATACCCTGATTATTTAGTTTGAAGAAAGTAGGTAAAAATCGAGCAATTAAGAATTAGGCAATTAACAATGTAAAAATCATTGTTAATTGGTTATTGAATGCTTAATTGAACAAAATACTTCCAAAACTAACGGCACTTTCCCGTTCAGTTTCATCCCAAAGATCTCTGGAAAGCACTTTTCCATCTAACTTGGGAAATGCATTCAGAAAAGCATAAAGAGGAGGAAATCCACAAATTCGGTAAGGATCATAATCAGAACTCATGATCTCCAGCATAGTTTTAGGATCGTTATTTGCACTAACTTCCAGAAAGGCTTCATCAAAGGCTTTTACTTTATCGAATAGTTCAGATGCGGGTTGTTGGTCACCGAATTTCTTCCCAAAGTGAGCCAGATCTCCGCTTATAAGAAAAAAAGTATCCGCATCATTGAATTGCTGATTCAATAAATAAGTAAAGGCTTCTATCTGATGAGCTAGAAACCCATTTTTGGCATAATATAGTTGATCAAAATTACCAACGAGAATAGGAATAATCTCAAAATCATGCTGCCAAATGTGGTTCAGAAATAACAGAGGTAGCTCAATGCTGTGTTCAATTCTGTGGGCCCGATCAGAAAATGAAGTCCCGAATATCTCATCATGAGAGGTTTGTTCCTTTATGAGAGAGATCGTTTTTTTGTCTGTTTTTACTAAACCATTTGGTAAGTCAAAGTCTTTGTTTGAAATAATGAAAGGCTTATTGGAGTATTCATTGTTATACAATCCTGAATAATGAGAAGTAGCCAGAATAAATATCCGCTTAGGCTTTAGATTTCTGATTGCGGAGAAAGATTTAACGTAGGATGCCATTCCAAAACGTGGATCTATATGCGGAGCATAAAGTGCTTTAGCGGTATCGACCGAATCTGAATGGTCATGATTTTCAAAAGCATCATTTAGAAATTCAGTGAGCTCTTCTGGATCTGCAGGATAAGAAGTTCCGACGGTAACGGATCGATGAACTTCAGCTCTTTCATATTCACTTTCTATAAGTTCTGCATGTTCAGTAAAATATTCGGAATCCAGTAATCCATTTTCATCCAAAAACCGGGCATAACCCAAAATTTGTTCTTTGGTAACTTCATCAGAGCTGAATTTAATAATGTCGTTAACTGAACGTGTTCCATCCATCAAAGAAAGAATGGGCTCGGCATCAGTAGGCAAAGCAAAATCAGGAGTTGAATATCCTAATTGATCATAAAAATAGATAAACGATCTTCCGTTATCCTGAATAGGAATTCGTTGAATATCGTATCTGAGAGGGGGGATCTTTTCAGTGAAAGAATTAAATAGTTTGTCAGGCATAGCTCAAAATAAAAATATTTATTCGCTAAAAAAGAATTAGTAGCTCAAATTTTTAACCCACCCCCGTCCCCTCCCTAATCTTAGGGAGGGGTGCTCCGATAGGAGTGGGGAGGGTCTGAACGACAGATATAAAAGTAGGGACGCAAAATTTTGCGTCCCTACGGTGGTGTATATGAGGCCAAATAAAAAAAAGCTCTGACACTTTCGTATCAGAGCTTTAAAATGTGATCGACTTTAAATCAGCCGGGTACATTTACAGGATCATTTCCGGGAGCAATGGTATTTTTCTCTCGTATTTGTCCGTCAAGACCTTTAATGCTTATCTCTCCACCGCCCTGATTGTGTAACATTTCTTTGGCGGCTTCATAAGCCTCTTCTTGAGTGTCGTGCAAGGTGCTCGCTTTACCGGCTTCATGCTTTTCATTTACCCATTTTCCGTCTTCATTCTTATAAATTGTTCTGTCTTGTGGCTTACTCATTGTCTCTTGTATTAAGTTATAGTTCGATATTCATTTACATTTAAGGCGTTTTGGGGATTATTTGTTTCAAATTCTATTCCTGGAAAAATTGAGAGACATAAAAAAAGCTCCGACACTTTCGCATCGGAGCTAATTTCTAAGTATCTGGTAATGAATTAGATAAAGATGTCTAACATCTTATATCTAATGTCTAAATACTATTATTTCTTTTCGTCTTCTTCGTCTACAACTTCGTAATCAGCGTCAACAGCTTCTTCGCTTTCAGCTGATTCACCATCGGCAGATGCTTGTTCACCAGCGCCTTCAGCACCGGCTGCTTCAGCTTCAGCTTGAGATGCAGCGTAGATTTCCTCAGAAGCACCGGTCCAGGCAGCATTTACCGCTTCGATTCCGGTATCAATTGCTTCTAGGTCTTCGGCTTTATGAGCTTCTTCCAACTTAGCAATAGCGTCTTCGATTGCTGTCTTGTTGTCTTCAGAGATCTTATCACCGTACTCATCAAGTTGCTTTTTGGTTGAGAAGATCAGACCATCAGCCTGATTCATTTTCTCTACTTTCTCACGAATTTGCTTGTCTTCTTCTTCATGCTCTTTAGCAGCATTTTTCATCTTTTCGATTTCCTCATCAGATAACCCTGAAGAAGATTCGATTCTGATTGTTTGCTCTTTTCCTGTTCCTTTGTCTTTTGCTTTGATGTTGATCACACCGTTTGCATCAAGATCGAAAGTAACTTCAATTTGTGGCATTCCACGAGGAGCAGGAGGAATTCCGTCTAAGTGGAAACGTCCTAAGGTTCTGTTATTTCCAGCTTGAGCACGCTCACCTTGTAATACATGAATTTCCACACTGCTTTGGTTGTCTGCAGCAGTAGAGAATACCTGTGATTTACTAGTTGGGATCGTACTGTTTGCTTCGATAAGCGGAGTCATAACGCCACCAAGAGTCTCAATACCTAAAGTAAGAGGAGTTACATCCAGAAGAACTACATCTTCAACATCTCCTGAAAGAACACCACCCTGAATGGCAGCACCAACGGCAACAACTTCATCAGGATTTACACCTTTACTTGGATCTTTACCAAAGAACTCTTTAACAGCTTCCTGAATTCTTGGAATACGAGTTGAACCACCAACCAGAATTACCTGATCGATATCGCTCTTGCTCATTCCCGCATCTTTAAGCGCTTTCTCGCATGGGGTGATAGAGCGTTTTACAAGATCGTCAACTAATTGCTCAAATTTAGCTCGGCTTAAGTCAACATTTAAATGCTTTGGTCCGTCGTTGGTTGCAGTAACAAATGGTAAGTTCACATTTGTTTTAGCTGAACTTGAAAGTTCAATCTTAGCTTTCTCAGCAGCATCTTTAAGACGTTGCATTGCCATTGGATCTTTGCGAAGGTCAATTCCTTCATCTTTCTTGAATTCATCTGCTAAGAAATCAATGATACGAGCATCAAAATCGTCACCACCAAGATGCGTGTCACCATTGGTTGATTTTACTTCAAATACACCATCACCAAGATCAAGGATAGAAACATCAAATGTACCACCACCAAGGTCATACACCACGATAGTTTGATCAGTTTCTTTTTTATCAAGGCCGTAAGCAAGTGCAGCTGCAGTTGGCTCGTTTATAATTCTTTTAACTTCAAGTCCGGCGATTTTTCCGGCTTCCTGAGTTGCTTTACGTTGAGCATCGTTGAAATAAGCAGGAACTGTAATAACAGCTTCCGTTACTTTTTCACCGATATACTCTTCTGCAGTCTGCTTCATTTTTTGCAGTACCATTGCAGAAATTTCTTGTGGTGCATATTTACGGTCGTCGATCTCAACACGAGCTGTACCGTCATCGCCTTTAACAACTTTGTATGCAACCTGTTTTGATTCATCTTTTACTTCGTCGAACATACGACCCATGAATCGCTTAACAGAAGCAACTGTTTTATCCGGGTTAGTGATAGCCTGACGTTTTGCAGGAGCACCTACCAAACGTTCGCCATCTTTTGAAAATGCTACAACAGATGGAGTTGTACGTCCACCTTCAGCATTCTGAATTACAACCGGCTCGTTTCCTTCCATTACGGAAACGCATGAGTTGGTAGTTCCTAAGTCAATTCCTATGATTTTTCCCATTGGTCTAAAATCTATTTTTTTTATGTGCCACGAAAACTCGAAAGCACAAAAGTTATTTGTTGTTCTTGTTTAAACTAGTTATTCGTTCCGACGCTGAGCGTGCGGAACGAGAAAATTCAATATTTATGTCTTGCTCCAATGCTCTGCGTTGTAGCAAATTTGTAATGTCACAGATACAGAAAGTTGCCATTTGAATTTTGTGTATTTGTGATTTAGTGACATTTACAATGTCACTTTACCGGGATTGATTGAGTATCCTTCAAATTTTCTGATTTCGGCATACTCACTGTCAATACTCCGTTTCTGAAACTGGCGTTTACTTCTGCTTTGTTTACATTTTCAGGTAAAGCAAAAGAACGAGCAAAAGCACCACGAGTTCTTTCCTGTCGTTTAAATTCTTCTCCTTCTGATAATGTAACTTCGCGCTCACCTTTTATAGTGAGTACGTTGTCTTTTAGGGAAATTCCGATCTCTTTTTTTGAAAGCCCCGGAAGATCAATCAGAATCTTGAATTCATCATCACTTTCAACGATGTCACAATCAGGAGCAAAGTCTTTATCTTCATTGGTCAGCGGAACTACTTTTTCCACAAACTGTTGGATGTCTTTTCCGAGTTTGGAAAGATGTTTTTCCACCTCAATACCGAATTCTGTAAAATCTCCCATGATGCTCACCTCATTTAATTAATTTCAAGGAGAATAGAGCAAGCACAATGCCAACTTAGATGGGTTTAAGACAAACTGTCGCTTTGGCAGGCCACGCTATGCGTGGGATTAAAAATTATAGAATGAAAAATTAAGAATTGGTTGGGTTTTGGAATAGGGTTAAGTGTCATCTCACTTTGAGGAGAGGTCTTTGCTATTTACCGGTGTCAACATTTGTGTGAGAAGTTGTTGAAGTTTTAATCTAGTATCAACCAATCCTCAAGAACTGAGAGATCTAAATCTACTAAGAACTTGTAAAGCCCCATATTTTCATTTTTGGCGGTTATTTGAAACTCTAAGGAAATGGTTGGAACAGCGTACTGAGGATCAAGGAAATTCAAAGACTTACTTTTTAAAACCAGACTATAGAGGCTCAAATCTTTTTTAATTTCATCCGGATTTTCTTTTTGCACTTCTTTTAGTCCTGCTTGAAAAGAAGCTATTGATTGGGCTTCTAAATAATCCCAATCAATAGATCTAGTAAGTTCTGAAACTGAATTTTGTAATACCTTTTCACTCATCGAATCGTATTACTTAGCCAATACCATTCTCTGAGTTAAAGAAGTAGTCGGCGTTCTTAACTGGTAGATATAAATACCGCTGGAAAGATTGCTTGCATCAAATCTTACGGTGTGACTTCCGGATGTTAAGTTACCATCAACCAAAGTTTCAACTTTTTGACCGAGCATATTGTAGACGGTAAGTTGAACTTTCGCGCTTTGTGGAAGCACAAAGGAAATATTTGTAGATGGGTTAAAAGGATTAGGGTAATTTTGTTTGAGGACAAAACTATCAGGAGTGTCTTTTCCTTCATTTTCAATTGAAACAGGAACAGTTCCGTTTGCCCAACCCGGAGTTCCACCCAATCTTGACGAAGCCATCCAGCTTTCTGCTAATGTGTTATCAGAACTTGCATCAACTAGTTCTAATGTAGAACCATCACCATCAGCTTCGATTGGCCATGGAGCATCATCTGAATAGGTAAGAACATCTACAAGTCCACCCAGAGCATTGAAAAGTCTTAGTTCTTCTCCGGAACCTGAAAGGTTAAATGAAAAATCCCCGATATAGTTTCTGGCATCAGAATTTACGGATTTGAGCTTGGTAGTATCATCTGCAATTACAATGTAGCCCTGAGCTTTCAGGATTGTATTGTCCGGTACAATATATGCGTTAGAATCTACATCGTCTTTGAATACCCAGCCTGATATATCTATATCAGAATCCATAGTGTTAAAGATTTCAACCCAATCTCCGGTTCCGAATTCATCAGAAGAATTATAATTGATCTCGTTAATAACCAAGACGTCAGTGATCTCTGAGAATTGAGCCTCTACTGTTACCGGACTATCTGATAATGGAATCGTTAAAGTCTGAGATGCAGGTTGAGATTGACCGTTTACAACCCAGGCAGAAATCTGGTAACCGAGCTGTGGTTTGGCTTGGAGTGTTGCATCTGTTCCCTGAAAATATATTCCACTCCAGTTTGAAGATGAAATGTCAGGATTGATAGAATTAATTTGTACGGTTCCGTTTGCAGATGAAAGCAAAGTAACACTGGTTGTATCGTTTCCAAGTGTGTCTGCTATTTCTGAGTAGATGAAATCAGGAATATCTTCTACATACCACTCTGTGACGGTTTTAATGTATTCCATATCATAATTTGTTGGTCCTCCAATATCGTACCAGCCATCTGTCCAGCGAGTAATATCCCGTGACATTTCCGGATTAATTGCAGTATCAATAGAGTCGATCAAGCCCATCATGTATTCAGGCTGAAAAGAGGTGTTCAGAAGATCTGCCAGACGATTTAAAAAAATCTCTTTATATCGATCATTTTCCAACATTCTGCCCAATATTTTATAACCTCCTGTACTTCCGCTCATAAAATCTCTCAGTGAGCTAACAAACTCATTTGGCTCGTCGCCTAAATTCTCCCACCAATCAAAATCATATGAAATGTAGTGCCATTTTCCACCCTGTTGACGGGGTCTCCAATAGCGAACATTATTGGGATCACCATGAGAAGTATAAAGCTGATAAACCCAGTGATCTGTAAAACTGTCAAAGTCTATCACAGATTCAGCATAATTGAAGAAAGCATCTCCGGTCAGAGTTTCGTCATTAAAATTATTAAGAAGTTCATTGTAAGCGATAGCATCACCGTCGGTTACTTCATCATAATCTTTGATCATATCGATGTCATTAAAACCATATCGAGATTCCACAAAATCATCATTCTTTCTTTCGTAGATATTATAAATTCCCCAATACTGTCCGTTTATGTAAAGAACGGCAGGTTTATATGACTGCATTGCATTTTTATGATCCCATTGGATATTTATGGTTCTCATAAGTTCATTTAATAATCTAGAACGTTCTTCAGCACCGGCTCTTAAAGAGAAGCCATCGTATTCCTGATAATCGTTTTCCGGGAAAAGAGGATAATTCAGTCGGTCTAGACCAAACCGGTCATTGTTATTAATAATGAAAGATTTCTTTGGAAATCCACGACTGAAATTTCCACCGATCTCTGCTTCTGCCATAAATTCGAATTCCGGATTTCCAAACTCGTTCATGTATTCGATATGGAGTGGATATTGAAAATCTTCCCAAAAATTAGCTCCAAAGAAAGGATACTGACCATTGGTTTCAGAAGAATCACCAATCACATACATTCCTTTATCATAATCGAACAGCGAATCTGGTTCCATCACAAAAGAAACAACCGGTATAGTGTGTTGCTCTTCAAATAAGTACGTATTTGTAATGGTTTCACTCGCTTGTTTTCCGGATTCAATTGAGATAGCACGAATCACAGTAGAAGTATCCAAAGAAATAGGCGATGAATAAAGAGGCGAATTTGGAGTAGGGACTGAACCTCCAGTCTCATATCTGATCTCAGAATTACCCGAAGCTGAAAGCCCAACAGTTACAGTTCCTGAATAGAATCCGGTTTCCAGAGAAAAGGAGGGAGCATCAGAAACTTCAGCTACTTCGCTGCCATCATTCATAGCATTTGGAGTCGGGTTTAAGAACGCAAAAGAGCCAATACCATCCGTTTTACGTCCCAAAGAAATATCAGTGGTTTGTTCACCGAAAGAGAGAGAGTCCAAAACGGTAGTTCCATCTGTATCAACAAGTGCGATGTGCTCCCCGCCGGCACTTAACTTAAATTCAACGTGATGAGCTCCCTGCTCAGAATCATTGTCCAGCCAAATGATCAAATAACCGTTCGCATTTATAGTAGTCTGTGCACTGGATGTGCTTGGAATCTGCCATTTTGTAAGGTCATCCGGATCATCTGATAAATATAATCCTGCAAGGTTAATAGAAACATTTCCGGCATTATAAATTTCAATCCAATCATCGAACTCTCCTTCATTATCAGCTATAATTGTGGAGTTTGAAGCCATGATCTCATTAATAGAAAGCTGTGCGAAAGCAGGGGCAGAAATAAAAATTAGAAGTAGTGTAGCTAGGGTGTAGCGAATATTCATAAGTGTTGATGCTTAATAATGATTTCCAATGAAAGAAAAATTCTCTCTATAACAATGAATTTTAACTAAATATAGGAAGAAATCTAAGCATGAAATTGTGAAAAGTCGTTTCCTGCCCCCTTTTTGGATTAGAATCGCATAATAATTAGTTGGTAGTCATCCAATCAAAAATGTAATCAAGAAAGCCATTAACAAATTTTTTGTCCAATTGAGGGTATTCGTTTGCCAAACCGGTATTTGCTTTTTGAAATAGATGATTGGCATCATCAAAGATCTTAATTTCGAATTCAGTTCCTGAAATTTCAAGAGCTTTTCTGGTTCTTGACTGATTTTGAGTAATGGTGACCTGGGTATCTTTCCCTCCAAATAATACTAAAGTTGGTATGTTAATTTTCTCAAGATCATCAGTAGGTACATAAAAAAGTAATGATCTCACCTGAGGAGAGCTGTAAATTTGAGCCAATTGTTCAGTCTGATTGTTGACCATCGCATCGATATCAGGGATAGAATTTTTTTGAGCGTCAGGTAATGCATTTAATAATTCAGAATAAGCCTGATTGTAACCAACTTTAGCTGCTTCAATATCTTTTTTGAAGGCAATGGCTTTCATCAGGTTTTCTCTTGCATCGATCTCTTTTTCAACAAGGCTTTTCTCAACAGGAGAAGTTGCATATGCAAACTCAACCTGATAACGAAGTATTTCACTTAAAGGAGGAGCTGTAGATCCCATAAGTATAAGTTGATCGACTGCTACATTTTCGGCAGCCACTTTCCCGGCTACAACGCCGCCCTGACTATGCCCAAGTAGCGCAAAGCGTCGGAATTTGTTTTCTGCATCGTTTTGAAAATATGACATAATAGCTTCCACATCTGAAGCTAGATCCTCTAGTGTGGTGTTTCCAAAATTTCCTGTAGACTCACCAACTCCCCTGTCGTCGTATCTGAAACTTGGAATCCCTTCTTCTGCCATACGTTGTGCCATATCAGAGAATATCTTGAAGCCAAAAACCTCTGAATCACGATTTTGTGCACCGCTACCAGAGCTCATTATCACAAGAGGCGCTTTAATATTGCCTGTAGGTAGTGTGAGTGTTCCACCAATTTGTATTTCGCCATTAGAAATGTTCAGATCTGTTTCATTTTCAGGTTTTGATGTTGTAGTTGTCAATGAAGTTCTTTCTACAGAAAAAGGAGTGGTAGGACCGCCTTGAGAATAACTTCCTGATATCTTCTTTTCTGAGTCAAAACTCCCTGAAAAAATACCCGTAATTTGTCCCGCATTGAAAGTCAGGGAAACAGAGTCTCCGGTTTGTGAAACAGGATCTAAATTTAAACCTATAGCTCCTTGTTGGGGTATATCTAATGTTCCCGAGTAACCCTCAGAAGTTTTATCAATTTTGAAAATGATCTTCAATTCACCTCCGGGAACAGTTATACCGCCTTCCCAAATTCCCTGAAGAGAATTCTGAGCAAAAGTTTGTGTAGAGTATATTAATAGAAAGAGTAAAAAAGCAGAGAAAGATTTCATAATGGCTCCTAATTAGAATTTTTAATCTTATTAAAGATTTGATAAGAATAGATGAGGGGAATAATGGCAAGCAAAATTACTGAGCCAACAATAACATATAATGAACCTTTGAGAGTTGGAATAAATGCGGTTATCGCCATAAACAAACCGCCAATGATCCAAAGCCTGCTTGCAAAACGATGAGTTTTTTTCCAGACTTCCGGGTCTTCTAAAGTCCAGGGAGTTCTTAAACCGATAAAGTAGTTTGGTTTGATAGAGTTCATATAATTTCCCGTAATTGCAATCAAAACTCCTACACTCACAAGAATAAACTGACCAATATCAGCTTCTATATCAAAAGTTTTCATCATTACCATTACATACACTCCAATAAGAAAAAGAGAAATTACTATTCGAATAGCAGCAATAGGCTTTTGGGTGTTTTCAATTCTTTTTTTAGGATCGATGGCAGGAATGATCAATAAGAAAAGGTAGGTTGAAAATGCAATTCCCGGTAATAAAAATGCATTTATCCATTTGGGGCCAAAATCGTCAGCTTCACCTGCAGCATTAAAATGTACTGGTACTATATCAGGCATGTTCTCCCAAAGTATAAAAGAAGCTATAAATGGTGCTAAGAGCAAAATTATCATATACCATTCTTTCTTTAGTGTGTTTTTGATATACATGGCATTAATTTGAGTTCATTAACTTAAAAAGCCATTGTGTGGCTTCTTCCAGAGCAGTTGTATCCAATGAATAAACTATAAATTGTCCATCCCGTTCTGAGCTCACCAAGCCTGCATTTTTCAAAAGGTCCAAATGATGAGAAATACTTGGCTTTGAAATTTCAAATGCTTCGGCTATTTCTCCTGCTGATAAATCTTTTTCCTTCAAAAGATCCAGGATCTGTCTACGAGTGGAATCGTTTAATGCTTTAAATAGTTTATTCACTTAGATAATTAGATAACTGTCTAAATATAGATTATAAAAACGAAGATTCAATAGAAAGGTTTCAAATTAGTTTTGGGCTATCCCGATAACACCACATGCAATTCGTGCACCGGCATCTCCGGATGGTTGAGAAGTCAAATCATCTTCTCCGGCATGTATGATAATTCCGCGACCGATGATTTCTTCCAAAAAGATATGATTATCTATGTAGCTAAGTGTGGTTGTAAATTGCTCCCCTTCACTTACCAAATTTCCCATATCTCCGACATGACGTTTTTCCGCATCTCTTGAATTGTGTTGCATTTCGTCAGGATCAAAGTGTCCGCCTGCTGAAGTGGCGTCCGAAGCGGAGCAATCACCATATTGGTGGATGTGAAATCCATGTTCACCTTTGGAAAGACCGGTTATCTGAGCAGTGATCTTAGTTCCGTTATCAGACTTGCCAAAATTGACAGTTCCTGAAATATCGCTATCACCTACAGAATGGATTACAGCTACAGCTTTTTGAATCTGAGGTCCGTCAAATTCTTTAACTACCTCAATTCTCTCTGTTTTGGTGCAGTTTAAAATTAGTGCAAGCGCTAAAAATGTTAATAGATTCTTCATGTCAGTTAATTTAGTTTTTTAATTAACAAAGAGAATTATTACTTCATTCACCTTTAATAACAACTTTTCTGAACTCAGCAATTCTTGCTAATTTAGCTTTCAGGTCATTAAAAATATCAGGATTGGATAATTTGAATCGCTGAATTTTCTTTTTCTCCTTTAGATTTCGGACCAGCTCGTTCGCTCTTTTAAACATTGTAGAAGTAAATAAACTTACCAGAAAATATCCCCATGCCCAGATTGCAGGTACTCCGGCAATTAAAAGAATACAAGTCACCAATAGATAGAAAAGGGGGAAGAGAAAAAGGCCCAGAACGAATTTGATGGAAACATCGAAAGCTTTGTCTTGGATCTTGTTTTTGATGATGTATCGAGCAGGTTGGTACGGGATAATTCCATTCAGCCATACAAGCAGGTAAATCGGTGCCAGAAGAATTCTTTTGATGATGGGCAGTTTTACTTCAGATAAAGCTCTGACGCTCAGCTTATTTTTCTCGGCTACTTCCAATACTCGCTCTGCATCTGATATCAATTCAGGTGTTTGCAGCTCTTCCGCATTCTGAACCAAAGTATTCATGTACTCATTATTCGAAAGTTTTGCTCTGTCGGGTTCCATTTCATCCAGCGCGATCTTTATAAGAGGATACTGATCCAGTTTAGGAACATGCATAATCAACGGTTTCAGATTATCTGAAGTTTGATTTTTTAAACTGTTTGCAGCACTCCGCTCACTTTCTTCATATTCTTTTCTATAGTCCGAAACTTTGATGGGATCTCCGAAAACCACACGTACTTCATTCCTGGAATTTTGGTGATCGCTGTAATTGACACCAACAGGCTGAACATACAGATCCAGATTCCAGTCATTTATAATTTCAGCATCAAAAGCTATGCGTGTGAACCCTTTGCTGAAAGGACGAAGCCGGCGTTTCAGATCATGGTTTGCCTCAGCAAATACCAAAACAGCTTCGTTGTTGCTTAAAAACCTGATACAGGTCTCAAAAATCTCATTGTTCTTTTGGATATTGCTGATACCGTCTCGAACTCTGTAAACGGGCAGTAAATTCAGAGACCGAAGAAACCAATCCATAAATTTAGATTCGAATGCCTGAGCTCGGGTCAGAAATGAGGTGGTTTTATAGAAATGTGTAGTTACCAACAATGCATCCATAAAAGAATTCTGATGATTGGGAACCAGTAAGATGGGTTTGCCTTTCGGGATCTTATGTTTATCTATAATTCGGATCCGTTTATAGAAAAACTTTAGTCCTGTTCGTACTACACCAAGACGAATAAAATTGTACCAAAGAAAATTTTTACGCATTAGTAATCACGCGTTGAATTGATTTTTTTCCGACCGACCAGTACCAACCTAAGCTCATTCCCGCAAGTATATGCCAGATTCCCCACCAGGCTGTAATAAGAGCCATGCCTCCAAGTCCGTCAAAAAAGTTGAAAATTAAAAGTAAACCCAATCCCGAGTTTTGAATTCCTGTTTCAATAGAAATCGAACGTCTGTCAGCTTCAGGAAGATTAAAAGCTCTGGCAAGTCCATATCCTGAAGTTAAAGCTACAGCATTATGGATAAATACCAAAAGCAGAACAAACTGTACATATGCAATAAAATTGTCAAAGTTGGTCCAAAAGGCAACGATCACAAATCCGGCAAAGAAAATCACACCGAAACCTTTGATCCAAGGACTGATCTTTTCAGCTATTGCTGATTTAAAATGACGAACGATCATCCCCAAAATAAGTGGAATCCCAAGAATCAAAACTATGATCTCAAAAACTTTGCCAAGGTCCAAGCTGATCTCCTGAAGGATCGCGTTTGTTGGAGAATACAAACTTGCCCAAAAAGTAAAATTCAGAGGTGTCATTACAATAGCAAGTAATGTGGCAATGGCTGTCATACTTACAGAAAGGGCAGCGTTTCCTTTTGCTAACAATGAAAAAAAGTTAGAAATATTACCTCCCGGACAAGCGGCTACCATAAACATTCCTAAAGCAATACTGGGAGCGGGTTGCATAACCCAAACTAAAACGAATGTGAGAAATGGAAGTAGCAAAAACTGAGAAAACGAACCTATGAGGGTAGATTTTGGGTTTTTTGCGATGTCTTTAAAGTCTTGGATAGTAAGCTCTAAAGCTACACCAAACATGATTACGGCAAGTGATACATTCATCACCATTAAGCCGCCTTCCCCGAGATTTAATTGCAGAGCGTCAATAGATTCAGTCATGCAGTGAATGTAAAAAATAAGTGGGTTTTATTTAGGGGGAATTTTACAAGTAGGGTCGCAAAATTTTGCAACCCTACTTGATATCAATAAAGGCTACCCTAAAAAACCTTTAACTTTTAATAATTCCGCATTCAGGATTGCACCACCTGCAGCACCTCTGATGGTGTTATGAGCCATGGCTATAAAACTGATATCAAATACTTCTGATTCCCGAAGTCTTCCCATATGCAATTGCATTCCGCCTTCCTGATCAGCATGAAGTCTGGGTTGTGGATATCGGTCATCCTCGTGCAGTTTGATCACTTCTTTGGGTGAAGAAGGAAGGTCCAGATCAGCAATCGGGTTTTCCCAGTTCTGAATTGCTTGTTTTATTTCGTCGATGGATGAAGGAGCCTTTTTAAATTTTACTGTTGCCGAGATCATGTGTCCGTTTATGGCAGGAACACGGGTTGCAGTTGCACTTAGGTTAATTTGTGGCTCAGAAAGTTTCCCATCGGTTAATTCAGATAACAACTTCTGAGTTTCCGGTTTGATCTTCGACTCTTCTCCTGAAATAAAAGGAACCACATTGCCTAAAATATCTAAACTGGCAACACCCGGATAACCAGCTCCGGAAATGGCTTGCATTGTGGTTAAGATCACGGTATCAATTCCAAAGGCATCATGAAATGGTTTCAATGCCAATGAAAGAGGAACTGCAACACAGTTGGGATTGGTAACAATCCAACCGGAGCCATCTGTAGTAAATTTCTGGGTTTTGATGAGGTCTATATGATCAGGATTTACTTCCGGAACCAAAAGTGGAACGGTGTTATCCATACGGAAGTTTTTGGCATTCGAGATCACAGGAATTCCTGCTTTAGCAAACGCTTCCTCAATCTCTCCGGCAACGGAAGAATCCAGACCGGAGAATACAAAATCAACGTTTCCGAATTTCTCCGGTTTACAATTAGCCACGGTCATTTCTGCAATAGAGGACGGAAGATTGACATCTTCGATCCAATTAGCGGCGTCTTTGTATTTTTTACCTGCGGAGCGTTCTGAAGCACCCAAAGCATCAATTTCAAACCAGGGATGATCTCGAAGTAAACGTATAAATTTTTGTCCAACTGCGCCTGTAGCGCCTAGAATACCAACTTTCATTTAACTAATTAGGAATAGGTTAATATGTGAATTAGGAATACAAAATAGATATTCCTAATTCCTAATTCCTAATTAATCATCTAAAAAAGCAATTAATTGGATGATTATATCGATAATGGTAATTGTAAATCGTTATCTTAAAAGCTTATTCAAAATCAAAAACAGAGTTAGAACTCAATGTCGAACTTAGATAGCCTGGACAAGATCGTTTCACTGGCAAAAGCACGTGGTTTCATTTTTCAATCTTCAGAAATTTATGGCGGACTCAGCGCTGTATATGATTACGGCCCATTAGGTGTGGAACTGAAGAACAATATCCGCAATACCTGGTGGAAAGAAATGACGCAGCGACATGATAACATTGTTGGTGTTGATGCTGCTATCTTCATGCATCCGAAAGTGTGGGAAGCCAGCGGTCACGTAGGCGGATTTAATGATCCTATGATCGACGACAAGCAGTCCAAGAAACGCTACCGCGCTGATATGCTGATAGAGCAGTATATCGCAAAGCTGGAAAAAGACGGTAAGCAGGATGAGGCTGATAAAATTCAGGAGCAGTTAGATACTACAGGAACTCGCAAAAGTTTGACTGAAGATCTGTACGATATCATCATGGAAAACGAAATTCGTTCTCCGGACTCCGGCGCTTTCGACTGGACCGATGTTCGCCAGTTTAACTTGATGTTTAAGACCCAGTTTGGTTCTACATCTACTGAGGAAGACGGTGTGTATTTACGTCCTGAGACTGCACAGGGAATTTTTGTGAATTATAAGAATGTGCTGGACACAGCAAGAGTGCAGGTTCCTTTTGGAATTGCTCAAACAGGAAAGGCATTCAGAAATGAAGTGGTAGCCCGACAGTTTGTTTTTCGAATGCGTGAATTCGAACAAATGGAGATGCAGTATTTTGTAGAGCCTGGCACAGATGGTGATGCTTATGAAGAATGGTTGGAAAAGAGATTAGCCTGGCACAAAAGCATTGGAATCAGAGAAGAGAATTTAAGAACAGCTCCGCACCCGGAAGATAAGCTTGCGCACTACGCCAGAGCAGCTGCCGATATTCAGTATAAATATCCGATCGGTTGGCAGGAAGTGGAAGGAATTCATAACCGCTCTGATTTCGATCTTACACAGCATCAGGAATTTTCCGGAAAGAAATTGGAATATTACGATCAGAAGAATCAAAAACGATATATGCCGTATGTTATCGAGACTTCTGTTGGTCTTGATCGGTTGACGCTTATGGTTCTTTGTGATGCGTATCGGGAAGAGGAAATAGATGGTGATTCCAGAACGGTTCTGAAACTGGACCCGAGATTAGCTCCTGTACAAGTTGGTATTTTTCCATTGATCAAAAAGCCGGAATTACAGGAAATAGCTCATAAAATTGAGAAAGAGCTCCGTGAAGATTATTCTGTTCAATACGATGAATCAGGATCTATCGGAAAGCGATACCGAAGATTAGACGAAGCAGGAACACCGTTCTGTATCACCGTAGATTTTGAAACGATAGAAGATGATAATAAGGTAACTATCCGATACAGAGATGATATGAGTCAGGTTCGAATTCCAATTGAGAAAGTTGGTGATGTGATTAGGGATGGTATTAAGGACTGGAAGGTTAGTTGATGTTTAAAAGGTTTTCACTAATTATTGTCACTCTTATAATTCTGAGTGACATACTTTCTGCACAGAGGTATGAATTTAAAGAGGCTCTAATTAGATATTCTTTTGAAGATTCAACCTTTAATTATAAGTCAATTGTAGAGGGAAAACTTGGGTTATTTGATTCTGAAAAAGGAGTTTTAGTTTTTGGAATTCCTTTACAATATGTAACCACAGTAAGTGATTCCTTAGGCATGGTTCATAATTTGAATTCAAATATCATGTTAAATCATCAAGGTCTTTTTTGGGGAGACTACGATATGAATTCTAATGGGAAATATAAGGGCGATACTAGAGGTCTTTTAGGTGTGCAAGGAAATAAGGTAACAAGAGGTTTTGCGTCTCAAACTCTAATATCAGTTGAAGAAGAATTAGACTTTATTGAAACGAAATTAACCTTCAAGTTGGAGTCTGTACCCAGTCTGGAAGTATTTGGTAATGAAAGTTCTTTTCTCAATGAAGAAATTGAAATTTCAGTAACAATTACCAAATTCAGTGAATCAAATTAACTGGAAATCCTCCTTCGAAGGAGGTGTCACGCGGAGAGCGTGACGGAGGATGTTGTAAAGACCAACATTACTGAGCTTTACAATACCCCTCAGATCAAATCGAGAACTGTCGATTTGATCGTCTCCCCTCGAGGGGAGAATTACTCAAATGAAAGTTATCGTTTTGTGTTTTTGAGATTTTGTGGCGTTTTTTCCTCAAAATTAATAGCTGAGAAATGGTAGCATTTATAACTTTTCGAAAACATCCCAACTACGAGGCGTCAGAATAAACTGTTCATTTTTTAATTAGCTACCTGATTAGAAGCTAATCAGCCACACTGCCCGGAAGGTCGATAATTACTTTAGTGCCTTTTCCGGGAACGCTTTCTATTTGCAATTTCCCATTCATAATTTCGATGTACTTGGTTGCTGCCTTCAGGCCAAACCCGGTTCCTTTTTCATCATTAGTGCCAACGGTGGTTACCCATTCTTTGCTAAACAGGATCTTATTCAGCTTTTCCTCAGTTATTCCAACTCCATTATCCTCAATCGTTGTAATGGTGCGATCACCTTTTTTTGTCAGATCAATTAAAATGGATCCGTTTTTTGGGGTGAACTTTATAGCGTTATGAAGAATATTACGTGTGACAAAAGAATAGCTTCCCTGGTCTGCATAAATTGGCTGTTCTAAATTGTTTGCAACGAGATTTATTTTTTTGGATTCTATGTTGTGATGATAAAGAGCCAGAACCTGAGTCCATACTTTTTGAGTGTTGAAGAGCTCAGGTTCGATTTTTTTATTTTCTATCTGTGCTTTTGACCATTGTAAGATATCGTCCAAAAAATTAAGGAGGTTATCCACTGTTCCGGAAAGGTCATGGATATAATAGCTTAATTCTTCTTTAGAAAATGTTTCTAACTCGATCAGATCCAGAATTCCATAAACACCTGAAATCGGACTTTTGATATCATGTGCTATAATTGAAATAAGACGGTTATTTATTTCATTTAATCGCTGCAATTCATCTTTCTGAATCTCAATTTTTTTGTAATACCGGATCAAAAGATAGGACATGGGATATGAGATCAGCGCCGGAATTATCATAGAGATGGACAGACCAAAAGTATTTATCTCAAAGCCCCATATTGTGCTTAAGATCAAATAACATACAAGTGAAATAATTATTGAAATAACCATCACCTTTAATGGTGATAGCATCAGCTTTGCTAATGTGTCTCTTTTTGGCATCTAAGAAATTTTTTCCATACGAACATAAGTTTTTATGGTACTTGTACCAACTCAATTTTAGTTAAATGATTTTAGCTTTATTATTAATTATAAAACTCGTTTAAAATCAGCTCCTTCTTATTGAGTTTTATTGTTCAAGTGCCGTTCTTCATATAAAAGTTAAGTTACTTATGGAATCTTTTGTAGAATTTTTTGAGAATATCCCGACTGCATTTAGGGCAGGATTGTTGGTTGGAGGTATTTTTCTGTTCTGGATCATTGAAGGAGTATTTCCACTGTTCGAATTCGGATATAAGAAAGTTCGTCATGCCGGAATAAATTTATTTCTGAATGGATTGTTTCTGGCGATCGGGCTTGCCTTTGCGGGATTATTGGTGTGGTCGTCTGATTGGGTTACAGCAGAAGGATTTGGAGTTCTTCAATGGATCGAAATGCCGTTATGGGCTCAAGCTATAGTCGGAGTTTTGTTATTAGATTTCTTCGGAGCCTATCTGATTCACTGGATAGAGCACAAAGTGGTTTTTATGTGGAGATTTCATTTGGTTCATCACAGCGATACTACCGTTGATGTAACTACAGGTTTACGTCACCATCCCGGAGAAGCAGTTTTTAGAATGGTGTTCACGATAATTGGAGTGATTTTAGTTGGGGCTCCAATTTGGATCATATTTTTATATCAAAGCATCTCGGCGCTGTTTGCACATCTTACACATGCTAACATCAAAATGCCCAGAAAGATCGATCGGGTGTTATCATGGATTTTCATTACACCATTGATGCATAAAGTTCATCATCACTACACACAGCCTTTAACGGATACCAATTATGGGAATATTTTTTCGATTTGGGATCGGCTACTCGGTACGTTCGCTCAGGTTGATGAAATGACTGAGTTGAAATATGGAATTGATACTCATATGGATCCCAAGGAAAATGACAATCTTGGGAATTTGTTAAAGATTCCATTTCAGGAATACCGCCCGCCGGTGGGTTCTAAGTTTGGTGAGGAAGAAGAAAATCCCGCCACAAAATCACAGAAACACTAAAGGTATAAATTTTTAAATTTTGTGGTTTAGTGTTTCCGTGGCCAAATCAAACTTACCCCGATCCCAACTACAACAACTACAAAAGCACCCAAAGGATTTAACCACAAGAACTCAATGGCTTTGGAATATCCTTCCGGAGTTTGGGACCAGGGGAAAAAGAATGAATAGTCAGCAGTAGCAGCATTATAGAAAAGCCGATCAAAAGTAAAAACAGAGGCCATTCCCGAAAGAAGTCCGATCAGCGCTCCGTTGCCGTTCGCTTTCTTCACCCATAGGAGTAGTATGAAAACTCCCAAAATAGAACCATAGAAATAGCTACCGATTTGATTGATCAGTTCAATGATAGAGCGGGTTTCACCGAGAACGAGCGCTGAGCCTGTGGCGATGACTCCCCATAGAACAGTAACTGATCTGGAAGATTTAAGGAAATGTAATTCACCGGGATCATCAGGTCGGAGCCGCTTGTACCAATCTACAATAGAAACGGTAGTAAGGGCATTCAATTCTGAATCAATGGAACTCATCGCTGCGGCGAAAATTCCGGCTACGATCAATCCTACCAGACCAATAGGAATATATTTCAAAATGAAATAAGGAAAGATGTAATTAGTATCATTCACATCCGCCTGACGGATTTCTGCTTGAAGAGCCAGTTCTTCTTGTCTGGCGGTATTCAAATCAGCATCAGCTTCCAGAAATGCTTGCTGAGAAATCATGTTTCGATTCTTAGCAGCTTCAACTGCTAATCTCTGCCGGTTTTCTCGAGCTTCTAAATATTGTTGTTCTATGATCTGTTCTCTGTTCAGTTGCTCTTCAGTTTGGGCAACAGGATCGGTGGAACGGAAAGAGATTGGGGCATCATTAAAAATGAAGAACACATACAGCATCACACCTAATAAAAGAATAAAGAACTGCATCGGAACTTTAGCATAGGCAGAAAGCAACAGAGATTTTTTGGCTTCTTTAGTATCCGAAGTGGTTAAATATCGCTGAACCTGAGTTTGGTCCGTTCCGAAATAAGAAAGCATCAAAAATAAAGCTGCAAAAACACCACTCCACACATTGTACTTTTCGCTTAGATCAAAATTCAGGTCGAGGGCGGTTAATTTATCCAGGCTTCCGGCAAGATACAGAGCGTCACTAAAGCCAACATCTTCAGGAAGATTTACCATCACCACAAAAAAGCAGAAGACGAGGCCAAACATCATCACAGCCATTTGCTTTACATCTGTTTGGATCACTCCGGCAACTCCTCCATACATTGTGTAAAGAGTGGCGATCAAACCGATAATAAGAATTGTTGCGGTCAGCGGAAGTCCTAATAGCAAGGCCAGTACATAACTTGGAGCGGCAATTACAGCTCCCAACGCTAATCCTCGGGAGATCAAAAATAATCCACTTGTGGTAAGTCGTGTTTTTAATCCAAATCGTTCTTCTAAAACTTCATAAGCTGTAAAAGCTTTCATCCTGCTGAAGAAAGGAACCAAAAACATACATATCAGGATCATTGCAAAAGGAATGGCCAAATAAACCTGTACAAATCGCATGTCTTCTACATAGGCAATTCCGGTAGTTCCTATAAAAGTTATGGCGGAAGCTTGTGTGGCCATGATCGAAAGCCCCGCTGCCCACCAGGGCATACTTCGTCCGGCAAGTAAAAACCCTTCGATGTTTTCAGCATCTTTACCACGTCGGGTTCCGTCCCAAATCGTATACAATAAAAAAAGTGAGAGTACTGCCCAGTCTATCCAATGCATATGTCTAGTTTTCCGAAAGGATAAATGAAGTTAAAATGGGATAATTATAAGTCATCGAGGCTCAACTTAAGTAATTATTTAAAAATAGAGTAAAAGAACTTGATTTTTAATTAGGGGTAATGGCCTTTTTACTTGTCGTATGTAAACAAAGAGGTGATAAAAAATAAAACCCTTAAAGAGTTCATGGAAGTACTTGTATTTGAAAATAAAGAATCCGGTTCTTTATATGCTGCTCAGGTTATTGCAAATAAAGTGTTGATGAACAATTCTGTAAATGAAGAAACTGTACTTGGATTGGCAACAGGGTCAACACCGACTGATATGTATAAAGCGTTGATAGAGATTAATAAAAGTGGCGTCAGCTTCAGCAGAATTATTACATACAATCTTGATGAATACTATCCAATGAAAAAGTCGTCACCTCATAGTTATCATTATTATATGTACGATCATTTTTTTCAGCATGTTGATATACATGAAGAAAATATCTTTATACCAAATGGTGAAATTAAAAGTGAGGATCTCTCAAAATTTTGTAAAGAATATGAACTATCTATAAGGAGAAATGGAGGAATAGATATTCAGGTTTTAGGTCTTGGATTAAATGGACATATCGGGTTTAATGAACCCGGTTTTAGTATGGATTCAGTAACTCAGAAAGTAACCCTAAGTGATACTACCCGAACGGCTGCAGTGAAGTATTTCGGAAAAAAAGAAGAAGTGCCTTTTCAAGCTATTTCTATGGGAATAAGTACGATTCTGAGTGCAGACCATATAATGATGATGGCCTGGGGAAATGAAAAAGCAGAAATTGTAAAGGAAAGTATTGAAGGACAGTTAAGCAAAGATGTTCCCGGTACCTATTTACAAACACATAAAAATGTAACGATAATTCTTGATGCAGAATCGGCTTCTAAGCTAAACAACGACAGAATTTCACTAACAGAAAGTAAGTTATCATAAACCAAATCACGGAGTAATATGAAAAAAATAAAATCAATCATTTTAACTGCATGCATGATTATGCCTGTTGTTTTGATGGCTCAACCGGAAACACCAATCGAGGAGTGGACAGGAAGAACTGTTTTGTTTATCGGGGCTCATCCTGATGACGATGGAGGTTCTCACGGAACAATGGCAATGTTGCAGGCAAACGGAAACGAAGTATATGTAATGCTTTTAACAACAGGTAATGTTGGAACCGGTGATCCTACAATGACTCGCGATCGCTTATCAAAAATTCGACGCCAGGAAGAAGTAGACGCTTTAAAAGAACTTGGTATACCTGAAGAAAACTACATCAATTTAGGTTATACAGATGGAATGGTTGAGTTTGCCGACAAAGAAGAAGTGGTAAAGCAAATTGTATGGTGGATCAGAAAGTTAAAGCCAACAACAATGATGGCTTTTGATCCGGGATACGGATATCAGCAATGGCATAAAGCAGATCACAGAGCAGCGGCCTACTTAGCAGTTGATGCAGCAAGAGCTGCAGAATGGAGACTGATTTTTCCCAGCCAGATCATAAATGAAGGTCTTGAGCGCCATAGCGTTACAGATTATCTGTTTTACAGTACTACCGCCAATGCATCTAACACAACAGTAGATATTTCTGAATATGCCGAAAACAAGGTGCAGTCGCTGTCTAAATATATTAGCCAGTTTACTTCTGCATTTGATAATTATGTTGGTCCAAATATATCTGATCTGCCCGGGAATGAAGGCAAGGAATTTATGGACAGACTGAGAAGAAGAGTATTCGAACGCGGAGCTGTAGATGGAAAGCCTACTGAAAGCTTCAGATATTATAAAGGCGCACCGGATGGAGCCGGCTCAAGAAGAGATTGAGTAAATTTTTTCTGAGGTTAATTTTCTAAAGTAAGCAATAACCTTGTGTTGTTGCTTACTTCCTTTAAGGAACTTCTCATAAATTCAGGTTTCAATTTCACGAATATTTGACTAATTAATTAGAATGACATCAGTTGACTTGTGGGTGAAATAATAAATTAGTCGACGATAATTAAATAGGAAGGACTAGCTACAAATAAGCATGTTACTATTGGCAATTTTAGCAAATAGTAAAGGAGATAACCGATCCAGTGATTTAAGTCGGGTGGAAAGAATACGTAAAGGAGACAAAAAAGCATTTGAAGCTTTATTCTTTGAGTACCATGAGCAGTTAAGCAGGTTTGCAAATTCTATTACGAAATCCAGAGAGTTTGCCAGGGATGCTGTTCAGGATGTATTTCTGAAAGTCTGGAGAAACAGAAAAGAACTAGATATAAAAGTATCGGTAAAAGTTTATTTGTATCAGGCTGTCAGAAACCAGTCATTAAATTTACTAAGTAAGCAGAAAAATCAGCAGCGATTAAGAGAGAATTTCCTGAGTGAAGTCAAAAGTATTCGTAGCGAGGAATATGTAGAAGCCGCTTCGAACAATGAGCATTTGGAATTAATAAAAAGGGTGTGGGAAGTTGTTAGTCAAATGCCGGAAAGAAGAAGGTTAGTTTTTGAATTGCACAGAAAGCACGGTTTCAGTTATAAAGAAATTGCAAGGATTCTTGAAATAACAAGAAAGACGGTAGAAAATCATATGTCTCAAGCGCTGCAATACCTCCGAGACAATATTGAAATAAATAAATTGAAATAATTATAGGGGTATTGGTTTTTGCCTCTGTCTAATAATAAACAAACTTAAAAAGTGAAGTCAGAATTGGATATAAGCCTTTTAGCAAAATTTTTAGCTGAAGAATGTGATAACAAAGAAAAACAGTTAGTGTCTGACTGGTTATCTAAAAGTTCAAAGAACCAAGAAACAATGAAGGAATTTGAAAAAATATGGGAAGCTTCCGAGCATTCCGATTCCTCCGAAGATGTTTTTGACAGCAACTTAGAATGGGTTGTGTTGCAGCATAGAATTGAAGACGAAACTATGAATTTCAATACTAAGCATGTAAATAGCAGTTCTTGGTTATCTTTATATAATCCTCTTTTACCAACATTAAGTAAGGTTGCTGCTTTATTTCTAATAGCAGCTTTCGTGGGTCTGTTCTTTATTGATCGGTTTTATGTTGAAGAAGTACAGCCTCAGGAGCCAACGCTTAACGAGATTTCTATGGAGAAGGGGTATCGCGGAGGAGTAACTCTTTCTGATGGAACAAAAGTATATATCAACTCCGACAGCAAAATTATTATCCCGAACGTTTTTAAATCGGATAAAAGAGAAGTTTTTTTAGAAGGGGAAGCATTTTTTGATGTAGCTAAAAATCCTAACAAGCCATTTCTTATCAAAACAAAAGGAGCTGTTGTGGAAGTTCTGGGGACTTCTTTTGCTGTTCGTAATTATCCCGGAGATAATATAATACAGACAGTAGTTAAAGAAGGAACGGTTTCTTTTAGTTCAGATGATAAATCGAAAAAAAATAGTGTGATTCTTACTGCAGGGAATCTGGGAAGGTTAAATCTGGAAAGCAATGAGATTAAAACAGAGCATGTCAGCGATGTTGATTTTTACCTTAGCTGGAAAGATGGATATTTGACCTTTAAGAACGAAAAGATGAAGGAAGTCGCAAAACAACTAGAAAGAAAGTATGATATCGAAGTTGTTTTTGATTCAAAAGAAATTGCAGACATGAATTTAACAGCAGAATTAAGAAGCAGATCATTAGCAAGGGTTTTGGAAACGATATCTATGTCATTAAAGATTGATTATACCCTGCTTAAAGATCGAGTAAGTTTTGAGTTATCTGATAGCTCAGATTAAATAATATTTTTAAATAAAAATATTTTGGAAGCGCTTTTAGGTGGTTTTAAAATATCAATATTAACAAGTTACAGAGGAAACGTATGAGACCATTAGTTAATAAAATGATACGGGTTACTTCTTGCTATTGTCTTATTGGAGTTTTTTTACTTCAGTTCGGGAATCCATCAAATGTAAGAGCTCAGTTAATAGCTTCTTCATCAAATAGCATTCAAGCAAATAGTTATTATCCGGTTCATATATACAAAAACAGTATACCTGAGCTACAGAGCTTAATTTCTATTAACAAAGAAAGTGCTTTACTAAAAGAGGTGCTAAAAGAAATAGCAAAGAAGACCAAGCTTGGTATCGCTTATAATTCAGATCTTCAGGTTCTTAATAAAAAGGTCTCGGTTAAATTTGACAAAACCAGAGCTGCAGAAATCCTGGAATATGTTCTTATTGGGACAGAATATGAAGCAGCAATATCAAATACCCGTGAAATATTATTGATAAAAAGAAAGGCGCTTAATGATAAAAAAGTTCTTGAAATAGAAATTTCAGGTGTGGTAAGAGATGCGGACACCGGTGAGCTTTTGCCAACAGTAAGTGTGTTTGTAAAAGGAACCAGTATTGGTGTCACTTCAAATATAGACGGAGAGTTTGAAATAACCGTCCCTGATGACTCTGAAATACTTGTATTCAGATTTGTAGGGTATAAGGAACTGGAGATTCCTATTACCGGAAACATGTCGAATTTGCAAATTGAAATGGAACCTGATTTACTGATCTTTGAAGATGTAGTTGTTGTAGGTTATGGTACTCAGCAAAGAGAAGAGGTTACAGGCTCAGTTGCTTCAATACGAACTGAAGTTCTTGAAAATATACCTGTTTCCAGTTTTGAAAATGCTTTACAGGGTAGACTGGCAGGAGTAAATGTAGTTGAACCTACAGGTGAGCCGGGTGCCAGTCCTGAAATTACCATTCGTGGAGGAGGCTCAATTACAGCAAGTAATGGCCCTCTTTATGTTATTGATGGAGTGCCGCTTTCACGAAACTCGGATTTGCAGGTAAACATCCAATCTCAAAGAGGTTCATTTCAGGCGCCAAAATCGAACGCATTCAGTTCATTGAATCCTAACGATATAGAATCTATAGATGTTTTGAAAGATGCTGCATCAGCCGCAATATATGGGTCCAGGGGATCAGGCGGTGTAATATTGGTAACTACCAAAAAAGGAACACCCGGTATAAACCGAGTAACAGTAAGTATGTACGGCGGGGGCTCATCAGTTGTAAATAAACCTGATATGATGAATGCTGAGGAATTAATTGCTTACACAAAGGATGCAAGAAATAACAATTATCTTCAGGAAATTGATCGGGGCAATCAACCGGCAAATCCAAACTATGATCCCAACACAAATGCTGGAAGGCCAAATGTTGCAAATTTTTTGATTCCTGAACAGTATGTAAATTGGAATGGAACAGATACAGATTGGCTGGATGTGGTACTCAGCTCTTCTGCACAACAAAATTACCATGTATCTGCAAGCGGAGGTACGGACAAAGCTACTTACTTTCTTTCAGCTGGATATTTAGATCAGGAAGGGATCATTGATGGTTCTTCATTTACCAGATATAATTTCAGAGCAAATGTCAGTTATGACATTACTGATAAAGTTAAAGTAGGTTCTGTAACCAATGCCGCTCTTTCTAACCATGATCGTTTGCCGGCTAATGCTCCTTATTTTGGGCAACCACCCGGGATTATTTATTCAGCATTGGTGCACTCACCTGTTGTAGCTCCTTATAATCCAGATGGAACTATAAATCAATTAAATAATCAATCCTATCTGGGTGGTGGTACAACCACAGCAAGTAATCCATTGGCTATTCAGGAGTTTATTTCTGAAGAAATAAAAAATAACAGACTCTATGGTAATGTATATGGTACTGTTGATATAAATGAGAACATTACATTTAAGTCACTGATAGGATATGATGTAGACGATTATCAGTCTTCATTTTATAGAGGAACGCAATTCTTATACAGAAACCAAACCACCCCTCAGCCATTTGCACAATCAAGTGGAGCAAATGGATTTAACTGGTTATGGGAAAACACAGTTAACTACCAAAAGACTTTTAAAGTAGATCATAAGGTTGGAGTTTTGGTAGGATATACTGCTCAAAAACAAACTAACGAAGTAAATCTGGTTACAGCCAATGGTTTTGTAGATGATCAAATACCAAATATTGCCGGAGGTATCGTTACAGGTGGAGGAGTAAATGAGTCTGAATGGGCTTTGGCTTCTATGTTAGCTCGCCTTAACTATGGTTATAAAGGAAAATATCTGGGAACATTTACAATCAGATCAGACCGGGCTTCAAGATTCGGCTCTGATAACCAAACAGGTATATTTCCATCTTTCTCCTTGGGTTGGAGGTTAACAGAGGAATCGTTTATGGAATCTATGGACGCATTCAATGAACTTAAGTTAAGAGCCAGTTATGGGGTAGCAGGTAACTTTGAGATAGGAAACTATAATTCAATCAGTTTGCTGAATAGTGTGAATTATCCTGAGAATGGAGTTTTATTTCCGGGCTCTTCACTAGCTACTTTAGGTGATAGCGAATTAACATGGGAAACCAGTTATCAAACAAACTTTGGAGTTGATTACGCTTTATTGAGTGACAGGATCTATGGTAGTATTGATTATTACTTTACTATCACAAAAGATTTGCTATTATCAGTTCCTGTACCCCCATCAACCGGGTTTGATCAAGTTTTAACAAATGTTGGAGAAGTTGAAAATGAAGGGTTTGAATTTTCAATAACATCAAGAAATTTGGTTAATGAATTTCAATGGTCAACCGATTTTAATTTTTCTACCAATAGAAATACTGTTAATAAGTTGGGACCTTCTGGAAATGCAATTTTACCATCTGGTGCTGCTGGAGTAAGACATATTACACAAGTCGGATCTGCTGTAGGTAGCTACTACGGATATTTGGTAGATCGTATTTATCAAAATCAGGCAGAAATTGATGCGGACAATAATAGTGCCCCTGGTGGAGATTATGACCTGCTTGCGGCGGACCCAAGACCTGGTGACTTCAGGTTTAAAGATGTGAATGGTGACGGAGTAGTGAATGCTGATGACCGTACTGTTTTAGGAAGTTATCAGCCGGACTTCATTTACGGTATCTCAAACCGGTTCAACTATAAAAACTTTGATATGAAAGTGTTTATACAAGGAGTAGTTGGAAGGGAAGTATTGAATTTAACCTCGCGTCACCTTCTGAATGGAGAGGCTAATTTTAACGCTTACGCTGTACTGAATGACAGATGGATTTCTGAAAGTGACCCCGGAAACGGAAAGTATCCGCGTGCAGACAGAAGCACCGGAACACACGGAAATAATAACAGGGCGTCATCATATCAGGTTCAGGATGGTAGCTATGTAAGCTTAAAGAATATTCAGATCGGATATAATTTGCCGGTAGAAAAGCTGAATAATATTGCGAGGAAGGCAAGAATTTATATTTCTGCAACAAACTTAGCGATTTTTACAGATTACATAGGGTTTAATCCTGAAGTAAACTTGCAGTCATCAAGCAGTCTAACACCTGGTGAGGATTACGGTGCATATCCGCTTGCCAGAACAGTTCAACTTGGTATCAACCTTGAATTTTAAAAGCATACTTATAACAGGAGACATTATGAAGAAACTAATATTAACACTGTTCATTCCGCTTTTATTTATTTCATGCGGAGATGATTTTACAAACCTGGGACCTCTTACAGAGAGAAACGTCAACAATTTTTACAAAAATGAAACGGATTTCCAGCTGGCAATTCGAGGTGCTTTGGATGGACTGCAAAGCAGGGAAACATTTGGAGTAAACTTTGTTTTGTTTATGGAAATGAGAGCCGATAATGGTGCCAACGGCGGTGGAGCAACCGGCTTGGCTGCAAGTCTGGAGCAACTGGATACTTTTACTGATTTACCATCGGGTGAAGAGATATCGGCAACGTATAACGCAGTATATAAGGTTATTGCAGGAACCAATAATATTATTGCAAGAATAGACGATGCCAGCTTTGATAATGAAACAGTTCGGGATCAGATTAAAGGAGAAGCATACTTTATCAGATCGTTACTTTACTACCATATGGCAGTAATATTCGGAAATGTGCCGCTGCAACTAGAAGAGGTCACCTCCCCTGATGTTGAAGTAAATCAGGTAAGTGCAACAGAAATATATGATCAAATCGCGATTGATCTTGCTATGGCTGAAGATCTTTTGCCTGAAACCGGAAGAATCACTAAGTGGGCTGCCGCTTCTTTATTAGGAAGAGTGCATCTTTCCAATGGCAATAACTCTGCCGCAGTTGCTCCTCTTCAAAGAGTGGTGGATTCAATGCAGTTTGAACTGGTTCCCGACTATGCTAATCTGTGGGGCGCTGCAAATGAAGGTAACATAGAATCTATTTTTGAAATAGAATATATAACCGGCAATGTTGGAGAAGGCAGTTCTTATACAGATAACTACACACCTCTTGGTTTTGGTGGTGTTGGTGGAGGTGGAGCACCTCAAAATGTAACAGATGATATTATCGGAGCTTATGAAGCCGGAGATGAAAGGTTTGATGCTACTATTGATACTACAGATCCGGCTAATCCCTGGGTAAGAAAGTTTATCAGTAACCCAACCGTATCTTCCGATGGCGATAATAATTGGATGGAACTTCGTTATGCTGAGGTTTTATTGAATCTTGCAGAAGCTTTAGGTGAATCTGATGCTGCATACGACCTTATTGACGAAGTCAGAGATCGTGCGGATTTAGGGGGCGTTGATCGGACACCGGCAGGAGGTACTTTCGAAGAAAAACTACTTCAGGAAAGAAGAGTTGAATTTGCTTTTGAAAATAAGCGATGGGCGGATCTTAAAAGATTTGATGCAGCTAAATCTGTGATGTCGGCTCATTTAGGAATCCCTGAAGCCCAGGTTACTTTATTGTTTCCAATACCTCAGGCAGCAATTGATGCGTCTCCGGATGATATGACGCAAAACCCAGAACATCAGTAAAGTGTAGCTTTATAAGCCGGAGTCTGCATTTGTCTCCGGCTTATTTTTATCATTTGGGATATAAATCTATATCGACGTGTTGGAATATCCTTTTCAGTAAAGACTTATTTAACCTTTTAGAATCACATTATGGAACGCAATCGTTATTTAGTTGGGCTTATTGTATTAACATTTTTTGTTATATCGTTTTTGACAAATATAATCGGGCCTTTAGTTCCTCAAATTATAGAGGACTTCGATTTAAGTCTTACTTTGGTTGCCGTACTACCGTTCGCTTTCTTTATAGCGTATGGAGTAATGTCGATTCCATCAGGAATATTGATTGAAAAATATGGCGAGAAAAAAGTCATGATTTTGGCTTTTCTGATCGCATTTTCCGGTGCCTTACTATTTGCTGTGTTTCCGCAATATATTGTAGCGGTATTGTCACTGTTTTTTATCGGGTCAGGGATGGCAATGTTGCAGGTTGCAATAAATCCATTATTAAGAGTTTCGGGAGGCGAAGAAAATTTTGCTTTTAACTCTGTTATGGCTCAGCTTTTCTTTGGACTGGCATCCTTTTTAAGCCCGTTAGTGTATTCCTATCTGGTATTGAATATCGGGACAGATGACATGGGTTTCTTCTTATCAATACTGTCAGATTTGGTTCCTCCAGAACTCCCCTGGATCTCTTTGTATTTGATTTTTGCATTGGTTTCTATCCTAATGGTGATTGTAATTATTCTATCCAAGTTTCCTGAAGTACTTAAAAACGAAGACGAAAAAGTTGGAGCTTTAGAAACACATCTGGAAATGCTGAAGAATAAAAAAGTAATATTGTTCTTTTTGGGAATATTCGCATATGTAGGTGCAGAACAAGGCGTTGCAAACTGGATCTCGGAATTTTTGTCTTCATATCATGGATATGATCCTCAAACGACAGGTGCAACTACGGTTTCATGGTTTTGGGGAATGATGACAGCAGGTACCGTGCTGGGACTGTTTTTATTAAAAATCATGGACAGTAAGAAAATTCTGGTGGGCTTCACTTCAATGGTACTTCTTTGTTTGGCTACAGCATTATTTGGTAGTGGAGAAATTGCACTCTACGCATTTCCCGCGATCGGTTTCTTTATTGCTGTTATGTGGCCAATTATTTTTTCACTTGCACTCAACTCTGTAGAGGAACATCACGGAACCTTCTCCGGGATTTTAGTAACAGGGATTGCAGGGGGTGCTGTTGTACCACTTATTGTTGGTTCTATTGGTGATATGTTCGGGTTGAGAGTGGGTATGTTATTTTTATTTATCGCTTTTGGATACATACTAAGTATTGGTTTTTGGGCTAAACCTCTGGTAAATAATAAAACCATCGATTTTGCCGGTAAAGAATAATATCAATTAGAAATAAAAGAGAGAGGAGAGTCTTGAGCACGGGAACTCTTATAGGAATTGATTTAGGTGGTACGAATGTAAGAGCAGCTTGTATTCTTGATGATGAGATTGAAGAAATGACTTCAGAACCGATCTCAGGGAAAGAAAATGCTGAATTACTGATAAATCAGATTAAAGGGATGATTTCAAACTTATGGAACTCAAATATTGAAGCAATTGGAATAGGAGTTCCAAGTGTAGTGGATGTAGAAAAAGGGATTGTCTATGATGTTCAGAATATTCCTTCATGGAAAGAGGTTCCCCTTAAAGAAATTCTGGAAGAAGAATTTGGCAAACCGGTTTTCATCAACAATGATGCTAATTGTTTTACACTCGGCGAAAAATACTTTGGCGAAGCAAAAAACTATAAATCTGTTGTGGGCTTGATTTTGGGTACGGGCTTTGGTTCCGGATTAATACTTAATAATATCTTGTATTCCGGGAATAACTGCGGAGCAGGAGAAGTGGGAATGCTACCTTATAAAGATTCTATATTTGAGCACTATTGTTCAGGACAGTTTTTTGAGATTCATAAAAATACAACTGGACAAGAGCTTTTTAGCAGAGCCCAAAAAGGAGACACAGAGGCTTTGGAAGCTTATAATGAATTTGGTGCACACCTCGGAAATGCAGTGAAAGTGGTTATGTATGCATATGACCCGGAGGTGATAGTTCTGGGTGGGAGCGTTTCAAAAGCTTTTTCCTTTTTCCAAGAAAGTATGTTCAAAGCTATGGAAGATTTTGCCTATCCAAACTCCATCAGAAATTTAAAAATTAAAACTACAGAACGGAAATCGGTCGCGGTATTAGGGGCAGCAGCGCTTGTATTAGACCATCAGTTTCTAAATAACTAGGAATGTCATGAAATCATCATTATTAAAATTAAGCGGTAAAAGATTTCTATTTGTGGGAGTTGTTCTAGCCTTTTTAAGCTGTACAATGCCATCCGATTCAACTTTGATCCCTATAACTGTAGAAAATAATACACCGGGAACGCCTCAGCTTTTTGGAGTCCCTGTTCCTGAAGGCGATTTGTATTCTCCTGACCACGTAAGAGTGTTAGACAACAATGGCAATGAAATCCCTTCTCAAATCACTAAAGTTACGACATGGGAACCATCTGATAACAGCATAAAATGGCTTTGGGTGTTCTTTTTTACAGAAGAGGGAAGTAAATACAGCGTTGAGTATGGAAATGATATAAGAAATGCCCGGGATTATGATCAGAAATTAATAGTAAAGAATAACCAAAGACAGAATGGTGAGGTTGAAATAAATACAGGTCCTCTCAGGTTTGTAGTAAATAAAGGTGAAGGTGGCGGGTTTCAAAATTCTCCGGCAGGTAGTGGTTTTCTTGATAAGGTAGAACTGGATATTGATGGAGATGGATTTACAGATGATGATATCATAGCTATGGGAGAAGCAGGAAGAAGTTCTTTTCTGGATCTTCTTGACGATGCAGGAATTGACAAGTCAAAAGCGGTAGTACTAAAAACAGTAAAAGAGTTAGGAACAGGTCCGCTGCATGCCATTATCCGTATTGAAGGAGAATATGAATACAAGCGTGGTGACAACAATAAAGCTCCTTTTACAACCAGAATTCATGCTTATGCCGGTAAGAGCTATATAAAAGTTCAACATACATTTGTATACACCGGAGAACCCGATCAGCATAAGAAACAAGAAGGAGAGTATGAAGCCATTGCAACCGAAAACGGTAAAATAATTGATGAATCTATACTTAGGAAAGATGCCGGTTTCACAAAACCAAATGACAGAATTGAAGCTACCGGTATATCTCTGAAATATAATATGGATGAATCAAGGACGGTAACCTCAGCTTACTATGACGGTAAATGGTGGGACACTTCAACAAGTACAGTTGTTCAAAGTCCTTTATCTGATTTCGCTTCAGTACTACAAACTGGACCAAACACTTCTCAAATTCCGGAGCTTAAAAATTCATCTCCCGAGGAAAGAATGGAGAATGAATTCAGTTCAACTATAAATGTTGACGGTACTACTGATATGAAGAAAGAAAGATCGCCGGGATGGTTAGATATTTCAGACAACAAGTGGGGAGTTACTGTTAGTTTTCAAAGCTTCTTTGAAGAATATCCGAAAGAAATTGCAGTAGATGGAAATAATAACAAAGTAACAGCCTACATCTGGACACCGTCTGTAGACCCAATGAGTTTTGCAAGAAAAGACAGCGATAATGATAGCGGTATGATCGCTAATTTCGCTCAAGGTCTGGCTAAAACAACAGAAATAGTATTTAACTTCCATAAGAAAAGCGCAGTCGAAGATATTTCAAAAGATGTACAGCGCTTTATGGACTCGCCGGTAACTCACGCTTCTCCGGAATGGTATGCTGAAAGTGAAGCATTTGGTAAAATGACAGAGAGCCTTGATAAGTACGCTGCTTATGAAAGAGGTATAGATTACAAGTTGAACTGGATGAAGTTCAATCAACAATGGGAACCTTGGTTCGGTATGCTTAACTACGGTGATAACCTGACCTATTTTTATGGGTATGAGTGGTTTCAGTGGACAAATAATGAGCCTGGAAATGATTATATGTGGTGGTTGCAGTTTATGAGAACAGGAAATCCCATGTATTATAAAACAGCAAAGGCAGCGAGTGCACACACAATGGATGTTGATAATATTCATTGGCCTAAGGATCCGGTTTATTTTGGCGATACAAATGAATCGTTGCACGCTTTTCAACATGAAGAGCTACCGGAAGGATCACCTTATGTAGGAATGGGAAGGAGACATGCTTCTCAGCACTATACGTCATTACTTAGTGCACATGTATGGGTTCCCGGATGGACCACTTCTTACTATTTGGATGGTAATCACAGAGGTCTTGAAGTAGCTAAGCTGACGGGAGATTATTATGTAAAAAGAGTTTTTGGTGAACATGGATTAAGAGGCAGGCGACTATACTTATCTGTATGGAATTTAGCTGAGATCTACGATGCAACAAAATCAGATAAATACTACAACGAGCTGGAAGACCGAGTAAACCTAATGCTTGAATTACAAAAGCACCCTGATCAAGGTGGGGAGCTTGTGATAAACCGCTATGGATATGCTCAGGTTTATGTGAGTAACGGTTTAAGAAAATACTACCAGTTTACTGAAAGTGAAGAGGTGAAAGATGCCGTTGTGGATCATGCCAGAACGGTCAGAGACGTGCCACCACTAAACCACGATATGGAATCATACCTTTCTTCAATAAGCAGCTTGGTTTTAGGATATGAATATTCCGGTGAAAAGAGTTTACTTGATGAAGCAGTTAGCCGGGCCCGATATTTAAAAACCGAAGAACTGGTCCAGGATTTTAATTCATATCAAAATCAAAAGATCCTGGCAGATGCTTTGGAAGAAGCAAGTAATTTCCCAAAAGACCCGGGAGCAAGAAGACCTCCGATATGGCAGATAACTAATGGTTTAAGAGTTTTTGGCTGGACAAGTATTTATAATGTACCTTACCTGGAATATTGGATGGAAAAAGAAAACTATCCTGCAGAAAAGTAACTTTAGCAATATAATTTTATGCAAGATTTAGGGAAAAGAGCAGGCTTATTAGGTGGAATACTGGTATTTGTGATCCTCCTTTTTTTACCTGTACCGGAAGGTCTTTCTGATGCTGCGTGGAAAACAGCTGCAGTTACGATTTTAATGGGTATATGGTGGATAACAGAAGCTATCCCAATTTCTGCAACAGCACTGCTGCCTATTGTACTTTTTCCTGTTCTGGGTGTATTCAGTATTGGCGATGCAACAGGCCCTTATGCAAACCCGCTTATCTTTTTATTTATGGGCGGGTTCGTTATTGCTCTGGCGATGGAGAAGTGGAATCTACATAAACGAATAGCGATTTCTATTGTAAATTATGTAGGGATAAAACCATCTTCAATTATTATTGGATTTATTATCGCATCCGCTTTTTTGAGTATGTGGGTAAGTAATACGGCAACGGCAATCATGATGCTCCCTATTGCTATGTCAATTTTGGAATTGCTGGATAAGAACGATAAATCTGCTAAGATCAACTTCGAGATCGTTTTAGTTCTTACCATTGCTTACGCTTGCAATATTGGAGGTATGGGAACTTTGATTGGGACACCTCCAAATGCATTATTGGCTGGATTCGTACTTGAAAACTACAATATAGAAATCAGTTTTCTGGATTGGATGATGGTAGGTGTGCCGATCATGATTGTATCACTTCCACTGATGTACTTTATACTTACAAAATTTGTTTATCCGATTAAGATCAAAGAATTGCCCGGCGGGAAAGAACTAATTCAATCCCAAATGGAGAAGCTTGGTAATATTTCCAATCAGGAAAAGAAAGTAGCCGTAGTGTTTGTTTCTGCTGCATTGTTGTGGATGTTCAGGCCGTTGCTGTCCTCGGTAATACCTGGCTTGTCGGATGCAGGAATTGCGATCGGCGCAGCCGTTGCCTTTTTTATGATTCCTGCAAATTCAGAAGAGAACCGTTTTTTGCTTAAATGGTCTGATACAAAACGATTGCCATGGGGTGTGTTAATTCTCTTTGGAGGAGGATTGAGTATGGCATCAGCTATAAGCAGCACAGGACTTGCAACATGGATTGGTTCGGGAATTGGGAGCCTGAATACCTGGCCTATCATTTTGATCATTTTAATTGTAATTGCGCTGATCGTATTCCTGACAGAAATGACAAGCAATACTGCTTCAACAGCGGCATTTTTGCCAATTTTAGCTTCCGTTGCTATTGGATTGGGTGAAAATCCATTTTTACTGGCAATCCCAACAGTATTGGGTGCAAGCTGTGCATTTATGCTTCCGGTTGCTACACCCCCGAATGCCATTGTTTACGGTAGTGGAAAAATAAGTATTCCTGAAATGTCTAAAGCCGGATTATGGCTCAATCTTATGTTCATACTACTGCTTACTCTCGCCTCTTTAACACTGGTAAGCTGGGTATTCGGAATCGAAATAGGTGTTTTACCCGAGTGGGTTAAATAATCAGGGTAAATTAAAAAGGGAAGTAAAAATCCAAAAGCTCAGGATAAACACAATTCCTGTTATAAAAACAGCTGTATAGATCTTTGTCCAGTTGGTAGTTGATTTTTCTTCTTTCATGACGGATTATAGGGATTGATTGCTACAATTTCTCTAAAATTCTGAAACTCTCCACTCCTTTATTTAATAAAAGATCCAGAACAGAACAACCTTCTACAAATCCGGGATAGGCTTGACCATATACCGGATGTTCTTTAAGAGCTGTTTCTGCTTGCTTAGTTTGACGCTGGTAGTTTTTGGATTGATGCTCCAGATACAAAACATCAGCAGATAAGTTTTTCATGGTTTCGTCCGGAAACGTGCTGTAGCCTTCAACTTTACTAGAAAGCTTGTACTCAATTTCAATTTCCAGATAGCGAAGTAATCGTTCAAAAAAATAAAGATTGAACTCCATCAAATACTCAAATTCGAACGCTTGTTGAATGTCATGATAGAGCTCATCTTCAAAATGATCGAAGTAAGTAGCGTTTCTGTAATTGTGAAGAATAGCATTCCAGAAAGGCTCGAACCATTGTTGATCATGATCTAGTCGTACGTCTTTGATGGCTTTTTTACGATCTTCTGAAACTACAGGTAGATTTATCCACTGAGAATCTTCTTCATTTCGAATTTCCGCCCGATGCGTTCTTCCTTTACGAGACCATTTTTCCAGATCCGTAAAGATAACCCGATCTGTTTTCAACATCGAAGCCAGGTCGTATAGATTGGGAGCAAATTGGGGTGTAAGAATCGTCAGAATCATAATTTTATAGAGCTATAACACCATAACACTTTAACACAAAAGGTAAGTGTTAAAGTGCTAAAGTGTTATAGTCGCTCTTATAAAATGAATGCCTGATTCTGAACCTTATTATTCCTTATCTTTCAGGCTTAGAAATAATAGAATTCATCAAAATTTAGTTAGAAAATATGAGCGTTCGCGTACGTTTTGCTCCATCACCAACAGGATTTCTTCACATCGGCGGTCTCCGCACGGCACTATATAATTATTTGTTTGCCAAACATCATGGCGGAACTTTTGTTCTTAGAATCGAAGACACCGATCAATCTCGTTATGTAGAAGATGCTGAACAAGATATTATCGATTCGTTGGAATGGGCAGGAATGACGATCGATGAAGGTCCGACCAATCCCGGAGAAGTTGGTCCGTATCGACAGAGCGAGCGTAAAGAAATGTATCACAAGTACGCCAAGCAATTGATCGAAAGTGGTCATGCTTATTACGCCTTTGATACTACCGAAGAGATCGACCAAATGAGAGAGCGATTGAAAGCTTCGGGAAACCCATCTCCGAGCTACGATTCTATCACGCGTCAGTCGATGAAAAACAGTTTAACGCTTCCTCAGGATGAAGTAGAAAAAAAGCTGGAAAACGGCGATGAGTATGTGATCCGTTTAAAAGTACCGAGAAGAGAAACAGTGAAGTTTGAAGATCTTATTCGCGGAATTGTTTCTTTTGAGACTGCGGGATTAGATGATCAGGTTTTAATGAAATCGGACGGAATGCCAACCTATCATTTAGCGAATGTGGTGGATGATCATACGATGAATATCACACATGTAATTCGTGGAGAAGAATGGTTGAGTTCTGCTCCAAAACACATGTTGTTATACAATGCCTTTGAATGGGAACCGCCAACGATGGCACATTTGCCATTGATCATGAGCCCAAGCGGTGGAAAGCTTTCTAAGAGAAAAGCGGAAAGCGAAGGAATTCCGGTAAACACCAAAGATTATATAGCCGGAAATTATGAGCCGGAAGCACTGATCAATTTCTTAGCGTATTTGGGATGGAGTCCGGGCGATGATTCTGAAATTCATGATATGAAAGAATTGTGCGAGTTGTTTACGCTTGATCGCGTTAGTAAAGGCGGCGCGGTATTCAATTACAAGAAGTTGATGTGGTACAACGAGCATTACATTCGCGAGACTTCTGTTGCTGACTTACTTCCAAGAGTAAAAGAATTAGCTGAAGATGCAGGTTTTGATACAAAGGATGACGAGTACTTAGAAACCGTAGTAGGTTTATTGCATGAACGTGTTTCCAAAGTAGACGAGTTTGTAGAAATGGGCTCGTTCTTCTTTGAAGCTCCAAAAGAATATGATGAAAAAGCCCTCAAAAAATGGAAAGACGACAGTGCCGGATTGGTGACTTCTTACAAAGAAAAAGTTGAAGCGTTATCTGATAACGAATTTGAAGCAGCTACTCTGAAATCCAAGCTCGAAGAAACCATCGAAGAACATGAAGTTGGTTTCGGAAAGCTGATGATGCCACTTCGAATTGCGGTAACGGGGCAGGGTTTCGGTCCTGATTTGTTTGCTTCTCTAGAGCTTCTTGGAAAGGAAGAAGTGTTGGGAAGAATTGATGTTGCTTTGGAGAAGTTAGGGTAGTTAGTTGGGTCATCCTTGTAGAAGTTAGATAATCCACTTACAAAAATTGAATTGTTTATAATTGTGACTATTTCAGAACAAGCTTCCAACTACACCGACCTTTAGAATTATTGGTGGGCAAAGAACGCAATGAAATCGACGGCTCCGAAGGAGCAATCATTACACTTCTGGCTGATTCGTGAATATGCATCATACGAACGAAGACCTTTTGTAATGATTAGTT